>Ga0074198_1000059_pt1 | contig 183492 bp, 175 predicted proteins | sample EPASupsiteSAE323_FD_64527 | JGI IMG/M metagenome (GOLD analysis project Ga0074198, IMG submission 64527) | Bioremediated contaminated groundwater from EPA Superfund site, New Mexico - Sample SAE3-23 | ecosystem: Environmental > Aquatic > Deep subsurface > Groundwater > Contaminated ...
TTCTCTTTATTTATTTTCTTATTTTAAATTTAAACTTACTTAACCATCAAACTGAGTGAAAGTTTATGCAAAATCGTAGCTATAAAACTGTTTATTAGAGTGAGTAATAAGCGAAAACCACAGCAAATTTTTTGTTCCCCTTCAGGGGTGAAGCTCTGGCAGAAATATTTGTCTTTAATTATTAATTATTATTCCAGAGCGAATTAAAAAAATTTGCGGTTCGATTTTTAAAATTTTTAGTCTGCTACAATCCTTATATCTCAAGAGATCTGATGATTTACTGCAAGATTCCTGTGAATTTAGAATTTTCACCCATAATCGTAAAATGGTATGTGAATCGGGATTATTCTTTTTGGAAACGATGAGTTTCGAATAGAAAAACTCATTCCGGTAGCGTGAAAAGATTTTCGCAATTCGTTCCAGGAATGAAGGAATTCTGAAATCAAAACTCGTTCAGGTGTATAAACAGGTTTTATAATCCGGATAATCACAACTGAATTGCTGTATTTTACCTCCTTTGCAGGGGATTTTATACTTCCTGTTGAGGATTTAAATTAAAACTCTATTCATTAATAATTTAAAAAGTTAATTCAACTCTTCAGTCCAACTAATTTCCACTCCTAGTAAGTGAAGCCTCCTTTTTGGAGGTTTTTTTTTGAAAAAAACAGTCAGAAGTAATAATACAATTTTGATTGTATTTATTTATAATTAAAATACTATGATTAAATTTGTTGAAGAATTATTTTACTTTTATCCCGAAAATTTCGGTTATATTCCTTCATCCATTGATACAGTCCATCTTGTTGGAGAATTTAATCAATGGGGGAAGGATATAAAGAAACTTGACAGTTTTAATTTGACAATGGATAAAACCGGCAGATGGATCGGTTTATTTAAAGTTCCTGCCGGAAGGAGTTTATATAAATTTATACTTAACAGAAATACCCTTTGTCCTGATATGGGACATCTCTGTTATTCAACTTCTTCTTCTCCCGAATGGGCGAAAAAAGCTGTCTGGTACCAAATCATGGTTGACAGATTTTTTAACGGCAATAGTTCCATTCATACCCCAAACCTTATCTCATGGGATTCTCCTCCTGATTATTTTAACAACTTTGGAGGTGATCTTGCCGGAATAAAAGAAAAAATCCCGTATTTAAAAAACCTTTTTGGCTGCGAAGCGGGAGTGGAGAAAAGCTGTGATCAACAGGCAGCACAGGCTTTTCGTAACTCATTCTATTCATTAGAAAATAAAGCTCTGTATTTAAACCCTATTCAAAAATCCACCGCATCCAACCACAAATATTGGCCGGAAGATTTTGACGCAATTGATCCTCAGTTTGGAAATGATGAAGACTTAAAAAGCCTGATAGACGAACTTCACTTTCATGGGGCAAAAATTATACTTGACCTTGTTTACAATCATACAGGGATAAATCACCATGCATTTCTTGATATTTTGAAGAATGGAAGAAAATCAAGGTATTTTAATTGGTACAGAGACCTTCCAAATTTGCTGCACGATAAGATAGAAATTCCTGTGCTGGAAGACTATCTGGAAAACTGTCCAAGAAACATTTTTATAGAAAATGATCCCAGAGATAACGACTTTAATCCTGAAAAAGAAAGTTTTATCAATGTCTGGCAAGGAAAATACAGATTTCCTGTAACAAATCCTGAAAAATTTACAAATTCTTCTATAGAAGACATTTTAAATAATCAGCCATACTACAGGCTTGTCCATACGAATAATGGCGCAAATTATATGTGCTGGTGCAGAAATTTTGAAATGCCTGAGCTTAACACAAAAGATCCAACGTTAAAAAAACATCTGTATACAGCTGCAAGAAAATGGGTAAAACTGGGCGTGGACGGTTTCAGGCTTGATGTACCAGATTTGCTTACGGATGCTCAAGAATTCTGGCAGGAATTTAGAAAAAATATAAGGGAAGAATTTACTTTAAATAACAGAAATCCCGATGATGCATATATCGTTGGAGAGATATGGAATTCTAGCCATGCGGAAAGCTTTATTTTGGGAGATAAAAACGGAAAAGCATCCAGATTTGATGCAATTATGAACTATCCCGTCAGAGAAGCCATGCTGGATTTTCTTTCAGGAGAAATTCTTAACAGAGGAACTGATTCTGTTATGTCTATCGGAGAAATTTCTCCAACAGATCTGGATAAAACTATACATAAAAACTTGTCGTATGTTTCCTGGGAAACAGTTCAATCTCAATATAACCTTCTTTCAAGTCATGATACAAGAAGATTAAGGACGATACTAAAAGACGACAGAAAACTAAAAGCTGCCCTTGTAATGCAATTTACTATGCCGGGTGCCCCTGCTGTATATTATGGAGAAGAACTTGGAATGCAGGGAAACAGAGACCCCGCAAACAGAGCTTCAATGAAATGGGATATATTTAATGATCTTCTTCATCACAAAACTGAATATGAAATTTTCGAATTCTATAAAAAGCTGATTGATCTGAGAGAAAAGTATTCCTGTTTTGTCTCTGCACCGCTTTTAACTTTAATAACTGATGACAGTAATAAAATTTATGCTTATACAAGGTATAAGGAAACCGGTAACTGTGCAATTACGCTGATATCAAAAAATAAAATCGATAAAGAAATAAATATTGTTATTTCCGGCACCCCTCTTGAAAATATTGAAAACTGGAAAAACCCGTTAACAGACAAAACTTATGTGAATTACGGCAAAAATATCATTATAAAGCCGGAAGATTTTTCTGACTGTTTTGGAATAGTTTTAATCCCTTTTGATTAAAAATTGTAAATTAATTTTTGCAAAGGTAGCAACTTTTTTGCTTCAGGGGAGTTTTACCATTGAGCGGGTTAATATTTTATTTAACATAAATTCATTTTTTAATTTTTGAATAAACTGTACCTGTTATTATTCAAAATATACTTGAAAACACTACCACAATAATTTAACAGATATAATTAAATTTAATTGAGAAGGAACAGCAGATGAACGTAATTACTTTTTCAGGACATGTATCCTCTGTAGACAAATTTAACAGCATTGCAAAAACAAAATCAGATCAGGAAGTACAAATACCTTCACAAACATCGAAGTTAATCATGCCAGATTCTGCAACTTTAAAAGTTTATTTTACAGGTAAAACATCTCCTGCAGATAGTAAAGCTCGTCGGTTTTTAACAGATTATGAAAATCAACTGAATGACGATAAAAATGCAAAACTAAAAACTGATTTTGAAACAGGAAAAGTTACTCTTGACGATATTAAACCCGGTGCTGATTTATCAGAAAAAAATCTTATATTTTTCGATTTTGTTAAAAATGACAAAATGGATATTTCAGGAATCATTTTAAAGAAAGCTCTTTTAAATGGAGCTGTTCTTAATGGAGTTAAAATCAGCGATGAACAGCATAAAGCTGATTTAACCAGTGCTGTTTTAAATTCAGCCAAGTTTAGAAAGGCTGAATTAAGTTATGCAAAATTAAACCATGTTCACATACATAATGCCGATTTAACTGAAGCTGATTTAACCGGAGCCAGTATAAAATCAGCCCAGATGAACGGTGTTATATTAAATAAAGCCAAATTAAATAAAGCTGATTTAAGCTTTGCCTGGTTGCACAATGCTAAATTAAACGGAACTGATTTAACTGATGCTGATTTAACTCACGCTAAATTAAAACATGCAGAATTTAAAAATGCCTGGCTTCTTGGTGCAGATTTTAGAGACTCTTCAGCTATAGAAACTGCAAACTTTGACGGAGCTTATTACAACGATAAGACAAAATTCCCTGAAGGTTTTGATCCTGATGAACATAGAATGCTTTTTATCGGTAAAAACAATATTGAAAAAGAATATAAAAATTTTAAAAATCAGGAAATATAGGAAAATAGTTTTATTTATTAATTAAAAAGGAATATCAGATGAATGTAAGTACTTTTTCAGGATTTTTACCCTCTGTTAACAGGTCAAACAATACTGTAAAAACAAATTCTGTTTCAAATAAAGAAATACAGACAACTTTACCGGTATTAAAATCAGCCATGCCAAGTTCAGAACTTTTAAGGGTTAGTTTTACCGGCGGTTATAACTTTATTAATGATTATAAAGAAGGACCTTACAATCATCCTAATGATGTAATAGAAAAAAAAATTACTAACGATGATATTAAACCCAATGCTGAATTATCAGATGCAAATCTCAAAGAATATAATTTTACTGAAAATGGCAAAACAGATATCAAAGGAATTAAATTAAAACGAGCCTTGTTATCAAATGCCTCTCTTGAAGGAGTAAAAATCAGTGACGAACAAAATAAAGCTGATCTATCAGATGCTGTCTGCAAAAATGTTGTAATGAACAATGTAGAGATGGGTTATGCTAAAGCACTTAGAGCTAAATTTGTCGAAGCTAAATTTAATGGTGCTGATTTAACCCATACTGATTTCAGAGGGGGAAAATTTGATTCAGCTGAATTTAATAACGGAGCTGATCTGGATAATGCTGATTTTAGAGATGCATGGCTTCTTAATGCGGATTTTACAGAATCTAAAAATATAGATACTGCAAAATTTGACGGAGCTTATTATAATCTTGGAACAAAATTCCCTGAAAAATTCAATCCTCAAAAACATGACATGATCCTTGTTGTTGATGATCAGGGCATAAGAAATGAAAAAGTAAATGAATATCTTGATACAATTAAAAAATACGATAAAGAAATAGATTAACTTAAAATTAAAGACATAATAAAACTCCACGGGCTAATGTCCGTGGAGTTTTAAGCTGATATTGTTTTATAAAGAACTTTTTTCCAAAGATGATGTTTTTAATTTTTCAACTACTTCAACAATTGATCTTACTTCTGCTATCATTGCAAGGGTTGAGTTCAGCTTGTTTACACATGATCCTACTCCAACAGCACTTGCCCCTGCAGCTATTGCAAGAGGAGCTGTTGTTGTTGTAATACCGCTTGCTGTCATGACAGGAATTTCAACATTTCTTACAAGCTCAATTGTATTTGCAATAGAGACCTGTGCTTTTTCCATAAGCCCTCTTGCTCCTGCACTCTTGGGCTCTGTTATAGCAGCACCTTCTGTTTGAATCAGGTCAACTCCTAAACTTTCAAGTTCCTGAGCAAGAACAATCTGCTCACTTATATCTATATGTCCCGGAACTGTAACGCTAATCATAACATTACTGCCGACAAGTTTAATTGTCCTTTTTGTTATATCAATAACTTCCTGAGCTGTAATTCTTAAGCCTTTTTTATAGAGAGCATCAAAATTACCGATTTCAAGAACATCAGCACCATTATTGGCAGCCATTGCAAGTTCTTCGGGATCAATTGAAGAAACAAAAACTGGCATGTCTGTTAATTCTTTTGCTAATTCAATAATATCTTCTTTTGCTGCCACATCAACAGCACTTGCTCCGCCTTGATGAGCTGCTATAACAACCTGTCTGACTTTTTCAACATCAAAATTATCGATACCCGCAATAACTTTGACGCAGGTTTTTTCTCTTAAACTATTTTTTAAAAGCTCTATTCTATCCATAATTTACCTGTAACCTCCCGAAAATAATCATTAATATTGAATAAATACAAAACTGATTATATCATTAAATCTCAGAAACAAAACAAATAAATGAGTTAATACGATGATTTAGAGTTTTACAGGTTTTTAAAAAGATAAAAAGTTATTTTTCCCGGTTTATTCTAGCTAGTTTCGATCCTATAAAAAGGTCATAAACTTCTTTAGTACTCTTGGGATTTGGATAAGGTGATACAGATTCTTCAGGTTTTCCACCTTCAAGAAACCTTTTACAAGCAGCTCGTGCTTCTTTTTCAAAAACTCCTCTTGGATTTTTAGGAAGTGCATGTACAGTTTGTAAATCACATTTCATTTTCTTCTATCCTTTCCTTAACTAACATATTTTCAATTTAATTATATAAAACACATAAACATCAAAAATTGCTATCTTTTATAAAGTAATTAATAAGTTTTATACTGAGAGACTAAAATAATTTTACACAAATAAAAATTAAAAAAATTCTTAGCAGCTCTGATGAAGAGCTGTAAAGGATTTTTTGTTCAATCTTTTATGTAAAATTATTGAGTTCGTTTATTATGAAATATCAGAAAAAGACTAGTAAGATATAAGATTCTATAATATGTTTATAATAAATAATACCTAACTAGAATGGAAAATAAAAATGCAGTTAAAAGAAGCCGTGGAATTAATCTGGAAAAACAGAAAATACGATACAAATTCAGAAACTGAAGCAGTAAGCCATTTAAACGAAGAAGTTGCAGAAAGCCTTAAGGCTTTATTAAGAGGAGATAGAGAGAGAGCTCAAAACGAGCTTGAAGATGCCATGTCATGCCTTTTTATTGCCATGAAAGTTCTCAATATAGATCCTGAAGAAGTTGTTTTCCGTCAGATAAACCGTATGAAAAATCAGCCTATAAGAACGATGCATATCTATTCAAATAAGGTTGAGATTAAAGTCGGCGAAGAAGTAAGGGGCGGATGGGCAGTATGGAGCGCAGATGATCTTAGAGAAGCCCAGAAAATGGCAATGGAATTTAAGTGCAAAATTATCTGGGAAGAAGAAAATCCGTTTAAAGATACAGGAAATGAAGAGATTTTGATAAATGTCCAATCAAATCAGACTTAATAAATTTATAGCAAGCACAGGTCTTTCCTCAAGAAGAGGCGCCGATGAGCTTATTGAAACAGGTAAAGTTAAAGTTAACGGCAAACCTGTTGAAGAGCCTGGCATGTCTGTTTCTGAAAAAGACGTTGTTGAAGTAGACGGCAAAAAAATAAGGGTAAGGGCTGAAAAATACCTTATCTTCTATAAACCTGCCGGCTATATCACAACAAAATCAGATCCTCAGTGTAGAAAAACCATCTATGATCTGCTTCCACCTGAAGTTCATCATTTAAAATCCGCAGGCAGACTTGATAAGGATTCAACCGGGCTATTGATCATGACAAATGACGGTGATCTTATCCAAAAACTTACTCACCCAAAAGTTCATGTACCAAAAGTTTACAGGGTAATAATTGAAGGCAAGATTACTAATCAGGATCTTATCAACCTTCAAAAAGGAATTGAAATAGATAAAGGCAAAATTGCCTATGCTGATACAACTGTTCTGGACTGTGACAAATCTAAAACAACCTTACAAATGACTCTATATCAGGGCTATAACAGACAGATAAGAAGAATGATGGATAAAATAAATCATCCTGTAGTTGCCTTGAAACGCATAGCCCATGCCAACATAGTTTTACAGGGTTTAGATAAAGGCCAATACAGGTATCTAGCGAGAAATGAAGTACAGGATCTGTTTAACTTCCTGAAAAAGATAGAAAAACAAATTTAATAAGTTTTAATTAATCAGCCAGCTTCTGTAATAACAATTATTTACGTTGCACATATTAGGATTAGATATATTGTCAGTATCATCCGGATAAGATCTTACAAATACAGGCATGCCGTCACCTTTACAAGCTGAAACAGCAAAATTTCCAGCCGGACAAGTTAATAAAAATGGGAAAAAACCGAATCTGTCTTTTCCAAATTTGTTTGGTCCCTTAAAACCATTGATGTCAACAAATATAACTTCGCCAAAAGTAGTCGTAGCATGATTTTTTATCCACTGTCTTCCCTGTGAATCTATAAAACCCGCATAATTTGTTCCGGCAGATTGTACAGGCACAAGGGTTGTACCGGCAGGTTTAATTTGACCGCCTGTAAAATCCCAGCACCCGGCATTTGAACCACCGTCAAAACCGCATTCTTTTATTACACTAAAATAGCTCTTAAAAGCAGTAAAATTCTGGAACGCTGCATTTTCATCGTATCCGTCATTTGTTCTTGCTGTTACTTCACTTTTAGCAACCATTTGTTTCCACACTAAATTTGCATCTGCAAAAGCTTTCTTGTACGTAACTTTGTATTCAGCCTGTTGTGTATCGGCAATTATTCCGGGAATAACTATTGAAGCAATTATTCCGATTATCAGAAGAGTTATTAGGACTTCTGCCAGAGTAAAACCTTTTTTAAATACATGCGTCATTTTTCATTCTCAACTTTTTAATTAGAATACAGATATTTGTTTGAACAGTCAAGGCCATTTCCTGACGGGCATGATGGCGTTGAACCAGAACCGTATGGTTTTGCAATTCCATTATTATGAATGAGAGCATAATAAATATCTTTACCTGCTGTATTTGGTCCTTTAAATCCGTTTACATCCACAACAAAAACATAACAAGCAGGATTACATGCACCTGAACTTGTTTCAAAATAATAAAATTGTCCATTATTTACAGTAAGAGCAGCCCCACCGAACCATGCCGGTGTTAAAACAGTTCCACCGTTTAATCCTTTTGCTCCATCAATATTCCAGCAATTTCCAACAACCGTTGAACCATTACATAAACTGTTATACGAAAGATATTTTAAGTATAGATCTCTAATACAAACATGGGTACTGCAAACCCCTGTTAAATTTCCTCCATATTCCTGTGAAAGCAATTTGGAAGCATTACTTATATCAGCAAAAGATTTTTTCCATGCAGCCTTATATTCTGCCTGCTGAGAATCCTGTATCAAGCCGGGAATAACTATTGAAGCAATTACTCCCACAATTAAAAGAGTTATCAAGACTTCTGCTAAAGTAAATGCTTTTTGGTTTTTATAAATCATTTCTATACCCAAATAAACTATTGTGTTAACCATGACGAATTATAACAGTTTCCGGAAGGACAATTTGAGGCATCAATTGAAACGTAATCAGGAAAAGTTCCCATAACATTTGGAACAAGATTATTTTGATTAGAATAAAACTTTATCATAAATCTATCTTTTCCATATTTATTTGGACTTTTGAATCCATTTGTATCGACAAATATTGTTTTAGCATTATACCGATACATACTACCCCATGTATCATTAGCCCAGGCCATTCCTGAATTATCAATAAAAGCAGGGTAACTTGGTAAAGGTTCATTACCTCTGATAAATTCACCATTTGCCCAGCAGTTAGTATTAGAACTTGGACAATCCTGAACTACACTAAATTTTGCTTTGAATACACTAAAATTAGCGTTACTGACTGTATCGTTATTTTCTGCATCAATTTCCCCATTACTTACTGACAGTCTCCATGCTTGTGAAGCAACTGCATAAGCTTTTTTATAAGCTGCTTTACGTTCTGCCTGTTGAGAATCCTGTATCAAGCCGGGAATAACTATTGAAGCAATTACTCCCACAATTAAAAGAGTTATAAGAACTTCTGCCAGAGTAAAACCTTTTTTAAATATACGCATCATTTTTGACTCTCAATTTTTTAATTAGAATACAGATATTTGGTTGAACAATCAAGCCCGTTTCCTGACGGACATGATGGCGTTGAACCGGAACCATATGGTTTTGCAATTCCATTATTATAAATGGAAGCCCAATAAACATCTTTACCAGCAGTATTTGGACCTTTCAATCCATTTACATCCACAAGAAATCTATAACAAACAGGATTACAAACACCCGGATCCCATTCAAAGTAATAAAATTGCCCATTATTTATAACAAGACCTGCCCCGGTAAACCATGCTGCCGTATATGCATATCCACCATTCAACCCTTTCGCTCCATCAGTATTCCAGCAATTTCCAACAACAGCTGTGCCGCCACAAGAACGGTTGGAAGATAAGTATTTTAAATACAAATCTCTGACACATGTATGACTGGCACCGCAAACTCCCGCTAAATTTCCGCCGTATTCCTGTGAAAGCAATTTAGAAGCATTACTTATATCAGCAAAAGATTTTTTCCATGCAGCCTTATATTCAGCCTGCTGAGTATCCTGTATTAAGCCGGGAATAACTATTGAAGCAATTACTCCCACAATTAAAAGAGTTATAAGAACTTCTGCCAAGGTAAACGCTTTATGTATTTTTAAAATCATAATTCCCTACCCAATTAAATTTATAAATATTATATAAGATAAAATAAATAAGTTCTATAAGGTTATTGAAAAGATTATTTATTATAATTTTTGTTTTTTTACCTGTCCGCCTTCGAATTCATGAACATTTTCTACTGCTATAAATGCAGAAGGATCAACCTTTAGTATATAACTTTTTAGATTAGTTAACTCCAAACGTGTTATTACACAGAAAATAATTTTTTTATAATCACCGCTGTAAACTCCCTGTCCTTCTATATAAGTTACACCTATTTCAAACTCGTTTATTATACCTTGTGCAATTTCTTCATACTTATCGGAAATAACAATTATTGATTTTGATTCATCCAGGCCTTCAATTACTACATCAACTGTTTTAAAGATAATAAAATACGCTAATAAAGAATACATGGCTCTGTCCCAGCCAAAAACAAAACCTGCACTTCCCAATATAAATAAATTAAAAAACATTATTATTTCGCCAACAGAAAAACAGATTTTTTTGTTTAAAACTACTGCCATTATTTCTGTTCCGTCCAAAGAACCATTATTTCTTAAAATTATTCCAAGGCCTGTACCAAGTATTATACCTCCGAAAACACAGGCAAGAAGGAGATCACCGGTAACAGATGGTTTTCCATGTATAAAATTAACAAGTATTGACAATAAAGTAATGCAGTAAAAAGAGGTGAATATAAAGTTTTTTCCTAATTTTTTACAACCAAAAACAAGAAATGGCAGATTAAGAGTGAATATAAACAAACCTAAGGGCAGTTTGGATAGATAACTGGAAATAATGGATATACCAACAACTCCGCCATCAATAATATTATTGGGTATAAGAAATAACTCTAACGCAATTGCAACAAGGATTACTCCAAACGATAAAAGTATGATTTTTTTTAAAAACTGCTTAATATTCATACAATTATTATAATCAATAATGTTGTTTTAGTGAATATAACAAATTAGTATTTTATTTAACCCTTGAAAATACTTCAATATCAAGTTCTTCCATAACATTTGAAAGAAAATAAGCACTGCTTGCAACCATCGCAGCATTATCGGTACAGTATTTAAGTGCTGGAGCATGGATTTTGAATCCAATATTTTCAAGAGAGAAGAATTTTTTTCTTATCTCGGAATTTGCTGCAACTCCGCCGGCAAGAGTAATTTGATTTATACCGCTGTCTTTTGCTGCTTTAAGTGTTTTCTTAAGAAGAGTTGTGCTCACAGCTTCCTGAAAACTTGCCGCGATATCTTCTTTTGGAAGCTCCTGACCATCAAAACTCTGCACAAGCCTTAAAACAGCTGTTTTAAGACCGCTAAAGCTGAAGTCATATTCCCCGACTTTTGCTTCTGTAAATTTAAACCTGTCTTTATTTCCCGTTTGAGCCATTTTATCAAGCAGAGGACCTCCGGGGTACGGCAGCTTTAAAAGTCTTGCCACTTTATCGTAAGCTTCTCCGACAGCATCATCAAGAGTCTCTCCGATTAATTCCTGATCACAGTATGAATTAACCCTTATTATCTGTGTATGTCCTCCGCTTATAAGGAGACAGACAAAAGGAGGCTCCCATGTGTTCGGATCTTCATTTTCACTGCTGAGATAGTTTGCACATACATGGGCATTGAGGTGATTTACTCCTAAAAAAGGTTTGTCATACACAAGACTAAGTGATTTTGCTGTATTTAACCCGACAAGAAGTGCTCCTACAAGACCCGGTCCGACAGTCGCTGCAAATGCCGTTATTTCGTTTAATTTAATGCCAGATTTTTCTACAGCTTCTTCTACAACCATGTTTATAGATTCAAGATGTTCTCTTGCGGCAACTTCCGGCACAACGCCGCCGTATTTTTTATGGGTTTCTATCTGAGATGCTACAACATTTGAAAGAACATGCCTGCCATTGACTACAATTGCTGCTGCTGTTTCATCGCAGCTTGTCTCGGTAGCAAGTATTATCTGGTCATACCCTGCCTCAGAGCCTATATTGACAACCTTACCGCTTATTGGTGTTTTAAATTTTCTTATCATACAGTTTCTTTCTGTTATGTCACCCTGAGCAAGCAATTGGCAAGATCCCTCCATTACAGTCAGGATGACCATTTAGACTGATGGATTCTAATTTGTTATTTATTCGTCTTACTACTGAAACGAAGATTCGCTTACAGGATTTGCTGCTACAAGAGCATAATAAACGGAAATCCCTTCTTTTTCAAATGTCTTTTTTAATTCATCAAGAGTTGTACCTGTAGTTGAAATATCATCGAGCAAAAGAAGTTTTTTGCCTGTATATTCGGTTTTATCTACTTTAAAGGCATTTCTTAAGTTTTCAATTCTTTCTTTTTTGGATAATTTATACTGAGGTTCGGTATTTTTTACTCTTTTTACAAGTTTATTGTTTACAGAATAGCCTGTAAACTTTGAAAATTCCTCCGCAATAAGATATGTCTGGTTGTAGCCTCTTTCCCTTTCTCTTTTTGAATAAAGAGGCATTGGAACTATCTCGAAATCTTCAGAACTTATACTTAAATTCTTCCAGTATGAATACATAATATCAGCAAGGGATTTTGCAATATCTTTTTTTCTGTGATATTTAAGACCTTTTATGAGTTTTCTCATATTTGCAGTGTATATTCCGGTAGAATAAATTTCAAAAGAGCCTTTTTTCTTATGGTGACTGCTCTGGTTAATTTCAATTTCTTCAAGACATTTACTGCATACAGGTTCTGAAAAAGCATCCTTACTGCAAATATAACACTTTTTACGATATATCCAGTCTAGTAATTGTTTTATAAAGTTGATCATTGATAATATGGAAATCCTGTTTAGCGTAAATTATTTTTATTTTAGCAAAATTATGAAATGGTTTTGGAAAAAAAATTATAGAATACCCAATCTTCCTTCTGTAGATGATATTTCTACAGAAATACCTGCTATTTCTGAATATCTTGAGGCATTTAGACTGCCTGATGCATTTAAAACAGCTGAAATTGATACATTACCTGTTATTGACACTACCGGTAAAATAGTCGGTATTGTATCTGAATACGATCTGGCTCAAATTCTTCCTGAATGGAGTTTTGAAGAAGAAAGTTACAGGTATGACGTTAAAGTTGCAGACATTATGACAAAAAATGTCTGGACTGAAATGGAAAATACAAATGTAAAAGAAATTCTTTCAAGTATTCACCAGTTGCATACAAGGGTCATTCCTATAGTTGATGAATACAGAAGATATACAGGAAAATCAATAACCAGACAGGCTCTTATAGGTTTTTTAACCAGAATGGTAAAACCAAGATCGATAGGTGGACTTGCAACTCCCATAGGTATCTACATGACTGACGGCAAACATCAGGCAGGACCAGGAAATATTGGACTTGTTTTAACAGGTTTTACTCTTGGAGGAATTATAATTTTTGTCGAAATACTTACAGGATATGTTTTCAGAGGAAGGCATTTACCTGAAATATTAATAATATTTGTACAGCTAACATTATTTATTCTTATTTTACGGTTAACACCTCTTGTTAGATATCATGCAGCAGAACATCAAACAATACATGCAATAGAAAAAGGTCTTCCTTTAACTTCTGAAACTGTAAGAATGCAGCCAAGGCCTCACAAAAGGTGTGGAACGAATATTATGGTACTTTTATTTGGCATTCAGCTTGTTCTTCTTGTTTCTTTTGAATTTGTAAAAATGCCTTTTGTGCAGTTTATTATACTTATTACAGGTTTTTTGTTTGTATTTACAAACTGGAGAAACATCGGTATGTGGATACAGGAATTTTTTACAACAAGAAGAGCCTCTCTCAATCAAATAGAAAATGGGATTAAAGTAGGAGAAGAAATTCTTAGAAAACATAAAGAGGATACCAGTCCCGATTCTCCCGGATTTTTTCTTAAACTCTGGAGTATGGGATTTATTCAGGTTTTAGCAAGTTTTTTATTCTTATTGTGGGTTTTTAATTTTGTACTACATATATTGTGATAGAATATAAATTGTAATTAAAAAAGCCTTTTTTCTTGATTAGTAACCTCAAGACAGAGCTACAAGGGATGACAGGGGATTAGTAAATCTTTATCAAGGTAAAACTTGAAAGTATTAAACCTGAATAAAGGATACAGGCATTTGATAAGGAATTTAAAATAACGAAAATACGGGGTTTTTAAATGCATATTTTAACAATGTTAATACTGTTGAGCGTTCTGGTTCTTGTACATGAACTCGGTCACTTTGGAGTAGCCAGAATGTTCGGAATAAGGGTTGACCGATTCGGATTTGGATTACCTTTTGGTCCGACATTATTTGAAAAGAAATGGGGAAATACAACAGTTTGCATACATGCTCTTTTGCTTGGCGGATATGTGGCATTTCCTGATGATGATCCTGACAGTGACATACCTAAAGATGATCCTGACAGAATTTCAAACAGGCCTGTCTGGCAGCGTGCCCTTGTTATAACAGCAGGTGTAGCAGCAAATGCTCTTATTGCTTATTTAATAGTTCTTTTTGTAGCAGCAGCTTCACATGGTGTACCATCAGGAAAATACAACGTTTTTGTTGACGGACTTCAACCTGATAAAACACTTTCTGCCAACCATATAGGTGTTAAAAAAGATGATAAAATCATTTCTGTTAATGGAATGGCTATAGATTCACCTATCAAGTTTATTCAGGTTGCACAGTTAAGTAAGAAGTATGATAACTATGCTTCATTAGAAAAAATCAGCAATCAGGAAAAAAAGATTTTAGATAAAAACCCTTCATTAAAGAGTTTCAAACCTGATCAGCCAATTTCAAAAGGAATTAAGGTTAATTTGCCTGCTGAAACTCCGGAAGAAGCTATAAGTTTACCTGAAACTGCCCTTGCAGGAGTTAAAAAAATCGAACCTGAAGGTGAAATCCTGTCTGAAAACCAGCAAAAATTAAGAAATAACCTTGTAAATAAAAAATATTATCTTACAGATGGCAAGATTACGGTTAAAGATTTAGCTTTAGCTACTTCAGACACTGTTCATCCTTTAATGATAATTGTCGATAGAAACGGTAAAAACGTTGAGCTTAAAACAGCTTATCCTAACTCAAAAGGTTTCATCGGTGTAAAGTTAAAATCTGAAGAAGTGATAATTCCGGTTAAAAATCCTGTTTCAGCTGTAACAAAATCATGGAGCTATTTATCAAGGAACATTTACTATATGGTTAGCGGTCTTGGAATGATTGTAACAGGACAAATTCCGCTTCAGGATTTACATGGAATAGTTGCCATTACAAAAATAGGCGGCGATATTATAGAGCAAAAAGGCATGTGGGACGGACTGCTTTTAACAGCTCTTATAAGTATAGATCTTGCAATAGTAAACCTGCTTCCTATACCTGCTCTTGACGGTGGACATCTCGTATTTTTACTTATTGAAAAATTAAGAGGCAGACCGGTTGACGAAAAGATGCAGGAAGCGTTTGCGAAATACGGATTTCTATTCCTCATAGGTCTTATGATACTTATTATATTTAACGACATAGTTGCACTTGTAACAGATAAACTGTAGTTATTATTAATTATAATAAACTGTCATCCCGAACTTGTTTCGGGATCTCTAAAATATAGATGCTGAAACAAGTTCAGCATGACACCACAAATTACAAAGGAAATAAACATGCCGAGTTACGATTATAAATGTAATAAATGCCAGGAAATATTCACAGTTACAAAATCCATGAACGACAGTTCTATTCCAAAATGTCCATCCTGTGATTCAAATGAAGTTGCAAAAATCTGGGGAAATGTTCAATTCAAAGGATGCTGCAAAACTTCAGGATCATCTTCTGGTAGTGGATGTGGTTCCTGCAGCGGTGGATCATGCGGAAGTTGCCATTAGTTTTCGCTTGTATTCTTTAATTTGTTGTTTGAATAACTTATTAAATGCCTCTGAATAATTAATATCTTTCATTTCGAGACCTGCCAGTTGTGCAATAATGACGTTTATCTTTGGCTCACCTTCTTTAATTATTTCACTTGATAATATTTCAACATTCGTTTTTGGATAACCTGATTTTTCATAAACTTCGTTATTAGGTGTTATAAACTGTATATAAGGTCTTTTTTCTCTACCTTCAACAAGATTAATAGTGCCTTTAATTTTTTTTGTTTTTCTTTCTAAACTTTTTTTTAATTTTTCATAAAATATATTAAAATCAACGTTAAAATCGAATGATTTATTAAAAGTACTATGTCTGTCTCCGTTTTTATAAAAATATTTTGGATCTCCGTCTCTATAAAGATTAAATAAACCTTCTTTTAATTGTTCTTTTGCCGCTGGAGTTGAAACAAAGCTTGCTTTAAATACAGGAGAGTTATTAACGTTTGATTTTATTTGATAATTAATAAAATTTTGATTTGTTACTACTTTCATTACTGTGTCCTTTTAAATCATTTTAATATATTTATTACAATCTTATTAAAGATCCTGAATATTAAAAATTGCTAAAATATTTAAATACTTTTTTAAACTAAAAAAGCAGATCATATGATCTGCTTTTTATTAGTATATTTTTATTTCTTATTGAAGTACCTTTAACTCTGGTTGTTGCTGAGGTATTCTGCCTTCTTCTATCGGCATAAATACTCTGTAATCAATAACCGCGAAAGGATTATCAACAGCTTCAACTGATTTAAGGTATTCTTCATCTATATTGTTATTTTCGATCATGCCTGCAATACGTTCAAAGTTTTCCTGATGTTTTCTGAACCTTTCGGTAGCATAATCTCTTGCCTGCCATGTTGTAATAAGGAATGGCCAGTCACTGCTTTGAAGAAGAAGTATTTCTCTTGCAAGCTGATTTAATGCTCTATGAAGAAGCTTATTCTGAGGAATACTTTGATATTTAGCAGCTATAGCTTGCATTCTCTTTTCAGCAGCATGAATAATCGGCCACATCCATTCTGTCTGATGATTTTGCCATACCCAGAAGTGTCCGCCTTGTCCCCATGAACTTTCAGGAAGTGCAATAGCGGCAGTTGGCGGATTTTTTTCAAGATATTCAGCTGCACATTGTCTGTCAACTTCAGGTATAAAATTGTTTAATTTTTTGATTACCTGTTTAATAAATTCAATACCTTCAAACCACCAGTGACCAAATAACTCTGTATCAAAAGAAACCATTATAAGGCCATTTTTGCCTGTATTTTTCTTGTAATCGTTGAGTAAATTGTACACGAGGTTTGTGTAATGATCTGAATTTTCGTTAATTTTTGACATTGCAAGCACAGGATCGTAAAGCATTTTATCGCCTAAATCTGTACTTGGGCTTGTTAGTCTCCAGTAATTCATACCGGAATTATCATCTTTTTTGTGAAACTCTCTGAAGCATCCGTCACCAGGATAGCCGTCAGCAGCTGACCAAACCTGATATCCAGCTCTGTCGTTTCTGCCCATAATTGCAACTTGAGCATCTGGCAACCAGTATGCTTCATAAGTTGATAAACCTGTAGCAGGTCTTGGCGGAAGCGGAATATATTCAATATTTCCGTATACACCTACAATTCTTCTATTTCCAACTGAAACTCCGCCTTCAATAACGTGTGATTCAGTAAAGAAATATTCAATATCACTGTTTTGAAGAGCAACTTCAATAGCTGGTCTCCAATATTTTTTGCCTTGAGAATCAATTGCTTCATATCCTGGCCTGTAAGCACATTCAGGAAGCCATGCCCCTTTGGCTTTTTTACCAAAGAGTCTTTTTGTGGTTTCAGAACCTGTTTTAAATTGACCATTTAATGATGAGTCTGTTGCAAGTAATGGAGAAAATCCATGAGTTGCCGCAGAGGTTGTAATCTCAATACATCCTAAATCCTGAAATCTTCTAAATGCACCTATTAAATCTTTGTTGTATTTGTTCAGGTAATTGTCCTTGATATTTGTATACCAGTCAAAATAAAATTTAGCCAAGAAATTAAGGTGCTGTGAATGCGCAACGCTTGCGTTTGGATAACGGCTTAAATCTTCTGCTACAGCATCAATTTTTGAATTTAAATATTTTTCAAAGCCGTCTTTAAGGTATTCGTCATTAAGTTGTTCTGCAAGTATAGGGGTTATACCTATAGTTAATTTTGCTTTAATCCCTTCATCATAAAGCTCGCTAATCGCATTTAGCAGGGGAATATATGTTTCTGCCATACATTCGTAGAGGTTTTCCTCACCGAATGGCCACATACCAGCTTTTCTGTAGTATGGTAAATGGCTGTGGAGCATAAATACAAATGAACCGATAGACATTTTTTTTCCTCCAATTTGTCGGATTCATAGAGAAAATTATTTCTTCCTAAAATGTTATCACAAACCTATAAATAAATAAGCAGGTATAGTTGTAATAAAAAATTAAATTTTTAGGAATATTTTCTGGCTTTTTACAAAAATAAAAACTATTTTTGTAACTTATTCTTTAGCACTTTTTGTTTTTAAATAGAAAATTTTTTTAGAGTTAATAGAATAACTTGCCAGTTTAATGATCTCTTCATATAATGAGTTTGATTATATTAAAAAACCATAAACATAATAAAAAAGCAAGTGGCTTAACCACTTTTGTAGGTTAATAATCAGTCCTGAAGGATAGTAGAATACAGCTTATTACTTCATGTAACAACATTTTATGTTTTGAATAAAAGGATTGGCATGCTTAAACCAAGGAAAATTTTACTTAAATTATGAATGATACTGTTAAAAAACTTGAAAAAAAAATTATTATTTCATGCCAGGCAAGTGAAGGCGAACCTTTTCATGACATAAATTGCCTTATGGCAATGGTTAAATCGGTTTTAAACGGTGGTGCCTCTGGATTAAGGCTTGCCGGAGAAAGAGATATTAAAGAAGCAAAAAAACTCTGCAATGTTCCTATAATCGGGATAACAAAACCTGAACCTTTACCTGAAAACTGGAAAGAGGTAGTTTACATTACACCTGCTTTTGAAGATGCAAAAAAAATCAGAGATGCTGGCGCTGATATTATCGCAGTGGACGGAACATCAAGACCAAGACCGGAAGAAAATCTTGCAGGGTTAATATACAAGATTCAAACAGAACTCCTTGCTCCTGTTATGGTCGATGTATCAACTCTGGAAGAAGGATTAATGTGCAAACTCCTTGGAGCTGACATAATTTCAACAACTCTTTCAGGTTACACTCTGCAAACTCTCGACAAAAACAATGAAGAACCGGATTTTGAACTTTTAAAAAATCTGGTTGAAATCACGGCATGTCCAGTTATTTTGGAAGGCAGAGTCTGGACACCCGAGCATGTAAAAAAAGCCTTTGATCTTGGAGCTTACGCTGTCGTTATAGGTTCTGCTGTTACACGCCCGCATCTGATTACAGAGAGGTTTATAAAGGCTGCAAAGTAATTATTTAATCTTCTAAACAAATCATACTTTTTGTATCAAGTATTTCTTTTAACTTTGGGCTAAGATCAGCATTATTATAGTTAAATACATGTGTATGTAAAATTTTTCTCTGTTCTTGATTAAATATACATGTAATCAGATGATTTTTTGCATTAGGATCATATCCTGTAAGCTTAGATAATTCTACATTCATTTCTGACATTGTTTTTTGAGAATTAGAATTTGCCGGATTTAAAACCATGCGTATGTTTGAAGCATCACTATGAAATAATGTTTTAATATTATCTTTTTCAAAAAAATCAAAAATATTACTGTCTTCTAATTTTTCAACTGTCTCTGAAGTAATATTTTTAATAACATTTTTAACTTCTTCGGCATCAGCTTTTTTACCTTTTAAAATACTGTAAGTAGCTAAGCCTATACCAACGATTAAACCTGTTCCAATTAATATTTTTTTTGATAAATCATTATTTTCAGGTTGTTTTTGGGTATTAACGAATTTATCTTGGGTTTCACTCGTAAAAGCAACTTTTTTATTGGCAGATATATCTAACCTGTTTTGAATTTCATTATTTATATTTGTATAATTTGAATGATTGATTCTAGTCATAAAATTTCCATCTTTTTTATTTGATTTATATTATATATAAAAACGAAGTACATGGTTATTTGCTTTTATTAGTTTGATTATCAGTTTACTAAAAGTCTTAAATAATGATTCTATAATTATTTAAGACTTTTAGAATTGTATTTAATGAAACTTAATATGTATCAATTAATTTGAAAAGACAAAAAGGCTGTCAGCAGCCTTTTTGTAAATTATGAAAGTATTTATTTTTAACCTACGCCATCTTCCTGTTTCTGGGTAATTTTGCCTGAATGGTACGCTCCGCTTAACGTAATCAAAGAAGCTACCGCTACTGCTGCTGCTTTGTATTTTGTAGGTATTTTAGTTAAAATTTTTCCGGCTCCTTCTTTAAGTGAACCTAATTTTTCAGAAAGAGTTGGTAAATATTTTTCACTTTTTTCTAATAAACCTTTTTTTACTTCAGCGGCATGTCCACCAATCCATTTAATACCTTTGTAAATATCTTTTGCTGGTTCTTTCAGGAAATTGCAATGTTTAGTGATAAAATTACTTACTTCTCCTGGATTCTTCATAGCATAGCCTGTACCTAAAATTCCAGCTCCTGTTGTTCCTATTAAAGTTGCGGCTGCTACATTATTAACAAAATGATCCGCATTGATTACAGAATCTTCACTGTTATTAGTTTTCGGTCTTTCATTTCTTTCAAATCTTGTTATTACAACAGGTTCATTCCCATACCTTGATACGTACATTCCCATTCCTCCCAAAATAATTAATTTAAATTAATTCCTTATATATATAAAAACAACCAAGCTATGAAAATTGCTTTTTTTTAAATCTTTATTTTAAAATTACGAGGTTAAGAAAAAATCCTAATTTTTCGTATATCCAAAATTATCGGGTTAAAATATAGTCATGCTTTGTTAGATTTTACAGAAGGAAATAAAATTATTATGAAAAATGATAATGTAGCAATAGGAATAGATATTGGGGGTACAAAGATTAGCGCTGCTGCTGTTGCGAACGGTCAGGTAATCAGTGAAATTCTGTCCTATAAAACTCCTGATAATGCTAAAAATATTTTAAATACAATTTTAGAAGCCATAGAAAGTTTGAAAGATCAATACAAAGCAAAATATGTTGGGATTGCAACAGCCGGAACAGTTGATATTGATAACTCAAAAGTAGTTGGCTCAACCGGAAACCTGCCTGAAGGCTACAATAAACTTGAATTTAAAAAAGTCATAGAAGAAAAATTCGGCCTGAAAACTTTAATTGAAAACGATGCTAACGCTGCGGCCTATGCGGAATTTAAAATAGGAAGCGGAAGGGGCCACAATAACACAATAATTATTACACTTGGAACAGGCATAGGTGCAGGAATTATTGTAAACGGCAAGCTTTTTAGAGGCAAGTCCGGTGCAGGCGCAGAATGTGGTCATTTGGTCATAAATATAGAAAAGAAACGCCGCTGCACATGCGGGGCATGGAACTGTTGGGAAGCTTACGCTTCAGGAACAGGTTTTGCAAAAAATGCCAGAGAAATGGCACATGAAATCCCTATTCAGGAAAGAACGGGTATTTTGAAGGATAAGAATCCTGACGATATTACAACATACGATATAATTGAAGGTGTTAAAAAGGATGATCCTTTTGCTGTAAAAGCTTACGAATACTGGCAAAATCTTGTTCTTATAGGTTTAATTAGTCTCTCTAATGTTTTTGATCCTGACAGTATTATTTTAAGCGGAGGTATGGCAAAATTCATTAATTACGATAAACTGCAAAAAGAACTTGATAAAGAAACAGTTGTTTCAAATGTAAAACTTCTTCCCGCAAAAACAGAAAATTATGCCGGCCTGATAGGCGCAGCCTTTCTTGCAGTTGAAAAGTATAGTGATTAAGATTTATATAAATAACTTGTCATCTTTAAATCGAATCTAAGCAACTAAATCAAGGTTTTTGGATTTTTTATCCTGTAATCTTTCACGCAATTCAGCATTTTCTTCTTTAAGGGATTTAACCTGTATTCCAAGCTGTTTTATTGTTACTGACATAAGATCTATAAACATAGACGCAAACATAAGATCATCTTTTGCTTTAATTTCTGTTTTATCAGGGCAAGCGCAAGTCTTGCAGGTTTTATTTCTCTTTTCAGCTTGATCCTGTTTATTTGCATTTGTTTTTATTACAAAAACAGGTGTATGACAGGTAATAGCGTCCATTTAACCAAATCTCCTTCTTCCCCACGGTATCTAGTAGTTTACTATTGTACTCCTTTTTTTAAAAAAATTAAGTGTATAAATGACTATTTTAAATTTTCTTTACAAAATTGACATTTGAGGGTACGGAAAAATTCTGATTTTCTGGGAACGAGTTATGCAAACCCTCCATGCAGGCAAAGCCTGCCTTCAGGTTTGCTCTACTCCCGCTGTCGCATGGGAAAATCGAATTGTTCAAGCCCGACTTTGGAAAACGAAAGCAAGCTGAGGCTGCAAGTCGGGGCGAGGAGCCGGCACTGCTGCCTTGACGCTAGATCTCGGAAGATACATAACTATTTTTGTTTAGAACTTATGTATATAAAAATTTTTCTAAAAATAAACTTAAAAGCAATTAAATTCTTTTCAAAATGTTTTATTATAATAATTACCGGAGAGCACCGAAATTTGTAGTAGGCGCTTTCCGGCTCTTTTATGTGTTTTTTTAGAAAAATTTTTAAAATTTTAAAATTTGGACTTTTGAGACTAATGAAGTAAAAAGTTTTTATACAAAAAGAATTGTAATGTCTCCTGAAGAAGCTTGCAACTGAAGGATCTACGCCAAATAACAGCTTCTATTCCACGCAGATTCTTCATTCAGGCTCAGAATGACATGAAATTGAGATTTTAGAGTATATAGTATTATTTAATTTATTATTATTACGTAATTACGTATGAATTTTTTGTTTGGTATTTACTTCTACAAATTTTTTCTATTCGTTCTAGTATAATAAATATATGAAAGAGATGAATAAAGAAAAAATTTGGCGTCAGGTACTTGAAAAATTAGTGGATGAGCTTGAACATCCGGCGTTTGAGTCATGGATTAAACCTGTAAAACCTGTTTCAGTTGAAAATAATGAATTTACTGTTGCGGTTAACAGTACTTTAAGCAAAGAATATATTAATAAAAATTATTCTTCAGTTATAAAGAGACTTTTAAATGAAATAACTGGTGAAAACTTTCAGTTTAAAATCATTATCAGTAAAACAAGAGAAATTGAAGAACCAAAAGAAGAGCAGAAAATAATTCCCCTGTCAGAATTTCAGATAAATGCTCTTAGAAGCACATCAAACAACCTTAATTTAAAGTATACATTTGAAACTTTTGTAATTGGGGCTCACAGCAAGTTTTGCCATGCTGCGGCTCTTGCAGTTGCAAAGTTTCCTGCAAAAGCTCATAATCCCTTATTTATTTACGGGGGAGTAGGACTTGGCAAAACCCATCTGATGCAGGCAGTAGGACATTATATTCTTGCTAACAGCCCTGATATGAAGATTAAGTATACAAGCACTGAAATGTTCACCAACGACCTTATTAATTCAATAAGAAATGACAAAATGTCTCTGTTCAGGCAAAAATACAGACAGATTGATGTTTTATTGCTAGATGATATTCAATTTATTGAAGGTAAGGAAATTACTCAGGAAGAAATTTTCCACACGTTTAACACTCTCTACGAATCAGGAAAACAGGTTGTATTAACAAGTGACAGACATCCTAAAAATATTTCCACTCTTACTGAAAGATTAAGGAGTCGTTTTGAGTGGGGTTTGCTTGCAGATATGGGTGTTCCTGATATTGAGACAAGAATTGCAATTTTAAGAAATAAAGTTGAAAGAGACCGGATGGATGTGCCTGATAATATTCTTGAACTTATAGCGACAGCTTATCAGAACAATATAAGAGAACTTGAAGGTGCATTAAACAGGGTCGTCGCTTATGTAAGTATAAATGACTGTCCCATGACTATTGATATCGTTAAAAATATCATTAATTTTTCCGGGTCGGGCAGTAGTCTTAATATAGATAAAATTATTGAAACTGTTGCAGGTTATTTTGCTCTTGAATCATCTGACCTCAAAGGACAGAGCAGATCAAAGGAAGTTTCTCAAGCAAGACAGATTGCAGTTTATCTGGCAAGAGATATGACAAATTCAAGCTATCCAACAATAGGTGATGCTTTTGGCGGAAGAAAACATACAACTATTCTTTATTCATTTGAAAAAATGAAAGAAGAATTACAAATAAACAAGAAACTTTCTGAAATTATAAGTGAGATTTCAAAAAGAATAACTTCAAACTGTCTAAATTAAACTTTTTATGCGGCTAAATTTGTGAGGTAATTTATTTTTATTTCTGTAATTTAACTGTATCCCCATTGGAGGATAAGTATATTGCGGCGAATTAATTATAAATACTTTACCGTTTATATCGATTGATAATTCATTATTGACAGAATAAAACCGCGGTTGTGAAATTTCAGATGGACTAAAAAATCTTTTTGCTTTGCCATTAGCTAAAATCTGATGTGTTTTATCAAGATTGTTTAATAAAATTTCTTTATCTTTATCACTTAATTCCTCGGGTTTACAGATTTTTTCCAGTTTATCAATTATTTCCTTAAACAACTGTTTTGATACTTCCTGGCTGTATTCTGTCTTGCTAGCCTGATCAGGTGCATAAAGAAGGTTTATAGCAGCTTTGTCTTTTTTAAACAGAGGCAGAAATGTCTTAAGAACATTTGCCATTCTGTCTATATATTTTTGTCTGTATTTTTGACTTTGTTCTTCAAGAAAATCTTTTCTTTCGGCATATTCTATTTTTCTACTTGCTTTTTCAAGTTCAATGCTTTTAGTCATGTATTTATGAAACGGATGAATCGAAATCATTACAGAATTGATTGAATCAGGAATTTTAAGAGTATTTTCTGTTAGTTCTTCTGCTGCTTTTTGAACCCAGATTTCTTCCTTATCCCAGCCTGCTGTAGTTATGTGAAACAGCATTCCTGTTTTATTGTAAAAATATTCTACTGCTTCTGCTATATTATGAGATTTCCCTTTATCATCGTAGCTTTTAAGATGAAGAGGGTCACTGTCATGAAATGGATAAAATCTGTTTGAAAAACCTCTTAACGGATTAAACTCAAGCCTTTTACTTATTTTTTCAATGCTGTCAGCCAGATTTTTAAAATCTTCCCATATTATTGTGTTTATTTCTCCTGTTACATCAGGTTTAAATGATTTTGCTGATGCAAAACAATGGCCGCAATGATTGGAACATCCTCTTATTAACAGGATATTTTCAAGGTTGTCACAAAGAGTAGCAAAATCTTCCATTGGTATCCCGTCAAATACAGTTCCTTCAAGTATCCCATCGAGTTTGTATAAGTTAAAATCATCTAATATTGGTTTAATGCCCTTATTTTTGTAGCAACTTTTTACTTCCTGAACATATTTAAGAGCTTTAGATAAGTTTTGTCCTGAAAAGGAAACAGTATTTTTATTCTTAAAGTCAATCACGTCATGAGAACAGTTATATCTGTATTTAAAATCAGAAGATATCCCTGAAGAATCTTTTTTATTGTTTTTAACCAGAGTTAAAGAATTATATAGATTAATATTGTTTATATTAAGCATTTTTATTCATTTTGTCCCAAGTGAGATTTTTTATCTTTATTTCTAAAATTCAACTGCATTTCTGTTGGAGTAATTTTACCTGTTGCCGAATTAATCAAAATAACTTTGCCGTTAACATCAATGGTTAATTCATGCTTCATATCCCGATCATTCCAGGGGAGTTTAAATTCATCAAAAAACCTTCCGGCCCTACCTTCTGCTATAATTTGACGTACATTACAAGGATATCTTAGAAGACCGGAATTATTTTCAACTATTTCTTTAAATAATTGTTGAGTTGCATTTAGATCGTATCCGGAATTTTTTTTAAGTGCTGGTGCAAAAACAATGTTTAATACAGCTTTTCTGTCTTCAAACAATGGTAAAAAAGTTCTTAAAACATTTGACATCCTGTCAACGTATTTTTGTCTATATTGTTGACTCAGTCTTTCTAAATTCATTTTTTCTTCAATGTTTTCTGCTTTTTCACTTGCTTTTTCAAGTTCAACACTCCTTGTCATATATTTATGAAAAGGATTAATTGATATAGCGATATTGTTAATTGAATCAGGAATTTTAAGAGTATTTTCTGTTAGTTCTTCTGCTGCCTTTTGAACCCAGGTTTCTTTCTTGTCCCAACCTGACGTTGTTAAATAAAGTGGAATACCGGTTTTATCGTAAAAATATTTTACTGCTTCAGTTATATTATGTGGTTTCCCTTTATCATCGTAACTTTTAAGATGCAGAGGATCACCATCTCGAAATGGAATTAATTGTTTTTCAATCGGATTAAATGTTAATCGATTTTTAATTTCTCCAATACTGTCAGCCAGATCTTTTAAATCCTCCCATCCCATTGTATTTATTTCTCCTGTTTTTCCAGGAACAAAGGGTTTAGCATTTGTACAGCAATGACTGCAACTATTAGAACAGCCCCTTATTAAAAGAATATTTTCAAGTTTTTCACAGAGAAATTTAAAATTTTCCAGTGAAATTCCTTCAAAAACAGTTCCTTCAAGTATTCCGTCAAGTTTTTGGGAATCAAACTGAATTAATGAAAATAATTTGTTATTAGCTTTTACTTCCTGAACATACTCCAGCGCTTTAGATAATTTCTGTCCTGAAAAGGAAATAACATTTTTATTCTTAAAGTCAGCCACATCGCGGGAAAAGTTGTATCCGTATTTAAATGCAGAAAATTCCCCTGAAGAACTTTTTTCATTGTTTTTAATCAGAGTTAGATGATTATACAGATTAATATTGTTTATATTTATCATTTTTATTCATTGTGATAATTTAAATAACCAATTTAATATGGATAATAATGAGGATAATCCATATTCATTTTAACCACTGAGCTTACCAAATTCTCGATATCTAGCCAATATTCACTATTTTTATTAGGTGCAAGATTTTTTACTAAATGAGAATGATCGTGTAACACTTTTGAATTTTGTGTATGCAGGTTCGATTCTATTCTTATTTTTTTATCTAAATTTTTATAAGCTTTATCATATCCATATTTTTCTTCTACAAGTTCTAATTGAAATTCTAATCGAGGTTTCAGATGACGCCAAGTATCTGAATCACATTCTCCAAAAGCTTCTTTCCATGCTGCCGTAAGAGAAATATATTCTGGAGATTCCAGTACTTTCTCGTTAATTCTTACATACTCTTTATATGCTTTACTTTCTTTGATAACCTTTTCAAGATTTGCAAAGTCTTTTGATCCAAGTACTTCTTGGATAGATTGTTGAATTTGTTTAACTGCATTTTCATCTTTCATATTGGATAAAACAAATCTTATACGGGTACCAAAGTCTTCTGTAATGGCTTTAAAGACCTGAGCAGTTTCAGCACTACCTTTAAAATTTACAGTATCCATGGCAGGCTGTGAGTGTAAGCTAACGCTATTTTTTTGTTTAAGTGAATTACCTTGAAAATTTATTGCATTAAAATTTTTTAACTGTACACCTAACATTACTATTTTTTCCTATATAAAGTTATAAGTGATATTTTTTACTATCACTTATAACAAGAAACCTAAAAATTAAAATTGCTTTTTTACTTTAAGATATTAAGTAATATTTACAAACCTAACCAATAAAATCGTTCTTTTCTTTTATTTCCCCAGTTATTTCTAAATTATCATCCTTATTTTATGTAATTAACTTTATCCAGTTTCCTTTCCGGTATGTTTGCAGTTTCTGTCATTTTATAACCAAAAGAAACAGCATGGTAACATTTAAAGCCTTCCGGGATTCCTAACTCTTTTTTATAATAATCTTCTTTATCACTGTTTAAAACCCAGTAAGCAAGTCCTATCCAGCAGGAACCTATACCGATAGATTCTGCTGCAATCAGCATGTTTTCAGTTGCCGCTGCACAGTCTACCTGGGGTATTATAGCTTTTTGATCACCTGATACAACAATGACCGTAGGAGCGTTATAAAAAATCTGAAAATTTTCATAGGTTGCAAACTGTTTCAAGGATTCATCATCACTATTTTTAGCAACTTCTATAAAATCGTCGCTCAGCCGATTTAAAATATCCTGTCTTTGAACAACGGTAAAATGCCATGACTGTTCATTGTGAGCGCTTGGTGCATAAAGCCCTGCCTGTAAAATAGTCTTTAATTCTTCTTCTGTAATTTGTTTTGGAGAAAAAGCTCTATGGCTTCTTCTCTTTTGAATATTTCTTAAAGTTTCATTCAGCATAAATACCTCCTATAAATCTAATTTATTCTATTATACAAAATTATTTTTTCTGACATAATTTGCATGGTCATGGGCTGATCTTAGAGGCTCAGGGATTCTATACTTTGTTGTACAGGCAATAACTATCTCAGTCGCTTTTTTAAGGGTTATTTTATGTCCTGTTGAAACATAAACAGGATTAACTTTGTCTTTTGTTCTTACAACATTTCCCACGATTTTACCTTTCCAAACCAGTGAAACAAAACTTCCTTTCTCGGGAGGTAAGTCAGTCTCGGGTTTTCCTGCCAGGATTGATTTTGCACAGCCTACAGTTCTGTATCCTGTCAAAATACCCATATGACTTGCTATACCTAACCCTCTGGGATGACTGATGCCATGCCCGTCTACAAGAATTACATCAGGTTTCGTTTTAATTTTTTCCAGAGCTTTAACTATAACGGGAACTTCCCTGAAAGCAAGAAATCCGGGAATATACGGGAAATCAACATGTTCTGAATGATCAGCTTTTTCAACTATTTTTAAATCAGGAAATGAATGGACAACAACAGCCGCATAAAAAGGGACATCTTGCGAAGCGGGAGTGTATAAAAACCTGGACGAAAACGATGAGTTTTTGTCCGGGTTTTTTGTAACTCGTTCTTTTTTAAAAGCCTGCTGACTTACGTCAATGCCAGCAACATAATTAATGTTACCTGGCATATCTTCAGTTATTACTTTATTTGCCAGTTCTTTCTGTATCTCTGTAGCTTCTTTAATAGAAATATACAATTATACGGGTGCGGGTTCAGAAATTTCTTCAAGAAGTTCATAGATTTTAAAAGGATCTTCTTTACTTCTTATCGCCAAATCTGCCTGTGCGATTACACCTACAACCTTGTTATCGTCATCTGTCACGACAATTCTTCTTATTTGATTTTTTTCCATTAAACTTATTGCTGTTTCAAGAGAATCTTCTGGCTGACATGTAATAGGGTCAATTGTCATGCAGTCCCTTACACTTACATCTGATGGAATAAGTCCATTTCCTACAGCATAAAGGCAAATATCCCTGTCTGTTATTATTCCAGTCAATTTTTTTGTTTCATGAGATTCAACTACAGGAACACTTCCGCAATTCATATCACGCATAATATCAACGGCAACTATAACATTATCTTCAGCTATACAGCATGCTGGGTTGCGTGTCATAATGTCTTCACATTTTTTCGACATACTTATCTCCTTTTTTCACCTGTTTAAATTATTTTTCAATTTCATTCTTTATAGCGTTCATTATTTCAGGAAGATCCTTGTTAAGACTGTTGCTGCGTACAAATGGAGGAACATAAAATCCAAGATCAAAGAAAATTCTGTAAGTTAAAATAGTGCTATTTTTGTATGGTTCGAATTCCCAGACTCCGTAAAGCTTGTTAAAACACCCGTTAATTCTGTTAAACTTGATTTTTTTATACTTTTGGCTTTGATCAAGAAGAAGTGTATACTTGAACAATGGAAGGAAGGGGCATACCTTAAGTGCGGTGTATACTTTTTGAGTATTTTCGTTTTTTTCCAGAATTTTAACTTTTTTTAGTTTTGGAATAATTTGAGTCATCTTTTCCTGATCGTCAAGCAGATTCCAAACTTTTTCAGGAGGCGACTGGATTAAGACTTTAGCTTCTGCGCCTTTTAAATTTCCTTTTAGAGTTGGTGTCAATGATTTTGTAACTACTTCGCCTTTTTCAAGTTTCGATATTTCATCTTCATTTAAGACCTTTGCTTCTAAATTTAGCCCCCAAAAAGCTAATATAACTAATAATATGTGTATTAGAAATTTAAAACCTGTCTTTTTATTGATAAAACAACTGTCTGTCATGCCAACCTCCTGTCATTAATAAAAAAGCATAAGAAATTATGGTTCCGGATAAAATAGACAATCGGTTATAAAATATAGCTATTTTGTCATGATTTTTTGTTTGTATTAAAATTGAATATATTTCTTTCAAAAAGAAATTGACACGCAGTTTTCATGCTGTTATATTAATTAAACGCTTTATTGGCGTTGCTAAGGCATGTAAAATAAAGCGTAAAAAATGAAAATTGATGGTAATTTAGCGCAATGCAAGAGCGTAAGCCCATTTTCGTTTTTTAAGTAGTGAACAAAATAAGGAATAAATAAAATGCTTGCAATAGTTGAAACAGGTGGAAAACAATATCAGGTAACCGAAGGAAGATACGTTGATGTCGAACTTTTAGACGTTAATGTCGATGAATCCCTCATATTTGATAAAGTTGTAATGATAGTAGCAGGTGATGAAACTCAGGTTGGTCAACCTTACGTTGAAGGTGCTGCTGTAAAAGCCAAAATTTTAAATCATGGTAAAGACGCAAAAGTTCTTGTTTACAAACAGAGATGTAAAAAAGGCTACCGTAAAAAACAAGGCCACAGACAAAATTATTCAAGAGTAATGGTAGAAAGTATCGATTATCCTGGAAAGTCTGCAGTCACAACTACTGAAACTAAGGCCAAAAAAGCAGTTAAAGCTAAAAAAGCTGAAGTTGAAGTTAAAGAAGAAACAACAACTGAAGAATAAAATTTTTTAGTAAATTTGTTAGAATTTAATTAGTTAATAAAAAATAAGGTGGTGAATACTAATGGCACATAAGAAGGGCATGGGCTCAACAAGAAACGGACGCGACAGTAATGCACAGCGTCTTGGCGTTAAAAAATTCGGCGGTGAATTAGTAAAGGCCGGAAATATCATTGTTCGCCAGCGCGGGACTAAATTCCATCCGGGAGACAACGTAGGTATTGGAAAAGACGATACTCTCTTTGCTCTGATTGATGGAAACGTGAAGTTTGAAGCTCATAGAAGAGACCGAAAAAAAGTTAGCATTGTTTAGACAGTGAAGGCTTTTAAAACTCGTTCTAAAATTTAATTAATAAACCAAAAAGAATCCCGTCAGCGGGATTCTTTTTGTATTAAAATTTTTTGGTCAAAAGGCAATTAATTGCAGTTAAATGTTTTATTAAATATATAATTTTTTAAAAAATATAAATCAGGAATTAAGTTCATGAAAATAAATGGTCATTCAGTTAAAGTAAACCCATCTAAAATAATGACTGCTATCAGCGAAAGAGTTGATCCTCTGGTTAAAGCCCAAAGATCTTCTAATAACAGTGAACATTTTAATGAATTTTATCCTAATAATAACACCCGTAAAAAGGTTCAGGGGACAGAAAAAATCAATGTATTGCCGGGAGAAATTGGGTATAATCTAGATATTAAAGTGTAATAAATAAGTTAAATTATTCCTATTATTTTAAAATTTTGATAAAATCAAATTTATTAATTAAAATATATGGAAAGAATAAAATGCGTGTATATAAAGGTTTTACTTTGGCAGAAGTATTGATAACACTGTTAATAATCGGTGTAATCGCTTCAATAGTCATTCCCGGAATAATCAATGACACCAGGGAAGCTGAATTTAATGCCGGAGTTAAAAAAGCCTATGCTGATTTATCCGCTGCAATAAAAATGATTCAGGCTAATAATGGTGGAGAAGTTAATGTTGGTACTGCAGATACTCAAGTAGCAGCCGAAACATTAAGAAATGATTTTTGTAATGTAATGAGTTGTGTTCAAACTAGTAATTCATCAAATTCATTTTATTCAATCAACTATAAGGGGTATAAAGGTGGAAGTATAAGCTGGAATGCACGTGCTCTAGCTCTTAATGCTCCTATAGCTGCACTTAATAATGGTTATTTAATAAGATTTATTGCTTATGGAAGTTGTGCTAATAATTATGGAGTAAATGCCTGTGGATATCTACATATTGATATAAACGGTACAAAAGGACCAAATATGCTAGGAAAGGATCTTTATATGTTCTGGATAGCACGTAAAAATGGGAACGGTACTTATTTAATTATTCCAACAGGAACCCAGAATGACACATATGCTGATTTTCCCGATGGTTGTCAGGCAAATAGTATTGATTTTCAAACTAGCGATGGTTGTGCTGCAAAAAGGCTTACAGACCCTGACCATATGCCGTAATTACTTAAAATCTCCTGCTTTAACGACTGAAGCGACTTCAGGGTGAAGATATTTTCTTGCCATTTCTTCAATATCATCCTTAGTTATTGCATTTATAATATCTGGATATTCGTTGATATAATTATCGTCAAGATCATAGAATTCATTTGTAAGCAAAGCCCTTGCAATTCCTGAGTTATTTGAAAATCTTAACGGATAAGAACCCATTAAATATGCTTTTGTAAGTTCAAGCTCACTGTCTGTTATACCCATCTCAATAAATTTGTTTATCTCTTCTTTTAAAAGTTCGATTGAAAGATCTGCATAATGTCCATCTATGCCGTATTTTACAGTCCATGATCCCGGAATTAGTAATGCTGTAAAGCATGACGAAATATTGTAAACAAGGCCAAGATCTTCTCTTATTCTTTTCCCAATCCTGCTTGAAAGTGCCCCGCTGCCGCCAAGTATAAAATTCATGGCGATGGCTTTATGGTAATCTTCATTTTTTCTTGAAAGATTTCCATAATGTCCAAAAATTATCTCTGCCTCTGATTTGTCTTCTACATAAACAGTTTTTTCTTTATATTTTTTTTGAAGTTTTACAGATTTGATCTCAGGTTCAATGATAGTTTTAATTTCCCGGCTTCCAAAAATTTCTTCTATTAACTTAAAAGTATCTTCAGAATTAATGTTTCCCGAAATTCCAAATATTATTGTATTTGGCGAATAATATTTATTATAAAACTCTTTAACATCATCAATAGAAATATCTGCTACTTGTTTTTCCTGTGTTCTTAATGGATAAGCGTAATAAATATGATCTTTGGGATAAACCATATGACTGAAAGCAAGTCCTGCAAGATAAGCTGTATTGTCTTTTTTCTGTCTCACACTTGCTATTGAAAACTTTTTAAATTTTTCAAGTTCGTCCTCTGGAAAAGATGGTTCCATAAGAACTTCTGACAATATTTTAAGTATAAAAGGAAAATCTTCAGAAGTGCAGGAAAGTGAGAAGTTCACCACTTCACCTACGCTTGAAATACCTACAGATGCTCCTCTTGCTTCAACTTCATTTGCAATTTCAATTTTTGATCTGTTTTGAGAGCCTCTATTAAGCATCCCCGCACATATCACAGGCAAAACAGGATTAACTATCGTTGAATACAGATTTCCTGCATTGATTGTACCTGATAATTTAACTGTATTACTTATTCTGTTTTCGTTTATAAGAACTTTTATCCCGTTATTCAGAGTTTTTTTAACAAATTTTATTGGAACAGATGAAATTTTTTCATCTATTATTATCGGAGGAGCTGAGTAGACATGATGAATGGTTTCATGGGGAACGTAATCGTAAACAGGCACAGATTTTTTAATTTCAGAGTGTGACGGAATAAAATGTCCTATGGAACAGTTTGAAGGGTTTAAATATTTGCCTGCTGCTTTTCTTATATCTTCAATACCAACGTTTTCTACATTTTTAATATAGTCATCAACAAATTTATAGTTATCCACAGCTTCATAATAACCAAGCATATACGCTAACTTGTAAGTTCCGTCCCTGTTAAATTCAAAACTTGATTTTATACGCCTTTTTGTTTTGTTGAGTTCCTCCATTGTCGGAGGTTTTCCGTCTGTTATGGCAGCAATTTCATCCAGAATTCTGTTTTCTGCTTCTTCATGTTTAATATTGGGATAAAGAGTTGCAAGTATGGTAAATAAACCGGGATCTTTAGCAGTTTCAACATTTATATTTATGTCTGTAGCAATCTGAGACTCAACAAGAGTTTGATATGTTCTGCTGCTTATGCCCAGATTTAGCATTTCACCAAGCACTATAAGAGGGAATATATCTTTATTTGAAGCAGGCGGAATATGGTAACCTAATTTTATAATAGGAGAAATTCCTGTTCTTTTTATGTTTATTCTTTTTGTATGCTGCTGCTGTGTTTCCTTGATAATATTGTCATTAATTTCTTTGGGAGGAATATTTCCAAAGTATTTTTTTATCAAATCAAGCGTAAGTTTCTGATCAAAGTTACCTACAATTACAATAGACGCATTATTAGGAGCATAATACCTGTTATAGAAATCATTTAGATCATTGATCGTAGTTGATTCAATATCATTTCCAAGTCCAATAATAGGGTTTTTATAAGGATGATGCTGATAAGCTTTGTTTCTTAACTCCATTTCCAGTATGTTATATGGATTGTCAAAAGTTTTTTCAAGCTCTGACAGAATAACTCCAACCTCTTTTTCCCTGTCATCCTCATCAAAAATAACCTGATTCATTCTTTGTGATTCAATCATCATTGCAAGTTCAAGTTTGTTCGTGGCAAAAGTCTCATAATAAGAGGTAAAATCTCTTGATGTATAAGCGTTATAAATTCCGCCATTTCTTGTTATTTCAGATATTATCTGTCCTTTATTAAAAAATTCAGTATTTTTAAAACTTATATGTTCAAGAAAATGGGAAATACCAGTTTTTCCAAGCTTTTCATTTCTTGATCCAACTTTATACCAGACCATGAATGTAGCTGAAGAAGAACTTTGATATGGCTGAAATAAAACTTTAAGACCGTTATCCAGAGTATGTTCAATTGTTTTATGATTTAAAGTCATTTGAATACATCCGATTTTATTAATTTATAATCTTTTACAACTGGTTTACCTTTAATATAAACATCATCCGGTTTATTTTTATCAAACAAATTCAAATATGATTCGTTATTGTTTAGTCTAAATACAAGAAAATCAGCATACCTGCCTTTTTTTAGGCTGCCTGTCTTATCATCGATTTTTAATATTTTAGCTGCATTTATTGTTAGCATATTTAAAAGTTGAAATAAATCCAAATTAGAACTAAATTTTACAAATTTAACTTCGTTTAATATGCTTAAGTCATAATTACTGTATTTGCTGTCAGTTCCAATTCCAATAGAGTCTGTATATTCTTTGTATTCAGAGATGTCTATTGTTTTGCCGTGTAGCAGCATATTACTTCTTGGACAGTAAGCTAATTTAACTCCATAGCTGAATATTTCTTCCATCAGGCTTTTATCAAGCTGGATCATATGGGCAGCAATTAGATTTTCATTCAATACACCAAACTCTTTAAGGTATTCAACCGGATTTAAACCTGTTTTATAAGGGATCAGCGGATTCCACCTTATTAATTTATACAGGGCATCGATTTCAGAATGCCCATTTTTAAGCCATTCCATCTCGGCATTTGATTCTGCAAGATGAGTATGAATCAGAATATCATTTTTAGCAGATAATTCTACAATTTTTTTCCATAAAAAAGGATGGACTGTATAAACAGAGTGGGGCGAAAATCCGACAAAAACATTCTCATTTTTATTTTGATCTATATAATTATACTTTTGAATCAGCTTTTTAAATTCTGTTTCACTTGATTCTTCTGTGTTGGCAAATGTTTCAAGGAAAATATATGTTTTTAAATCCAGTTTATTAAAAGTTTCAAGAAATTCAGGTTCTCCCGAAAGCTGAGCAACGCATGTTGTGCCTGACAGTATAGCTTCCTTTACCCCATTTAAGACAGAATTTATTTTTTTCTTTTTACTCCAGAGAAAATACTGAAGCATTAAACTTTTTATCCACTCAGGAAAATTTTGTTCCTTTTGATTTTTTTTGAGGTCTGTATACTGAAGATGAGTGTGCAGATTAATGAAACCCGGAGTTATTACTGCATTCCCATAATCTACGATTTCGCTTGCATTGTTGAAGATGTTTTGTTTTCTTATGTCTGTACCTTCAACTATATCAAATATTTTACCGTTTTCGAGGATTAAAAAGCCGTCTTTTATTACTTTATCATCAGCTGGCAATATCCACTTTGCCTTAAATACCCTGAACATAAATTACCTCTGATTAGATACAGGTATATGATAAACAAAAATACAATTTTTTTCAGTCTATATATAATTTATCTTTTTAAGTTCCAGAGCAAATTCAGGCAAATTTCCTCCATAGCTCTTATCTAATAATTTTTGAAGAAAATTGTTTCTTATTGTTTTTGCAGTTTCTTTTAAAGAAGGATCGTATCCTTTTTCAATACAATAATTTTCCAGAAATGTATCCTGCTTATGATGAGCAAGAAAATCATGGCTATGTTTAAGAAAATCTATATAAACTTTTTCAAAGCTTTGTTTTAAAACTTCAACTGCATAAATTGCTGTCATAATACCTGTTCTATCTCAACCAGCTCTACAGTGAACAAATACAGGCCAATTTTTCTCATCTTTGACGTATTTAAGAAAATCTTCAATAGCTTTTTCTTTTGGAATTTCTTTATCTTCAAGAGGAATTCTAAAATAGTTCATTCCTAATTTTTTTACAGTATTAAATTAATTTTGACAAAATTAATTAGGCATCGATGTCATCCTTGAAGGAGTGAAAACGACTGAAGGATCTGCGTAAAATATAATTAGAATTTGAATTTTTTTGCCATATAGATTCTTTGTTAACACTCAGAATGACAATCCGGTAAAACTTTTAAATCATCGTAATAATTATTCGTTTAAAACCCATATTTTTCTTGTTTTCCATTGAACAAGGGTTAATCCCAGAATTATTAAGAATAAAACATAAGCTATTGCAGATGCTGTACCCATTTTAAAGTATTCAAAAGCATTTTTATAGAGCCAGTATACTATTACCATTGTTGAATTTTCAGGTCCACCGCCTGTCATAAGGTAAACAAGGTCAAACACCTGAAAAGATGAAATTACTGTCATAACAGAAACAAAAAATACAGTAGGACTTAAAAGAGGCAAGGTTATCAGAAAAAACTTTTTAGTCCCCACAGCTCCGTCTATTTCAGAAGCTTCATTGAGAGTTTCAGGTATAGCCTGAAGTCCTGCAAGAAATATGACCATGTTGTAACCGATATTTTTCCATATACTGACAATAATTATAGCTATCATTGCCAGATTTTTGTCGTAAATCCAGGTTACGTTGGAGCCAAGACCAAAAAGCCAGTTCAGAATGCCGTAATTCGGATCAAATATCCATGCCCACACAATTGCAATAACAATCATGGGAGTTATAAAAGGTATAAAATAAGCACTTTTATAAAAAGAAGCCCCTTTAATTTTCCTGTCAAGGGCGACAGCAAGGATTAAAGGAAGAATAATGCCAAAAATTGTTGTAACTGAAGCGTAATAAAAGGTGTTTAAAAGTACTTCGTAAAAAGTCTGGTCTTTAAAGAGTTCCGCGTAGTTATTCAAGCCGACAAATTTTGGGCTGGATATAAGGTTCCACTTCATCAGGCTTATGCCGAATGAGCCAAGAACAGGAACAATTATAAATATAAACGTTCCTAGAAGGGCAGGAAAAATAAGAATCCAAGCCCAAAAAGACTCTTTAGACGTGATATGTGATAATTTTTTAATAATTTTTATTTACCTTCGTTGCTACACCAATAAATATATCGTATATTTTAACTTTTTAAAATAATACTTTTCTTTTAAAATTCTGATAAAATTTATCTATTAATTTATAAATATAGGAAAGAATATAATGCATAGTTTTAAAAAAGGGTTTACTCTTGCAGAAGTGTTGATAACTCTGTTAATAATCGGTGTAATTGCTTCAATAGTTATTCCCGGAATAATTAACAACACTAATGAAGCTGAATACAATGCAGGACTTAAAAAAGCTTATTCGGATCTTTCTGCTGCTTTAAAGATGATTCAGGTTAATAATGGCGGAGAAGTTAATGTTGGTACTGCAGCAGCAAGTACTGACAAAACTTTATTTAGGAATGATTTTTGTAATGTGATGTCCTGCGTTAAAACTGATACAGCAACAAATATATTTGGTCCGACAGATTATAAACTTTATAAAGGTGGAAGTGCAAGCTGGCCTGCTAGCGAGACTCATCCTAGTGCTATATTGAATAATGGTAATTTATTACGGTTTTATTCTTATGCAGATTGTACTATATACGGTGTAAAAGCTTGTGGATCGATATTAATAGATATAAATGGTAAAAAAGGACCAAATATGTTGGGAAAAGATTTTCATCGTTTTTGGATAACGCGTAAAGATGGAAATAGCACTTATTCAATTATTCCAACAGGAGCTCAAGGAGATACATATGTAGATGCAGTTAATCCTTGTAAAGCAAATAGCATTGACTGGCCAACAAGTGAAGGCTGTACCGCGAGAAGACTTAGAGATCCTGATAATATGCCATAGTATATTTATAAAAATTTTAAATTATCTTAATTCCAAGGATAAGTTCATAAATTCCATATCGTCAAAGTCGATATTTCTTGCAAAGAGATTTCGTCCTGTTTCAACGACAATTCTGTTTTTGCCATTAGGAATAATGTAGCCGGATGACAAAACTATCTGCTGATTATCTCCATTAATCCTGAATTCTCCGACTTTTTTTGAGTTGATATAAACTTTTGTCGGAGAACTGTGGCTTGTCGTGTGGCTTTGACCTAATCTTCCCGCAAGGGCGGTATCAATACCTATAATGGATCCTACCTTTAAAATATAGCCCTGCGTGGCGTTGCCGGCAACAAATTCTGTAGAAAAAGCGGGTCCGTTTGATTTTAACCTAAAATTTCCTGCATTTGCAGATTCATCAGAAAAGTTATCATCTCCAAGATGATGCAGGTTTGTATCTATAACTATTTCTTTGCCGGACGATTTGGTAATACCAAGCGTAAGAGACTTGCTGAGCTGATTATTGGAAACTGTTAATGAAAACGGCTTATAACCATCAGCCTTTACAGAAAGAATTGCGGGGCCGTCAAGAGAAGCATTAAGATTAAACCTGCCATTAAAGTCTGAATTTGTGTATATACCCTTTGACGGAATACTAACCTGAGCATTGGATACTGGTCTTCCCGTTGATGTGTCAACTACAGTGCCGGTTTTTCCTTTATTTACAAGATAGTCTTTTTCTTCAACAGTGCCGGAAAGCGGAGCACAAAAGCCCATACAAAACCAGACCTGACCTATAAAACAGGTAATAAATAAAAATAATACAACTTTAAATTTAATAAATTTTTGCATATTTTTAGACCATTTTCCTGATTTTTTACTAATTTTAATAACAATTTTGATAATTTCCATTCCAAAACAGGATTAAGTTTAATAGGTTATGAATAATTTTTTTCCTTGTGAAAAACTATAAATACTAATTTTTTAAAGGTTGATCTGTATGCATGAATTGTTTTTAGACATAGAAACTTCAGGTTTAAACCCTGACAAACATTCAATTTTGTCGATAGGAATGGTTGTTTCCTTGAACGGGCTTATAGATTATCAGAGTTTTTACAGAGAAATAAAACACGATGAACTGGTTGTTGCGCCAGAAGCTATTGAAATAAATAAATATGATTTTACAACCCAGAAAAACAGGGTTCCTTTAGTGGCTGCAGATGAAGCGGCTGTTATTTTCCTGAAAAAATATTATCGTCCAGATGAAAAACCTCTGCCAATTGGGTTGAATGTAGGCAGTTTTGATATGCAGTTTATAAACAGACAAATGCCGCTGCTGTCAGCTAAATTAAGTCATAGAGCCGTTGATTTAAACAGTTTGATGTATATGCTTGCACATAAACACAGTAAAGATTTTAAGGAATTAAAGAAAGAACTGTCGGATAAAGCCCATAATGAAGTAAGCGGTTTTGCTCTCGGAGTTTCCAAGCATAACGCACTGTACGATGCAGTATTTAACTTATGTCTTTATCTGATGATTAAAGAAGATTTTATCAGTTAACTTTTACTGGTAGTGGTCAAATTGTGACTGATAAAACAAAACAAAAAAATTTCTCGAATCGTCATCCTGAGCGAAACGAAGTGAAGTCGAAGGATCTTACCAATTAAGTCTTAAGATAATAAGCGAAAACTGGCAAGATTGCCACGGATTTCTTCGAAATCCTCGCAATGACAGATGTAAATAGGATAATAAAATTTTCGTTTTAAGATATGCTCAAATTATTTATCAGTTTGTACAAGTTCACTACCCTTTTACTATTACCGGTGTTGTAGTGAATGCATTAAATATTTTACCTGCCGGAATAGAAATCTCTTCCCCTTTTCTAAACGCAAAGAAAACAAGAGGCCATACAATGATCATTGCTACTATTGGCAGTATTATTGCCGCTTTGCTTGAATTTCCTTTTGCTTGATAAGACAGGTTAATCGTATGTTCATTTCCGAAAACATCTGCTAATTTACCTGTTTGTATTTGAATCATTCCTGGCCGACCCCAGGCTCTGGCATGTTTTACTTCTTCAATAAATGCAATTCCCTGGCTTCCTTTTTTAAATACCAATATATCATTCACTAATATATCTTTATCAACGGTTATTGGAAGCATATCTCCTTTGGAAACAGATTGACTATTTACCGGATAAGCAAAAATAACAGGAATTAATGTACCGCTGTTAATAGTTATTTTATTATTAGTTTGAATTTGTTTTTTTGAAATATTTTTTTCAACCGAACTTTTTTGAATTTCTGCATACGTAGTAACCGGCATAAATAAACTGATAAGTGCAACTAAAATTAGACTTAAAAATTTTTTCATTTATAAAAACTCCTGATTCGATAACAATTACGAAATTATACAATCGTGAAAAATGATTTACAAATTCCATTTTTCACATCTCAGCTTTTTCCATTACTTCCATTATTAGTTTAAATTGAGTAAAATATAACTAATAAATATACCACTTCAAAAATAAATTTTGGATTTTTACATAATGATAAAAAGTGGTATGCGGAGCAGGGAGTGCTGAATTTCGGAATTCCTTCCTCCTCGGAAGGAATTCCGAAATTAAAACTCGTTCACATACTAACAAGTCTGGAGAAAATAACACATGTTTGAATCAGAAATGAACAATGCTGAAGTTGTGGATGTTCAGCGATTTGATTTACAGGCATTTTTAAAATTATCTGTCAGTCAAGGGATTTCGGATATACATATTAGAATTAATACGCCTCCTATGGTAAGGAGGGATGGTCTTATAATAAAAACAAAGCTTCCTCCTATTACAACAGAAGATATGGAGACGATAATTAAAAATATCGTCCCTCAAAATTTGCTGTCTAAAATAAATACTTCTCATGATATTGATTTTTCTGTAGAAATTCCTGAAGTATCAAGATTCAGGGTAAATTTGCTTCATGACCTTGGAAATCTGGGTTTTGTACTCAGGGTTATTCCTTTTGAAATACCGCCTGTAGAAAAATTGTTTTTACCGCCTTCATTACTGGAATTTACCAAATTTAATAACGGTCTTGTGCTTATTACAGGACCTACAGGATCGGGTAAGTCGACAACTCTTGCAGCTTTACTCGATTTTATAAATCAAAATCAACAGAAGCACGTTATTACAATTGAAGATCCTGTTGAATTTATGCATCCAAACAAAAAATGTATATTTACTCAAAGACAGATTGGTGTGGATACTGATTCATTTCCTAATGGAATGAAATATGCTTTAAGACAGGATCCTGATATTATACTTATCGGAGAAATGAGGGACAGGGAAACAATTATCAGTGCCCTTAAAGCAGCTGAAACAGGCCACCTTGTTTTTTCCACTCTGCATACAAATGATGCCGTGCAAACAATAAACAGAATAATTAACTCGTTTGAACCCCATGAAAGAGAATCAATAAGGTCACAAATTGCAGAAACCCTGAAGGGTACTATTGCACAAAAACTTATTAAAAAAGCGGAAGGTAAGGGAAGAGTTCCTGCAACCGAGATTTTAGTTGTTACTCCGGCCGCAAAAGATTATATTTTAAGAGAAGAAATTAATAAAATTTATGATTTAATTAAGACGGGCAGTCATGCAGGCATGATGTCTATGAATCTTTCATTATACAGACTTGTAAAAGTAGGTTTAATAACCCAAGAAACGGCGTTACAGTCATCTGATTCACCTGCAGAAATGCAGCAAATGCTTTCAGGTGCTTTCCACGGCACAGAGACATATGAATAATTAACAAGGGGAGTATAATATGACACCATATCCCGAACAGGAACCTATGGCGATTAAACGTATTGAGGTTGCGTTAAAAAAAAGAGACTGGGAGTTATTCAGGCAGGGAATAATTAAAATAAGCATAATGCACGAAACCGGAACCGGATGGTCAGATGCGGAAGGCTGGCAAAATCTTATGAATCAGGCAGAATCTGAATACATTCCACCCGATTTATGGGAAGAATTTTCAAGCCTAACAAGAAGTATCATTGAAAGTATTGATGATGAAACAAAAGCTGCTCCTTTACCAGTGTATAACGAAATAACAGAAGAAATTTCACCGGTATCTCAGGATAAAATTGCTATATTTTACAATCAGGAGCTTGATTTAATCCAGACATCCGCAATCAAGAAACACAGAATTACCCTCAATAATCTTATGTATAACGATTCTAAGTATGTCCCCGAACCAAAGTGGTTTGAAGATTTATCAAGGCTTATCAATAATCTTGATAAACCTAACAGCGATATGACCGGTTTTTTATCACTTGTTTCACTCTGTAAAGATCCTGGAGCAATAATTACAGCAAGTTATGATGCTAATATTGTTAAGAACCTTGTTAAATCAAATATCGAGTTTTCTATTCCCGATATAAAACCTGTTCATGGGAATGGAAATTATTGGGAAATGTATCCTCTTGGCGGATTATGCTGTTCTTATATATGTTCAAACTGCGGTTCCAGATCCATTAAAACGGAATTCAACTCAAAAACCATTGTTGGTAGCTGTTCAAAGTGTGCAGGAGCAACATATCCGGATATTGCTGATATTAGCAGCGAAACAACGGAAGTTAACCCGAAAATCTGGTGGGGAGCTTTTAAAAAGCTTTCTCAGGCTTCGGTATGGGTACTTATAAATCCGCCTGCATACAACGAAAAACCTCTTGTGAAAGATCTTTTAAAAGAAGCAGCAATAAATGCGGAAAAAATTTATATAGTAACGCCAAGTTTTGAAGTGAATGAATGGTGGAAAAATAAACTCGCAAAGCTTCTTCCTGACGCTGAGATAATGAATAATTTTTCAAACGTTACTAATTTAATCAGTAAACTGAAAAGTTCATCATTACAGATAGAAGAAATACAGGATTTATCGGCTGTAGGTTTATAAAACAGTAAAATTTTAATGTAGAGAGAATAGTTTTACGCGTAGGTTAAAACCCACCCTACATCTAGCTGCTAGTAATTCATTTCCCAGCCTTCTTCCATAATACGACCTGCACAACCGTAAGCTCCCGTCTCTCCATCACCTAGTGGAGGAATGGTACAATTAAACACTGTTGTACCTTCCCAACCTTGAATAGCACCAAATCTATGTCCGCCAGCAGGATAAATTGTGCCGTCACCCATTATTGCAAAATTAAAAAAATCCCTACCTGTTTTATTAGGAGGTTTTGGTCCGTTTATATCAACTTGCACGCTTGCGCAATAAGAAGTAGAAGATTTTGTGCACGGTACAGTATAAAAAATATTTAAGGCAACGCCATCTGATAGTAAATATTTATAACCCCATGTCTTTGCCTGGTTAGCTGCGCAAAAAGGAGGTGATTGATCCGAATCGTCAAGATTATTTCCGTGCAATGATTTATACTCGTTCGCAAAAATATCCGCAGTTTGTGTTGAATCATATCTTTTTATTACATTTAAATGCGAAACAATAGCATTAGGCGCAACAGCAGGATCTGAAGAATTAAAAATACCTGTGCATGCAAGATCATTTATACAGTCATAATCTAATTGAAGCAACATCACTGACTGAGATAAACTTGTATATGCTTTTTTTAATTGAGACACATATATTTTTTTTTGAAAATCTAAAACAAGTGAGGGTATTACTATTGAAGAAATTACTCCGATTATTAGCAGTGTTATAAGAACTTCTGCAAGTGTAAAAGCTTTTTTAAATTCACGCATTATATTCTCCTTTTATTTAAAAAAATAATAAATTTATTTTATCAATTTGTTAAATAGTTATAGATTTATAAACTAGTAGAATTGACACTATTGAGAAAGGTATAACGTAGAACAACCCCAACCTTCAGTATTTGGATATGTTTTTACATCACAATTTCCAATGCTAGGATTATTATATTGATAATCCCCTTGTATTCCTGAAGGTAAGATACTTCCTGATTTAGTTATTTGAGCAGCAAAAATATCTTTTCCTATTTTATTAGGGCCTTTAAAACCATTTATATCAAAAGAAATACTTCCACAACTGTCATGATTTGGAGTATCAGTCCATTGCGAAGAATTACTTACACAATTTGAATTAATTAAAAAAAATGTTAGTAAAATACCATTATTTAGTGCTAACCTGGAATAAGAAGTATAATCATTATGTATTTGACCTGATAACTGGTAATAACTTCCAAAAGCAGACCAGCAACCATTAGAACCAAGTAAAGAATCAGCGTTACAAAGCTTTGTATAATTTAAATAAGGCAAGAAGGCATTTCTAAAAGTATCATGACTTGTAAACAATCCTGCCAGACTTCCACCCTGATCTATTTTTAATCTAGTAACAGCTTGAGAAAAATCAGCAAAAGTTTTTTTCCATGCCATCTTTAATTCTGCATTCTGGGTATCAGCAATCAAACCGGGAATAACTATTGAGGCAATTACACCGATTATTAGCAGTGTTATCAGTACTTCAGCAAGCGTGAATCCTTTTTTAATTACACACATTATATTCTTCCCCTATTTATTAAATTAATAAATAGATTTTATCAGAATTTTAAGGTAATGAGAATACTTTAATTTACAGTAGATATAATTTGATTAAACCCGTAAAATGTTGAACAGGGTGACAAAGAATCCTACTATCCAGTTAAACGCCAGAAATCCTGCAAAAAACGGAAGAGTGAGTAAAATAACTGTTCTTCCAAAAGAGAGACTGTAAGTTTTCATCACGGCTATAAATGTAAGAACTGTCACCCATAGCCATATTACAAACCCAAACAGTATACCAAATACGTTACCTAAAATACCGGCTGATTTAACAAGTTCTACAGGGGCAATAAAAACCCATGGAAAAAGAGCGAATGCAGATAAAGTAAGGAATTCTTTAATTCTTCCTGGTTGTTTAAATACACTGGCAACAATTTCAATAAATGAAGCGAAGAAAAGCCAGCTTACAACCCCTATAAATGCTGAACTAAATATTTTAAAGCCTAACAAAAATATACATTTTATACTTTCGCAAAATTCAAAATTCACTAAAGGACTGATAATACTAACTAGAAGAACTATTATAAATCCTTGAAATATAGGTGGATTCTGGATTAATTTATCAAAAGTCTCTTTGGGAGAAAATAAAATGCCATAAATATTATCCAAAAAGTCATTCATAAATTTACTCCCAAACAAATAATGGCTGATGAGGATATTTTGCACTGAATGGAATTGAATTAATCATCATAACATCTTTTTTGGGCATTATTGATTCTGAAACTCCAAAAACAAGCTCTCCTAGCCCTGATGGTTTATTATAGTTAACAACAGGTATATCTGATGAAGAGAGTTTAAATTTACTTTTAGCCATCTCCTGAACAGCTTTTTGGGCTTCATAAATTCCGCCTACATTATCAATAAAACCAAGCTTCTGAGCAATTTGTCCTGTAAATACTCTGCCATCGGCATATTTTTTAAGAGTTTCAACTGTTAAAGCGGTTTTTTTAATTTTATAATTATCTTTTCTGTTTATTCTACCGTCAGTAATTGCATTTAAAAATTGATTGTACGTGTTGTTTATCAGGTTTTGAAGAAGTTCTCTTTCGTCAGATGTCATTGGCCTGTATGGAGAACCAAGATCCTTAAATTTTCCGCTTTTTATGACATTTGACTGAATACCGAGCTTATTATTGAGCAGATTTTGGGCATTTATGGTATTCATAATAACTCCTATACTGCCGACAAGAGAACCTGGCTCAGCATAAATTCTGTCTGCAGCAGCAGAAATATAGTATCCGCCACTTGCAGCAAGGTCTGACATAGATACAACAACGGGTTTTTCTTTTCTGAGTCTTAAGATTGTGCTGTATATTTCCTGTGACATGCCAACTGTCCCCCCGGGACTATTTACTTTTATGAGAACACCTTTTACACTGTTATCATCAATTGCCCTTACAAGAGCTTTTCTTATACTTTCTGCTGAATTCATATCTCCAAAGATATCTCCTGAACTTTCAGAAGAAATAACTCCCTGAAGTGAGATAAGAGCAATTTTATTACCGGAAGAAAAAATGTTTTGAATATTTCCGGATTTTGATGATTCGTTTAATTCAGTTTTCTCACTTTTTATAGTAGCCGTATTAACAATACCAACAGCTACACTTAAAAGACATAAACTAATTATGATAAATGCAATTATCCTTGTGTTCATTTTTTTCCCCTTGTCTATGGAGTATTCTTTTATGGATTTACCTTATAAAATCAATTCTTTTTCAAATTTTAAAAGCTGCGAACTTGTACCGAGAGTAATCAGATAATCACCTGATTTTAAAACAGTATCCGGTGAAGGAGTTGTTATAAATTCTTTTTCTCTTTTTATTGCAATTATAAAAATCCCCATTTTTTGTTTTAATTCAGAAGACAAAATAGTTTGTCCTTCAAGAGGAGAACCTTTTTTGAGTTCAAACTGTTCCATTTGAAGTTCAAGATTTTGACCCTTAGTATGGATTACAACATCAAGAAAATCAACAACGAGTGGCTTAACTACAGAGGCTACCATTCTTCTTCCGCTAATTTCATAAGGAAGTATTATATTAGTTGCACCCGCTTTTCTAAATTTTTGTTCGTTTGACGCTTTAATGCATCTTGCAACGATTATAAGATCAGGATTCAGGTTTCTTGCAGATACGGTAAGATAGAGATTGTCAACATCATCGCTTAATGAACAAAAAAGACCTTTTGCTCTGTTTATACCCGCTTTTTCAAGGGTTTCATCCTCTGTTGCATCGCCAACAACATATATAAAACCTTGTTCTTGAGCTATATCGTCAAAATCAGGACTTTTGTCGATAACAACAAAATTTAGCTTACAATTTTTAAGCTGGGTTGTGATTTCTGCTCCTGTTCTGCCGTAACCGCAGACAATGTAATGATCCTTTAAATTTTTCAGTTTTGCTTCCATATTTTTCCTGCTCAATATTTTTCCAAAATTAGTGTAAACAACGTACTCTGCAAATTCGGCAGCAATATACAAGAATAATATTACTCCAAAAAGCATATAGACAATTGTAAATATTTTACCTGTTTTTGAAAGTGGCTCGATAACTCCAAACCCAACTGTAGCCAAAGTTTCAACACTCATAAAAAGTGAATCAAGGAAACTCCATCCTTCAATATTCATATATGCAAGAGTGCCGAGAGTTAACAAAGATGTTAACGCAATAAATGGTCTTAAAAACAGGGAAAGTAATGTTATTTTTCTGTTATTTCTGGAAGACATTTTTTATTCCTGTTCAGTATACTGACTCTAAAACCATTATAGTAAGGCTTTTGTTTTTAAACTTTCAAGTTTTTTATCAAGAATTTTTAACATACCGTCTTTGTACATATCAAGATTTTCCTGAGATCCCGCTTCAAATCTGAGTGTGAAAGTCGGTTCAGTGTTACTCTGCCTTATAAGAGCAAAACCATCTTTGAATACAACTCTTAAACCGTCTATAGTTATAATTTTTTCTATTTTTGTTCCGAATAAATCAGGATTTCTGTTGATTTTATCTTTAAGGCTTTTTAAAACTTTTGCTTTAAGTTCATTCGGGCATGGAACCCTTACTTCTCTTGATGTACAAGCTTTTGGTAAACCATCGATCAAATCTGAAGCCTTAAAGTCAGAATCATTTAATTTATTCTTTGCAATTATTTCAATAAACCTGCATCCGGCATATACAGCATCATCGTATCCGTAATATCTATCCCTGAAGAATATATGGCCGCTCATTTCACCTGCTAGAATTGCATTTTCCTCTTTCATCTTGGATTTTATGAAAGCATGCCCTGTTTTCCACATGATTGCCTGACCTCCATTTTGATCAATCAGGTCAAATAACAGTTGTGAGCATTTAACTTCAGATATAAATACAGGTTTTTCGTTTCTTTGCTTGAGCTGGCTTAAAATATCAAGCGCAAATATGAGCAAAAGCTGGTCACCCGGTATACTGTAACCCTTGTTGTCAACAATGCCAACTCTGTCAGAATCTCCGTCAAAGGCAATACCAAAGTCAGCACCTGTTTCTTTAATTTTTTGTTTTAATTGAATCAAAGTTTTTTCATCAGACGGGTTCGGATGGTGATTAGGAAATCTACCGTCCGGCTCCGAAAAGATATCAATAACTTCGCAACCAAGATCCCTGTAAAGCTGGGGAGCAACAACTCCTCCTGTAGCATTTGCACTGTCTACAACAATCTTTATACCTTTTCCAATGTTTGAAAAGGAATTTGCAATTGCATTTATGTATTCTGTAATAATGTTAAATTTTTGGTAAATTCCTGTATCCGGAAAATCAACAGGCTCAATTGTTTTTGCAATTTCTTTTATCTGTGTGATTTCCTGCTCGGAAAGTGTTGATTTCCTGAAAGTCATTTTAATTCCGTTGTACTCCGGCGGATTATGACTTGCAGTTACAATCAATGTCCCGACAAGATTGCCAATTTTTTCTTTTCTTAAATTCAGGTATTCTGAGAAATAAGCAAGAGGTGTCGGGCATAGTCCAATATCGAGAACATTTATACCACTTAACCTGAGTCCTTCTATAAGGGCATCAGCAAGTTCAGGAGAATGAAATCTTGCATCCTGAGCTACACTAACCCATAATTCATCTTTATTTCCAGCAGATACTGAACATTTATCCTGGATATATTTTGCATAAGCCCTGCCAACGAGTTCAAATAATTCGGGAGTGACAGAATCTCCAACTATTCCTCTTATATCATTTTTTCCAAAAGCTGATTCATTAAAGCTATTCACGTGCAATATTCCTTAATTCATACATTATTATCTTTACATAACAATAGCATAAATTAACAGGATAGGAAAAAATGTAAAATATTGAATGATTTAAATAAGAAAATTATTATGGCATACTACTTGGATCCGTAAGTCTTTGTGCAGTACAACCAACACTTGTATTAAAAGTGCTGTTTGTTGCACTACAACTGGATCCATCTCCAGAAATTCCAGCTGGAATTACCTCATAAGTTCCATTTTCACTTTGATGTGTTACATAAAAAAGGTAAGTATCTTTTCCCCACATATTTGGTCCTTTTGGGCCATTTATGTCAACATCTATAGATCCACAGGCATTTACACCAAAATAGGTACAATTATCCAGGGAACTAAAATACAATAATATTCCATTATTTAATATTGCTGAAGAATCAATATTAGTAGCTTGATATAGTTTATCCCCACTAGTATTTTTATAATATTTATAAACTGTGTTACCAAATACAGCTGGCCCTGTATCAGCTTTAATGCATGACATAACATTACAAAAATCATTTCTGAATGCTTTCCAAGTATCAGGAGGATAACTTCCATTACCAACAGCCACTCTTCCATTTCTATTAGCCTGTATTAGCGCTAAAGCATTAGAAAGATCAGAGTATACCTTTTTAATTCCGGCATTATATTCAGCTTCATTGGTATTGCTAATTATTCCGGGAATGGTAAGAGAAGCAATAAAACCGATTATCAGGAGAGTTATCAATACTTCTGCTAATGTAAATGCTTTTTTTAATTTATACATAATATTCTTCTCTATTTTTTTAATAAATCAATTTTATCAGACTTATAGAAAAATAAGAATAATACATTATATAAAACTTAAAAACCCCCTTATATAAAGGGGGGTTTTTAAGTAAATTAACTTATCTTAGCTTTTCATGAAAAGCATGTTCAAGATCAGCCGGTGAATTAAAGGTTTCATTTGGAATATTTCCAAGAATTTCTTTTATTTTTATTGGATTGCCTTTTGTATATTCCACTTCTTTATCACCAAAACATTCCATAATATCATTTTTTGAAAGCGGGAAGTTAGCATTTTTGAATACTGAAGCAACTGCTGCTGCGCCGTATGCTCTTCCTGGTTTTGGTCCACGTTCACCCATTATAATTCCTCCTTTTTATTCTTTATTCAGGTTTAATACCTTATCATACCTCGCTGTGCGAGGTCGTTGCTTTAATAAATTTATCGGCTTTTTATTATTATATTATTATTTTTTTAAATAAAAAAAACATTAAACAATATGTCTATTTTTTAAAACAAATTATAGACTTGTAGACAAAATATAATCATCCGACATTTATAATTTAATACGGTTTTGCAATTAAATTGTATTTGCTATTTTTGACTGCAACTTGGTAAAAGTATGATTGCATAACTTAAATTTACAGCACAAATTTTTATGTTAAACCCAACAAGAAACCTATGCTATAATCTAATTTAGTTCGGGATATTTGAGAGGTTATTTTAATTCAATTTATGGAAGATTGTGCCACATTAGAAGAGATTATTTCCTGGATTCAGGAGTATAAAACAACTCAAAACAGTAAGATAAAATCTCAGCTTAGAAATCTTATTGTTTTAGCTTATTTGCCTTTTGTTAAAAAAATATCTCATGGTTTAGCCAGAAGAAATACCGATCCTATTGAAGATTTGGTTCAAGTTGGAAGTGTAGGACTTTTAAAAGCTATCGACCAGTATAATAATTCCCTTGGTGCAAGTTTCCGTACTTATGCTACTTACCTTATAACCGGAGAAATAAGGCATTATTTAAGAGATAAAGCTTCAATGATAAGAGCGCCAAGAGAGCTTCAGGAATTATCTTTTAGAATTAATCAAATTATTCAGGTATTAACCGTTAAACTGGATAGGGTTCCAACTGATGATGAAATTGCAAATGAACTTGAAATTCCGGTCAATAGAGTTGCTGAAGTAAGCGAAATTGACAGAAGAAAATATATGGTATCTCTTGATCAGGTTGTTTCAGGATCTAATGATGCTGAACAATCATTGATTGACAGACTTGTTGATGATAAATATCTGGATTATCAAGTTGCACAAGAAGATAGAATCATGCTTCTTGAAGCAGTTGAACAGCTTAATGATCCTTTAAAGGAAGTTGTTAAACTGAGTTTCTTTCATGATATGAGTCAGAATGAAATATCGAAACAGCTGGGTATTTCACAAATGCAGGTAAGCAGGCGACTTAAAAAAGCTATTAATGAATTATTTAAAATAATTACTTTAAGAAAAATGTTTTAAATAAATAAAAAGAAGTTGGATACGAGTGAGGGTATTTTTATATGGAATTAAGTCTCTTTAGTGCTTTTGGACAAGGTTATATTCTTTTCTTTACAGGAATAATAGGTCTTATTATAGGAAGTTTTTTGAATGTCGTTATATTAAGACTTTTATCAGGAGAATCAATTGTATTTCCCGGTTCAAAATGTCCTAAATGTTCTAACCCTATAGTCTGGTATGATAATATTCCTGTCATAAGCTATCTTTTATTAAAGGGTAAATGTAGAAATTGCAGTCAGCCAATAAGTATACAGTATCCTCTGATTGAACTTTCAACTGCTTTTCTTTTTATTGCTACAGTATTTTGTTTTGGACTTGGTTTAAAATCATTGTTCCTGTTGGTGCTTGTCTCTGCCCTTGTTGTTATTACAGTTATAGATTTAAAAGAACAGGTGGTTTTTGATATAACATCAATGCCTCTTATACCTCTCGGTTTGATCTACAATTTTTTCAATATAGCAAATACAGCAAACGGTCATGTTAAATTTTTCGGTCTTTCACTTAATGACGCTTTTTTAGCTGCTGTTGCCGGTGCTATTCTTGGTGCTTTATTTTTTGAACTGTTTGCAAGACTTGGAACTTTACTTGTCGGGCACCGTGCATTCGGCGGCGGAGATACCATTATTGCAGCGGCTCTGGGTGCCTGGTTTGGCTGGAAGCTGTTAATTATTGTTATTCTTTTAAGCTTTGCTCTTCAGCTTTTAATAGGAATACCGGTAATTCTTATAAACATGTACAAAGATAAAGATTTTAAGTCACTTATTTATATGTCTTTATTACTGTTATCGTTAATTATATCTATTCTGGGCAGAGTATTCCACATGACGGACTATTTTGCCGGAGCTCTGTTAGTTACATTGATCAGTTTTACTCTTGCAGGAATTGGAGTAATCGGTGTACTGTCACGGGTCAAGGAAAGAAAATCCTATACTTTGCTTCCTTTTGGTCCAGCTCTTGTATTTGGCGGGTTAATAGTTTTATTTCTGGGACCAAACGTTATGAGCTGGTTTTTTAATTATTTCCACTTAATACAAGGTTAATAAGATTTTTATCAAGAACCCTGATATATAACCCTACATCTTTAAATCATCTAAAAGCCAGTTAACTGCATCAATCATGTCTTCTGCAACGTAATCAGGCTTTACATCATCCTGACAGGATTCTTTAAGTACCTGTGCTCCGTAACCTGTTTTTATAAGAATCCCTTTGCATCCTGCATTTTTTGCCAGTTCAATGTCACACACTTTATCTCCTATAACATAGGATTTTTCAGGATTAATATCTTTAAAATCAGCTATAGCCTGATTTATCAGACCTGGTTTTGGCTTTCTGCAATCACAGTCTTTTTTATATTTTTCAATAATGCCTTTTTTATGGTGAGGACAATAGTATGCCGCATCAAGATAAGCATTTTTTTCTTTTATTACATCTGAAAGTTTTTGATTAAGAAGATTAACTGTATCTTCACCAAAATATCCTCTGGCAACTCCTGATTGATTCGTTACAAGAATCGATAAAATACCTGCATCATTAAGCTTTTTAATAGCCTCTGCTGAACCTTCATAAACTTCAAGCTGGTCAGGATCACTTAAATATCCGACTTCAACAATTAAAGTACCGTCTCTATCTAAAAAAACTGCCGATTTTTGCATTTATATTATTTCCTTTTTATTCACTCTCGCTTTGTAATAAATTATAATAAGAATACTATCTAATATATTATAATATTAAATTATCGTGTGTAAGGAAGAAGCTGGAAAAGAAGATTGAAAAAGCCATCTCCTAAAAATATAAGTTTATTTAAATCTATAGATACTATCACTACAAAACTTTTAATGCTGGTTCTTTTTGTAACCATTATTCCTCTTGTGGTTGTAGGAAACTATTCTTCAAATATCATTAATCATAATATGCATAACAGTATTCAAAGAGAACTTACATCTGCATTAAAACTTTTTGAAGAAAAACTTCATGGCAAAACAAACATATCAAAAAATAATTTGAACAAAATTGTAAATTCAGTGAAAAATACGACAGGCCTTAATATTAAAATTCAAACTAACACTCTTAACAGCTTATGCACGGAAAAAGATGAAAAGTATCAAACTTGTACCTATAAACTTTTGAATAATATTTCGGATACAAAAAATGATATTTTATACATATCAATACCTGAAGATACCTTTGTAAATCCTTTTTACAAAAGTATCAGTTTGATAAGCATTATTTCTGTAATAAGTTTGTTTATTGCAATTGTAATAGCAGCACTGTTTGCAAGAACGATAACAACACCTATCCTGAAACTTGTCCAGGCTGCCAAACAGATAGCATCAGGGAATTTAAGTGAAAAAGTTAAAATAAAGGGAAATGACGAGATAGCTCAGCTTTCAACCGCTTTTAACCAGATGGTAAAAGATTTAAAAAGTCAGGAACAGTTAAAAGATAATTTTGTAGCCACTTTAACTCATGATTTAAAAGTTCCTATGTTGGCTGAAAATAAAACAATAAGTTATATGCTGAAAGAAGCTTATGGGCCGGTCACAGAAGAACAGAGAGAAGTTCTTGAACTTATTAAAAGCACAAATAATTCTTCTTTAGAAATGATAGGTACTCTTCTGGAAGTTTACAGGTATGATGAAGGTAATATTCAGCTTAATAAAACAAGTTTTGATATGGTTGAGCTTGTTCGAAATTCTATAGAACAAGTGTCTTCACTTGCCCAGGAAAAGGAAATTACAATAAACTTAAAATCCACTGAAGATAAAATATTTATTAAAGCTGATGAAAGAGAAATTAAAAGGGTTATTCATAATTTAATAAGTAATGCCATTATAAATGATGTTCAAAATGGGCACATATGCTGTAATATTGAATTATTAAATGATGAAATTACTTATAATCCAAAATTCAGTCTGAACGAACATACAACTCTGCAAAAACCAATTACTATATCAAATTCAGTTATGGTAAATATTAAAGATGATGGTGTGGGAGTAGCAAAAGAAGATATGCCACAGTTATTTAAGAGATTTTCACTCAGTAAAGGTAGAAAACCGGCTGGAACAGGACTTGGTCTTTATTATTCCTATCAGGTTGTAAAAGAACATGACGGATTTATTTGGGCTGAAAGCTCTGAAAACAAAGGAAGTACTTTTAAATTTGCATTGCCGGTTAATTGATTATGGATAATAAGGAAGTTATAAAAGTATTAATAGCAGATGATTCCAAACTTACGGTGGTTGGACTTAAAACTACGTTTAAAGACTTTCCGAATATTAAAGTTTTAAATTGCGTAGAAAATGGCAGTCTTGCCGTAAAAGCTGCTAAGGAACTGAAGCCTGATATTATCCTTATGGATATCGGCATGCCTGTTATGGATGGGATTCAGGCCACAAAAGAAATTAAAAAGCTAAATTCCGATACAAAAATAATTATGCTGACATCCCATGAAAGTGAACAGGATGTACTTGATGCTTTGGCAGCAGGAGCATACTCATACTGTATGAAAGATATTGAGCCTGATATTCTTATTGCTGTTATTAAAAGTACCCATGAAGGTGCTTGTTTTCTTGATCCTAAAATTGCAAAAATTGTGCTAAATAACTTTACAAGGGAAATGAATCAGCAAAAAACGCAGGAATCAGTTTTGACAGGACGGGAAATTGATGTTTTAAGTCTTATTGCAAAAGGTTACAGTAATTTTGAAATATCAAAAAATCTTTATATAAGCATGAATACCGTAAAAACTCATATTAAAAACATTTTCCAGAAACTTGAAGTTGAAGACAGAACCCATGCCGCAATGAAAGCCTTTAAAAACGAAATTTTAAGAGAAGAAAGTTAACAATTTCATCTTTTAAATCTATTCTGACTAAAAAACAGGGAACAAAATTTGTTCCCTGTTTTGTTTTTCTATAAACTGTTAGAAGCTATATCGCTGATTATTTTTGGAGTTATAAGGATAACAATCTCTGTTTTGTTGTGAGTTTTTGTTTTACTTTTGAATAATGATCCGAACACTGGTAAATCACTTATATATGGAAGTTTACCAATTTGTTCAATATCGGAATCTTTTAACAGTCCTGCAATAGAGAGTGTTTCTCCGGCTTTTACTCTTACATCCTGAAGAATCAGTTCTCTTGTAGAAACAGGGGTTATTTCAGTTCCGTTTGCACCTGATCCTATGGATATTTTTGGCAGAGGTGTAGTAATTGAAGGTCTGATTCTCATTGTCACATAACCGTTATCAGAAATTTTTGGAAGAATATTAAGTACAATACCTATATCTTCAAGAGTTGTATTATATGAAACAACGCCCTGACTGGTAGTTGTCTGTAAATTACTTACAATTCTATCCGTAATTTTTATAAACGATTCACTGCCATCCAGCGCAACAACTGTGGGATTGGCAAGCAGTTTGGCTTTGTTATCTGTAATAAGAGCGTTAAGTCTTAATTGTAAATTGTCATGGATGTTCTGAATTGAACTGTATGATATTCCTGTTTGATTTGCAACAGTTGAAAAACCGCTCATGCTTGATAAGGTGTTAAACCCTGATCCATACTTCCCGGTCTGAGTTGAAACTGATAAACCAAGATCGTTTGAATCATCTTTTTTAATTTCAATAAGGGAAACTTCTATTGAAACCTGCTGGAGAGGTTTATCAAGGTAATTTATAGCTTCCTGTGCAAGGAGAATATCTTCTTCAAGACCTGCAACAAGCACTGAATTTGTTCTTGTGTCAGGAATTACTATTGCACCGTTATCGTTGTTATTTACGGTTATATCCTGAGAAGTCATATTTACCCTTTGAAGTTTTATAGCGCTTGCAGGCTTGCCTGCATCGTTAAAGTCCATGCCCGGAGTTAAAGTTTCCACTTTTCCTTTTATTGTTTTTGAAGATACGAGGGTGCTTTGTCCTGTTGATGTTCCCTGAGAAACAGGATTTACCTGAGGTTGACCTTGTTGAGCAGCTTGCTGACCAGAATCAGACACAGCCTGCAATGCAGATTGTTGGCTTGATGAACTGTTACTTGATTCATTTACTGCATAACCTTTGTTAAATATACTTGCTTCAAGAATACTTGCTATTTCTACAGCATTGGCGTTATTAATTCTAAAAGCTTTGATATATTTTCTATTTAAGCCTTTTTGTGCCATTGCCGGTCTTGAAGCTACATATATTGTATTTCCCTGAACTCTTGCTTCAAGTTCCTGACTTGTTAAAATTGTCTGCATCGCTTCATTAAGAGAAATCTTTTTTAAATCGGCGTTTATTGTACCTTTGACGCTTTCATCAAGAACTATATTTTTACGACCTTCTTTTGCAATAATTCTAAGTACAGAAGCCACATCTATATCTCTTAAAACCAGGTCTATGCTAGATGTTGCCGGAAAAACGTTGAAATCAGCATTTAATTTCAACGATTTACTGTCAAAACCAGCCTGAGTATATTTTGCTTCTCTTAATTGCTGTTTTAAAGAGTCCGCATTGATTTTTGGTTGAGCTTTATTGGCTGAAGGATTTTCAGCTGCCACAACCTGAGTTGACATAAATGAAATTATGAAAGCGAAGATCAGGAAATAATGAACGATACTTTTAAGCTTCATAAACACCTCTTTATTTACTAATATTCTTTGTTATGATTTTTTTATCATGAATGAATTTCACTGTCATAGTTTCAGGATCAATTTTTACTACTTTTACCCCCTGAAAAGATTCATTTACTTTGAGAGATTCACTCATACCGTTTATGCTGATGATAACTTTATTTCCAATAAAACCCTTAACTTCAGGATTATTTTGAAATTCTGCTAAAGGTGTTTTATAGGGCAGAAGATTTGAATTTGGCACATTAAGATTGGGTAAAGAGTTTATATTCGGCAGACCTCCAAGTGAAGGTGGAAGAGATAACGAATTTCTACCTATGTATCTTGGAAGAAATGTTTTAAATCTTGAAGGTAATTCTGATTTTTCTGTATTCCCTGAAAATGGATCTGATTTTCCGGCAGTAAGAAGAGCTGACTTTGCAATAATAGCCTTATTTGTCGGTTTTATGCCGCAAGAAGGTTTGTTTTTAGGTTGGACATAATTTTGAGAGACTAAAATTTGATCTTTTTTATCAGCTTTTATACTATTATTTTCTGATTTATTAACTGTAATATCTTTAAAATCTTTACTGCTTAAATCTTTTATTTTGGGAGTTTCTGTTTTAACCGTAATCTGTTCTGTATTAACAGCAGTAATCTTGGCTTTTTTATTGGATATGCCGGTAAAATAATATGTTCCGCCAAGCACAGCAATAGTTATAAGCACAATAAGCGCTTTTTTAAACCATTCATCTTTTAGATCGTTTTCATTAATCTCTTCAATAAATGAATTTTCTTGATCCATTATGATTTTCCTTTTTATTGTTTACGTTCTCAGATGCAAAGCGGAGGCACTCGTTTATTTACCGGAAGTTTTAGGCAACTCGTTCAGAACCTGACTGTCAAATTTGTATGCTTCACAGTTAATAGTTATTTGAACTCTTGGATTTGAAGTATTTTTATCTTCTTTATAATCTTCAACTTTTACGCTGCTGATTACTACCTTTCTTCCATAGTTTTCCAATGTATTTATAAAATTTAAGATATCGTTATAATAGCCTACAGCCGATATTTCAAGTGATATTGTGTAAAGTGGGGAAGGAGCAGGTTTTTTCCTTACAGAATTTGTTGATTTAGGTTTCTCCTTTTTAGGGTCAATTATTTCTTTTTCTGTTTCAGATTTGGAATTAAAACCTGTAACTTTGATATTAAAAGATTCAGCGAACTTTTCAAGGTCTATAAGTAAAATTGAAAGATCATCTTCAGCAGGAACTCTTACATCAAAATCACCGAGTTTTTGTCTTAATTCTGTTATATTTTTATATAACCTGCTGTTAGTATTAAAAGCATCTAACTGGCTTTTAGTTTCAATGTAAGCTAATTTTTCCTGTTTAACTTCTTTATTCAGTTTATCAAGCTTTATTACTGCCGGAACCACAAAATTCATTATAAATATTACGGTTAAAAACACCGGCATTAAGCTTAAAATAAGTACTCTTTTCGTTCTATCCATAATTTATCCTATCTACTGCAAAGTTGCTGATTTTGTTTCAAAAGATTTGAGATTTGATGTGATTTCAAAGTTATAAACATTTTCTTTTTCATCAAAATCAAGCTTTTTGACTGTTGATTTCTCTAAATTAGAATCTGGTGAAGCGTTTTCATTTAAGTTTAAAATAAAGAATGAAATTGTTTTTAATGAATTATCTTTTGTTTTTTTAGACAGAATTTTCCCTTTAGAAGTAAGTATGCTCCGTTGGTTAGAATTCCTTACCTGTGTTACCTTAGAAATTTCAGTAATTTTAATATCTTTTGGCACTGCTTTTGAAATATCTATCAATACTTTATGCCAGGGTAAAAGTGAAGAATTAATCATATTTTGTGCAAGCAGTTTTGTTTCAAGGATTTTCTTTTCTTTCTGGAGATTTTTATGGATAACTGTTGCTTTAGAAAGTTCCAATGTAACTTTTTTATGTGCTGATTGTAAGTCTGCTAATTCTTTACCGGTTTTTTGAAGCATAAATGATGATATAGACCAGACTCCAAAACTGATAGCAAATACAATACAGACACTAATAACAATAATTATTGAAGCAAATTTAACTTTAGGGTTTATATCACTGTCGTCTGTAAGTATTTCAATTTTGCTTTTATTGCTCTCTTTTGTTTGATCGTCAATTAAATTTATATTTATGGTTTTCAACTTTCAAATCCTTTCAGAGCTAAGCCCATACTTGTTGAGAGGGCAGGAAGGTTAACCGTAAGATGCTCGTTAGATTCAAGATCATTACTAATATTATTTAAAGGATTACAAAACACTGTTTCAATTTTAAGCTTACTTGTAAAATATTTATCAATATTTTGAATGCATGCACCGCTTCCACTAACAATAATCCTTTTAAAAGTTCTGTTTTCGCTATTTTTAGAATTATAGAATTCTATTGTTTTCTGGATTTCACTTGTGATATTACTGTATACAGGTCTGATTACAGCAGCAATTTTACTTAATTGCGGATCTGTTTGTTCTGTATTTACACCAGGGATAACAAGAGCAATCTCAGGCAGTAATTTTTCTACGGTGAGGTTGCCTAATTCAAGATTTCCTGAAATAAGGTCAATAATATTTTTCTTTCCCAGAGGTGTACTGTTTGAAAAAACAGGCATACCTTTATGTATTATGCTTATATCAGTATTTTCATAATCGATCAGAATAGAAATAAACAGAGAATCGGAATCATCGATGTGACCTGCATTTGAAAGGGTTCGTATTGAAGCAAAAGGAGCTATATCGATATTGTTAATTATAAAACCGGCACTGCTTATCAGGTCAATATAGTTTTTTGCAATACTTTTTGCAATGGCAACAAGAATTATATCAACTTTTTTGACAGAATCTTCAATTCTTTTAGAATTTTCAAGAACTTCAAAGTCAATATTTATTTCATTTAAAGGAAATGGAATATGTTTTGATGCTTCCTGCGGTACAATAATTTTTAGTTCATTTAATGGAAGGTCAGGAAGTGTAATAGTTTTAATGAATGCAATATTACTGGGAACAGCAATATTTACTATTTTTGTATCAAATTTTGCATTGTCAGTCAGTTTTTTTAAGGTATTAACGAACATTTCAGAATTGACAATAAGTCCATTTTCTATTGTAGGTGCAAGAAAAGGTTCGTAAGCATAGCACTTTAAAGTGCAGTTTTTATTTTTTTCAAGCAAGACTGCACAAATTCCCTCTGGTATAATTTCAAGCCCAATTTCCGGCTTTTTTGTTTTTTGAAATAATTTTAACACTACTTTTATCTCTCAACTCTTTAAGTACCAGATATTCGTAAATATAAAAAATTAGACACAATAATATACAATATGATATCAGGTGTATTCGATGTTTAATCTACAACTTTGGTATAGTATTTATTCATACTTGGTATAATACACCTGTTTTTAAAAAAACAATAGTCCTTTTGTTCTAAAAACCATGATTTGGTTTTAACAGGAAAGCTCTTTAGCTCTTCTGATAATGGTTTAAAGTGTCAAAACTCATGTTTACATTTTTTTACTTTTCAGAATAGTTTTTCTGATAATCAGAAATGATATAATCTTTTAGATAAGCAAGCTTTAACTTCCTTACCTATTTGATCTTTTAAATTCTTTGATATAAATTGAAGAAACCGCAAATTTTGATTATCATGTTTATAGAGTAAATAAGGGGAAAAAATTATGAAATTAAAGGAAATATACAGCTCTGGTTCCCCGGTTATTTCATTTGAAATATTCCCGCCAAAAGCAGATACTCAAAATTACAGTGATAAGATTGATTCACTTTTTGGTGAGTTAAAAATTCTCTGTAAGTATAACCCTGCTTTTATATCAGTCACTTACGGAGCAGGCGGAAGCACAAGAGATAAAACTCTTGAACTTGTTGTTAAAATAAAGAATGAACTTGGTTTGTTGCCTACGCCTCATTTTACATGCGTTGGGGCTTCAAAATCAGAAATTCTTGAATACATAAAAGAAGTTGAAGATGCCGGTATTGAAAATATAGTTGCCCTTAGGGGCGACCCGCCAAAAGGACAGGATTCTTTTGTAAGACCAAAAGATGGTTTTGGTTATGCCAACGAACTTGTAGAATTTATCAGGGCAAACACAAACCTTGGAATAGCTGTTGCAGGATACCCGGAAGTCCACCCTGAAGCTGAATCCGCAAAAGATGACTTGATAAACCTCAAAAGAAAAGTTGACGCAGGTGCAGATGTAGTTATTACCCAGGTATTTTTCGATAACAGTTACTACTTTGAGTTTGTTCAGAAAGCACGAAAATCCGGAATAAGTATCCCTATTGTTCCAGGTATTCTACCAATTACAAACATTGCTCAGGTGGAACGAATGGTTGCAATGTCAGGCACAAAAATTCCTGAAAATCTTACAAACTCACTTAAAAAATTTGAAAACTATCCTGATGCCATTAAAAAACTTGGTATCGAATTTGCTATAAAACAATGCAAAGAACTTCTAAAGAATGATGTTCCAGGAATCCATTTTTATCCGCTAAACAAGTCTTTTGCTACAGACAGCGTGCTTAGTGAACTTAATATTAACTGCACTGCTAAAAATTAATTTTATACTATAATTAATAATTATTTAATGTGAGGAAAATTTTTATGATAAATGGCATTCATTCTGTAAATATGAACAAACCAAATTATAAAGGACAAAAAAGGCAAGAAAATATGAGCTTTAAAGCAATACCCCCTGAAACAAAACAAAAAGCTGCTGAAATCGGTGAAAATGTGGTTGTTGGTGTAATTAAATTTGGAATAGTTGCAACTAAAGAAACTTTCAAATTTTTAAAAAAATGTACCCAAAGAGCACAGAACGAATTAAAAAAATAATATAATCAGATCAATTACTTACAATATTTATTAATTTATTCCTGAAAAAAGCAACAAAATTTTTTCAGGGTTTTTAATATATTAAAATTAATAAAGAATAATGGGTATGTATGAATAAAATAATCTTTCAAGGAAGCTTTCTTTCTAATGCTAATAAAAAAGCAGATTTAACCCAAAATAGAGACACATTAAATCCAATACAGGCTTTGTCTGTAAATACCTTAAAATCAGATACAATTAATTATCCTGCCTTTTTAAAAAGTATAAACTCTGTAAATACTGTATCTTTTGGTGGCAAAAAATATAACGGTTATGAATTAGCTATAAGTGAAGAAGAACTGGATAATATTTTTCAGAATCAGTCTACTGTATACGAACTTAATCCTGTTAAAGAGTATGAAGCTCTTCAGGACGCTGATAAAAGAGCTTTAAAATATCTTGTTAAAGCTGCGAAAATATTAAACGATGTATTTTTAAAACAGGATCATCAGGATAATATTAAAATGAAGCAGGCTCTTGAAAGGGCAGCTAAAAAAGGTGATATTCATGCCCAAAAGGCTCTTAAATTATTCAACACTTTTAACGGCATTGAAGGAGGAAACGGAATTCAGCCGGAACCTATAAGAATATTTAACGGACTTGAATTATCCGACGGTAGAAACATGTATCCTTCAGGTTTCAATAAAAAGAAGATCATAAAATATCTAACATCTAATATTGAGCAGATACCTGCTGTTTTAAACAATGATACTGTTGTAAAAGCTCATAATGGCAGACTTTATGCTATCCCTTATTCAGTTGAATACAGAAAAGAATACGAAAAAGCTGCAAAAGAAATTTTGCTTGCTGCCAATGAAACCACCCATGAAGGGCTGGCAAAATATTTGAGACTTCAGGCACAGACTCTCGTTTGTACAGATCCTGAATATTCCTTTAAGGCTGATGAAACCTGGGCTAATTTAAAAGGCAGTCCTCTGGAATTCACCATCGGTAGAGAATCCTATGATGATACATTGGCCGAGGCTATTGCAGAAGACAAAAAATTTGCCAAACTTGCAGATGAAAATGGTTTTACAATAAAATCAAAGGATTTTATTGGAGTAAGAGTAGGTATAGTTGATTTGAAAGCTTCAAAGGATCTTGCTGATTATAAGAAGTACATAAAAGAACTTTCAGAATTAATGCCTTTAAAAGATGAATATCCTAAAAATGCTATGGGTAAGAAGAGTAAAATAAAACAAAATCTTTCTGATGTTGATCTTGTTTACTTATCAGGAGATTATATGAATAATAGACCAGCTATTACACTTGCGCAAAATCTTCCAAATGATGACAAACTTGTAGTTAAACTCAATGCAGGAAGAAAAAATGTGTTTCATAAACAGGTGAGAAGGACCGAAAATCCTGAATTAAGACGAAAAAAGCTTGAAGATATTGTTGATGCTTCTCAAATACACCTTTATGACAGAGATGCTGATCATCTATTTGTTATAGGTCATGAATTATGCCATGCCCTCGGTCCAACTACTGCAAGAAACGGTAAAGATAAAAAATCAAGTTTGGGAGAAGGGTATGGATCCATAATAGAAGAATCAAAGGCTGATTTAGGTTCAATTATGTCTGTAGATTTTTTTGTTAAAAAAGGAAAATACACTCAAGAGCAGGCAGAAAAAATTTATTTAACTTTTGCAGCTGACCTTATTCCTCTTTTAAATCCTCCTTTATCTCTTCCTCACAGAGTGGGCTCTATTATGGAATTTAATTACTTTGTTAAAAAAGGGGCAATTGAGCTTGTTGACGGTAAAATAAAAATTGTGCCTGAAAAATTTAACCAGACTGCAAAAAGTATGCTTGAAGAAGAGATTAAAATTCAGCTTGACGGTGATGCTGAAAAAGCAAGAGAATTTGTAGACAAATACAGACTTTGGAATGATGATCTTGAGAGGTTAAGCGGAGTTTTAAGGAATTTGTCTCCAAAACCTTATTCTGTAGTAAATGCACCTTTAGCAGAAAAACTGCTGGCTGAATAAGTATTAAAGTTTTATTTTATTATAGTATTAGTTTTTATTTATATTTACTGTTAAATTGCTCTATTGGCTACCCGATAGAATAAGAATGATTTTGTAGATTAATGATAAATTGTTTCTACATTAAGAACTTGTTATTTATCATTCTTAATACATTTGTTCTATTTAACGGGAAATTGAAGAAATCATGAGAATATTATTTGTCTATCCGCAATACCCTGAAACCTTCTGGAGTTTTAAATATTCTCTTAAATATGTATTCAAAAAAGCAATTATGCCGCCTCTTGGACTGTTAACAATAGCACCAATGCTTGATAACAGTGAATATGAAAAAAAACTTGTTGATTTAAACGTAACCAAATTAAGAGATAAAGATCTTCTTTGGGCTGATTATGTTTTTATAAGCGCTATGATCACTCAAAAAGAGTCGGTTAAAAAAATAATAGAAAGATGTAAGAAAGCAGGCAAAAAAACTGTTGCGGGAGGCCCTCTTTTTACAAGCCTGCACGAAGAATTTCCTGATATAGATCATTTTGTTCTTGGAGAAGGAGAAGTTACCTTACCGCTTTTTCTTGAAGATCTTAAAAATGGCTCTCCAAAAAAGATTTACATTTCAGATATAAAACCTGATATAACAAAATCGCCGGTTCCTCAGTGGGACCTTGTTAATTTTAAAAACTATTCAAAAGTACCCCTTCAATACTCAAGAGGATGCCCTTTTGATTGCGAATTTTGCGATATCGTAAACCTGAATGGAAGAATTCCAAGAACAAAAGATCCTGAACAACTAATAAAAGAACTTAATTCACTGGAAAATATCGGATATAAAGGATCAGTTTTTCTGGTTGATGACAATTTTATAGGCAATAAAACAACAGTAAAAGAACTTCTAAGAAAGCTTATTGAGTGGAGAAACAATTCGAAATTTAAACCTACATTCATGACAGAAGCTTCTTTAAATATTGCTGATGATGATGAACTTTTAAATCTTATGCGCTCTGCTGGTTTTGATTCTTTATTTATAGGACTGGAAACTCCATCCAATGAAAGTCTTAAAGAATGCGGCAAATTTCAAAACCAAAATCGTGATCTTGTCGGAGCTGTTAAAAAAATTCATGGTTACGGCATGGAAGTTACAGCAGGTTTTATTGTAGGCTTTGACAGTGATGATGCATCAATATTTAAAAGGCAAATTGAGTTTATACAAAAAACTGGCGTTGTTGTTGCTATGATAGGACTTTTACAGGCTCTTCCCGGCACAAAATTGTATGAAAGATTAAAAAATGAAAATCGTCTCATAAAAGACTGCTCTGGTAATAACACTGACTTTTCACTTAATTTTTTACCTAAAATTGAGTCTGATGTCCTTATAAACGGGTATAAAAACATCATAGCTTCTGTTTATTCAACTCCAAAATATTACGAAAGAATTTTAACCTTTTTAAAAGATTATAACCATTACAACGGTAACAAGTTTAATTTGAGATATGTTATTGCTCTCTTTAGATCGATGTTTGAATTAGGACTTTTTCAAAAAGGAAGAAGATATTATTGGAAATTATTTTTCATAAGCCTGTTTAAATATCCAAAAGCCTTTCCAAAAGCTATGTGTCTTGCCATCTATTATGCCCATTTCAGAAAAATCTTTCTCAAAACAGTTGGATAAATAATTCCTTATTTTATTCAAAAATAAATGCGACCACGGGTCGCATCAGTCAAGAAAGGAATGGTTAGACTATTAACGTACTTAATTATTACATAGGTTGTAGATCAGGGCAAAACGTACAATTTTTGTTAAAATTTCTTAATACAGTATAAAATCACGAATGACTATTTTACAAGGATTTTTCTGTGAACTCATATAGTATTTAACAGACGTGCTATACTTTTACTTGTAATACTTAAAAAGTTAATAAATATACGATGTACCGAATGGCAGAACTTAATAAAACTGACAATCCTTGCAATAAGCGCTGGGTTTATCCTGAAAATCAATCCCTATCTCCTGAGCTTGTCAAAGCTGCAGGTTCAAATATTGTTGCAAAATTACTTTTAAACAGAGGTATAAACACGCCTGATAAGGTAAAAGTTTTCTTAAATCCTGAATCTGTTGAATTGATTTCACCTTATGTGTTTGACCACATGAAAAAATCTGTAGAACGCATAAATAAAGCTATAAAAGATCAGGAAAAGATTATTATATGGGGAGATTTTGATGCTGATGGTGTTACAAGTACGTCTCTTCTTTATAAAGCTTTAAAATATCTCGATGCAAACGTAGAATATTATATTCCTGAAAGGACTAATGAGGGGCATGGGTTAAACAGCTCATCTATATGTAAACTGATAAGCTCTCAAAAAGTTAAATTAATTATAACCGTTGATTGTGGCACAAGTAATATAACAGAAATAACCCTCGCAAAAGGACTTGGTACTGATGTTATAGTTACAGACCATCATGAACCTCCTGAAATACTTCCATCGGCTTATGCGATTTTAAATCCAAAAATTCAACAGGAAAATAAAAATTGTACTGAATTGGAATGTCTTGCAGGAGTTGGTGTTGCTTACAAACTGGCATATGCAGTTCTTGAAAGCAATAATAAAGAGAATTATTCTGAAGATCTGCTTCATCTTGCAGCAATTGGAACAATAGCAGACGTCGTTCCTCTTATAAGGGAAAACAGAACTATTGTTGCAAGGGGACTTAAACTTATCGAGACAAGGAGACCCCAGCCTATAGTTAAACTTCTTGAATCAGCAAGTTATAAAATTGAAAAAGGCATTTCATCTGAAATGATAGCGTTCGGCATAGCTCCAAGAATTAATGCTGTCGGAAGACTAAGGGAAGCAAGCCTTGCTGTGAAGCTTTTAATAAGTGAAGATCTAACTGAAATAGAACAGATCACAAAAGAATTAAACTATAATAACCAGCAAAGACAAAAAATGTGCGAAAACATGTTTGTCGAAACAGATATGAAAATTGCTAGTGAACTTGATCTTGAAAATAACAGGGCGATAATACTTGATCAGTCAAACTGGCACCCTGGAATCATAGGTATTGTAGCTTCAAAATTAACTGAAAAATACAATAAACCTGCTTTTTTAATTTCAATAGATGAAGAAAATAAGACAGCAAGATGTTCCGCAAGAAGCGTTAAAGGTTTAAATCTTCATGATACACTCACAATTCTTGAAAATTACTTTGTCCAATTCGGAGGGCATGCCTCTGCTGCAGGATTTTCTATTGATCTTGAAAAAGTTAATTTTAACGAATTTAAAAACAAGTTAAATACCACAGTAAATCAAAATTTTGACAGCACTTACCTTGAATCTGCACTTGAAATTGAAATGGATCTTCAGCCTGAAGATGTATCTATCGAACTTATAAACGAATTAAACAGACTTGCCCCCTTTGGGGAATGTAACCCTGCTCCCATTTTTAGCGTATCAAACCTTACTTTAAAGCAGTATAAAACAATGGGTTCTAATAATAACCATTTAAAACTGTTTCTGTCAGATGATGATAATAATATATTTGAAGCTGTATGGTGGCAGAAAAATTGTATTGAAGCATCAGTACTGGATAAAATAAATCTTGCTTTTTGCCCTGATATAAACTTTTTTGGCGGAAAAACAAGTATTCAGCTTGTTGTAAAAGATTTAATGCTTTCATCTCAAGGTAATCAAAAAAAAGCTGATTCCGTTCAGGCTTTACCTGTTTTGGAGAACGTGGAACCAAGATGGGTCGACCACAGAAAAAAAACAGGTGTTGAAAAAGTATTTTCAAACTACCTTAAAACCACAAAAGACAGTGTAATCCTTTATGCTGAAAATAAAAACACCATTGAAACTCTCGAAAAAGACCCCTTTTTAAAAGAAAAAACTGTCACCAGATTAAATGTAAAAAAATCGGACCAGCTCATACTCTTTGATCTGCCGCCTGATATAAGCGTACTGTCTGAACTTATAAACAATTCGGAGGCCCAGATAATACATCTGACAGGTAAAGATTTTGATGAAATTAATCCTGTCGAAGTGATTAAAATGCTCTCCGGTATGCTCAAGTACGCATACGCAAACAGAGGTGGTGAAGTAAATGTAACTGAGATAGCCTCAAAGCTTTTCATCTCTGATATGGCTATTAAATCCTGTATCGAATTACTTCATAATTCAAATATAATAAATGTAGCTGATGAATCAAAAGGAACTGTTAAGTATAAATTCCTAGGCAGTAAAGATCTTTCTTTAATAACAAACCTAAAAGAATACAGTTTCTTTGTTGAAACTTTAAATGCAATAAATGAGTTCAGAAAACAACTTGCAGAGGATGATGCTTCAAGAATCCAGAAGTTAGTAAATACTTTTAAATCACCCTTTGCAGGAATATAAAAAGATTATCTTATTTATTTCCAAGTTGTTATGCTGAAAGGTCAAGAACCTTACCAACGGTAATGTTTTCTTCTTTAAATTTGCTTAAAACTTCTTCGGTAGAACTGTTATCAACTACACCAAGAATTCTATCGTCTGAACCTACTAAATTAACTTTATCATTTGCCTGTTTTATAGTTGAGATGCTTGAAGCATTGATGTATTTTGGATTATCTGTCGTATTATCATTCACTTTGATTAATGTTAATCCTGCCGGTTGTACTGACATATTTTTCTCCTTTTTTATAGTTTGAAATTTGTATACTTATAAGAAAACAAAACATACAAATAATTACCAAAAAATTATTTTAGCAATTTTATTATTTCATTGAACACTTTATTAGGATGTATATCTTCCATACATGGAGTGTATGGTTCTCCTTTTTTAGTGTACTTACACTTTCTTCTGTTGCAGGGAACACAGCTTCTGTCTGAACAGAGTGCGGATGTACGAGTTCCGTACGGGCCTGTTCTTAAAATTGGAGCTGCACCATACAAACCGATTGCAGGAACACCTACAGCGGACGCTATATGTAATGGACCTGTATCTCCGGATATAACAACATTACATATAGAAAGAAGTGCTGAATTTTTTAAAATATCCAATTTCCCGCAGTACGATTCTATGTTGAAAGATACATCAAGAATCTGTTCTGAAAAATTTGCATCATCAGATGAACCGGTTAAAACAATTTTGCAGTTGTATTTATCAATTAAAGCTTTTGCAAGCTCTCTCCAGTAGTTTAAAGGCCATCTTCTGCCTTGTCTTGTAGAACTTACTCCCATATTAAATCCAATAACGTATCCGACCTCTGAGATGTCTAAAAATTCTTCTTTTAAATTTTCAGGAATAAAAAGTTCTAGATTTTTTGGCAAAGTTAAGTCTTTAAAAAAAGGCTTTGCTGTTATCCAGAAATTCTCAACTGCATGAAATTTAAAGTTTTTTCTGTAATTTATGGTTTTTTTAGCACCTATAAGGAAAGAAAATATTTTGTTTCTAATCGTAGGGGGCTGAAGATTTATACAGAGATCGAACTTTTCTTCTCTGAGTTTTTTTGAAAAATCGTATATGTAACTGTAAGATTTATCTTCTGAAATCCAGATTTTATCGATGTCATGGTCATTTTTTAAAAGGAGTGAAGGTGATTTTGTGGTTAGATAATGAACAGACATTGTTGGGTTTAATGCTTTTAAAGATCTCAATAGCGCAGTAGTATGCACCACATCGCCTATCGCTCCAAGTCTGAATATAAGTACTTTTTTCATAGGATATTTATTCATAAATTATCTCGAATTAGTATTATATAATTTTAACCTGAAATAATGTTTTTAATTTTAAAAAATTAGGTGATAGTCATCATCTAACTTACGTTAACAACTAAAGCTTTAAAGCAATTAGACTTAACTTGAAATTATCAGTTCATGTTATTACACTACTAAAAATTGTACAGTCTTTATTAAGAAATAATAATTCAAATTTTTCACACAGGAAGTGAATTTAAGCAAAATTATAAAATTTTCTGCGTACTTTTTAACAATTTTAAAAGTATTTATTTGTTAAATAAACAGACATGAAAACTTTTAGGAATTTTAATAAATTAATGCAAATACAATTTTTCCAAAATCAAATAATTACCAATAATCCATTAATACAGAATAGACAGTTTAAAAGTCCTCTATCACCTCTGCCTTATGATACTGTATCATTTTGTGCAATTAAAAAGTCTTCTCTTAAAGATTTTGATCTTGCCTGTACTAATATGTTCAAAGCTCCTTTAGCAAAATTTAGATCATTAGAAGATTTTAAACTTTGGACAAAAGAAGAATTAGAAAAATTATTTAATTTTGATAGCTATAAAGGTCCGAATAAAGATGTCACTGTAGAACGAAATAAAATCCTTCAGGAATGGAAAGATTATCTTCAAGAAGAAAACAATATTTATATTAATGACCCTGCTCTCTCATCAATTATTTTTTCAGCAATTGTAAAAGATTTAGGTAAAAATGATGCAAATCTTCCTCCTCTTTTAAATAAAGGCGTTTTAGCTAATACTGTTGATCAAATTGGTAAAAGGTTGAAAATGGAGGGAACTTATCAGTTTAACTTCAATAAAATATACCAAAATAACTTAAGGATGTATTATACAAAGGATATTGAAAGTTTACAGACATTGAATGGCTCAGCTATTGAAGGATGGATTAAAATTCCTTCGAAAGATAATGATCCAGAGAATTTTAATGAAAATGTAAAAAAGTTAAAATCTTTAAGTCATAAAAGCTGGTGCACAAAAAGCACACATGCTGAAACATATTTAAGTGATGGTGATTTTTGTATTTACTATGAAAAAGGATATCCCAAAGTAGGAATAAGATTTAAAAAAGGGTATATTATTGAAATTCAGGGAGAAGAAAATAATTGTAAAATTCCTGTTTTATATCTTGAAGAGATAAAAAGATTTATTGATAAAAATAAATTTAAAGGTAAGGAAGCAGATATTAAAATAACTGAAATAAACAAAGAAGAATTAGAAACGTTAAAGTTAGATATAAAAGAAAGTATTGATAAAAAAGATTATAAAAAAATTCTTGAATATTTTGGAATTGAAGTAAAAGTTCTTGAAGATAAAACTCTTGAAATTTCACATTACAAACAACCATTTCATGATGTTTCATTTAAAGATTTAGGTATAGATGAAAATGATTTATTTAAAAATATTTCCAGAATTGAAGGTAACGCTGATTTTAGTAAAAGTCAGATGGAAGATTTAGGCAATTTACAGTCTATAGGCGGTGATGCTGATTTTAGTAGAAAAAGCCTGGTAAAAAATTTGGGTAATTTACGATCAATTGGTGGTAATGCTGATTTTAGTTTCAATAATAAGATAAAAACTTTAGATGGTTTACAATCAATTGGTGGTAATACATATTTTAGCCACAGTGAAATAGAAAAATTGGGAAATGATTTAAAATCAATAGGCGGTGATGCTTGGTTTAATGAAAGTACGATAACAGATTTAGGCGGTTTACAGTCAATTGGTGGTAATGCTTATTTTGTACACCATAGCCTACGATCAGATAAAAATTATTTACTTTTGCCTATTGATTTAAACAATCTACAGTCAATTGGTGGCGATGCTTATATTGGGGAAAAAAGGTTCCTTCAGCCAAAACAAGTAGTTAAAATCAACGGACGAATTTACAAATAACTTAAAATGCCAAAAAAATATGGGAACAAACTAAATATATTGTGGTCATGGTTTTTTGAGTAAAAAAATAAATTAAATAAATTTTTTGGGAACAAAAAGTTTAATCTGCGTCTATATAGTTTAGCAAATAATTTTGCCTTAAACTTTATGAAAACTAAATATATTTAAATCCGTAGACAAGTATAATTACTTGATTTATAAGAGTTATATAATATTTTAATAGAATATACTCAACAAAAAGGACTGTTAAGAATTGTATACCAATTATAAATCAAGAATAGTAAGGGTTTCCGGATTAGATAAAAAACTCATATAAATAGAGGGTTGGCAAGAAAGTTCTTTTGCTATAATTTATATCTACGCTCAAATTTTCGAGCAGGCAAGTCAAGAATATCCCAAATAATAATGCTGGACGCACAAAAGATAGCAAAAAAAGATATTCAGACAAAAATCAAGATTTTCTCTTGACAGTGAATTTTTGTGGTGATAAGATACTCATTACCGCTTTAAAAATAAGCTGAAAAGCGATGATAACTTGAAATATAAAATAATGAACCTTGAAAACTGAATAACTGAAAACACAAATGCGAAGTGAGAGAGTTTTTAAATTCAATCACTTCAAACACAACCTGTTAATTCAAAAAACTATTAGCTAGGATCAATAGGAATTTAATCTTTTTAAGATTTAAATAAACTTTCTGACAATGGAGAGTTTGATCCTGGCTCAGGACGAACGCTGGCGGTATGCTTCATACATGCAAGTCGAACGATAAGGCCCCTTCGGGGGTACATAAGTGGCGGACGGGTGAGTAACACGTAGGAAATCTGCCTTAAGGTAGGGGATAACGTTGGGAAACTGACGCTAATACCCTATATGTGGTGAGCTGTAATGCTTATCATGAAAGCTTTAGTGCCTTGAGATGAGCCTGCGGCTGATTAGCTTGTTGGTGGGGTAATGGCCTACCAAGGCGACGATCAGTAGCTGGTCTGAGAGGATGATCAGCCACAATGGGACTGAGACACGGCCCATACTCCTACGGGAGGCAGCAGTAGGGAATTTTGCGCAATGGGCGAAAGCCTGACGCAGCAATACCGCGTGAGGGATGACGCTTCTTGGAGTGTAAACCTCTGTCAGTGGGGACGAATTTTGACGGTACCCACAAAGGAAGCATCGGCTAACTACGTGCCAGCAGCCGCGGTAAGACGTAGGATGCAAGCGTTGTCCGGAATTATTGGGCGTAAAGAGTTCGTAGGCGGTGTATCAAGTCTGGTGTTAAAGCCCGAGGCTCAACCTCGGTTCGGCACTGGATACTGGTACGCTAGAGTGCAGTAGAGGCAAGGGGAATTCCCAGTGTAGCGGTGAAATGCGTAGATATTGGGAGGAACACCAGTGGCGTAAGCGCCTTGCTGGGCTGTTACTGACGCTGAGGAACGAAAGCCAGGGGAGCAAATGGGATTAGATACCCCAGTAGTCCTGGCTGTAAACGATGGATACTAGGTGTTGCGGGTATCGACCCCTGCAGTGCCGCAGCTAACGCAATAAGTATCCCGCCTGGGGAGTACGCACGCAAGTGTGAAACTCAAAGGAATTGACGGGGGCCCGCACAAGCGGTGGAACATGTGGTTTAATTCGAAGCAACGCGAAGAACCTTACCAGGGCTTGACATCTACGGAACCTTGCGGAAACGTGAGGGTGCCTTTCGGGGAACCGTAAGACAGGTGGTGCATGGTTGTCGTCAGCTCGTGTCGTGAGATGTTGGGTTAAGTCCCGCAACGAGCGCAACCCTCATTGTTAGTTGCTGATAAGAGCATGCTCTTATCGAGCTCTCTAGCGAGACTGCCGGTGATAAACCGGAGGAAGGTGGGGATGACGTCAAATCATCATGCCCCTTATGTCCTGGGCTACACACGTGTTACAATGGGTGGAACAACGAGCAGCCAGCCGGCGACGGTGAGCAAATCTCTTAAATCCATCCCCAGTTCGGATTGTAGTCTGCAACTCGACTACATGAAGTCGGAATCGCTAGTAACCGCAGATCAGCACGCTGCGGTGAATACGTTCCCGGGCCTTGTACACACCGCCCGTCACACCATGGGAGTTGACCACGCCCGAAGTCAGTGAGGTAACCCCTCGGGGAACCAGCTGCCTAAGGCAGGGTTAATGACTGGGGTGAAGTCGTAACAAGGTAGCCGTACCGGAAGGTGCGGCTGGATCACCTCCTTTCTAGGGAGATCTGTGAAGATGAAATAAATTTATTTATTTCTGTAAAACTTCACACATCCCAGGTCGGAGCCGATGAAACTATTAGGTTTTAAATGCGAAGCGTGAGTTTTGGCTCATTGCTTTAACTAGCTAATGTACCTGATAGCGGAGGCTGAATTAACAGAGTGTTTTCAGTATATTCAGCTTTCAAGGTTTGAAAGCGAGAAAAAGCTTATAAAATGAAAACTTATCGTTTTCATTTTAACGCTCCCGCTTCATATCTTGATTGTACCTTGACAACTGCATAATGATAGATAATTAACAATGTATGCAATTACCAATGTTAGGTAAAGCTACTAAGAGCAAATGGTGGATGCCTTGGCGCTAGCAGCCGAAGAAGGACGCGCATAGCGGCGATACACCACGGGGAGGTGCTAAGAACCCTTGATCCGTGGAATTCCGAATGGGGCAACCCCTTGGAGGTAACGCTCCAAGATCCATGCCTGAATACATAGGGCATAGGAAGGAAAGCCTGTGAACTGAAACATCTTAGTAACAGGACGAAAAGAAAATAAACTAATGATTTCCTAAGTAGCGGCGAGCGAACGGGAAAGAGCCTAAACCTTCTGCACGTGATAGGTTACAGCCGTTGTGTAGAGGGGGTCGTGGGACTTCCAGAGAGAACTGTAAATCTCTCATAGAGTTACCAAATTGTCAATTAATTGAACTTAGCTGGAAAGCTAGACCATAGGGGGTGATAGTCCCGTAAGTGACAGTTGACAATCTCTAGGAAGGATCCCGAGTAAGGCGGGGCACGTGAAACCTTGTCTGAATCTGCCGGGACCATCCGGTAAGGCTAAATACTGACTAGCGACCGATAGTGAATTAGTACAGTGATGGAAAGGCGAAAAGAACAGTGGAAAGCTGAGTGAAATAGAACCTGAAACCGTTTGCTTACAACCAGCAGGAGCACTATTGATAGTGTGACTGCGTGCCTGTTGAAGAATGAGCCGGCGAGTTATCGTATGTAGTTAGGTTAAGGGGTTAATACCTGGAGCCAGAGGGAAACCGAGTCTGAATAGGGCGCTCATTACATGCGATAGACCCGAATCCTGGTGATCTAACTATGGCCAGAATGAAGCGTAGGTAACACTACGTGGAGGTTCGAACCCACTGATGTTGAAAAATCAGGGGATGAGCTGTGGTTAGGGGTGAAATGCCAATCGAACTAGGAGCTAGCTGGTTCTCCCCGAAATGCGTTTAGGCACAGCGTCAGATGTATCTTACAGGAGGTAGAGCACTAGTTTGGTGCGGGCCCAGAAACTGGGTACCAAATCAAGTTAAACTCCGAATGCCTGTAATGTAATTGTCTGGCAGTGAGACTACGAGAGATAAGTTCCGTGGTCAAGAGGGAAACAGCCCGGACCGCCAGCTAAGGTCCCTAAATCTATGCTAAGTGAATAAGGAGGTAGAGTTGCATTGACAACCAGGAGGTTGGCTCAGAAGCAGCCACCCTTGAAAGAGTGCGTAATAGCTCACTGGTCAAGCGACTCCGCGCCGAAAATATACCGGGGCTAAGCATAGTACCGAAGCTGCGGCAGCAAGATTTATCTTGTTGGGTAGGGGAGCGTTCTGTTGTAGGTTGAAGCCAGATCGTAAGGACTGGTGGACGAAGCAGAAGTGAGAATGTCGGCATGAGTAGCGAAAACATTGGTGAGAATCCAATGCACCGAAAACCTAAGGTTTCCCACGGCAGGCTCGTCCGCGTGGGGTTAGTCGGAACCTAAGCTGAGGCCGAAAGGCGTAGGCGATGGATGTCAGGTTGATATTCCTGAACCATTTTAATATCGTTATCAACTGCGGAGGGACGCAGGAGGCTATGTACGCTGGCGATTGGATGCGCCAGTTGAAGCGTGTAGGTAGTCACAGTAGGAAAATCCGCTGTGGCGTTATAAACTGAGGCGTGACCAGGACTTCCTACGGGAAGGTAGGTACAGACGCCACACTGCCGAGAAAAGCTTCGCTAGTGAGATATTAGAATGTCCGTACCATAAACCGCCACAGGTAGGTTGGCAGAGAATGCTAAGGTGCGCGAGATAACCCTCGTTAAGGAACTCGGCAAAATAGCCTTGTAACTTCGGGAGAAAAGGTACCCTGGTAGCGTGTAAGCCCTCGCGGCTGAAGCGTGATAGGGTTGCAATAACTAGGTCCAGGCGACTGTTTACCAAAAACACAGGTCTCTGCTAAGTCGAAAGACGATGTATAGGGGCTGACTCCTGCCCAGTGCCGGAAGGTTACGTGGAGAGGTTAGCAGCAATGCGAAGCTTTGAAACTAAGCCCCGGTGAACGGCGGCCGTAACTATAACGGTCCTAAGGTAGCGAAATTCCTTGTCAGGTAAGTTCTGACCCGCACGAATGGAGTAACGATCTGGACGCTGTCTCAACGAGGGGCTCGGCGAAATTGGATTATCCGTGAAGATACGGATTACGCATACCAGGACAGAAAGACCCTATTGAGCTTTACTGTAGCTTGCAATTGAACTCGGACTGTGTCTGTGCAGCATAGGTGGGAGGCTTTGAAGCGGTGCCGTCAGGTATCGTGGAGCCAACATTGAGATACCACTCTGATGCAGTTTGGGTTCTAACCGGACACCACTAACATCTGGGTTCGGGACAGTTTCAGGTAGGCAGTTTGACTGGGGCGGTCGCCTCCTAAAGAGTAACGGAGGCGCCCAAAGGTTCCCTCAGGTTGGTCGGAAATCAACCATAGAGTGTAAAGGCAGAAGGGAGCTTGACTGTGAGGCCTACAAGCCGAACAGGGACGAAAGTCGGGCTTAGTGATCCGGCGGTTCCGCATGGAAGGGCCGTCGCTCAACGGATAAAAGTTACCATAGGGATAACAGGCTTATCTCCCCCAAGAGTCCACATCGACGGGGAGGTTTGGCACCTCGATGTCGGCTCGTCGCATCCTGGAGCGGTAGTACGTTCCAAGGGTTGGGCTGTTCGCCCATTAAAGCGGTACGTGAGCTGGGTTCAGAACGTCGTGAGACAGTTCGGTCCATATCCGGTATGCGCGCAAGAGAATTGAGTGGAGTCGTCCTTAGTACGAGAGGACCGGGACGAACGAACCTCCAGTGTATCAGTTGTTCCGCCAGGAGCAAATGCTGAGTAGCTGTGTTCGGAGAGGATAAGTGCTGAAAGCATATAAGTACGAAGCCCACCACAAGATGAGTTCTCTCACTGGGTTAACCAGGTAAGTCTCCGGAAAGAACATCCGGTTGATAGGCCAGAGGTCGAAGTATGGCAACATATGTAGCCGACTGGTACTAATAAGACGAGGGCTTTTCCTAGCCATAGGTAATGGCATACTTTATCTATCAATTATGCAGCTATCAAGGTTACAAAACCTTGGCGAGAGCGAACCAGCTCCGCTATCAGGATTAAAAATCCTGGTGACCAATCGGCAGGACAACACCCGTTCCCATCCCGAACACGGTCGTAAAGACTGCTTGAGGCGACAATACTTGGGGGGCGACTCCCTGGGAAGATAGCTAGTTGCCAGGTGTTATATTTAAAAAAAGAGAAGCTTTTAATAAAGCTTCTCTTTTTTTGTATTTATTATGCTTTAAAATCTGTTGCCTGTTGTTTCTGTTTATTTAGAGTGTCCCAGTCTTTGCCCTTGCTCCAGAATTTATTATCGATAAACTTGCCGACTTGATCGAATCCTAATGCGGATCCTACACCAAATATTATTGCAGTACCTGCACTCCAACACATTACTACACTTGAGAAGACCCATCCTGCCAAACCGCCACCTACTACGGAGGTTGTTCTTATACCTTTTGAAACACGTTCATCGTGAGAATCAGCCTGTGCAATATTGTAAGCTCCAAGTCCAATCGGGAGAGAAAGACCTATTACTTCAAAGTTTCCACCGCCAAGTTCCAAATCCATCTTTCTGAAAGCCAGATTGTCTGTTTCAAACTTAACTGCTTTATTAATACTGTTTGAAAGGTCATCTGTCGCTTTTTTTAATTCAGTGTAAAGTTCTTTATTTTGATCTTTAGAGATATTTTTACCTGTTGGATCATAACATTTAAAAAATATTCTAAGTTCTTCCAGAAGACCTTTTTTATCTCCTTCGCCAATTCTATTCATTGCTTCTTTGAGACTTTCGATAGCAGGATCAAGTTTTTTTTCTGAATTATGTCCGCTTTCTTTTATTAATTTAATAAATTCTTTTGATCCTTCTATAAATGCATCTGCATATATTTTTCTGTAGTTTTTTCCTGCCTGATTTTCTGCCCTTTTGTAGGATTTCATTGCTTCTTCAAGTTCTCTTATATGGTTAGAAAAATCACCTATATATCTGCTTTTTAAATCTCCATTATTTCTAGATGCATTTTGAATACATGTTTCTACCTGTTTTAGAAGCTGCATATTTCTTTCGTAGTTATATTTTACGTCTCTGGTAATAGTTTCTCTTGTACCAATTGGATTTTTGTTTGCTTCTTCAAGAGGCTTCAATCTTTTTCTTGATACAATCTCATCACCTGATGCTGAAAGTTTTTTTGCAGCCTGCCAGCCATTTTTAAAACTTTCAAAGAATCCGCTTTTATCTGAAATAAGTTTAAATTCTGCATCAAAACTTTCAGCTAAATTTTTAAGAATCTTATCTATCACTTCTTGTCTTTTTCTAAATTCTTTCTCGTTTGTGAGCTTTTTAATTTCTATTTCAACTGCGTTACTTATTTTTTCAATAATCTCTGCCCTTTTATCTCCTTCCTGAAGACCAAGATTAAAACTCTTAAAGTTTTCATTTAATCTTTTTATCTCTTTTTTAGAAATTTCAGTATTATAATTTTCTTCAACAATTTTTTTAAATTTACCAAGAACCTGTTTAAAATTTTCCAGTTTTTCATTACAGTTTTTGTACAGACTTAAACTTCTTTTTTCTGCAGCTCCTTTGAACTTTTTGACTGTCCATTCAATAGGGTTTTTAAAAATACCCATTTTTTCAACAATTTTTCGGTCAAGGAATCTGTTTTTAAACTGTTCCATATTTACCCAGATATTGAGTCCTTTTTCAAAAAAGTTAACTACTCTGGTTTTGAATTTGTAGCGAAGGTCTGACAACCTTGAGTTTTCATTTCTTAGGTTGTATGCTTCCCCTTTTAATTTTTGAAGATAATTTCCAAGTTTTTCAGCAAAGCCTGAATTGCCGCGGAAAAGAGCTGCTATCGTCAGTCCGCCTATAAGAACACTTGCGCCTGCTATGCCTGCAATTTTTGCTGCAAGCCTTTTATAGTTTTTTTTTGGATCTAACAGATCTGCGACTTCTTTCATCTCGTTATTCTGAGAGTTGTCCTTTTGCTCAGAATTTTGCGATGAAATTTGCACTTTGTCTAACGGAGTATCTAAAAAATTGTAATAGACTTTTTTATCTATATTAAATCCTGTTATATTATTATTTTTATTTACCCCAGTAACTTCCATTGTTAATTTATCCTTGCTTAATGTGAACTTTGCATAACTCCATTAACATAATTCATCACACTGTCACTTCTGTTTAATGCATTTGCAACATTGGAATCTGGTTGAATCTGAAAAACAGCTGGTTCAGGTGACGGTATATATGTTCTGGCCGGTTCCTGAGAATTATTCGCTGTAGCTGCCTGTGTTGGAGCAGCATTTTGATTCTGAGCAACAAATGGGGATGTTTGTGTATTATTATTCACAGTTGGCTGAGTGTTTGCAGGTTGTTCAGCTTTTTCTGCTTTTTCAGCTTCTTTTGTAGCTGTTGGAGTACCAAATATAGCATGCGACAGCCATGTAAACGGTTTAGTCAATATAGGCGCTATTGCAAACATTATGACTGCAAATCTCAAGCCGCCGCCGCCAAAGCCTTTAAGGAAATTACCGATTTTTTGAGGTTTTGTAAGAGCAGGTAGCTTTTCAAGTCCAACACCCATAACTCTGCCAAAGAATTTTGATACTTTTTGAATAATCGGCAAACCTTTGCCTGACAGAGATTTAAGTGCCTTGATTTCTTCTCTGGCTTCTTTTGTGATAACAGCTTTAGGATCATTTTTTATTGGTGCCATAAGATCATCAATACGTTGTTGTATAGTTAAATTACGGTTTTTAAATATATTTTTATCAAATTTAGAATTTTTACTGATAACTTCTCCAATGTTTCTATCAACACCAAGATTCTTTAATCCTGCGGTTTTATAGAGAGCTTTCATAGCAAGCGGCATGGTTACGAGGAAACCAAAGTAATTGCCCATAAACTCTTCCATAAATGTGCTGACTTTTTCGCCTTTTGGGGCTTCCATAGCTTTCTTTAAAGATCCTCCAAGGAAGAAAGCACTTAAAACCAGACCAATTGCGCCGCCACCGATAATAGTACCGCTTGCAGCTTCGCCTGCAATTAATCCTGCCTTTTGCAGAATACTGGAAACAAATGTTTTTGCACCTGTTCCTTCTAATCCCTTAAATTTATTAAGTGACAGATTAAGATTTGTTGTTTTTTCACCTAATTTTATTGGATCTTTAATAAAAGGTATTTTTAATGTTCTTGGTGCTTTAATATCTTTAAATTTTTGTCCAAGCTCAGTAAGACCACCAGAATCTTTTAAAGCCCCTTCAAGAGCATCAATGGCTTTTAATCCTGATAAATTTTTATTATTTAAAATAGTTTCAACTGCTTCTAATTCTTGCTTGCTTAGCTTTTCAGCTAATTTTCCACTGTCTTTTAAACTTTTAAGTTCATTTACAACATGGTCGGCTGCCATACCGCTTACACCGTGTATCTGGCTTTTTGCCAAGGAATTGCCAGGCTGAGTTCCTTCTTTTATACTATCAATTATTTTTCTTCTGCTGCTATCTTTAGGAAGTTCACCGCATTTTTTATCTTTATAATCTTTAACTGTTTTAATCCAGCCTTCTATTGTATCATTAGCAGACCTAACATATTTATTTCCGTCAATACTTGCAGCCATTTTGGCTAATCTGGAATCTGCGTAAGCTCCATTTTGGTTACAGAGTGCATTAATACCCTTCATTATGCCGAAACCAGCTCCGGCTCCAACTGCATAGTAAGGTACTGATTTTATAAACTCGTCAGGAGTGGTCGGAAAATCTGAAGCTGCATTACCTGCCGGGCTTTCTTTAATTTGATCGTTAACAGATATAGCCCCAGGTGCTGTAATTCCGTTAAAATTACCCTGATTATATGGAAGTCCTGTATATGGGTTCATTCCTATATTTGTCACTGTCTTAATCAGCCTCCGAAATTTATATAACAATATAAAAAAGGTAAAACCTTCTAATTATATAAAACCAAAAACCATGCAAAACTTGCCTTTTTGTTACATTCTTAACATTTTTAAAAAAATTTTAAAACCAGAATTTAATAAAAATTCTGGCAGAAACAAAACAAAAAATAAAATTTGAATTTATATGTGCCCTAGGCACCTCTCTCGTCAAAGATGGCAGGTGCAACCTCTTTATTTACTTTATAAGAAGAAATGGCTTTGGATTCTTTATTTGTTTTGGAAATTTCTTTTTTTAAAATTTGCTGTTTGCTTTCCATAATTTGAAGATTTTTATCTTCAAGTTCTTTAATAACAGTTATAAAAGAGTTTAATTCTTCTTTTTCCTCTTCTGAAAGAGTAATTTTTGACTTAGCTTCGTTTATCCTCTTGATTAATTCATCCTTCACATCGAGAAGGGATTCAATGCCGTTAAAATCATCAAGTCCAATCAGCCTGCTCATTTCAACTGTAACGGAGTAAGTTGCCTTATATAATTTAATTAAGTTTTCTTTTTCCATTTATAATTACCTAAGATTTGCTTTTCAGCTTTTCAAACAGATAAAATTACGCTGATTGGGCTGAACTTTCTATTTGTATATTTTGTTGACTTTTTTCTCTTTGAGCAATTCTTATAGCTTCTTCCCAGGTTTGTTTTAAATCTTTTAAATGGTCTAAAACTTCATCAACCATAGAAATATCTTTTGTTAGGTTTGCCTGTACCAACCTGTAGTGAAGATATTCGTACAAACTAAAAAGATTTTTTACCAAATCTCCGCCTGATTTTAAATCAAGAGTATTCATAAATTCATTTATTATACGCTGAGCAGCAATAATGTTGTTATGAGTTTCCTCTATATTTTTATTTTCAATGGCAATTTTTGCTTTATTTAGAAACTGAATGGCTCCATCATATAGCATTATTAAAATTTTTTCTGGACTCGATGTCTGTATTTGTGTTTGCTGGTACTGTTTTAGATATGGATTCATTATTTAAGTTTTTTCTCCGATCAAAATTTTTATATTCATTATCTATTATAATTTAAAAAATCAAAAAGCTTACCTTATAAACAAAGAAATTAATAAAATTCCCCATATTATCATTTTATACTGTTATCAAAATAGTTTTTCATTCATAAAATGTATTTTTCTAACTATATCATATTTTTTCATCAACAAGAACACCTGAAGATCCCATGGACTTGGACATTAGATTTACAAGATCATTAGATGATATTGTTTCTAAAATAAGACCTGTTTTCTGATCGACCAGTTCAACCATATCCGTTATCTTATTAAATCTTACTTTATACTTATTTCTATCTGTATAATTCTCTTTTTTTTCTTCCTGTTCCTGACCGTCCTCACCTGTTTCGCGTCCTTCCAGGTTTTTATGCTGATCATTATCATTTTCCACGTCAGGTTTAAGCTTGTCAGCCTCTTCTGTTTTTTTAATTGTAGTTTGCGCCTGAACTTCAGAAAACTGTTTTACCTGGTCACTAATTTCCATTGGGACTGTAATTTTATACATTCCTGAGTTTGAAAATGATAAACCATCCAATGGCATTTATTTCACCTAATTTCTATTACATATGTAATCTTATAAGTGCAAGTAAAACATCTTCATTTAAGCCCTTAATCTGCATTTTAACATTTTTATCAGGATTATTAAGAACTCCATCTATCACATTACTTTTTACTTGATTAATATCGGTATTAGATGAATCATCTTTAAGTAAATTAATTTCGGTTAAAAATAAATTTCTTACGCCTTTTTGGATTGTATTCTGATGGTCAGATACTTTAATCTGTCTTGTACTAATTTCTTTTTCAGCATTATCAAGTTTTTTAAGAAACGCTTTAGCATCTTCTTTATTGTTTATTGCAAAACCTTCACTCTCTGGCAAACCTAAAGCTTTAAGTGAAGTATCTTTAAATTCTGTTGAAATATCAACCTTGTTGCCATTTTCATCATCAATCTGTAAACTGCCCTTCATACTACCGTCAAGAAGTTTTTTATCTTTAAAAGTAGTTTCATCTACTTTTTTATCAATTTCTGCTAATTTTTTCCCAAGAGAAGAACTAAGCTCTTTCAGCTCTTTATCTGAAACATTATTGTCCAATGCATTTTTTAACTGTGTTTTCATTTCAGAGATGGTGTCAGAAATTGAAGAGAATGTATTACTTGCAATAGTAAGCATTGTTCCACCCTCTTGACTTTTATCAAGAGTGTCCTGCATGCCGGATAGTCTTTTATCCAGATTCTCTGAAAAAGTAATTCTTTCTGGGTTTTCAAAATCTTCAACATCATTTGTGGCGGTTTCATTAGAAGATTCTTTAACTATCCGTGTCTTAATTGTATTGGTCTGTATTACAGATGAAGTATTTGTTAGACCAATGTCATCCATGGCAAATGACATCTTTTCCTCCAATAGCTGAATTACAATTTAATTATTATATTCCCTTTTTGTTTAAAAATTAAACCTGTTTAAACAAAATAACTAAATATTTATTAACATATTATATTGTAATTCAATTTCTTTTCTTTATAAAGTAGTATTAAAATTACTTAAAACAAAGTATTATATAGTTAGTTATAATAAAGTATTATTAGAATAAACAAATAAATACAAATTAATAAAAGTTTTCTAAAACAGGAGATTTAAATGGAATCAACTTCTAAAACCTCTTTTAAAACACTCATTCAAAAACATTCTGAATTGCCTCTTTGGATAAAACAGGTCATCTATCTTCAATTAAAAGATGATTTTGAAAATTTATCCATTTTAGATAGTTTACATTTATTTAATAGGGAAAACTGTCTGCAGCTTTTTGTCCCAAAGTTAACTTATATTGGCAAAAAAGAACTTGAAACAAAGTCAAAAGGACTTCCCCCCAATGTTTACAAATTTCTAGCAGACGTTTCTCGAAATCTTAGTGTAATTGAAATAACCATAGAAAATAACTGGAATCTTTCAGAATCTTCAGCCTATCTTATGGCTGCGGTTCAGAATGAACTCGTAGTTACTCCTGAATCTATCTGTATAACCGGTACTGCTTTGTACCTGAGTGGCGCTATAAGAATTGGAGAATACTTTGTTAAATTAGGTAAAGTTAACATAGATCAACTCGGAGAAACTCTAAAAGCTCAAAAATATATTGAAGAAACTTTACAGGATAAATTAAAAATCGGAACAATTCTTGTGGATCTGGGTTTAGCTACAAAAACTGAAATTGAAGGAATCGTTATACTTAAAGAAGAAAGTAAAAGAAAATATATCCCTAATATGCTTGCCATAGAAGGTCCCGTTTCATCAGGTGAAGGTGATAATTCAAAATACCAGGAAAAAATAACTGCTCTTGAAGCAGAAAACGTAAAGCTTAAAGAAAAATTACGTAAAATTCTTGGAGTATGAGATTAAAATCTTTATACAAAAAGTATATAATATAATTTAAAAAAGCTAATAAATGAAATCTGAACTCTTGCTTAAAGTAAAAAGAGGAAAATTAACCGAAAGAGAACATTTTGGTTTTTTAATCCTTGTAGATAAAAAAGAAAACATTATCTCCAAAAAAGGAAATTATGAAGATAATTCTTTCTTTTTAAGGTCATGTGCTAAACCTTTTCAGGCTTTGCCCGTTATCACATCAGGAACGTATAGCAAATTTAATTTTACTCCGGCCGAACTTGCTGTTATTTGTTCTTCCCATACTGCAAGTAAAGAACATCTGCTTCTTATTAAGAGTATTCTGAAAAAAATCGGATTAACTGAAAAGAACTTACAATGCGGAACTCATGACCCCATTGATACCGAAACAAAAAATTATTTGATCAAGCGCGATCTAAAAGCCAGCCCCATTCATAATAACTGCTCCGGCAAACATTCAGGAATGCTTGCCGTCTGCAAAGCTATGAACTGGGATATAAATGCTTATCTTGATTTTGATCACCCTCTTCAAAAACATTATATAGAAATAATTAAAAAATTATGCAATATAAAAGAAAGTATTGAACTTTCCATTGACGGATGCGGTGCTCCGGTTTACGGCATGCCTTTTTATAAAATGGGATTCGGCTTTTTAAAACTGTTTTTAAGTCAGGAAGCTGAATTAATTAAAAAAGCTTTTATTCAACATCCAACAGTTATTGGAGGAAATGGAAGACTTGACAGTGAAATAATTAAAGCCTCACATGGAAAATTAATTGCAAAAGTCGGCGCTGAAGGCCTTTGTATTGTTGTTAATCCAAAAGAAGAACAGGCTTTGGTTGTCAAAATAATGGATGCAAATATTCCGGCCAGAAGTATTGTTGCAATAGAATCTCTCAGACAGCTTGGCTGGCTTTCTTCAAAAGAAATTGAAACTATTGAAATAAGTAACCTTTATGATTTAAAAGTTAAAAATTTAAACGGTATTCAGGTTGGAGAAGTACAGCCAGTTTTTCAAATATAATAACTATTTTCTGCAATCTCTAATCTGAAAATAAAAAATTAAAATATGTAAACAAATCTTTATAAATTACCTTTTTTACTAAAGTATTCTTAAAAAATTGTCGATGAATACCTTGTAAGTATCAGGAATTGCAATGGTTATATACTCTTTATATAAAAAAACATATGACAAAATTTTTATTTACAAGGTAAAAAAAGAGGTGCAGGTTATGGAAAAAAGGGCGGATTTGATTGCATATATTTCTATTTATTACTGAAATTTCTAAATATTACAAATTGTAAAGAAAATCCAAAATAACTCCAATTTTTAGCAATTTTTGAGAGTATATATTTTTTATATATATATACAGGATATATACGACTTTATATAAAATATTAAAAATAAAAAGAGGTATTATTTATGAGAAAAGAATCTGAATTATCCAAATTACAGGCAGTAGTAAAAAATTTAGGTATCTCTGGTAACGGTATCTCTGGTAATGGAATGTCAGGTAATGGCATTGACTATGTTGAATTCAGTTTAAACCTTGAAAAAGAACTTAACCAATTTAAAGTAATAATTAAGTAAGACGAAAGAGGAGATAAAATGGCTGATACTACTACAATATATGGCGGATCAAGTCAATTATTAGCAGCAAACAGATCAAAATTAATGACAACTTTAAACACTTTAGCAGGAGTAAATAGTCAACTTGCTTTTAAAAATCAGGAATACATGCTTCAAGCAGAACTTTTTGGTACTGTTACAGCAGATGAAGAAAAAGAAATTGGAATTATTAACACCTACAATACTGACATAAACAACAAATTAGATGCAAGAGATAAATACGAAGCAGCTAACAATCCTTTATGCAATACGTACTGTGTAGAAGAATTTATCGTTACCAACCAGGGTATGTGCGGTATGGGTATGGGTATGGGTAAATTCGGAAGCAACAAGATACAACTTAGTGGAAAAGAATTAGCTACCCTTAGCTTAATTTTATGTGAAAACGAAGGTTCACAGGCATCCGATGTAGTAACAAAACTTAAAGAAGCCGGCATTGATGCAAAAGAAACAGCCGTTACAGTAAAAGATGAAAATGGAAACGTAGTTAACGGAGCAAGTAAAACAGGTGTTGAAATAAGCCATACAAATAAAGACGGTACTGTTACAAAAACAGTTGTTTACGATGCAAACGGTAATGGCGGACTGGATACACAAGATTACAACTTTAATAAAGCTTTAACCGAATTTGAAACCGATCTTAGCAAATTTAAATGTGAAATAAATAAGATGGATACAGAGATAAATGCTGTAAAAAAAGAAAGAGATCCACACGTACAAACATTAACTGATCTTACACAAAAAGGTGATCTCATTAATCAAAAAATGAACATAATAGATGCCAGTATTAAACAGTTAGATACAGAATGTGAATGCCTTGAAACAGTTTATGAAATAACTGAACAAACTATGGCTCAAATAGCTATGAAAAATTCAGAACAGTACGCAGCAGACTGTGAAAGAATGGGAGCTACAGCAACCAAGGATGTTGATGAAGCTGAAACTGCAGTAAACGGCATAGCAGATGCAACTAAAAAGGCTGAAGCACAAACAAAAGTTGATGAAATGAAAGCAGAACTTAAAAAGATAGAAGAACAAACAGCAATAGCTGTAGCAGCAGCAGCAAGCGCAAAAGCCGATGCAGAAGCAGCAGCAACTGAAACAGATGAAACGAAAAAGAAAACACTCATAGAAAGTGCAATGAAATCAGAAAAAGCTGCCAGAGCTGCTAAAGAAATAGTTATAGATTGTCTGGTCAAAATATCAGGACTTAAATCAGAAGTTATGGCCCTTTCCGGTAGTAGTAATAACAACAACAATGATGATGTTAAAACAGAAACTAAAACAGAAACTAAAACAGAAACTAAAACAGAAACTAAAACAGAAACTAAAATGACACCATTAGAAGCATTAAAAGACCTGGTAGACCGTGTCCGTAACGATGACGTCAACGATTCTGAAACTGAAACTGTCAGTCTTGGACAATTTGAAAAAATTTATAATGATGCTGCCGGTAACTCTACTTTACAGAAGAAAATTAAACAAGAAATAGAAGATGCCACTGGTTATGATTTTGATACATTCAAAAAAGTAGTAGAATTCACAGAAGATTGGATAAAAACTCACACGACAAATGGTGTAACTACCTGGGGTCAATTGTTTGAAGCTTCATTAGCTGCCAATCTTGATAATAGACCAAGCTCTGCATACGTGAATAATTTCAACACAAATAGTGGTGGCATAATAAGAAAACTTGATAACATAATCGCATAGTTATTATAAAAAACAAAAATCCTCTGTTTTAAAACAGAGGATTTTTGTTTGACTGTATGCCGTCATTACAGTTATGGAAGTACGTAAAAATCTTTACGTATTGTGTCATGCTGAATTTATTTCAGCATCTATTGTTTCATGTCATCCTGATGAAGCTTACGACTGAAGGATCTACATTAAATAACAGCTTCTATGCCACATAAATTCTTCGGACTAAAAGAATGACACACTCGAAGTTAAAGTTGTACATCACCTAAAACGGACATTTCATGGACTTGACCACATCTGCGCCGTACTTGCATATGTATAGAAACAAGGTTTCCCTGTAAGTTATGTACATCCAGGCTGCGCTTGGGTAGTTAACTATTGATTTTTGGAGAAAGAGCTGATTAATTTGATCCTGCTCATCCTTATTTAATACGGATTTTATTGTATAGGAACAGTTCGATGAAAAAGGCTCTTCTTCTTCAGAAAGTACCGTTATTCCGAACTTATCGGGATTCAGCTTCATGAGCGCATGCTTGCCGAGAGAAAAAGTACTTTTCCCGTAAGCATGGAAAACATCCGTGTTATCACATACAGTATTTACCGTATCCATAGCATCTTCCTCGGTTTCAGTTGGAAATCCGAAGAAGATATAAGCAAAATTCCAAACATCAGCATCGCTTGCAGCTTTTAGAATATCCAGCCTTTTATCAACATCGATTCCTTTGTTTATAAGTTCCATAATTTTACCGGAACCCGACTCATAACCCCAAAGTATCATCCTTAAGCCTGCCTGCCTTGCAAGTTCCAAGATGTCCTTTGTCAGGTTAGACTCAAGTCTTGCATTACAGTACCAGTTTATATTCAACCCTGCTTCCAGTATTTTTTCAGACATTTTTTTCAGGTAAGGAGCACTTATTGCTTCATCAATAAACTCAAAATAAGAAATTCCATATTTGTCCTGAAGTTCTTTTATTTCACTTATTAACTTGTCCACATCTTTTACGTTGTAAGTCTGACCAAAGTCATGGTCGCAGAAAGTGCATTTTTTCCAGTAGCATCCTCTGCTCGCATGTATTGGTAAAACTGTCTCAGGCATCAGATAATCCTGAAAATTAAAACCTGTAAGATCCTGAGTAGGTGCTTCATTAAATTTTAAGGGTAAAGCTTTACCGTTTATTCTAATCTCTCCGCTTTCAGCAGGGTAAACAAGACTTGATACCTGTTCCAGATCATGTTTGTTATCTAAACATTTAATAAGCTCAAGTACCGGCTTCTCACCCTCTTCAAAAATGACAGAATGAGCAAACAGTTCAAAAAATTCCGGATATTTAGAGATTGTCTCAATTATTCTGCTTGTATAATTGCCCCCAATATTGATATGTGCATTGGTACTGGTTTTTAGTAATGCAGCAAGAGTCAATCCCGGAATAAACTGAGAAGATGAGCTTATTGAAATTCCTATCATATCAGGATTTTGATCTGCTATTGCAGGTACAACGGTTTCATAAAAGTCGTAAAACATGTTTAAGGATTTATCAAAACAGTGTTTTTTTATCTCTTCAAAAGTAAACTTGAATGAAGGATTCATATAATCATGCATACTTACTTCTGCCGGGAAGTATGGCAAAGAGATAATATTTAAAGCCTGATTTATTATGATAAGCGCTTTTGAAAACAGATCCAGAGAATAAAATTCATCTTTATCCTTCATCACTTTTAAAGCGTAAGGTAACAAGTTAAAAATATTTTCAAGTACAGCTTTATTTTTTTCTTTTAAATTCCTTATTTTTAAGAATTTTGATGCATTTATATTAAATTCGGGTGAATATTCTTCAAGTTTTTTTGTGCTCGAATATTCTTTTGATACCAGATCTTTAAGGGCGCTTTCCTGACTGTTAATCTTTTCAATGGTTTTTTCCAGATAATCAGAAGTTAGAATATGGTTATAAAATTCAATATTTAAATCTCTTATGTTAACATCATAGCCGTTTGTTCTTAAATTTGCAGCAAGTATTGTAAGGGCGCTATGAGGACTTAAAGGAGACCATTGAGGAGGAAAAATAAGAAGGTTATTCATTATTACCTATCTCGCCTTGTTATAATCTCTTTTACTTTCTTTTTTAATTCTATATACATTGTTTCTGTCATTTCGGTAATTTTTGCCATTGTCTTATTTTGGATTTCTTCAGGATCATTATTGATATTAGTCCCTATAAGCATATCCTTTAAAACCTGTATCTGTTCATAAGTATAATCAATAATATAAAAAGTTTCTTTTTTTTCTGCTTCAGTAAATAAAAGTTCGTCAAGTGATTTTTCTATTCTTTTTTTTATCTGCTGGCGTTCAGTTAACATTTGGTTAAAAGCAGATTTTTTTTCTTCCTGATTCTTTCCTTCAGTTTCTTTGCTGTCTCTCTTAAAAAAACCTGCAATAAACTTGTTTTTAAGTTCTTTATCTCTATTACCGTCTTTTTTTAAAAAATCCATAGTAAACCTCTTTATAACTTTTATTTGAATCTTTCTTAAAACAATTATAATTTATAGACTGATAAATTATAATACTTTAAAAACAGGAGCTAATGCTCCTGTTTTTAAATTTTATTTCTAAACTATGCAATAAATATGTTTATTTTCCTTATTTACTAACTGCCATAAAAGGATTTTTATTTTCATTGTTAACAACTTCAAACTTGTTGGTAATACGTTTACCGTTTTTATCGTATACATAGCCAGCTTGTATTGTATAACCTTTAAGAACATTACCTTGAGTGTCTTTAACTGTATTTGTCTTTTCATCATAGGTAAAATCTTTGACTGAGCTCAGGCCGATAAGAGAAGAATTTTCTCCGTAATGTTCATCAATGTATTCTTTAGTATCAAGTGTTTGAGTTCCTATTACTTCTTTGTTGTTTACAGAAACTTTAAACATACTGACAACTTTGTTACCATTTTCATCGATCACAGTGCCGTCTTTTTCTTTTGTATAATTTTTAAAAATATTGTTTTTATCGTTTTTTGTTGCTTCATCGTAACTAAAATTGTCCAGGTCAACTTTATCTATACCTGCGTCTAAAGCTGACTTAAAGGTTGTCTTTCCATTTGCATCCTGAACAAGAACGTACAGATCAGAAAGCTCATTTCCTTGAATTACACCGTCATGATTGTCATCAAATTTTGTAAGGTCTCCCCAGCCTTCATTGCCGCTTACACCGCGACCTGCAAGCTCGGTAACTCCATCATATGTTTTGTCACCATCTTCATCATCCACAAATGTATATGTTGTACCGTCCGCTGTTGTAAAACCAATCGGATCTTCCCATACTACAGGTGCTGTTGGTTTTGTCGGTACTGTTGGTTTTGTTGGCACTGTTGGTTTTGTTGGCACTGTTGGTTTTGTTGGCACTGTCGGTGCCGGCGGTTCCTTGAGACCGAGTATTTCAAACCCGTCATTAGTTAACTTTATTCTTATACTAGGATCGTTTAAAAAATCCTTTTTACTCACAGTTTTTCCATCTTTGTCAGTTAATATACTCTCTACACTGCCGTCCATCTGGTCAATTATATCAAAGATAGCTGCTTTATCAGTTATTTCTTTCATTGTATTATCACTTATGTCGTAGCATAAAAGAGTGCTTAATTTGTTATCTATATCATCTGAGTTTTGAAACAAAAGATTATCACTGGTCTCACTTGCTAAATAATGATCTTTATTGATATTGTTACCTTTAACATTATCATCATCATATTCTTTATCCCACAGGTCCATAATAGTGGTATTGGATCCTGCACTAAGCATTCTTTGTGCGTAATTAGCCAATTCTTCTGAATTTGTAATAGTTTTACCGGACAACAATATTATGTCTTGTACAGCAGCTCCCAACCGATTTAAACTGAATGTCATAAATTATTACCTCTATCTTGTTAAATTTAAGCCTTATATATATAAAAACAAGAATTATGCTAAAATTGCCTAAAAAGTGGGTAAAAAGTATATACTTGTTACATATTTTTACATTAAGTAATAAAGAAAAAATTTTTAAGTATTGTGTCATGCTGAATTTATTTCAGCATCTCAGTGATTATGAGATCCTGAAACGCCAGGTAGGGACATAATTCTACGGCTCGCTTACTCGCCTCGAATTGCAGTCAGTTCAGGATGACACGAAATGATATTTTTAAAATGAGTAAAATTTTTTTCATACTTCCTTACTTGAATTTTCCGCACCCTCTGACTAAAAATAAAAAAAACCCCTTTTGAAGGGGCTTTTTTACTTTATTGTCTCCTCTAAATTTATCCGAATGTTTTGAATGATGATTCAATATTTTTTTCGATAACCTTTTTAACTGCGTCGATTTCTGTTTGTACTGCATTGTGCTGTGTATCAACATTCTTTAATTCAATTTCAAGTTGTTTATCTTGTGTTTGTAATCTGGCGCTTTCAAATTCATACTTTGCTGATGCTGTTGCGTCATCTGATGTATCGTATGTGTAATTGAATTTAGGACTTGTTGTTACGTTAACTTCATTTCCATACACAGGGGTACCACCAGATAAACTGTATTCTACAAACTTGATCAATCCGGCATCGTAAAGAGCTTTTATTCTTGCTGAATTATCAAAAGATGAGCCTTCTGCGGCAGTTGGTAGAACTTCTTTATATGTACCATCTGCATTTTTTTCTATATAAACTGCTGCCATATTAGATGCGTGTAAGAAAGAACTTTTTATAACTTGATTTGTTGTAATGCCATCGGCATTAACTGATTTTACTTCTAATTTCATATTGCTCATTTTATCTGTATATTCTTTAGCAACTCTTTCTGTCTGCCATGCAATGTTCATTCTTCTTTGGTTGATCATCTGACCTCTGTATTCGAGATCGCTTTTTCTTCCGACTAAAAGTAACATTCTTGCTTGACTTGATGCTAAACCCATAATGTTCTCCTTTATATTTTTAATCTTTAACTTATTTACTTGCTCTTATATATATAAAAACATCGAGTATATAAAAAAATCATAAAAAGTATATATCTTTACAATAGTTTACACATGGGTCTAGAATCAAACTATAGCTTGATTTTTTATTTAAGCTGATGATTCAAAATCATGAAAAAATATTTTTTATTATCTATATATAGTATATATTTATCTGGAGTAACCTGCTGAAGTATTCTCAAAGATATACCTGCTCATACAGAGAGACATATTTTTTAAAGCACAGATTCCTGTATCCCTGTTAACTACCCCTATACTTGCAAGTTTATTCTTAACGGTTTCATTCAGCTCATCCGGCGAAACATAAAGAGCACAGGTAGAATCGCAGTTTTCCTTGCTAAAAGGACATATTTTTTTCTCTTCCATATTTATTTACCCGTTATTAATATTAAATTAAATAATATATATATGTACATATATATATATTACCCTGAATTTTAAACATTATGATAAAAACTTAAAAAATGCTACTATATCTATATATATGGTTAATTATTTGATTTTTAGAGGTTTTTTATGGAAAACACATTAAATGCAGAACCCTTAATGTCAAAAGAGCTTGAAACTCCAACTTTTTTGATGGCACAACAACAACTGGATGAGGTAGCACACAAGCTCAATCTTGACCCGGGAGTTCATGAAAGATTAAGATACCCCAAAAAAGCACTTATTGTGTCTGTTCCAATCAAGCTGGATAACGGTAAAACCAGAACATTTATGGGTTACAGAGTTCAGCATGATATGGCGCTTGGACCATCAAAAGGCGGTATAAGATACTATCCTGACATCGATCTTGGCGAAGTTTCAGCCCTGGCAATGTGGATGACATGGAAATGTTCCCTGATGAATCTGCCATTTGGCGGAGCAAAAGGCGGCATACGCTGTAATCCTGAAATAATGTCTCCAAATGAACTGGAAAAAATGACAAGAAGATATACAACTGAAATTCTTTCTATTATAGGGCCTGAAAAAGATATCCCTGCACCGGATATGTATACTGATGAACAGACAATGGCATGGATTATGGACACATACAGTAATTATTTCGGTTACGCTATTCCCGGAGTCGTAACGGGTAAACCTATAGGTGTTGGCGGTTCACTTGGAAGAACAGAAGCTACAGGCAGAGGGGTAACATTTACTACTTTAAAAGCCCTTGAAAAAGTAAAACTTCATACGGATAAGCCTAAAGTTGCCGTTCAGGGATTTGGAAACGTCGGAGCTGTTACTGCAAAATACCTCTATCAGCAAGGATGCAGTATTATAGCCGTAAGTGACATACATGGGGGCATTTATAACCCAAAAGGTATAAATATCGAAGCTTTACTTAAATATGTAAAAGAATGTAAGACTGTGATAGGATTCCCGGAAACTGAAAATATATCAAATCAGGAAATTCTTGAAATTGAATGTGATATTCTGGCACCATGTGCTGTTGGAAATGTTATAACAGAGAAAAATGCCGATAAAATAAAATGTAAAATACTTGCTGAAGGAGCAAATGGTCCAACAACACCTGCTGCGGATAAAATTCTTTATGAAAAAGGAATGTTCATAATTCCTTCTATTTTGGCTAATGCGGGAGGTGTTACAGTATCATATTTTGAATGGGTACAAGACATTCAAAGGCTTTTCTGGTCAGAAGACGAGGTTGTTAATAAACTTCAAGTTCTTATTACAAGGGCTTTTGACGATGTTTACAATCTTTCGTTAGAAAAAAATGTAGACACAAGAACAGCAGCAATGATGATTGGAGTCGGCAGAGTCGCAGAAGCAAAAAGGCTCAGGGGTTTATATCCATAGAGACCTCTGCATAACTAAAATTGCTGTAAATAAGATAACAAAAAAGCTCCGTCCGGAGCTTTTTTGTTATCTTATTTACACTGCTTGACAGGCATCCATAACTCTCTTTTGCCATCCCGGGGATTTTTCAATATAAAAATCAGCACCCCTGTTAAGGCATTTGTCCTGATATTCAATCTTTGATGAAGCGGTCATTACAATAATTTTTGTATTTAACTTACAGAGAAGACATAGTTTTTTAAGTTCATCAAGAAGAATAAAACCTTCTCTTTCTGTCGGAATAAAAAGATCAATTACAGCATAACCAAAATCCTGTTTTTTATATTTGTCTATGGCATCGTTTATTTCCTGAGATATTACAACTTCAAAATTCATTCTTTTAAATAAAATATCAAGCTGATAAGTTATAATTCCAAGGTCATCAACAACCAAGACTGACTTTGGTCTTGAAGAATCATCTCCTGCACTACTTTGTGCAGCATTCAAAGATGACTGATTACTTAATCCGGAAGAAGACAGAGCTGTTTTGTTTAATTTTGTTTTAATTTTAGCTACAACATCATGTAAATCTGCCAGCTTGAGTTCACCTGGCGGCGGCATATCTGCCAATCCAAAAAGATTTTCAATGAATTTTGAATCAAGTTCAATAGGAAATTTTTCCACTGTCACACTTTTCCTTAAATACAAAATATTTTAACTTTATTTAATTTTACCTGTTTATTTCCATATTTGCCACCATTTTTTTATATGACAGTTATTTTTTCTTGATCTTTGAACTGATTCAATTACATTAAAAATTTCTTCATCATTCAGGTCAAAATGAATCTTTAACTGATTAATATAATTATTCAGTGATCTTTTCACATCCTGATTTTTTTTACTTTTTGAAGTGTAATCTGTTTGTTTCTCAGCCGCATAATAATCGCCCATAACAATCCAAGCCCCTCTTTTCCATACATATAAAGTATAAACTTTAGAACAAGTTTTTTCATTCACAAAAAGTTTAATATACTTACATAATCGAACAATCAGACATATCAGCGATACGATTTTAATCAGGAATAAATATACTGATTTTTATACAGTCAGAGACCGCTGCATAACTATAATTTTTGTTAAAAAGGAAAGATTTGCGGTCGACCCTTGTAAAAGCGGAAGCCGTGCAGGCTTGCGAAGCGGGAGCGTTAAAAGTGAAACGGTCAGTTTTACTTTTAAAAGCTCATTCATGCTTTGCCCGGTCGTAACGGCTGTAGACTAGATATGACCAAAAGCGATATTTTGGTAGTTATGCATCAATCTTGTCAGTGGGAGTAAAAATATGCAGGCAAAAAAACTTGCTAAAAACAAAGTTAACATAAGATTTTCAGGTAAGGATATTTATCTGGAAAAAAAGGGAATAATTCAGGATAAAACCTGTAAAAACTGTAAAAAACTCATCCTTCACGATAAAGACTTTTGTGAGTGCGGTTTTTTTCTCAAATCTGAAAAAAATTCTGTTTTCTGGGGCTCAGTTATTTTCCCTCTTCTTATAATAGGACTTGTCTGGCTTGCAGGTACAATTAGTTTTGAGGGTATAAAAAACCTGACTTTCGAAAAAATTAAAAAGCAAAAAATAAGTTTTACTTCTTTATCTCCTGTTAATATTCAAGTAATAACTAGTTTAAAAAGCTCTGAGTACAATGAGTATATTCAAACTATCTATGTAAAACAGGGCGAAAAAAATGTATTGCAGGTTTTAATAAAGCCGACTTATTGGGATCTATTAACTCCTGATGAAAAAAAAGATTTGCTTGCACTTGTTAAAAACAACTGGAAAATTATTTACAGACAAAATTATCCAAATTCAGTGCTCAGGCCTGAAGTTGAATTTGCAAACCCTGAATAAAAATATGGTTTGTTAATAAAGCTTTTTAAGTATAAAATATTACTTGCTACAAAACATACAGGCGGGAGAATTAACATGACAGAAAGCAAAAAACGTATAATGTCAGGCATGAGGCCTACAGGAAAATTACATATCGGACATTATATGGGAGTATTAAGAAACTGGTTATCTTTTCAGGATGAATATGATTGTTTCTTTGCTATTGCTGACTGGCATGCACTTACAACAAAATTTGATCAGACAAAAGATTTTAGACAAAATATTTTAGATGTTGCGCTTGACTGGATTGCAAGCGGAATTGATCCTGAAAAATCAACTATATACCTTCAGTCTTTAGTTCCTGAAACAGCTGAACTACATATATTTTTAAGTATGATAACTCCCCAGAACTGGGTGGAAAGAGATCCTACATTAAAAGATATGGTTAAAATTTTACGCAAGGATTCTGACGAGCTTGAAACCGATCAGGATATTTCAGGATTAATCAGTTACGGCTTGCTTGGATACCCAGTTCTGATGAGCGCAGATATAATGAGTTTTAATGCTTCTGTTGTCCCTGTTGGAACTGATCAGCTTGCACATCTTGAATTTACACGGGATGTTGCAAGAAGATTTAACCATATCTATAAAACAGGGTTTTTTAATGAACCTCAGCCTAAATTAACCCAAACTCCTCTTTTAAAAGGCATTGACGGTCAAAAAATGGGCAAATCCTTCAATAATGACATTAAAATTTCTGATTCAGAAGAAGAAACAGCAAAAAAAATAATGCGGGCAATAACCGACAGGTCAAGGATTAAAAGAACAGATCCCGGACACCCTGATGAATGTGAAGTTATATGCCCTTACTTTGAAATATTTGCGGATGAAGAAACTTTAAAAACACAGAGAAAAAACTGCGAAGAAGCAATCTGGGGTTGTGCCGACTGTAAAAAACAGCTTGCTGTAATAATGAACGATTATTTTAGAGATGTAAGAACAAAGAGAAAAGAACTTGAACAGAATCTTGATTACGTCCACGGCATAATTAAAAACGGAAGTGAAAAGGCAAGAGAAACCGCTACAAAGGTGCTAAAAGAAGTAAAGGGAATTATGCAGCTCTATTAAGCTGGGATTTAGCTTTTTTAAACTCCCGCCATTAATAATCTCCACCTTTTATGAGGTCTGATATTTTTATATTTTTACTGTTTAATGTTTTTGGTATTTCCTGTAAAACAGGCTCCTTTGTTTCCCTCAATTGGGAAAGACCAACAAGGGTGTTGTCTGTCTTGTTAAAGCCAAAAATTTCACATATCAAGTTTATAAAATTTATTAACAGCATCTCTTTTTTCCCTCTCAGTTCTTACAACTTTTAATATTATCTTTTTCTTATTTGTAAATCATATCCTACATAAAACCTAAATTAGTATAATTTAGGGAATAATTCATCACCTTTTGTTTAATCTGCATGTTATCCTAAAGGGTATGTTAGACGGTACTCAAGAAAAAAATATTGTTACAGAGACAGAAGCAGCATACGAGTTGAATTTAACAGAAACCAGCTACAAAAAACTGCTTGCTTTTTTACGCTCAGATTCCCTGAATCTAGCATACTTTGCCCTTTTAAAGATTGAGAAATTTGAAACAAAAGAAGATGCTCTTTTTCTTCTTCACCTTATAAACCCTGATCAGGATTCAAGGGTAAGGGAACAGGCTTCAAATCTTATAAAAGATCACTGTCATTATTTTGATGATGAAGAATCTATAAGACTTTTGACCGAAGCTATAAAAGACAAAAATCCAAAAGTTTGCAGAAATATTACACACGCTTTACAAAATATAAACAATAGGTTCATGATAATCGAAAAATTGGTTAATATAATTGAAGAACAAATAAATGATATTAATAGGGAACAAACAAAAGATAGAACTATCTTTAATATTTACTGGAGTCTTTTTGCTGTTGAAAATTTATTAAATCCGGAAAGTATAACTATCAACATTGTTGAAAAACTAATCGAAACAGTAAGAAAAACTTCCCGATTTAAAGAGTATCAGGTAAGAGAAAGATCCGCATCAATAGTAAGGTTATTAACTCAAAACAGTGACAGCAAAAAACTGGTTCAGTTAATTGAACAATTATCAAACGATGAAAATTTTTACGTCAGGGCAGCCATTTTAAAGGCTGAACAACCTAATAAGGAGTATTAGATGACCTCTGCATTTATTTTAATCACCATTTTAGCTGCAATTTATGCTCTAAAAAAATCTCCAACACCGGCCAGAGCTTATATAAAAATAGAAAATTCCTATAAAAACAGGAATAACCGTTAACCTCTTTATCTGCTTAATCACTTTTTCTTACCTGGAAAGGATTAAGAATAAATCTGTATACAAAACTGGAGAGACTGTCATCTCTCAGACAATCTCTCTGGATATTTCAATCCTCAATGAGGTTTTAGCTATGTGATTATTTTCGTGTCATATAATTGTATGATTGGTTACGAATAGATGTATCTTTCCAGAATATGGATTTTAACTTTAATCTTTCACTTCTTTTGCTATCTCTGTCGCTAGTATTATTGAGTTTAGCATCAGCTGCTGTAATTTCATTACTGTCAAGTTTTCCGTCGCCATCTTTATCTGCATATTTTACAAGTGTAAGGAATTCGTTAATATCAATATTTCCGTCAGTTTTTAGAACCAGATCAGCTACATCTGCTAAACCATTCCCGTATTTTGCTGCAAATTCATCTTTTGATACTTTTCCGTCACCATTTTTATCCAGTGATTTTAAATCAGCTTCATTTGCTTGAATTTTGGCATATTCTGCTTTTAATTTTTCTTTTGCACCGTCAGTTTGTAATGCTGTCATAGCAGCTTCTTTTTCTACTTGACTGATTATGCCGTCACCATTTTGATCAGCAAATCTTGTAAATGCAAGGTGTTCAAGCTGGGAATATTTACCGTCACCATCTAATAAACTATCCAGGTATTGAACATCATTTGCCGGGTGATCAGTCGGTGGTGTAGTGGTATCCAATTTACCGGATAACATTGGTACATACTTGCCGTTGTATTTTGCCAGTTTATCGTATATCGCTTTAAACTGATCTTTTAATGAATTGCTTTCGCCGCTTATTGCAATATTGCTCTGAGCTGCTTTTACTTCATTATCAAGTAATTTTCCATCGCCGTCCTGATCAAGTAGTTTAACAAAAGTTTGATATTCAAGTCTGCTAATTGTTCCGTTACCGTCTTTGTCAGCAAGTTTTGTCAGATCTGAACCGAACTGTTTTTCAAATTCATCTGTTTGTACTTTTAAATCATCATTTGTACCATTATTTTTATCGATATTCAATAATTCAACCCAGGAGGCCTGAATGCTTTTGATTTCTTTTTTGAGGCTTTCTACTGCTGTAGGATCATTTTTTAATTTTTCAAGATAAGCCGTTTTTTCAGCTTCCGTTAATACACCATCACCACTTGTATCAGCAAGTTGCATGAAAGCCATGTGTTCATTCCAGTCTATTTTACCGTTTTTATTTAGTATACTGTCAAGGAATTTTCTTTCATCTTCTGTATATTTTACTTCGGCTGGTGTTGTTGGTGTTGTTGGTGTTGTTGGTGTTGGTGTAGTAACAATTTCAAATCCGTCTCCGACAAGTTTTATGCTCATATTAGAATTGTTTAAAAAATCTGCTTTATTGACAGTTTTTCCATTTATGTCTTTTAATGTACTTTCTGTTTTTCCATCCATATTATCAATTATATCAAAGATAGCTGCTTTATCAGTCACTTCTTTCATTGTATTATCACTTATGTCATAGCATAAAAGAGTGCTTGAATTTTTGTTTATACTGTCTGTGTTTTGAAATAAAAGATTATCACTTGTCTGACTTGCTAAATAATGATCTTTATTGATATTGTTACCTTTAACATTATCATTATCGTATTCTTTATCCCACAGATCCATAATAGTGGTATCGGATCCAGAACCAAGCATTTTTTGTGCGTAAGTAATCAGTTCTTCTGAATTTGTAAAATTTTTACCTGACAACAATACTATGTCTCTTATAGAAGCACCCAGGTTGTTTAAACTGTATGTCATAATTATTACCTCTATCTTATTAAATTTAAATCTTATATATATAAAAACACTGGATATATAAAAAAATCATAAAGAGTATATATCTTTACATTCGTTAATATTTTTAAAGGCACATATTTTTATACAGGAAAGGTATCCGGTATTTTCATCTCGTTGACAAATTCATCAGGATTAATTGGCAACCTAAAAAAGTGGATTTGCCACATAAAAAATCGAGGTAAAGAACCTCGATAAGTCAGGTGAGATAAAAGTATAAAATAATAGATTACATATAATCAAAAATTGAAGATTGAATTGCTTTTGCACCAACCTTAAGTGAAACCTGAAGGGCTGTTTCCTGATAACTTATATCAGAAATTGTTTTTGCAAGATCAATGTCTTCGGCTTCTGATCTAAATTTTGTATATGTTATTTCGTCATTTTCCATCTTTGTTTTTGTCATTTCAAGCCTTGACATTGTCCCTCCCATGTTTGCCTGCGCATTAAGAAGAGTGGTTAGATCACTGTCAAGATCATCCAGACTGGCTTTTATTCCATCATAGTCCGGGGGTGAAGATCCAAGATCATTACTTAAATTTTTGAGAGTGCCTATAAGTCCTGTTTGTTTTGTAGTATCCCCCTCTACATACTGCCCAAAAATACTGTCTCCTGTTACATTAGTGTCAACTGTTATATTTTCGCTAATTTCAGTTTTTCTCTGATAATTTGAGGTTGAAGGAGTCCCATTGTATGTGATATTTCCATCTGCATCTTCACTGTAAGGTGGTATTTCCGTTATAACACCTCCAAATATATATTTGGAGCCAAACTTAGTGTTTGCTGCATCTTTTACCTGTTCAATAAGCTGATCTATTTCTGATTTTATTGCACTGAACTCTGTGGCTCCGTTTGTAGCATTACTAGCTTGCACAGCTAATTCCTTTGCTCTTTGAACAACATCTACAGTGCTTAATATGGATTCATCTGCTATATCAAGTTCAGATAAAGCATTTTCAATATTAGTAGTATATCTTTCCACTTGATCCAAAGATAATTTTGCAGATAGTATATTTATCGAAGCATTTGGATCATCAGAAGGTTTGCTGACTTTTTTTCCAGTTGAAAGCTGTTCCTGAAGATCATTTAATTTCGATCTATTTGTAAATAAGCTGTTAATAACATTATCATTCAATAACTTTGTAGTTATTCTCATATATGACATTTTTTATTCTCCCTGATTATTATTTTTATGAATTACCAAGAGTCACTATTTTTTGCATTATTTCATTTACTACGTTAAATATTCTGGCAGATGCTTCATAAGACCTCTGAAACTTAATAAGATCAGTATATTCTTCATCAAGATTAACACCTGATGCTGATTCTCTCTTTAAGGAAATTTGCTGTAAAATCGTATCATTTGAATCAAGTTTATCCTGTACATCTCTAACCTGTACCCCAAAGTTACTTGTAACTGAATTAAGATATTTTTCTGTTGTTGTATTGTTAAGATTAGAAAGTGCCTTATTTTCAAATTGAGCAATAAGAAGAGCATTACTACCATCTCCCGTTCCTTGAATATTTGCCGCTGTTGCACCAGTTGCTGTTGTATAATTTATTCTGGCCGCGGCAACTTCCGTAGGATCAGATATAATTGCGTTATTAACCCTAATATTTGCTGCTGTTATTTTTGTATCATCGGATGTAGCTTCTGTATCCTGATTAAGAAATATTTTATGTGTTGCTTCTTTTAATGTCGGAGTTGTGGCTGTTTTGTTAATACACATTGCCTGTGTTGTGGTACCAGTAGGTGTAATACCATCATCTTCCATATCCGGTTCATTGTACATTTGAATACTATTTATTTGAGTTGCAAACTCGTTTGCCAGCAAATTCAAACTATCAAACATATTATTTATAGACGGTTTATTAATATCTGATCCGGTCACATCAAGAATTGCACCTAATTTACCTGATGTAATTTTTGAACTTACATCGTTTAATACATCTCTGCCATTTGGATCCTGTATTTTTACAACCGGTGGATTAGTCGTCCAGTTTCCCGCAAGAGAAGTATCTTTTAATTCATACTTAAAACTCCCAACCTGTGTAGAACCTGTTACAAGATCCGTTCCGCCAAGTGAAATATTTACTGTATTATTTGGACCTGCTGATACGGTTACTGGTATATATTCAGATATTTGATCCAATAATTTATCTCTGTTGTCCAAAAGAGAATTTGGGGTGCTTCCCTGTGTTGTTGAAAAACTTATTGTACTGTTAAGTTCAGCTATAACTGCAAGTTTGTTATTTAAATCATCACAGCCAAGACTTATTTTACTTACATCTAATGTATTGGTGTCGCTTATATCACCTACTAAATTTGTTTTTAAGTCTGTAAGCTGGTTTGAAATATAGTTAAATTCTGTTGCCACATTAATTGTTCTTTGAACAAAATTAGTTCTTGTAACTGTGTCTGTGGGATTTTGACTTAACTGTTGAGCTGCGGTATAAAATTCGTCTAAAGCCACTCCTAACCCACTATTAGAAAGTCCGTTTGTTATGTCCTCAATAAGTCCAACATTGTCAGCAAGTTCGTTAGAATACGAATAATTTGAATAAGCTGTCCTGTATGAATTATCAATGTAAGCGTCTCTGTTTCTGGATATAGAATCAATAACAGCACCCAATCCTGATTGAGCTGCAATCAAAGGATTTGAGGCACTAGTTGCTACTACACTTTCCTGAGATATTTCCAACCTCTGTCTGCTGTACCCTTCAGTATTTATATTAGAAACATTGGTATTTATAACGTTAATTGCCGCCTGGTTTAACATTAAAGACCTCTGTGCTGTATAAAATCCAAATAAACCTGATGTCATCTATATCTCTCCCAAAATTTTACGCTTCTTGATTAATTGAACTAACTCCTGCTTTTACCTGATTCTTTCTAGATTGACCTAAATTGTTGTAAGCTGAATTTTCCGGCATAAGTGCATTTGTAATGATTTTTACTGTATTTTCTATAAGTTTTAAAGAATGCTCTATTAACTGCGCATTTATATTATTCTGCCTGTGAATGTTTAAAGCCTGTGTTTTTATCTTTTCTTTCAATAAAGATAGTTCATTCGCTTTGTTTTTATCCTCAATTTCTTCTATAACTTTAGATAAGCTTAAATTTTTACCAGATTTATTAAGAAATTTGGATTTTTTTAACTCAAGATTTTGTATTAAAACTGAAAGCTTTTCAATCTCAATATCAACGACTCTTAAACTTTCAATATCACTGTTTATGAGGTGCTTTTTTTTATCTGTTATATATTTTTCAAGTTTTGAAAAAACATCAATTTCTTGATTTAATACATTTTCAAGCTCTAAAATATTTGTTTGCATACCAATCACTCCTGAATTGTTTTTAAGCTCTTCTATCTACTAAAATACTTTTTCCGTAACGAAGAGCATAATCAATATCTTCATCATTAACGTTAAAATTACCAATTTTACCTATAAACTGTTTAAAATCATTTACTATATCTTTTTTGTAATCTAATAAGGAACTTTTAAATTCAACATTGTTGTTCTTTTCCTGCTCTGTATTCTGCGATTCAAAAACTTTTTGCGAAGATACTTTATCAATGCCGTTATTCTCTGTATCAAAACTTGTTTCTTCCGAATATTTAACAGCACCACTAAAAGCCTGTTTAGCTCTTGTTTCCTGCAATAAACTACCGCTTTGAACTCCACTTACCATAATTTCCCAAACTCCTAAATCTCACCTATAAAATCTACATTCTATCCTTCAGCTGTCTATAGATTTGCTCAGCAAAACCAAATGACGTATTTGGGTTTGAAGCAATATTAATTGACATTTGCTCGTTAAGCATACCTTTAAATGTGTCTTCTGCCGATCCTCCATGCATAAATTCGGATTTTTGAACTGTTGAATCCATAACATCAAGGAACTGCCTTATAAAAACAGCTTCAAAATCACCCGCTGCTTTTTTTAAATCTTCTTCAGTTTTTCCGCCTTTTAAATTACTGTATTCATCAAGTTTTTTACCTTGAATTGTAAAAAGTGCGCTTTTCATATCTACAGGATTAATACTCATATCTCCTCCTAAATTATTTCAAGGGTAGCCTGAAGACTTCCTGCTGCCTTTAAAGCCTGAAGAATTGATATCAGGTCATAAGGTGTAACCCCTATTGTATTCAACGCCCTAACAAGCTCGTTAAGGTTAGCATTTCCTGGAATTTCAATAACTCTTCCCGGCTGCTTATTAACTGTAATTGTACTGTTCTGGACTGGCTGAGTTACCCCACCCGGACTGAATTCATTCGGCTGTGAAACTTCATTTCTTGTTGATACTGTTACAGTCAGACTTCCGTGAGCTACAGCGGCAGGAAGGAGTTTTACATCATTTCCTATTACTATAGTTCCTGTACGTTCATTTATTACAACCTTTGCAACACCAGAACCTGTTTGAACCGTAAGATTTTCCAGTATCGATATAAAGCTTATTCTGTCATCATAAAATCTTGTTGGTATTAAAACTGAAATTGTACTCCCGTCAACTGCTTTTGAAGGAGCAAGGTTTTCGTTAACAACCTGAGCAACCTTTGCTGCCATTGAAAAATCAGGATTATTTAATATAATTCTTAGATCTGATGCTGTTCCAATTTCTGTATTAATATCCCTTTCAATGATAGCTCCGCCAGGAACCCTTCCTGATGTTGTAACTCCGGTTTTTACCCTACTGCCTGCGGAACTGACGTCTGTTCCTCCTGTGCTTATTGGTCCTTGCGCAACTGCAACAACTTCACCGTTTGGAGCCAAAAGTTGTGTTTGAACCAGCACTCCGCCTTCCAGACTTTTTGCGTCTGCAAGAGATGAAACTGTAACATCAATCCTGTCACCGCTTTTGGCAAATGGAGGAACAGTAGCTGTAACTATAACAGCAGCAGCGTTACCAAGTTTAATATCATTTTTGTTTGAAATAATTGTTCCAAAACTTGCGAGCATTGCCTGATTGGTTGTTTGGGTTGACATACTGTTATCACCGGTACCCTGAAGACCAACTACTATACCATAACCAACAATCTGGTTATCTCTAACTCCTTCTATGTGTACAATATCTTTTACTCTTACTTTTTCAGCCATTGCTTCAAGTGTAAAACTGTTAAAAAATAACAGTGTTACCAGTAAAAATAATATTAAAACTTTTCTCCCCATTTCATCACTCACCTTTATTTTTTATTCAGGCTCAATATTTCTGGTTTACCTTGTTACAAATTCCTTATTTCCTTGTCATACCTTGCAGCTCTGTCTCAATGTCATTATTTAAAACAAGTACCTTATAGCTTTGTTAACTGTACCTTCTGAGTCTGACCTTGATATTGTTCCTTTTCCAGATATTGCAATCTGAAGATTTGCAATCTGGCTGGAATTTATACTCCCTGATGTACTTAATAATCGTGGATCAATAACACCGCTAAGTATTATATCTACCTTTTCTCCCTGGTTTATTTGTGTCTTTTTACCCTGAATTACAAGGTTACTGTTAGGTAAAACCTGTACAACCTGCGCTGTAATTGTGTCTGTTATTTTCTTATCTCTTCCTATTTTTGATTGATTTGCTGTTGTATGTGAGCCTCCAAAACCCTCTATGCCATCAGGAACAGGCTTTCCTGGTAAAAGTTTATTTACCAGGGTGCTAAAATTGTCTGTGGTTGTTGAATCTTTTGATATATCAAGAGTAAGATTATCTGATGTTGAAAGTGATTCTGATATAACTACAGTTACAAGATCTCCTATTCCTTTTGCTTTAACTCCACTAAATAACGATCTTGGTACAACAGGAAAGCTTTCCTGTGTTATTCCAGCCCTAAATAAAGATTCAGCATAAACAGGTGTGTTTAAAACTGCTAAAATTATTAAGGCTATAAATATTTTTTTGTTTTTTTTCATATTTCCAGTCCTATAGGTTTATTAAAACCGTATTTTCTCCAATAACCTTGCCTATATAGTCTTTTTTATAATTTTTATTTCTGACTTTTATGTAATCACCAATTTTTCCGTTATCCAGCGCTTCACCTGGTAAATTTACGGTTATTAAACGGGTTTTAAAAATTAAAGAAACCTGACTGCTTTTCATAATTGTAGGTATACTTTCAATAAACCTCATATCTATTACTTCGCCGGGAACAAAATTTTTCCTTACCAGATTTCCCTCGAGAGAAACGTTCTCTTTTACCGCTTTTTCAGCAATAAGACTTATTTCTTTATTTTCAACTTTAATATTTGAAACTGAAAGTGTTTCTCCTCTATTAATTGAATCTGTTGCCACCCATACTCTATCCCATACCTGAAGTTTAACCGGTACTCCAAATGCTGTTATTTCTTTATCATTTACATTAACCGACACTCTTGCAATGGTATTTTGTGTAAAATATCTGAGATTAACAGAAACAATTATTTTTAACTTTCCAGAAGGTATATCTATATTTCTGTAGGGTATTGACTTAACATCAACAATAATTTTACCGGGCATTATTGAACTAATCTGCTCTTCAATACTACTTTTAATCTGACTGGTTAAAAATTGGTTGTTCAGGGTATAAGCGTAAGCTTTCCCTGAAAACAAAAAAAGTATTAAAAATAATAATAAAATAAGCTTTTTCAATGAAATACCTCTAAGATAAACTATTAGCTCTTTTTAGAAGTTCATCTGATGCGGTAATTAATCTTGAATTCGCTTCAAATGCACGTTGAGCCTGAATAAGGTTAATTAGTTCTTCAACAACCTGAACATTTGAACCTTCTAAAAAACCTTGCTGGGTTGTGCCAAAACCGTTTTGACCAGCTTGTCCCTGAATCGGACTTCCTGATCCGGCAGTTTCAGTGTATAGATTTTTTCCCATTGAAAGTAAACCTGAAGGATTGGGAAATTTTACGAGCTGGAATGTTCCAACCGTGGTCATATTTACATCACTGCCTTTTTTTACTGAAACACTTCCATCAGAAGTTATTACCACTTCAGAAACGTTCTGATCTAATGTAACTTGAGGGATAACAGGAAAACCATCTGTTGTTGTAAGCTGTCCATTTGCATCAACTTTAAAACTACCGTCTCTTGTGTATGCAATACTGCCATCATCAAGCTGAATTTGAAAGAAACCGTCTCCTTCAATTGCAACATCAAGTTTGCCGCCGGTGGATTTAAAAGTACCCTCTGAAAAATCTTTCTGAGTTCCTGATGTTCTTGTGCCAAGACCTATTTGGATACCAATTGGTTGAAAAGTTCCCTGTGAAACCTGAGCTCCAGGTGTTCTTAGTGTCTGAGACAGAAGATCCTGAAATTCAGCCCTAACTTTTTTAAACCCTGCCGTGTTAACGTTAGCCAGATTGTTGGATATAACATCAATATTTAATTGTTGTGCTATCATTCCTGTTGCTGCTGTCGTTAAAGCTCTTAACATTTTTTCCTCCCGGTTATATTAAATTTATCTTAAGCGTCCTAATTCATTTACTGCTTTACTTAAAGTGTTTTTATTTGCATCAATTACCTTTGCAAGAGAATCATAAGTCCTCATTCCTGTTATTGAATTAACCATGGTTTCAATAACATTTGAATTTGAAGATTCTAAGGCTCTTTGAGACAATTCATAATTTTTACCTAAAACAGGTTTATTCTGAGGATTATTGGTTGGATCATTAAATATAAATGTGGAATTCCCAATTGGTGTTAATTTATAAACATCTTTAAATTGAACAATCTTAATTTTACGGTCAATTTGACCATTTATATCAATACTACCGTCAGAATTAACTTTTAACTTATTAAATTCTTCCTCTTTTAACACTAAATCTTTTGTTTGTTTATCGGGTAAAGTTATACATTGAACAATATCTCCATCCTGTGTTGAAATTCTGCCATCACTCAGTCTTTTAAAACTTCCGTTTCTTGAATAAGCTGTTCCGTTAGGTGTTTTTATTTCAAAAAAACCTTTACCATCTATTGCAAAATCAAGAGGATTACTTGTAACTTTTATGCCTGCTTGCCTGAAATCAACAGCGTTTGAATCAACAACACTTCCAAGACTTATAGTTCCAACTGGTGCTGTATTGTCCTTATTACCATTGCCACTTAAAGTCTTATTTAAAATTACATCCTGTATACTTTTAAATGTAACATTAGACTGTTTAAAACCGGGAGTATTAATGTTAGCAAGATTATTGGCCAAAGTATCATTTAAGGCCATTACCCCTACCATTGCTGAAGCTGCTGTTTGTATACCTCTTACCATTTTTGTTAAATCTCCCCAATTTTTTCTTTATTAAAGTTTAATGTTTCTAGTTTTATCTTAATAGAGACTTTTTATTTCCTTGCTATACCTCTCTCTGTAAGATTATTAATGATGTTAAATTCCTGAAAACTGTTTCTGATAATCAAGAACCTTTTTTACATAGTTCTGTGTTTCCGGGTAAGGAGGTATCCCTCCATACTTTTTAACCGCACCTGAACCAGCATTGTAAGCTGCAAGAGCATAATCAAGTCTTCCATCGAATTTATTAAGCAAACCTTTTAGGTATTTTGTACCTCCAGCTATGTTTTGTTCAGGATCAAAAGGGTTATCAACTCCTAAACCTTTTGCTGTTGAAGGCATAAGCTGCATTAAACCCAATGCTCCAACAGGTGATTTTGCCTGATTGTTAAAACCTGATTCAGCTTTTATAACAGCTTTAACAAGGTTTTCATCGATGTTGTTTTCTTTTGCACATTTCTTGATTATGTCATCAACCTCTGTTTTTGGTGAATTAAAAGTCTGACCAAAAGGTTTAATGTACAATTCTCCTGGTAATTCCGGTGAATCTGAATTAAGTGCTTTTCTTAAGACACCATCAAAACCAGAAACTTCCTGATTTTGATTCAATAATTTATTAAAGTTAGACTCAATCTGACCTATACGTTTTAAGGTCAACTCCAACCCACTGATTTCCATACCCTCAAACTCACCCTTTTAATCTCACCCAGTAAAAATATTTAACCTTTTGAGGCTATATTCAAATTACTATATATGGATGAGCTTATCATCCACCGTCTGGTGTATATGAAAATTTTATAACCTTATAGATCAAGGGGTTTAGACCACTTATTAAAATAATTCTAAAGAATGATCTTTTTATTATTTTATAAAGATTAACAAACACTTCTTTTTTCCTGTATAGCAGTTAAAATAAAAGATATATTTAACTACTCACTTCAAAAAAGTTTTCGTTAAATAATATTCTTGTTAAACCTTGTTTGGTTAGAATTTAAGAAAACGTCAATTAACCAGAACAATTGTTTACTTGTATAAAAACTGGAGAAAAAAGTTGGTTAAAAACAATAAAGCATACTTTGTAGACAAAGATGTAAGCAGTGAAATAGTAAGAAGAAAAAATTCCGCAACACAGGAAAGAGTTAATTTAATAGCCAGTCATATGTACAAACAGCACAAGGAACACCATGAGGCTACTTCTAATACAACCCAAATGTTTTACAGAATTTTAAACGATATGACAGAAGTTACTGATTATTTAAGACAGTCTTTTTCTGCAAGAGGAGTTGAGCCATCTAAAATATTCTGTGAAATCGATGCAGACAGGTCTGTTGGAATTATAAATATTTTATGGCACAGTATAAGTTTTACAACAAGAGGAAATACTAAACCTCAGGCTCTTTACAGAGAGGATGAATCACCTCTTTTTACGGGAAGAATACTTGCCCTTAACGGTGATTTTCAGGATGCCTCATTAGATATACAGGATCAAGAGTATCCTGATATTTTGAGGTGTGAGATAGCATCTCTTTATGTTCCAGCTGATACAACATCTCCGGCTATATTAAAAATAAAACACATAGGTAATAAAGAATTTCATCTTAACCAGATAGATGCATCAAAAGAGTTTCTTTTAAAGGTTATAGAAATTATTTGCGGCGGCGGTATTTATCACGAAAATGAACCTGATCTGGAAGATGAATAATTTAATTCCATTGCTTACAAAATTTATTATATTCAATCATAACATTTCTTATAGCTTGTTCAGCTTTCTTTTTAGAAAAAATACCTTTAGTTGAAACTAACCCGTTAGCTTTTGATGTTAAAAGATTATAAATAATCTTTTTAATACATCTTTTAATTATATTTTTATCTTCCGGCTGTTTTTCTGAAACGGTTATTTTAATAAAATCTGGTTTTCTCTGGTATTTTGTTAATTTAATATAGTAATTATTGTGATTTATACTATTTCCAGCTTTTTCTACTGTTTTAAAAACCTGTTCTCCCAGATCATTAATTGATTTATCTATATGTAACATACCAAAAGAAGGTCTATTTTTTTGATTATTTGAATTTATTCTCATAATATTTAAAACCTTTTTACCTCTACTTTTTATTAACAATAAACAAAGCAAATGATTTACAAAAATAGTATAAAATTTTTAAATCTTGGTCTAAAGGTTAATAATAACTTAAAAAAAACCTTTTAATAAAACTTAACAAAATTTAATAAAAACATCTAAAAAAGGCAATTTTTTATAATATTTTGTTTTTATATATATAAGTTATAAAAAATATAATTGGGGTATCTAAAAAAGGGGTTAACAAAAGGGATTAAAGAGGGGTTTTATCATGAGTTTTAATCAAACTAATGGAATTGATTGTTCTTTTGGCATTCAATATGGGAAAAATGACAAACTTATAAATAGTGTCAGTAACACCCAAAATGGTGGCGGTAATGGAGGCGGTGGCGGAAACTTTTTCGCAAACCGTAATAAAGGACAAGATGATTCATTATTTAAAACTAAAAATGATCTTGAAGTAGGCACTTTGTTTGATATATTAGGCGAACATAAAAAATCAAAAGTTTTTTCAATTTGTTTTTAAAAATAATTATCCAAATAAATCCAAATAACTTTAAGGGTAGATATCTACCCTTTTATTTTTTATAAACAGTTTAAAAATATATCTAATTATGTAAAAAGTTCCTAACAGCTGTCTTTTCAAATTCTTTAGCTTCATCTATAAAACTAAATATAGCTTTTCTAGTTGCATTTATAATACTATCAGATGTAATTTCAGTTTCTTTACCTAAAATACTTAAGCCAGATATAAAACTTTCAAGAGGGCTTTCTCCCTTAATTATAGAAGGTTTTGAAGTAACCCTAATAGCTAATACACCAGGCTCTAGATTATTTTCTACAACTTTTATATTATAAAATTCACCCATTGTTCGTAATTTAGATTCTACTTTTGTGAATGAATCTACAGCAGCTTTACCTCCTATTTTTTCAATATCTTTCATATCTAAATAAAGTGCCTTAAAAGAAAGATTATTTTTTTGAGTATTTTGAGTTTTTAAATAAGTTGGATAACTTGAATTAACTTGCATAAATGACTCCTTTTTATTTTTTTACATTAATAAAAAGATTAAACAAAAAAATAATTGCTAAAATTAAAATATTTTATTAAGAAAATTTACAAATTGGACAGATATCTTCTTTACCTTGACTGTAGTAATTAATGGAAATTCCACACTTTGAACATGACGGAAAACCATTATTTTTCCGCCAAATCTGTGTTTTTATATCAATAATTACAGTGTTTAAAATCCTGTCTTTTAATTCAGGAATACTGAAATTTTGTGTTTCTATCGATTCTTTTATTGTATTTATAATACTTTCAGGTACTTTTATATCCTTTAAATCTTCATCTTTTGGATTTTTAACGAAAAAATGTGTTATTTCATCTTCTTTGCCATTATCTTGTTTAATAATTTCATCCCACATTTTTGTATTTAAGGTTATATCTCTAATTTTAAAACCTAAAGAAAAAGCTATCGGAGATAATTTACTTAAAATGCTTTTTTTATTAAGAAAAAGTTCCTGTGATACGGCCGAAGAAGAAACAGTTACAAAAAGAGAATCATATCCGCCTTTATTAATAACTGACAAAGCTTTTGAATTATTAATAAATCTTTCTCCTATAACTTCAGGCCAAAAATTAATAAGGGTTATTTCCTTAATACCCCTTTCTATTCCTAAAGATTTAGCCACTCCATCCAGAACTGAATCAATTTTTACAAGACTGTCCTGTGTTCTTTTCAAAATTTATCCTTTATCCAACTTTTAATACTTCACCCTGTTTAACATTATAAATTGTAACCCCTTTTAAATAAACAGGATCAAAGTTTGAAATATCGGTTGTTGTAATTATTGTCTGTGTATCTTCTTTTATAGAATCAAGCAGGAAATTCTGTCTTGTTTGATCAAGCTCTGCCAGAACATCATCAAGAAGTAAAACTGGATTTTCTCCGGTAATATTGCGTATAAAATCTAATTCTGCAAGCTTTAAAGAGAGAATGACTGTTCTCTGCTGCCCCTGAGAAGCATAAGTTTCAGCATTAATATTATTTATAAAAAATAAAATATCATCTCTATGAGGTCCAATAACTGTCTGAGCTCTAACTATTTCTTCTCTTCTTTTATCAATAATGATTTCCCTGTAAACTTCAGCAATTTTTTCAGGAGACATAACTTCATTATCCTTACTATTAAATACACCTGTTACTGTAGAACTGTATTTAATAAGCAGATTTTCTTCACCAATTGATATGTATTTATGTTTTATATCAGCAACAGGCTGTATTTCCTTTAAATACTTCTGTCTAAGATGAATTAAATTACTGCCTGTTATAACTAACTGTTCATCCCATACAGATAAACTGTCTTCCTGTACTTTTGAGAGATTTATATTTCCCTTAAATTCCTTTAAAAGGTTATTTCTTTGAGTTCTTATTTTATTATATTTGGAAAGTCTTTCTGAATAAGCCGGATAAAGCTGACTTATAGAATCATCTATCCACCTTCTCCTGTCAGATGGAGATCCCCTTAAAAGTAAAAGATCCAGAACACCAAAGTTTACAATAATAAGATTACCTAAATATCCTGAATAGTTAGATTTTTTTATATTATTAACCTTTAAAACTTTTCTGCCGGGAAAATTTATCTGTATATCAAGCTTAATTTCACTGAATGATTTTTCTACAATTGCTTTTATTTTAGCTGCAGACTCACCCCATAAAACAAGTTCTCCATCATTGGAAGCCCTGTTTGAAGAAACTGTAGCAAGATAATAAACTGCCTCAAGTAAATTAGACTTCCCTTGAGCATTTTTACCCACCAGAATGGTTTTATTTGTCGGAAATTCAACAAAACATTGTTTATAATTTCTAAAATTTACCAATTCCAGTTTTTTTAAGAACATTTTTTATCTAACCTGAACAGGCATTATTAAGTTAAGAAAAGATTCTTCACTTTCAGGTTTAAATAAAGCCGAAGATAAAGGTCCCCCTAATTCTATTCTTATTTTCTCATCATCCATAGCTTTAAGAGCATCGAGAATATACCTGTAATTAAAAGCTATTTTTAATTCTTCACCTTTATATTCTACTTCTATTTCATCCTGTGAATCACCTAAATCAGGTGTGTCTGCTGAAAGTGAAAGCTTATTCTCAGTAAATACAAGTTTTACAATACTTGTTCTTTCATTAACCATCGTAGCTGTTCTGTCTAAAGCTGATATTAAATTTTCTCTGTTTGACACAGCAACAATCAGGTAACTTGAAGGAATTAACTGTTGATATTTAGGATAATTACCTTCTAAAAGCCTGGAAGTAATAAATTTATTTTCAAGTTTAAAGGATATTTGGCCATTTTTAACTGTTATTGAAACATTCTTCTCATTAGAACCTGATATAATTCTTGAAAATTCAATAAGAGTCCTTGAAGGAATAACTATTGAATATTCCTTATTTTCTTTATTTACTATATTTTCAATAACTCTTGAAAGCCTGTTTCCGTCTGTTGCAGCCATTTCGAGTTTATCACCGTTTATGTTAAAATAAACACCGCTTAAAACATTGTTTGTATCGTAAGTTGCAGCTGAAAAAACAGTCTTTTTAACTGAATTTAAAAGAGGACTTATTTCAATTTCTATTGATTCACCACTCTCCGGGTATGTTATAGGAGGAAATTCAGAAGCTGAAATACCTATTAAATCAAATTTTGAATTTTCACATTTTATAACTGTAAGATTATTTTCACTGTTAAGTGAAAACATAACAGGTTTATTAGGTAATTTAGTTATAATTTCGTACAATTTTTTGGCAGGAAGTGTTATACTTCCCTGTTCTTCTATATTAGCGTTTATTTTAACCTCTATTGATATCTCAAGATCTGTAGCGCAAAGTTTTATTTTTCCATCATCAACTGTTTCAATAAGCACGTTTGATAAAACCGGCTGAATTCCTCTTGTTGCTGTTGCTTTTATAACTGCATTAAGACCGTTATAAATATCTTCTTTCTGTACAATAAAACGCATAATATAAATTTCTCCTAAAAGTTTAATATATTCTTATATTAGTTACTTATATTATATAAGAATAATAATTTATTTAAATAGTAGTAGTAGGCAAGCGATTTTTCTGTAGAAAACTCTCTAAAACCCACTATTAAAACCAAAAACGGTTGTAGAAAACCTGTACAAAATTTACAATTTTAAAATATTTCTTTCTACAGGCGTTTTTTTTCTACAGAAGTTTTCTACAGGTTTCTACAGGTTTTCTACAAGTTTTCTACAGGTTTTCTACAAGAACATGAAACAGTGTTATATTTGATTTTCTAAAACGAACCATAAATATAACGTTATTTTTGTTAAGTTAGCTAAAACCACCATAAGTCATGGACTTTAATATATAGTATTACTTATATCCTTGTGTAGCATGCAATCTGACCTGCTTTATTCATGTAAAATCATAATCCACATGAGTTTTAGCTTCAAGGACATGACACACTTTTATTACGATTTGTTAAGCTATATTTGATTGTAGTTAAATTAATTATACCATAACTCAATAATAAGTAAATATACAACAGTTTAACAAGTACTAATTTACTATTATTATTAAATATTTTAAATATTTTAATTCTAATTCCCAAAATCACTGGCCTTTTTATTATGAATCCATCTGGTAAAATTTTGCTGTTCATAACTAAGGGCAAAATTGTAGAGAGATTCAATCAAAATTCTGCCGCTTTCACCATTACCGACAAGTAAAAATCCCCCAGTTTTATTTATAAAAAGAGAAATTTCGTTATGAAGAATCCTTTCTATATTATTTTCCGGCGATTTTGAAAGTTTATCCTTCATCCATCTGGAAAGAATAATTACAGCAGGTATATCACTTTTAAACTCTTTTAAATAATCAGAAAAAGCTTTTATTATCATATTTTTCCTATAATATCATTTTGTCATATTGAACTTATTTTCAGTATCTAGCAAGACCCTGAAACAAGTTCAGGGTGACATGTATATTTCTTAATTTAACTTTAAAACCTTATGAGTATATTTTTTGGCATTTTTCCCGGAATATTCACCAACTGTCTGCCCGTTTCCAAAAAGTTTATACTTGTAAATAACAAGACCTTCAAGGCCCACAGGTCCTCTGGCATGTGTTTTATTTGTACTTATACCAACTTCAGCTCCAAGTCCATACCTAAATCCATCAGCAAATCTTGTTGAAGCATTTTGGTAAACTCCTGCCGAATCAACCACATCCATAAAAATCTTTGCATTATCAATATTTTCAGTAACTATAACATCAGTATGCCCTGATCCGTAAGTATTTATATGATTAATAGCTTCATTTATATCTTCAACAACTTTAATAGAAACAATCCTGTCTCCATACTCTGTTTTCCAGTCTTCTTCAGAAGCTTTATCAACTTCTTTATATAAATTCCATATCTTATCATCGCCTTTTACTTTGACTTCAACGTTTTGAAATTCTTTAACAAGTTCCGGCAAATAATTTTGAACCAGATTCTTATGGACAAGTACAGTTTCAACTGCATTACATGCTGCCGGATACTGAATTTTTGAGTCCAAGGCAATGTTTGTCGCCTTATTTAAATCAGCGTACTCATCAATATAAACATGGCAAATACCTTCTGCATGTCCTAAAACAGGTATTTTTGTATTTGTTTGAATAAATTTTACAAGCTGATTGCTTCCTCTTGGAATAATAAGATCAATATATTCATCCATTTTAAGCATTTCTTCAACATCATATCTTGTTTTTATCAAATTTACTGCATCTTTTGGGAATTCGTCAACCTTATCAAGAGCTTCATTTATTATTTTTACAAGAATTTCATTTGAATTTACAGCTTCAGATCCGCCTTTTAATATAACTGCATTTGCTGATTTTATAGACAGAGAAGCAATTTGAGGTACAACGTCAGGCCTTGATTCAAAGATAACACCAATTACTCCTATAGGACAGCTTACTCTGTAAAGTTCAAGTCCTTCATCAAGTTCTACTGCCCATAAAGTTTTATTTACCGGATCTTCAAGTTTAGCAACATCCTTTATTCCTTCAACCATTACATTTATTTTTTCATCATCAAGCTTTAACCGATCATATATAGCCTGAGATATTTTACCTGTTTCCAAAAGACTTTTTGCCACTTTTAAATCTTCGTTATTCTTATTCAATATAACGTCTCTATTATTATTTATACCTTTTGCTATCGCCAAAAGAGCCTTATTTTTAATCTCAGTTGATAAAGAAGCCAACTTGTATGAGGCTTTTTTAGCATTCTGAGCGATCTGTTGAAGATTTAATTCCTGATTAACCATATTTTCCCCAATTCTTATTAAAATTTAAGACAAAATCACAATATTATCCCTTGAGATAACGGCATCATAGTTTTTATACCCTAAAATCTTTTCAATTTCATCAGAATGCTTGCCGATTACTTTCTTACACTCTGAACTTGAATAATTTACTATTCCACGTGCAAATTCCATATTAGTCTCATCAATAATACTGATTACGTCACCTTCTTTGAATCTTCCTTTTATTTCAACAATCCCGGCAGAAAGAAGGCTGGAATTATTTTTAACGAGAGCTTTCTGAGCCCCTTCATTAACTTTAATCTTTCCAAAAATAGTTGTTGCGTAAGCTATCCATCTTTTTTTACTTGAAAGATTTTCTACAGGCAAAAATACAGTTCCAATATTTTCATTATTAAATAATTTCGTTATAGTGTCAGGTTTTTTACCGTTTGCAATTATAGCCATGCCTCCAGAGCGGACAGCCACTTTTGCAGCTTCGAGCTTTGTTTTCATGCCTCCTCTGCCCATTTTTGAAGCTTCAAATCCCAAATTTTCTATTTCAGGTGTTATTTCCTTTATTACAGAAATAACCTTAGCTTTTTTATTTACTCTGGGGTCATCGTCATAAAGCCCGTCTACATCTGACATAATTATTAAAAGATCAGCATCAAGTTTACTCATAACGAGAGCAGACAATTTATCGTTATCTCCAAAACAAACCATAATCCCATCAGTATTGAAACTTTGTAATTCACTTGTTGAGACAGTATCATTTTCATTAATTATTGGAACAACTCCCAATTCAAGAAGATGATTCAAGGTGCTTCTTAAACTTAAATATTTTCTTCTCACCGAAAAATCTTCTTCTGTAAGAAGGATCTGGGCTGTTATAATCGAAAACTTTTTAAAGCCTTCTTCGTAAATATACATAAGCTCGCCTTGGCCTATAGCAGCACATGCCTGTTTTAAAGTGACAAGAACAGGCTTTGAATCGAGACCGAGCTTTTTCATCCCCATGCCGACAGCGCCCGAAGTTACAATAATAATTTCCTTGCCAAGTTTTTTAAGTTCAGAGATGGATTCTATAAAAGAATATATCCTTGAAAGAGCTATTTCTCCATCTTCTCGTGTAAGAGCGTTTGTGCCAAATTTAAACACGACCCTTTTTGCGTTCTTTATATTTTCTCGAAAATTCATTTTTAACCCAATCTAGCTTTTTAATAAATCCATATGTCATGCTGAACTTGTTTCAGCATCTATTATTTCAGAGATCCTGAAATAAATTCAGGATGACGTAAAAAATAAGAATTTTTTGTATGTTTACTAATATTAAAATACAACATTAGGCAATTATTTAAAACTTTTTGTTTTATGAATATATAAGTTTATAAAAGAATAAAATTTTCATTTTAAAGTTTTATTCTTAAAATTAAGATATTAAGGTCTTATTCTGATTAAAAATCTGATAAAAAAGAAATATTTTAATCAAAATGTCATCATTATTCATCTTAAGACTTGTAAATTTAAAAAAATAGGTTATAGTATATAGTATTAGCTTATAGGTTATCTATACGCATTTATACAAAGGAGGCCGGACAGTTGAATAGTGTATCCGTTGAAAAATTAGTTGAAGAAAAAGTTAAAAATTCTTCAAATAAGTTGGAAAATAGAGTTCAAATAACATTTAATACTATTAAAAATAATGTTCCGGTTACAGAAACAATAACATTATCAGGTAAAGGCTCTGTAAAAGTTTTAATTCCAGCTTAAAAAATTAATTACGATAAGAATTTAGTAATAATATCAGGCAACTTGTTTGATAATTCTTCAGCTTTTTTTGAATTTTTTCTAGAAAGATCCATACATACTTCTTGTAAACGAGAAGAAAAATAATCTGATGCGATTTGTTTAGCCTGTTTTAAAGCAGTACCTTTAAAAGATAAATCAGAGTTTTTAACCTGCGGTTTTGTTAATACCTGTCCGGAAAAATTGATATTCATTTTATTTCCTTCTTTTTTTACGAAGTAACAATACCTATATAAAAAACAAGGAAAATTTTTGTTGCTGTTTTAAAAGCTGATATTAAGCAATATTAAATGGGTACTATTTTTTGTAAAATCCTGATAAAATCAATTTATTAATTACTTAAATAAAAGTGAGAATATTATGTATAAATTTAAAAGAGCTTTTACACTGGCAGAAGTACTAATAACACTGCTAATAATCGGAGTAATCGCTTCTATCGTTATTCCCGGCTTAATTAACGACACTAAAGATGCCGAATACAATGCCGGAGTTAAAAAAATCTATGCTGATCTTTCTGCTGCAGTAAAAATGATACAGGTTAATAATGGCGGAAGTATAGCAGTTGGCCTTGGAACTGCTTCTACTGATTATGTAGCATTCAGAAATGAGTTTTGTAATGTCATGGCTTGTGCTAAAAAAGACACGGGAACTAATATATTTCCTTCAACAGCCTATAAGTTTTATAAAAGTAGTGGGGATTGGAGTCTATTGAATATTGGTATAGATAATACGGCGATATTAACTAATGGGACTTTATTACGTTTTGATTCTCTTCTCGGTTGCAATAATCGGGGTGTAAATGTTTGTGGAATGATATATGTTGACTTAAACGGTCAAAAAGGACCAAACATGATGGGGAAGGATGCATATATGTTCTATGTATCACGTCAGAATGGAACAGGAGCTTATTTAATTCTTCCAGCAGGAACGCAAGGTGATATAAACACCCCAGCTTCTACTTGTGTAGTAGGTGGCGGTTTAAGTTGTGCTTTTGTGAGGCTCACAAATCCTGATGGCATGCTGTAGTTTAATGTGGAAAATCCAGAATTTTTACGAAATATTTTGATGTTTGTAACTTTGGTGAAGTGAGAATTTCACCTTCCTGATAAAATTCCCTTAATACCTCAAGCGGTTCATAGTTTCCGTCAATCAAGGCATGTCTTATTTCTACCAGTTCACCTATCAAGACATCTTCGATTGAAACATTCTTTGTATCCGGTATTTTATGTATGTTTTTTTCATTTACAAAAAAATTAAACCTGACTACAAAGATATCATCTTTATAAACATTTTGACCGTAAGGGCCGGTTGATGAATCAACAAAAATCTCTTTCTCTCTAATATACCAGGATGGAATTTCCCCTTTTAAATCAATGGGTAAGGTGATTCCTGCCAAAAAAGAATTATGTTCTTTCGCAAGTGCGCATGTGAAATATTTTAAAAGAAGATTATAATCAATAGTGCCGGCTCTTGAGATTTTTAAATAGTTAGAATCCATATCTCCTCTCGGAAAATCTTTCTGTATAAAATCAGTAATTTCCTTCGTAAATGTTTTTTCACTAAAATACACCGTCATACTCATTTTCTCCTTTTGGCCAATCACCTTAAAAGATTACCAAAAGTTTTTTTCATTTAAAGCAGACAAACGATTAATTTTTTATCATTTTTATTGAATTAATTAACTCGAATTGCTAGATCGCCGAATATCCTATTATTACTAACTTGTCACTCCGAGTGGAGCGAAGCGGAGTCGAACGGGTCTTACTAATTTTCGATTGTATACAAAAGCGTTTATTGGCAAGATCCCTCCACTGCGGTCGGGATGACTATTTAAACTAAGTTGGTAGATTCTAATTTATTTAAAAATAATTTTAATCAGCAATTCGAATTAATTAGTTACTCAAGTTAAATAGCCCAATTATCTATAAAAAAAAGATGCATTTGCATCTTTTTTATGTCATAAGAGACGATTCTTCAAGGTTTTCTTCAAGATTTTCCTCGAGATCTTTTATGTTTATATGATCTTTCCACATAAAGAAAGCACCTGCTATTGATACTATAATTACGGAAACAAACTGGTTTACAATTGAAACCGCAAAGGCAGTTTCTTTTGGAATACCAAATATTTTAAGTGCCATAATATAACCAAACTGGTAAGTTCCGATATTTGCAGGCCCGGCAGGTATCATTGTGCTAAAAGTTACTACACAAACAACAAAGATGCCAGATACTATACCAATTGGAATACCGAAGCTTTTTATAACAAAAAATGTTGTAAGTCCTTCTAGTATCCATATTAAAAAAGTATAAAATAATGACATAAATGCAGCTTTTCGATTATTAAAAACATTAAGTCCGCCAACAAAAGAATTTGTAAAGTAAATAATTTTATTTAGAAAGATAATTAACTTGTTTCTAAAATTTTCAGGCAACTTTATCAAAAGGTTTTCTTTAAAATACTCGTAAAAAGAAGAAGATTTTTCCTGTAATTTTTCCGAATTTCCAAGTTTTGCGAAAATATAAAGAATTACAAAACACGTTGCAAAGACAGAACCTGCGCCAAAAACAAGTTTATAAAGCCATGGTTTTGAATACATATGAGATACAAGAGTAATTAAAATTAAAAATATAATTATTCCGTCAAAAATTCTTTCAAGAATTATTGACGCGAAAACACCTGAACGTTTCATACCTTCTTTTTTGCCAAACATATGTGCTCTGTAAATTTCACCCATTCTGGCAGGAAGCAGATTATTTGCCGTATAACCTATAAACAGTGCACTTAATAATGACCTTATAGTTAGATCTTTATTTGATAAAAGATTTTTCCATCTTAAAGCTCTTAATAAAAAAGAAAAATAATATACAGGTATTATAAAGACTAAATACCCTAGATTTATGTGTTTAAACGATTCACAGGTTTTGCTTATATCTAACTGATGGAAGATAATTGCTATAAAAATTACACTTATAATCAGACCTATCAGTTTTTTATCAAATATTTTCAATTTTTATTCTAAATCCCAAACTCGTCCATGCTTAAGTTTACTTGTATAAAAAGTATACCTGAAAAATTATATTTTAATTCTGTTTAATAGTTAAGCAAAATTTGTAACAGATATAAAATCTTAGTATTATATACCATATAATACTAAAAGAAGGAAAAAATGTTAAAAGATATGAATATAACTGAAAAAATTTTAGCCGATCATGCAGGTTTGGAAAAAGTTTCTCCCGGGGAGCTTATAAGTGTAAAAGTTGATATAACCCTTGCAAATGATATAACAGGTCCTGTTGCAATACAGGAATTTAAAAAAATAGGAGTAGAAAACGTCTTTGATTCCGAAAGAGCCGTTTTTGTTTCAGACCATTTTGTGCCGAATAAAGACATAAAATCAGCTGAAAATGCAAAATATGTCAGAAATTTTGCAAAAGAACAAAATTTAAAACATTTCTATGATGTAGGCAGAATGGGGATTGAACATACTCTTCTTCCAGATAGCGGCATAGTTGGACCCGGCGATCTTGTTATAGGTGCAGACAGTCACACATGTACATATGGTGCATTGGGAGCATTTTCAACAGGTGTGGGATCAACAGATCTTGCCTGCGCCATGGCTTCAGGAGAAACGTGGTTTAAAGTTCCGGAATCAATAAAAGTTATCTTTAACGGTAAGTTAAACCGCTGGGTTTCAGGAAAAGATCTCATTCTTTACCTCATCGGCGATATAGGAGTTGATGGGGCTCTTTACAAGTCTCTTGAACTTACAGGTTCGGTTATTGAAAATCTTTCCATGGATGAAAGGTTTACTATGTGCAACATGGCAATAGAAGCTGGTGCTAAAAACGGTATTATAGTTCCTGATAAAATAACGGAAGAATATGTAAAAAATCGTTGCCTGAGACCTTATAAATTCTATAATAGTGATAATAATGCTGAATATTCAAAAGTTATTGAGTATGATGTTTCCAAAATAGAGCCAACAGTTGCTTTTCCACATTTGCCGGAAAATACAAAGCCTATTTCTCAGGTAGGTGATATAAAACTGGATCAGGCAATAATTGGAAGCTGCACAAATGGGAGACTTTCAGACCTTAAAATTACGGCAGAAATACTTAAAAATAAAAAGGTTCATCCTGACATAAGACTCATTGTAATTCCGGGAACACAGGAAATTTATCTTGAAGCCATAAAACATGGTTACATTCAGACAATTGTAGAAGCAGGAGGAGCTGTAAGTACTCCAACTTGCGGTCCTTGTCTTGGCGGGCACATGGGAATTCTTGCCAGTGGTGAAAAAGCAATTTCCACTACAAACAGAAATTTTGTAGGAAGAATGGGAGCAAAAGGAAGTGAAATTTATCTTGCCAGTCCTGCCATAGCAGCAGCCAGTGCAATATTAGGCAAGATCGCTTCACCGGATGAATTATAAGCCAGAATAAGTGTTTTAATATAGAACATAATTAAATTATTTTCTTTTCCATATAATTTTGATAAAATCAATTTATCAATTATTTAAATATAGGAAGAATATTATGTATGGAATTAAAAAAGCGTTTACACTGGCAGAAGTTTTGATAACATTACTGATAATCGGTGTAATTAGTTCTATAGTCATACCCGGAATAATTAACAACACCAATGAATCTGAATACAATATCGGGGTTAAAAAAATCTATGCTGATTTATCCACTGCCGTAAAAATGATTCAAGCTAATAATGGAGGAAGTGTAGCAGTTGGTAATGGAACTTCACTTGCAGATTATATAGCATTTAGAGATGATTTTTGTAGTGTAATGGCCTGTGTTAAAAAAGATACAGGAACTAATATATTCGGTCCAACGATATATAAGTATTACAAAGGTGGGAACTCTTTATCTCAAGCAAATAATATTGATTCTTCAGCAATATTAAATAATGGAACTATACTACAATTTATATCTTCTGAAAACTGTACTCAATATGGTGTAAATGCTTGCGGACGAATATTTATTGATATAAATGGTCAAAAAGGACCTAATATGTGGGCTAAAGATATGTATGTTTTCTATGTAGTACGTAAAAATGGGGATGGAGTTTATTCAATATTTCCAGCAGGAACTCAAAATGATGGAGTATATTTTCCTTCTACATGTTCAATAGGTAGTGGATTGGGTTGTGCTGCAGTGAGACTCACAAATCCAGAAAATATGCCATATTAATAATAAAAACAAGGTTTGATATATAAAATTATGTAAATAAACAGAAATATTTTTATAAAAATTTAAAAATAATAGCAATTTTTTTGATTGTTTATACTTTTATAAAATATATAACTTAATTTTATTAGGTAAAAAACATGACATCACCTATTACAAATTTTGCAAATACAATGATTAATCCGACTCCGCCAGCAGCAGAAAATATCTGGACAAAAGAGGCAAATCCTAATATAGAAAACGATAGTTTTAACAACTCATCCCAGAATCCTGCTGCTGCGAATTTAAATCCTGGAGTGGGGCAGTACGTTCAAGCTTCGGCAAATAAGATGAAAACCTTCATAATAGCAGGTATCACTGCTGTTGCAGCAGGTTTAACTATTTATTATAGAAAACATATTCCGGTTATAAAAGGATGGGCTGAAAAGATTGAACAAAATTTACAGAAAAATAAATACTTTGAAAAATTAAAAAACTTTTTCAAAGAAGGATCTGTAGGTAAATTTTTCCAGAACAGACAAGCTGTTACTAATCTTGAAGATCTAAAAAAATATGCCGACTATGTAGTTAAAAATCCTGATGCAGCTGTTAGAAGAATAAAAATTCATAGTAAAGCATTGGAAACAAATCAATCAATGGCAGAAGCGCTGGAAAACGTCAGAATAATAGCAGAAGATTTTGTAACAACATCAGGAAACAAAGGCAAAAAACCCGTATTTCATATAATTTTAAATCCTGAGCATGCCGACGAAGCGGCAAAAATTATTGAACAACTTAATACTAAAGGTAAATTGGATATTGCAGAAGGTGTTGTCCAAAAAGTTGAGATGATAATGGAACGTTCAGGTAGACTGTCTGAAAAACTGGCTGGAGAACATTCATCATATATCAACGTTGGTCCTCCAAGACATATAGACAGAAAAGAATTATGGTTGAACACTTTCTGGCAATGGCTAACAAGGCCAACCCCAAATCAGATTCCAAAATAAAAATATTTAAATTAACAATCTTTTCTTTAAAATTTTGAATTTTATCATTATCTCTTTGCTGTCATTGCGAGGATTTCGAAGAAATCCGTGGCAATCTGTCCAATTTTCACTTGTTATTCTCAGACTTAATTAATAAGATCCTTCGACTTCACTTCGTTTCGCTCAGGATGACGATTCCAAGATTTTATTTTTAATCAGTTACAATTTGACTGTTACAAGAAATTTATCCTTTTTAAAGTTCTCTGGAACGACGAGGATAAATTTTTTGTTTTAAAAGATAAAAATATATCCTGACAAATTTTAAATTTAAAAAACAGGACGGAGTGTTCTTTAAAAGAATAAAAAAATATTTAACTATATCCGAAAGTGTTCTTAAAAGTCCAAATTTTTAAATTTGAGACAGCTTCTGCTTGCATGGTCTACACCCGGTGGTTAATTTTTATTCCATTCACCCTTTGGCCGATGATTCCATGAAAAATAAAAGTTAATCTGAATATACCGTTTTATACAAGTAAACAATGGTTCTAGTAAATTGACATTTTCTTAATTTCTAACCAAGAAAAGTTTAATTGAAATATCATTTAACGAAAACTTTTTTGAAGTGGTATAGACGGATCAAAAACATGTAAAAGATTTAACTCGGGGAGTATGGGTGAGGATGAATAAAGTGCGTGAAACCAAAAAGTTTTTAGCTACTGCAGTACTTTCAGCGGGCATTTATGCTTCATTTTCAATTATTCCTGCATATGCGGCTGTAGCCACATTATCAGGGATTGAAATAAGTTCGGCAAATAATGGCTCTTACCAGATTATGGTTAAAACCGACAAAGAAGTTTCAGTTGAAAAATACATAACAGCAGATAACAAAATAATTCTCGATTTAAAAAATACAAAACCTGCAAATTTTGTAAACACAGTGTACAATAATGCTTCAAAGATTGAACATGTCATAGTTCAACCCATTTCTGATGAAGAGGTCAGAGTATTTTTACAGGGCGCCAATATTTCAGGAAGCAATGTTTCCTTAAGCACAAAAGTTGTACCTCAAAATGTTTTAGATCAGGTAAATTTACCTCTTAATTCAGATCAAAGCTCCGCAGACAACAGCGCAACAGCAAATAACACTAACGATATAAATAAGGCACAACCCGTTTCTGATACAGCTAATACAGAAACTTTACAGGATCAGCAGACAATCACACTTGATCGTCCCGTAGACAACTACAAACCTATCGCAACACTTGACGAAGAAAATCAGTTAAATGATGAAACTTCTCTTGAATCTGCGCAAAATGCTATGAAATCAGATTTATCATTAAAGAAAATATTCAGTACCACAGCGCTTGACTGGCTTTTAAGATTTTTAATGCTTGCATTTATTATGATTGCAGCATACAAACTTTTTATGCCTAAAAAGAAAATTAAAATTAACCTTTCTTCCGAAAGAGACAGAGAGCTCGAAATTCTTAAGTCTTTAAACAAAAAACAGGGCTTAATAGGAGTTGGATTAAAAGACAGACAAGCCGGAACATTAAGAAAACCGGGTTATTCTTCGATTTCACACTATGGTATTAAAGAATACCAAAGCAGCCAGATTCCACCGGCTAATACACCTGCATCAACTCCAAAGCTAAGAAATGATTTCAATATTCCAAAAACTTCGATTAAAAATGATGCTCTGTTAAAATCACCAAGACCTTCAAACATTTCAACAGTTTCAAAAACAGCAAGAACACCTGCTCCGTCAAAAATAAGAAACAGCGATGTTGCAGCTGCTAAAGTTAACATAGACAGTAAAAAATTCCTTGAAACAATGGCAAAAATATATGAAAGAAGTGGCAGGGTTGATCTTGCTCAAGGAATTCAAAGTAATATAACAAAAACCAGAAGTTAAGAACCTGTTTATCCAAACTAGTTCTAAGTTTAATCAAAATAAGTCCCCGCAATTTGCTGCGAGGACTTATTTATTAGTAATAAAATGTCTGATAATAAAATTTTTAAGAAAAGATTGCGGGGACTTATTTTGTTCAATGTCATATTCATCAGGACTTGATGAAGGTGGATTTTCATCTAACATTTTTTTTATTGCAAGTCGACTTTCTGCAGGTAAATATCCAAAACAATTGTTAACAGCTCTTTTTATTTCATCGTCAGAATTTTGAATAAGTTTTTCCACAATAAAAAGCTGATTTTTTACTGACAAATAATGAAGTTTATGGATAAGGGCAAATTTTACTTCATTATCAGAATTTTCAATAAGCATTTCTGCAACAGGAACCTGATTTTCTTCTGATAATTCATAAAATCTTTTGGCAATAATCGTTTTTACTTCATTATTAGAATTAAGAATAAGTGTTTCTGCAACAGGAACCTGACTTTCTTCTGATAAATTTCTAAGATTATGTGCGACAGTCTTTTTTACTTCATCGTCAGAATTATGAATAAGTATTTTTGCAACAGGAGCCTGACTCTTTTCTGATAAATCTTTAAGAGTATAAACAATATCTGTTTTTATCTCATCGTCAGAGTTAAGAATAAGTGTTTCTGCAACAGATATCTGATTTTCTTCTGATAAATATTCAAGTTTATCAACTATAATCATCTTTACTTCATTATCAGAATTAAAAATAAGTTTTTTGGCTTCTTCATTTGTATATTGGGCAGGTATACAATCCAAACGTTTAGCAAGCTCCATTTTTATTTCTTCATTACTTTCAGCTTTAAGTGATAATTCCTTAAAGTATTTCCATTGATCCTCATCATTTTGAAAATTATATCTTGGGACAGGTTTTCTTTTTGTTAAAGCATTTACAGTTGTTTCCAATGTAACTTCATCGTATTCGTCAATAAATTTAAAAACCCCATAAAGATCTTCACAGGTTTCAACGCCAGCTTTTCTTATAGCACTGTTAGGAATATCATGCCAATTTGAAGAATAAATAATAACTTTGGATCCAGCTTTTTTAATACTATCAAACATATGTATAAGTGAAATAGGAGCTGCATTAAACATTTTAAAATCTGAAATAGCAAAAAGAGGTTTGTGTATTTTTGCAAGCTTTACAGCTTCTTTAAGATCTTCAGCTTTATATATTTTATACTGCTGAAGATTATCTTCTCCCAGTACAATTTTTAATTCCTTTTCTTTATTGCTTATCTTTTTAAAACTATCATCAATTATTAAAATATCGTGATCTCCCTTAAAAGAAATCAATTCATTTCTTTGAGGGTTCCGATAAATATTTTGTGTTAAATTTATTCTCATTTTATTTTTATTTCAAATTTTTTAAATAAAAAACGTTCTATATTTCTATTTAAAAAACCAACATGTTTTTTGTTGTTTTTTATAACAGGAGAATAAAAAATTTGTAACAAATTTTAATTAAAAACAGCGAAAAAATTTCTTATATCCTTAGGAATTGTAGTAAGCTGTCTTAAAAGATCTATAGTGCTTTTAAATATTCCGATATGATCACCTTCATTATTTTCTTTTGACAAATATTTGCTGGCATTATTAATAGTGTTTTTTAATTCGTCATCGGAATTTCGGATAAGCATTTCTCTAATAGGAATATGTTTTTCTTTCAACAAATATTCAAGTTTATAAAAAATATCCATTTTTATATCGTTATCAGAGTTTTGAATTAATTCTTCTAAAATAGAAACTCTATTTTCTTCTGATAAGTCAGAAAGTTTGTAAATAATAAGTCTTTTTAAATAATTATCAGAATTGTGGATAAGCATTTTTACAATAGGAACCTGATTTTCTTCTGGTAATCTATGAAGATCATCAATAATAATTCCTTTTATATCATTATCAGAATTTAGAATAAGCGTTTCTGCAATCGGAACCCGATTTTCTTTAGACAATCCAGAAAAATAATGAGACATGACCATTTTTAAACTTTTGCCCGAATTTAGAATAAGCATTTTAGCAATCGGAACCTGATTTTCTTTAGCTAAATGACTTAATTTATGAAAAATCTGTATTTTTATATCATCATCAGAGTTAAGAATAAGTGTTTCTGCAACGGGAATCTGATTTTCTTCCATTAAATATTCAAGTATATCAGCTATACCATACTTTATTTTATCATCAGAGCTAAGAATAAGTTTTTTTGCCTCTTCATTTACATATTGAGCAGGCAAACAATCTAAATGATCAAGACGTTCTTTATTATTTTTAGCTTTATTTGCTAATTCTTTATAGTATTCCCATTGCTTTTCATCATTTTGAAAATTATATCTTGGTATAGGTTTTCCTTCTTCTAAAGCATTTATTGTTGTTTTTAATGTTGTCCAGTCATAATTATCAACAAATTTAGAGGCTCCGCAAAGATTTTCGCAATTTGCAACACCAAATTTTCTAATCTCAATACCAGGAATATCTCGCCAGTTTGAAGAATAAACAATAACTTCAGATCCTGCTCGTTTAATTTTTTCAAACATTCTTTTACTTGCAACAGAGGTAACATCGAGTAGGTTAAATGCAGAAATAGCAAAAAGGGGTTTATGGTTATGTGCAAGTATTGCAGCATCTTGTGGATTAGCAGCTCTATATACGGTAAATTTTTCAAATTTATCTTTTCCCAAAACATCCCTTAATAAGGCTTCCCAATCAGTTATATTAACTAAATAATTATCTACTTGTAAATGATTCTCTATTAGTAAAATATCCTGTTTGCCTTTGAAAGAAATAGATTGATTTTTTTGATGATTTTGAAAAATACTTTGTGAAAAATTTATCATTTTTATTTATCCTGAACTACAATTTCAGAAATACAAATTATCATATTTTCATCTAAAAAAAATACAGAACTATTTATTGCTTTTTACAAAACAATGAACCATAAGTTTGTTACAAATTTTAATTAAAATATTTCTGAAATAGGATCGCGGTTTATACATTCCATTGCTATAGAAGCATTTTGTACAACTTTCTTTGGCACATTTGGAATGACAGTAAGCTGTCTTAATAGATCTAGGGTTCTTTTAAATATTCTAACCAGATCGCCTTCTCCAATATCAAGGCCTTTCACAAGTTCATCCCATTCTCCGCCCTGAGTCCAGAATTCAATAAATGGTGACATCTGGGGATTGAGAAGAATTGGAATTTCAACATTATGATTTTTCTGTACTTTCCAGACTTTTCTCATTATTTCTCTTGCATCTGCAAGTTTCTTTCTCGCCATTCCGCTTAACTGAAATTTTGCATATAATCCCTGTTTCGGCTCTTCTGTTGCAACGGCACAAACTACCGCTGCAAGTTCAGAAGGAGATAAATCGTCCAAAATACCGCTCATTATAAGTTCTGCAAAAAACAGTTCATTTTCAGACCTGATACTGGCAGTAGTGACACCTTTATTTGTCGGGTATTCATCTTTTAAATAACCCATATCAACTAAAACATTCATTAAATTTGTAAACTGTCTCCAGTAAATATCTTTTTCAAATTCAATAACTTCGCTAATTCTTTTGTAACGCTTGTTAAATCGTTCTAAAATCTCAAGATCCCTTATATGTTTTTTATAATGCTTGCAAAAATTACATTTGGACTTTTCAAGCTGTCTTAAAATATCTTTAGTTTTTATTTCGTACTCTGTAACTTCGGGAGCATTCTTTCTTCCAGCTCCTTTTGCCTGCTTTCTCAGGGTATTTGTTAGTTTTCTATACTGAACGTAGGTATTTTTAAGCTTGTTATACTCGATTATATCCTGACCAGTTAAAGAATAAGGACATTTAAGGCTGTTTATATCGTCAATAATTTCTTTAGTCTTTGTTTGTTCATTGTAAAGGGGCTTGAGTCTTTCAGTTGAACTAAAATATCCAAAACTTTTTAAAATAAGTTCCCTTGCATCTTCAAGTTTGAATCTTTGAAGCAAATTTAAAACCATTGAATAACTGGGGGTAAATTTACTTCCTAAAGGATCGGAAGCTGATGATGCAAGCTCTGCAACTTCATCCGGTGATTGAAATTGAGTTCCGACAACAGTTACATATCCAACTTCATCCATGCCTCTTCTGCCGGCTCTGCCTGACATCTGTAGAAATTCACTTGCAGTTAGTATTCTATGACCTTCATCGGATCTTTTACTTATAGAACTGATAACAGTACTTCTTGCAGGCATATTTATTCCGGCAGCAAGAGTTTCTGTAGCAAAAACAACTTTAATTAATCCCTGTTGAAATAATTTTTCGATCAGAACTTTCCATCCGGGTAAAAGTCCGGCATGATGACTCGCCACACCTGAATAAAGATACTCAAGATGCTTGCTTTTTGAAAGATATGGAGTATCCAGAACCTGCTCATCTATTATCTGTAGAAGTCTTCTTTCTTCAAATTTATTCAGAAGTTTTAATTTAGCACATTCTGCCATATTATCATCGCATTTTTTGCGGCTGAATGTAAAATATATCGCAGGCAGCATATCATTTGTATGAAGAACCCTTATCAAATCTACAGGAGAAGTTTCTTTTACCTTTTTACCCCCTCTGAATAATGGTTTTTCAGGTTTAATTTTTGAATTAAGTTTTCCGCCCGGAGAAAAAAGAGGCAAAATCTTATCGGGGTTTTGTTTTGAAAAATAAAAATGCCTGAGAGGTACAGGTCTAAAATCAGTATTTACAAGCCTTGTATCTCCATGAACAGTATTTATCCACTCTGTCAATTCTGAAGCGTTGGCAATTGTTGCAGAAAGAGCAACAATCTGAATGTTATTCGGGCTGTAAATAATGCTTTCTTCCCAGACAGTGCCCCTCTGTTCATCATTCATATAGTGAACTTCATCAAGAATAATATACTGAACATTTTTAAGGTTTTCTTCGACCTTACCCAGGTTTGTTCCGTAAAGCATGTTTCGATATACTTCCGTGGTCATAACCACAATCTGGCCTTCCCTGTTTATGGTTGTATCACCTGTTAAAAGTCCTACTTTATCTTCACCGTATGCTCTTTTAAAATCATTAAATTTTTGGTTGCTGAGCGCCTTTAGCGGGGTTGTATAAAACACTCTTTTACCATTCTGTATAGCTTTTTTTACTGCAAATTCAGCAATAACTGTTTTTCCAGCTCCAGTAGGAGCGCACACAACTACACTTTTATCTGTATTTATATAATCCATTGCTTCAAGCTGAAAATCGTCAAGCTTGAAATCAAATCCCAGTTCTTTTTCGTCAAATGAGTATTTTTCCATACTCTCTATTGTAGCATTAACCGACTTTTATTTTATGGATAATTGTTTATTATTCTTTAAAACAATTATCTAATTGATATATTTTTTGGCAGAGAATTTTTTAACATATTCTTCTTCATCTTCTTTAGATGAAATTTTTCCATCTACCTTTGCCTGAAGAAGCTCCCTGAAAATTTCTCCGAAAACAGGTCCCGGAATAAGCCCTGCTTCTATGAGATCTTTTCCTGTGGTGTAAATCTTTATATCTTTAAGTTCCGTTTCAAAAAGGTTAATTTTTTCTTCTATAACAGGATCATCTGTACAGGTCAGTACAATCAGGACAGATTCTGTAAAATAACCTTCAAGAAGTTCATAAATTTCAAACCTTGTTTTAGCTGCTTTTATAAGGTTTGACTTATTTATTATGCTTTTTGATCCCAGTAAAATTTCTGTTTCTATACCGGATATATAAAGCCTGCTTGAAATTTCAACAATTTTTTCATTTTCAAAGTTTTTTAGTAAAATTCCAAGATAAATCAGCCAGATAAAATCTTTTGAAGTTAAAAGTCTACAATACTTTTGAACCAGACTTTGACATTTTTTAGACAGATCGTATATATTTTCAGGAATATTTATGCCCGTATCTACAAGGTTATAAACTTTTTCAGCTATAAACGTATCAAAACTTTCTGTTTTATTAAGATTAAACGTTTGTCTTATTTCTGATTTTATTCTTTCACCTGCAAGGTTGTTAAAAAGCTTACTGTCTATGCAGGTTTCCAAAAGTTTTTTTGTTGCTTTTTCAAGGCTGTAATTAAATCTTGTGCCGAATTTTATTGCTCTGATTATTCTTGTCGGGTCATCAATAAAGCTTACAGGATGCAGTATCCTTATTTTTCCATCTATGATATCATCATAGCCGTTTAATGGATCTATAAGCCTGCAAAAACTGTTTTGATTTAAAGATAAAACCATTGAATTTATTGTAAAATCACGTCTTACAAGATCATCATAAATATTACAGCCTGTTTCTTCAATAAATGGTAAACTTGCAGGTTTAAAATAACTTTCTTTTCTTGTACTTGCAATATCCAGCTCAATATTTTCACCATCTATCAGAAAAATCACTTTTGAAGTTTTAAATTCTTCATGGATTTCTTTAACTTTACAGATTTCAGGATATTCTTTCTGAAGAAATTTACTGAACTCAATGGCATTTTCTTCAACGGTGATGTCCACATCAAAATAATGATTGTCTAAAGATACAACATTACAGTTTTTTGTACTGATAATAATGTCTCTTACAATTCCGCCTATTAAATAAACAGGAAGCGATATTTTATCTGCTGCTGTATAACAGTATTTAAGAGCCTTTTTTATTTTATGAGAAATATTTTTCTCGTATTCGTCCCTTAAAAATTTTTCGCCTGTATCTGTAACAATATTTTTATTTAAAACTAAATATTCAACATTTTTTTTATCTTTACCGACAAAGATTCCTTTGTTAAGGCCGGGCTTGAGATATTCTTTAAGTTCTGATTCATTAATATTATTAATATCTATGTCTATAATATCTGCTCTAGTTGCGACCAGATTTATCGAATAATTGTCAAGATTAAATCTCAATACCTTTAACAGGTCTTCTTCAGTAACAAAACTAATTATTTCCCTGTTTTCATCAAGAATTCCAAGACAATAATCTTCAGAAAACAACATTTTTTTACATTCTCTGAGACTTAAATTATTATCTGCAGCTAAAACTTTCTTTATTTCATATTCACCCATAAAGCTATTTTATAAAGCTTGACAAAAAAGATCAAAATTATTTTCAGTATTTAACTTGAATTGCTAAATCACTGAATATTTTATTATCACTAATTTGTCACCCTGAGCGGAGCGAAACGGAGTCGAAAGGGTCTTATTAATTTAAGATTGTATATTTATGTATACATTGGCAAAATCCCTCCACTACGGTCGGGAAGACCATTTGTAAACTCAAGTTATTTATATTTTAAAATAAGAAATTAAGTTAATAATTCGTAAAAAATAGGATTAAACGTTGACTAAGTTCAAGAAAAATGCTAGTATAATTGAAAATTCAGCATTATTTGTGGATTGAAATTAAACCGTCCTAAGGCGGTTTTTTATTTTTGTCTAAAAAATGCTTTAATACGGATTTATATTTAAAATCTTACTTTTAACCTTGGTTAACAAGGTGTTGCAACTTTTTATTAACATAATAAGAAGTGTAAAGTTATTCTTTAATTTTTATACAATTTTTTAATCAGATTATTTTTTGGTTGTAACTCGGGATTATTCCTGTTTCATAAAAACAGAACCAAAAATATGCTTAAATTTGGCATTTTCCTGCTGGAGAAAGTTCACCCTGGAAATTAACTTATGATTTTCTCCCAGAAGTTTTTTTACCTGATTTGCAAGAATTTCATTGTCTCTTGTCAATTTTCCCACATCTGCTGCAGAATTAAATATATTAGTGTCTTTAACCTTATTTGCTATATCACATGTGATTTTCTGGGCTATCGATTCAGCTAAAAGTGCTAACGTTTGAGTTGTAATATCTACTGTTATTTTTTTAAATTCGTTTGGGACAAGATTATCATTTACCTGAAGGGTATGTTTTATGGTAGGCATGTTAGCTGAATTTATTACTCCCTTGTTTAAAATCAGCATGACTTCTTCGTCATTTTTACCATTACCTTTTAGAATGATACCCTGATTAAACTTGGATGCTGCAAGATCGTCAAAGTATTCAATCCCATCGTCGTCTTCATAAACGGGATCAATTCTCCAGTTTTTTAAGTAAGAACTAATTTCATCTATATCAATATAATGATCGTTCTCTTCAATTTTCTCTTTTAACTGTTCTATAGTGTACATTTCAGACCTATATTAAACTTAATTCCAGAGAATACTTACTGTTTAATTATATCTTATAAAACTTTGCAGGAACATATTTAAAAAATTTTATTCTTTCTTCAAGTTTAATATCTTCAGATTTACCTTGTTAAGAATTCACAAAATAATTGTTTAAGCTGCTTTATGTTTATCTAAAATTTCTAAAACACCTTTATTGTATTTTGCAGGATCATTACAAATTTCTGTATTTTTTAACAAGCCGCGCAGATCATTTTTAATATGGTCATCAATAGGCATAGTCATAATAATTTTAATTTCTTCTTCAGTAGGAGGTTTTAATTTTCCTTTTTGAGCTTTTTTTCTTAATTTCTTTAGTAATTTTTTTTCTTCTTCTTCTTTCGTTAAAATTTTTGCAGGTTCTTCCTTTTTTGCTGTTTCAACAACGGGTGCTTTAGTTTCAGCAGTTTCCTGAGCCGACTTTGAAGTTATCACAATAGTATCTTTTTGCGGTTCACCGGTTAAATTTGCTCCCGAAACTTTTTGTTCACCGGTTGGTGTATAGATGGCAGCTTTTTGAGTTGTTTCAGTTTTATTCGTAAATCCGATACCCATTTTTCGGATATTTAAATTCATAATGAACTCCTGTTAAATCAGCAACATATATATTAAAAAATAAAAATCATGAAAGTTGCTAGCTAAAAAAGATATAATTTATAAAAATTTAATAATTTATGAAGCCACAGAGTTTTATTTTTCTGTACAATATTGTTATGCTTTTAAAATTAATTTTGTCTAATTATCTTCAAATAGTGTCATCCTGAATTTATTTCAGGATCTAAAATTTAGCAGATGCTGAAACACCAGGTAGGGACATAATTCTACGGCTCTCATATTCGCCTTGAATTGCAGTCAGTTCAGCATGACAATTAGACAAAACTTTCTTAACAGAGTATTGGTTTGGAATTTATTAAAGGATTTGTTTGTGAGTAATTTTTTTGGACTGATTGGAATAGCTGTAATTCTTGGTATTGCTTTTCTTATGTCAAACAATAGAAAAGCTATTAATTGGAGACTTGTGATTACAGGTCTTGTAATACAAATTTTTCTTGCGATTTTTGTACTTAAAATACCTTTTGGACAAAAATTATTCGGATATGTTGGAACGGGCGTTGAAAAAATACTTAAATATGCCCTTGAAGGCGGAAGTTTTGTTTTTGGCAGTCTTGTAAACCAAAAACTTTTAAGCGATGTATTTGGAACAGGACAAGGGTATATACTTGCTTTTCAACTTACAGCTTCCATAATTTTTATTGCCGTACTTGTTAATATTGCCTACCATATTGGCTTGATGCAGAAAATAGTTGCAATTGTTGCAAAAGTTGTTCATAGAGTTATGGGGGTTAGTGGAAGTGAAGCTTTATCTAATGTTTCAAGCGCATTTGTCGGACAGGTAGAAGCACAGATTTTAATTAAACCTTATGTCCCCGGTATGACAATGTCGGAACTTCTTGCTTCAATGACAGGAAGTATGGCATGTATTGCGGGCGGAGTTATGGCGATATATATTTCTATGGGTATTCCTGCTCATTATCTTCTTGCAGCGAGTATCATGGCAGCACCCGGAGCACTTGTGATCTCAAAAATAGTCTGGCCTGAAACTGAAGAATCCCAGACAAAAGATAATGTTAAACTGGAAATTAAAAAAACACATGTTAATCTGATAGATGCAATTGCACATGGCGCAAGTGACGGGATGAGAATATCCATTAGCGTAGTTGCCATGCTTATCGGTTTTCTTGCTCTTATTGCCATGCTCAATGCTTTAGTCGGTTTTACAGGAGCAAGACTTGCAAGTATCGGTTTAACAGGCTTTATGGGTATGGATTTTCACCACCTTGGCATAAAAGATCTTTTAGGTTCAGTGTTTTCTGTTTTTGCCTGGCTTATGGGAGTTCCATGGCATGATGCAAATGTTGTAGGCTCTATGTTAGGAACAAAAATGGTTTTTAACGAATTTGTTGCTTATATGGATTTAGCGTCAATAATTAAGGGAACTTCACATATTATTCTTGCGCCTAAATCAATAATTATAACAAGTTTTGCTCTTTGTGGCTTTGCAAATCTTGGTTCAATTGCAATACAGGTTGGAGGCATAGGAGAATTAGCTCCAAGCAGGAGAAAAGATTTAGCAAGATTAGGTGTAAAAGCTCTAATCTGTGGAACAATGGCTTCTTACATGTCCGCAACCATTGCAGGAATTTTAAGTTCGTTTTAATAAAATTTATGGCATGTTATCGGGACTTGTTAATCTCCATGCAGTACATCCTTCACTTGTTGACCAGTCAGTGCTATTTGATTGACAACCGTTAGGAAGAGTAAAAGAGGATGCCCCTTGAGTTCCAACAGGGATAATTGAAAAAACTCCAGTCCCATTTAAGCGTTTTATCCAGAAAAAGTAAAGATCTTTTCCATACATATTTGGTCCCTTTGGTCCGTTTATATCCACATATATGCTTCCACACATATTTACATTCATACCATTACAATTTCCATTGCTATAAAAAGATAATGAAGTTCCATTATTTAGTACAGCCCCATTATTTGCAGTATTATTTAATGTGTTAGTTGAGATATTAGTACTACTTTTATAATATTTATAAATTTTACCCTCGAATACATTATTCTCTGTATCTTTTTTAACACACGTCATTACATTACAAAATTCGTCTCTTAAAGGTCCCCAACTAAAAGCGTAAGTTGCCTCTCCAACCGAAACACTTCCACCGTTATTAGCTTGAATAATTTTTATTGCATTGGAAAGATCAGCATAGATTTTTTTAAGACTTGCATTGTATTCAGCTTCATTAGTGTTGTTAATTAAACCTGGAATGACGATTGAAGCGATTACGCCGATTATAAGCAGTGTTATTAATACTTCTGCCAGTGTAAAGCCTTTTTTCAATCCACGCATACTATTTCCTCCATATTTATAAAATTAATAAATTAATCTTATCAAAATTTCAGAAATATACGAATAAAAATGTTTTTATTGATAAATTTTAGCGGTAGATAAGATTACGGCATGTTATCGGGACTTGTTAATCTCCATGCAGTACATCCTTCACTTGTACCATTTGTAGTACTTCCTGCAGTACAGCTTGTTAAAGGAGAATAAGTATCACCCTGAGCTCCAAATGGTAAGATTTTGTAAGGACTGTTTTTATTTGGACGGGATATCCAGAATCTGTTTAAATCTTTTCCAAACATATTTGGTCCTTTTTTACCGTTCATATCGGTATATATCCATCCACAATCATTTACACCATGATTAACATCGCAATTTGAGTCACCCAATACAAAAGTTACAAAACTTCCATTATTTAAAACAGCTGAAGGACTACTATCAGCATTACCAGCCCAGGATGTTAAATATCCTCCTTTATACCATTTATAATTAGTTGGAGAACCGAATGTATTTACATTTGTATCAGTTTTAGCGCACGTCATTACACTGCAAAAATCACCTCTTAAATTACTTAGATTAACTTCTCCACCATTATTAACCTGAATCATTTTTATTGCATTGGAAAGATCAGCATAGATTTTTTTAATTCCGGCATTAAATTCAGCTTCCCTGGTATCATTGATTATTCCGGGGATGACGATCGAAGCGATTACTCCGATTATTAGCAGTGTTATTAATACTTCTGCCAAGGTAAAACCTTCTTTAAATCCACGCATAATATTTTCCTCATATCGATAAAATTAATAAGTTAATTTTACCAAAATTTTAAAAGAATAAAAATATTACTGCCTGACTGGATAATTGAAAAAACAGACTATATTTGTTTTTATATAAAAGATCTTTTTCATACTTCCAGCTATTCTTAATTCCAGACAGTACGAACCATATGGTTCGTTTTTTTTAGGTCAAGATTATCTCTTTTTAATATTCTTCCAGAAAAAATGAATGGCTATTCCTAAAAGAACAAGTGCCAGGATAAGCTGCAAAACAGGTGAATTACCAATAAATCCCGTGAATTTTGCAAATTTTGGAAAAAATGAATCGATAGTATATTTTGCCATAACTACAATTAGAATTGCAAAAGCAAGAAAAGCAAGGATGGTTTCGTGATGAATTTTCTTTATCTCCACATTTCCGCCGGTTTCTTTAAAGAATTTATCGTATTTTATCTTTTTTCTTTTGTCCGATAAAACCGCGTAAGCTTCTTTAAGTTGAATCCTTCTTTTTTTTGCTTCAGATTTTTCTTCTTCTGTTTCAAAGTTTTCAGGATTATTATGCCTGTAGAGTGCTTTATATGAAGCCTCTATAACTTCATGACCAGCTTTAGGATGAACTTCCAGAATATCGTAGTAATTTTTCATATACTTTTAAACCTTTTCTAACTGTCTTTTATTATACATTAACAGTAGAAGATAAAGAAATAATCATGCTATAGTTAAAATCAGTATAAAGATGCAGAAAATCAGAATTTTTCCGCATCCTCTGAGATCTAGTGTCAAGGCAGCAGTGCCGGCTCCTCGCCGCCACAACTACCTTTCACCTTTCCAAAGTCGGGTTTGAAAAATTCGATTTTCCCGGAAAATCAGAATTTTTCCGCACCCTCTATTGCTATTGAAGAAACATCATAGTATATTTTTTATTACAACTTAAAGAAAATAAATAATCAGGAGAATTTATAATGGATCAAATCACACGCATAGCGTCAGATTTAAATGAAAAAACAGATAACAGATACCAGCTCGTCTATGAAATTGCAGAACTTGCAAAAAGACTTGTTGACGAATCAAACTCAAGAAAACATCAGGAAGAATTTGGTTACGATGTAGAACCTACATTTAACGCTTCAATTAAAAAAGAAAAACCTGTCCAGCATGCCATCATGGTAAAAGCAAGCGAAACAGATGAAGGCGGACTCGTAGGATAAATAAAAATTTAATATTATTAATTAAAAAAACAGCCTATTAGGCTGTTTTTTAGTATAACTTGACAGTTTTAAAAAATCTTTTATACTAACCATAGTTAGTATTATGTAACAAAATATTGTGATTTTTTAAAAAATCAGACAAACAAATAGCAAAAATTTATATTTATACGTTTTTATCATTGTGAAAATTATAAAAAGGAGCAAAATATGAGAGTTGATTCTTTAAACATGATTTACTCACAGCCACAGATAAAATCTTTAAATAAAAAACAGAATAAAAATGATTCTTCACCTGTTTATCAGTATAATTTAAAAGCCGATCAGGTTTCTTTTAGGAATAATAAACCATCTAAAGCAGAAATGGAGCAAATTATTTCAGATAGTGTTCAATTAGTTCGTTCAAAAATAAATATAGACAAAGTTGAAAAAAATATAAAACCGGAAACACATATTCTAAAACATGGGAGAAGAAACGAGGAAGAATTTGCAAAAATGTGGGATCGTGTTTACGAGGCTTCTGAAAACAAATAAAATTTTATTTTCCAAGTTCCCCAGCTACTCTTGCAGTTTCCTGAACAGTTTTTGAAAGAGCTGCTCTGACTTTATTTTCTTCCATAACCATAAGACCTGCTATTGTAGTGCCTCCAGGTGTTGTGACTTCATCTTTTAAAACAGAAGGATGTTTTCCTGTTTCAAGCACCATTTTAGCAGCCCCAAGGGTTGTCTGGGCAGCAAGTTCAATGGCAACATTTTTTGGAATACCGAGTTTAACGCCGCCGTCTGCAAGAGCTTCAATTATCGTGTATATAAAAGCAGGACCGCTGCCGCTTATTCCTGTAACTGCATTGATAAGTTTTTCCTGAATTTCTATGCTTCTTCCGACTTTAGAAAAAAGCTCAAGAGCAAATTTCATCTGTTCGCCAGAAACATATTGCCCTCTGCAAATTGCAGCCATGCCTTCTCCCAGAAGAGCCGGAGTGTTTGGCATAACTCTTATAACAGAAATTTTATCATCAATAATTTTTTCTATAAAACCAGTGCTTATTCCTGCTGCAATTGAAATTAAGAGTTTGTTTTCTGTCAGACAATCTTTTATATTTTCAACTACAGACTGAATAAAATGAGGTTTTACACAAAGGATTACAATATCAGATTTATTTACAAGTTCTTTATTATCGGTGAATACTGTTATTCCAAGCTCTGAAGATATTTTTTCAGCAATTTGTTCTGATACTTCAGAAGCTAAAATATTATCTCTGGATATAAAATCTGAGTTTACAAGACCGTTTATTATAGCCTTTCCCATATTTCCCGCACCGATAAAACCTATCTTAACTTTATTCATTATTTATTTCCTTAATTTTTTATTATTTATCTTATTGTAATACTTGTAGCACTGCTGCAAGGTCGTTAATATATATTTAAATTTATTTACCAATTATAACTCATTTAATAAAATATTCTCAGCTTATTTATTAATCCTGTATTTTGTTATAAAATCTAAATTAGCCTAAAAACCTTATACATGTTATAATTAATTGTGTATAAAAGTTCTTTTAAATAAGTAATATAAACAAGTTTTAATAGATTGGAATAAAAAACAATGATAGAAAATAACTCTCAAGCTTATAATGCCGAAAATATACGTGTGTTAGAAGGTTTAGAAGCTGTTAGAATGAGACCCGGCATGTATATAGGATCAACTAGCCAAAGGGGTCTCCATCACCTCGTATATGAAGTTGTAGATAATTCAGTGGATGAAGCTCTTGCAGGTCATTGTTCACAAATAAAAGTTACCATCCATAATGATGACAGTGTAACAGTTGAAGATGACGGTAGAGGTATCCCTGTCGATATTAAACCTGATTCAGGCAAATCTGCGCTTGAAATTGTTCATACAGTTCTTCATGCCGGCGGTAAATTCGGAGATGGCGGATACAAAGTATCCGGCGGTCTTCATGGAGTTGGTGCTTCGGTAGTAAATGCACTTTCTGAAAAGATGATTGTTGAAGTTTCAAGAAGCGGTTGGGTTCATAAACAGACTTACCTAAGAGGAGAGCCCGATACAGCCGTTTTAAAAGTTAGAGAAACAGAGAAAACAGGTACAAAAACTACATTCTGGCCTGATCCTGAAATATTTAAAGAAACAACAAAGCTTGATAGAGATGTTATTGCCGGTCGTCTGAGAGAGATGGCTTTCCTAAATAAAGGTTTAAAAATAGTTTTCTTTGATGATGAAACCGGAAAAGAAGAAACATTCTATTATGAAGGTGGAATAGCCAGTTATGTTGAATATTTAAATAATAATAAATCTCCAATTTTCCCTGAAACTGTTTATATTGAACATGTAAAAGATGGAATTACTGTTGAAGTTGCCATGCAATATACAGATTCTTACAGCGAGACTATTTTAAGTTTTGCTAACAATATTAACACCCATGAAGGAGGAACCCACCTTACTGGCTTCAGGAATGCCCTTACAAGAGTTGTTAATGACTATGCAAAAAAGAATAATATTTTAAAAGAAAATGATGATAATTTAAGCGGTGATGATGTCAGAGAAGGTTTAACCGCTATAATCAGTGTTAAAATCCCTGATCCTCAGTTTGAAGGTCAGACAAAGCAGAAACTTGGTAACAGTGAAGTACAGACTGTAGTTAATGCTGTTGCATACGAAAAAATCCAAGAATGGCTTGATTTTAACCCAAAATTCGGTAGAACAATTATAGAAAAAGCACTCCAGTCCTCACGCGCAAGAGAAGCTGCAAGAAAAGCAAGAGAGCTTACAAGAAGAAAAAGCGTGCTTGAAAATTCAACTCTGCCTGGAAAATTATCAGATTGCAGCAGCAGAGAAGCTGATAAATCTGAAATATATATAGTTGAAGGAGATTCAGCGGGTGGTAGTGCTAAACAGGGCAGAAACAGAATGTTTCAGGCTATTTTACCGTTAAGGGGCAAAATCCTTAATGTAGAAAGAGCCAGAATTGATAAAATTTACGGTAATACTGAAATTCAGTCTTTAATACAGGCTTTTGGTATTTCTATCGGCAGAGAAAATGATGAAGAATTTGATATTACAAAACTTCGTTATCACAAAATTATTATAATGACAGATGCTGACGTTGATGGAGCTCACATCAGAACATTGCTTCTGACATTCTTCTTCAGATATGCAAAGCCTTTAATTGAAAATGGTTTTGTTTATATTGCTCAGCCTCCTCTCTTTAAGATTTCAATAGGCAAGCAATCACAGTATCTTTATGACGAAAGAGCGCTTGATAAAGTTCTTAGAGAACGTGGTATAAACGGACTAACGTTATTTGATTCTAAAAAAACCAAAACATGTCAGGGAGAAGAATTCGGTAAGTTACTTTCTAACATGTCTGCTTACTACAATTCGTTTAGAAATCCTGTTTTAAATTCAATTCCTGAAATCATTATAAGAGGTTTAATTGGTTCCAACATAGGAACAGGTCACTTTGAAAGTACTGAAAAACTTGAAGAAATTAAAGAATATCTTGATCATTACTTTAAAGATCATCAGATTAACTACAATGTAGAAAATGCAAATTATACAGTTGAAGTTAAAAGTAATGAAGAAACAAACAAAAATACTATCAGCATTAATTCTTCAGATCTTGAAGAACCCGTTTCAATTACTGCACTGCTTATTAACAGCATTGAATTTAACAGAATCAAGGAAGCTTATCCTGTTATAAGAGCATTCCTCCTTGAAGAAGAAAAATCCTTAAATCTTGTAATAGACGACAAAACTGATATTGAGATAAGTTCATTTGATGAACTTAAAAAAGTCGTTGAAGAAAGAGGCAAAAAAGGTGTAAATATCCAAAGATTTAAAGGTCTTGGAGAAATGATGCCGCAGCAGCTTTGGGAAACAACAATGGATCCTGAAAATAGAACACTATTACAGGTCACAATTGAAGATGCAATTCTTTCTGACAGACTTTTTGATATTCTGATGGGCGAAAGGGTTGAACCAAGAAGAGAATTCATCGAAACAAACGCTGTTTACGCCAACAACATTGATACATAATAGAAATTATTAATAATAAAAAGAGATTCAATATAGTTTGAATCTCTTTTTTAGCATTTTGACATAAAAATTTTCAACCCATATAATATGGTAATAAAAATTTTAATTGATAATTTTATCAACAAAAATCATAATTAACAGTGTTAGATAAGATAAAAGGTAAAAATATGTATAAATTTAAAAAAGCTTTTACACTTGCAGAGGTTTTAATAACCCTTTTAATAATCGGCGTAATTGCTTCTATCGTCATCCCCGGAGTAATTAACGATACCAAAGAAGCTGAATTTAATGTCGGAGTCAAAAAAACCTACGCTGATCTCTCTAATGCTCTCAAGATGGTTCTGATTAATAATGGCAATGTTCTTGACTTTGCAAATGAGCCAGCGTTAAGAGATGATTTTTGTAATGTAATGACTTGCGTTGCAAAAGGTAGAGGAATTGATGTAGTTCCTGGTGGAGATGCTTTTTACCGTTATAAAAATAAGGCAGTTATTGAAGGTGATTTTAATTATAGCAATAATATTGTTGCTAAATTAAATAATGGAACTTTATTTCTTATTCTTCCCGTTGATTCTACTTGTGCTGTTTGGGGAGTAAATGTATGTGCAAAAATACAAATAGACATAAACGGTTTAAAAGGACCAGCTATGGCAGGAAAAGACGTTTACATGTTCTATATAGTACGTAACAATGGAGCCTACTCAATTCTTCCAGCTGGAACAGATAACGATACAGCATTCCAAAATTGGGCTTGTAGTATAAGTACTAATAATGGTGAAGCTTGTACTGCCAGGAGACTTTATAATCCTGACAGCATGCCATAATAAACCTACAAAATATGTCATTCTGAGCGAAGGCGAAGCCGTAGCAGAAGAGTCTTACTAACTTTCATTAATAATCCGGAAACTACAATTGGTAAGATCTCTCCATTTCGTTTCACTCTAGTCGAGATGACAAAGTAGTAGCCCATCAGTAATCTTCAATATTTTTATAAAAAAAATATTAAATATCTGGCTATAATTTAGTGGATAGTATTTCAATATGTTTTTAATTGTCGTAGAATCGACATATTAAGGAACAAAGAAAAAATTTATATATTGTGTCATGCTGAATTTATTTCAGCATCTTAGGTACTATTAGATCCTGAAATATATTAGCAACACACAGAAAGTGTTATGTAAAAATTGTTAATATGAGAATGTGCCTTTGGCACTTCAGGATGACACCTTCAGTTTATCCACACAATAATATAGTAGCGAGTTTATAGATAAGGCTTGGTGATTAGGAAATGAAAAACAGAAAAATAATGCTTGCAGTCATTATAGGTCTGGTTGTGGCCAGTATTTATGTCATACTGACCAAACCCACAAAACTTGGTCTGGATTTAATAGGGGGATCAAGGCTTGTTCTTGAAGCTCAAACTACACCTCAGATTCAAAAAATTACACCTGATATGATGGATAGTTTGCAGTTTGCAATTGAAAAAAGGGTTAATGCAATTGGTGTTGCAGAGACTGTTGTTCAAAGAGCAGGAGAAAACAGATTAATTGTAGAAATTCCAAGTATCAGCGACCCTCAAAAAGCCAAGGAATATCTTGGAGAAACAGCAAGCCTGGAATTTAGAGAACAAAAAACAGGATTTAATAACCAGCCTGTATGGGTCAGTACCGGTTTATCAGGTAAAGATGTTAAAAAAGCACTGATAGGAAGTGATCCTACTACAGGCGAATGGAAAGTTGACATAGAATTTACTGATGCAGGGTCAAAAAAGTTTGCAACTTTAACCCAAAGGCTGGTACAAAAGCCAATGGCTATTTTCTTTAACGGTGAACTTCAATCAGCACCGGTTATTCAGGAACCTATTTTAGGCGGCAGAGCTCAAATAACCGGCGGACAGGGCGGCTTTAAATTTGAAGAAGCAAAAAAGATGGTTGACCTTGTTAATGCGGGTGCTTTACCTGTACCGGCAGAGATAATTGAAGAAAATTCAATAGGGCCAAGTCTGGGTAAAGACTCAATAGAAAAAAGCAAAATGGCAGGACTTGTCGGTCTTGCACTCGTAATGCTTTTTATGCTTGTTTACTATAGAGTTCCTGGTGTTATAGCTAACATAGCACTTATTTTATACAGTATTTTTGCATTTGCTGTATTTAAAATAATACCTGTTACCCTGACTCTTGCAGGTATTGCAGGTTTTATTCTCAGTATAGGTATGGCGGTAGATGCTAATATTCTTATCTTTGAGAGAACGAAAGAGGAGTTAAGAGCAGGAAGAACCCTTTTTACAGCGATAAATGCCGGATTTGACAGAGCATTCACAAGTATTTTTGACAGTAATATGACAACGATCATAACATGTACAATTCTTTATATGCTTGGAACAAGTATAATAAAAGGCTTTGCTTTTACACTTGTAATAGGTGTTTTAATAAGCATGTTTACAGCAATTACAGTTACAAAGACATTTATGCATCTTGTCTTTGGTTCAGGACAGCTTAAACATCCCGGATGGTTTGGACTTAAAAAGGAACAAATATCAAACTCTGTAAATGTTGAAGATACTAACCCAAGAAAAGCCAGACTGGGTGTGCTTGATTAATAACTCGCAAAAGAGTCTTTATCAGGTTAAATCTAAAAATATTAAACATAAATTTTAAAAGGAGAATAAAAGTGGCTAGTCCGTTATTAAGAAATAAAAATATAATTGATGTTGTTAAATTTAAGTGGCTTTGGATTGGAATTTCTTTAGTACTTATTATTCCCGGCATTGTAGCTATGATTTACTCAACCATGATTTACCCGACACATTCACCGTTGAAGCTCGGAATAGACTTTACCGGTGGAACTATGCTTCAGTATGGTTTTTCAAAACAACTTACCACTGATGATATAACTGTTGTCAGAGATGATTTTAAAAAAATTGGAATTGAGAATCCGGTAATTCAAATTGAGAATGCTGACGCTTTCTTGAAAAAACAGGCTGCTACGGCAACTACTGCTAAAACCGGTAATACTAAAGCTGCAGATATAAAAAGTGTAATTTCGATCAGGACAAGATTTTTAGATAGTGAAAAATCAAACAACGAAATAAATAAAGTAAATGATGTTTTAAAAAGCTCTTTCGGTTCTTTTACCCCTCTTCAAGTCAGCTCAATTGGACCAACACTTGGAACAGAACTGTTTAAAAATTCAGTAGTTGCTTTATTACTTGCTTTTGCTGCAATTGTTACTTATCTGGCATTCAGATTCAAGCTTGATTATGGGATGTTTGCCCTTGTATCACTTCTTCATGATGCTCTTTTTATATGCGGGGTATTTTCAATATTCGGTTTGCTTTTTGGAACAGAAATAGACAGCCTTTTTATTACCGCTGTTTTAACAATAGTAGGTTTTAGCGTCCATGATACTATTGTTGTTTTTGACAGGATAAGGGAAAATTCAAGATTTCTTGCCAAAAAAATGTCATTCAATGACGTAGTTAATGCAAGTGTTAATCAAACTCTTGCCAGAAGTATTAATACATCATTAACAGTTCTTATAACACTGCTTGCACTGTTTTTCCTTGGCGGAGTGACAACAAGAGACTTCGTGCTTGCAATGATTCTTGGAATTGTAATCGGAACATATTCAAGTATATTTAATGCAAGTACACTCCTTGCAATGTGGAGAAGCAGAGGAGCCAAACCAACTCCAAAAGCTGCTTAAATTAAAAAATTTTGAAATTAAAAGCGGGGATTATTTCCCGCTTTTAATCTGGTTAAAATTTAAATGTCACCATGTTATACTGTTACGATATGAAATCATGGCAGGAAGGATATTTTTAGTTGGAAACAGCACAAATTAAAAAAAGAGCGGCTTTACTTTCAATAAGTTCAAACATTATCCTTATAATTTCAAAATTTATTGTTGGAATGATAACAGGTAGCGTGAGTATAATTTCAGAAGCGGTACATTCGTTCAGTGATCTTTTAGCTGCAATACTGGCTTATTTTTCTGTAAAAGCTGCCGCAGAACCTGCGGATATAGAACATCAGTTTGGACATGGAAAATTTGAAGATTTATCAGGCGGACTAGAAGGAGCTTTAATCTTATTTGCAGCCGGTTATATTATTTATGAAGCAGTAGAAAAGTTACTTGGAAACATTTCAAGCGAATTTAACACAGGAGCAGGCATAATAGTTATGTTTGTTGCTATTGTAGTGAATATTATAGTCAGCAGACATCTTTTTAAAGTAGCCCATAAAACGGAATCAATAGCTCTTCTTGCGGATGCGGAACACTTAAGAACAGATGTTTATACTTCAGCAGGTGTTTTAGTAGGTTTGGTACTGATAAGATTGACAGGAATTACTTTGCTTGATCCAATAGTAGCTATTTTAATTGCACTTGTTATTATTAAAACAGGTATTGAACTTTGTATGACATCGGCTAAAAATCTGCTTGATACTTCTTTGCCCGAAGAAGAAAGAATTGTAATAAAAAATATTGTCAATAAATACATGCCTGATGAAGTTATTGATATTTTAAGACTCAAAACAAGAAAAGCAGGAGCTGAGAGATTAATTGAATTTACACTTACAGTTCCTGATGAAATGACTATAAAAAATGGGCATGATCTTTGTGACAGAGTTGAAAATGATCTTGCCAAAGAAATCAACAATGTAAAAGTAACTATTCATCTTGAACCCTGCGATGGAAAATGTCCTGATTGCAATTCTAATCACAGTAATAACTTTGTATGTCATAAGCTGAAAAATAAATAATTCATTTTGAAAGCAAGCTGGAAATGAAAAAAACAAAAATATATCTGTTACTTATTTTTTTATTATTAACTTTCTGTGATTTAAAAGCATTTTCAGAACAGAAAGTAGTAGTTATTCCGTCTTCGGATGTACTTTCCCTCGGAAAAATTTTAGTTAGAGAATCTAATCGTTTCAAGCCTTTTGGTGATGATAAATATGTTACCTTAACACCGTCAGTTGTTGTCGGTACAGGTTTTAACAGTGAAATCTCAGCAGGTGTTGCTACTTCTATGTCAGATAGTACAAAAGTAAGAGCTGATATGGCAGTAAAAAAAGTATTCTTTATAAGCGGAGCTAACAGACTTACAGTTGGAACGAGAATAAATCCTTATTTAACCGGAGTTTCAAAACCGGAAATTTTTACCTATACACATTTTTCAACAAAAATAAGAAAAACAAAAACGACTCTTACTTCAGGTATGTACGTGGCTGGAAACAAACATTACTTACCTGATAAGCCGGGTGTTATCCTCGGCATGGAACAGGTAATTATTAGAAATAAATTAAGACTGGCAATGGACTGGACATCAAGAAATGAATCGTACGGTCTTATTGGAGTTGCTTTAAAATACAGACCTGTGCCGACATTATCTATCACAAATGGAATTGTAATTCCAAACGGTGATAAAGGAAAACTAGCCTTTATTGTATCAATATCCAAAAATTTCTCTATTATAGATTAATTTCAATAATAAAATCATTATGATAAAATGATTTTAAATCTGGTAGAAAATAATAAAAAGGGAGTAAATGAAGTGAAAGTAAAAATTATCATACTGGCAGTAACTTTATTAACTTTTATAAGTATTCAGTCAGTAAATACAATTTACGCTGATAGTAATGATTTTAGCCAGGCAGATTTTAACCGTGTCTCAAAAGGAGATAAAAATCTGATCAATGCTAAATTGGAAAAAGCTGATTTGCAGAGTGTTGATTTGAGCTGCGCCAATCTTCAAAATGCAGAGCTTGATAAAGCTAACCTTCAAAATGTTAACCTTGCAAAAGCAAATCTTCAAAATGCAGAACTTGAAGGAGCAAATCTTCAAAATGCTGACCTGACAAAAGCAAATCTTCAAAATGCTGATCTTGAAGGAGCAAACCTTAAAGGCGCTAAAATAAACGGTGCAAACTTTAAAGGTGCAGAACTCGGTTATGTTGTCTGGACAGATGGCAGAGTATGCGCAGAAGATTCAGTTGGATCCTGCTGGTAATTTGAGAAGTGAAAGTGTCGGCCTTTAGCCAAACTTGTTCTAGGAATTTTATTAGAGAGTGCGAAAAAATCTTAATTTTTTCGCACTCTCTAATATTTTACCGAGTTATACAAAATCTTTACAAATTTCACTATTAGCTGTCTATTGTTAGAATAAAATTAATAGAGACCGCTGCATAACTATAATTTTTGTCAAAAAGCTAGGATTTGCGGTCGACCCTTGTAAAAGCGAAAGCCCGAAAGGGCAAGCGAAGGGGGAGCGTTAAAAGTGAAACGGTCAGTTTTACTTTTAAAAGCTCATTCAGGGCTTGGCCCGGCCAGTAGGGCTGAAGTCTGGATATGAAAAGGGCAATATTTTGGTAGTTATACATCAGTCTTTTAATAGTCGACAGATAAAGGTAAAAAATTGAGAAAAAACAAAAATTACAGATTAATAAGATTAATAGAACAAAGTATAAAGGATTTTAAACTTGATCTTACTGATTATAATATCCTTTTACCTACGGTAGCATCTGAACCTGCGCTTTTGCCTATAATGGCAAGTATGGCTGGAGCTGCAAATATTTACATACCTGCAAGAGATATAGAAACGGTTAATAAAACATCATTTTTTATTAATGAACTTGACTTAAAAAATCGTATAGCTTTTATTGAGAAAGAAAATCCCCAAATTTTATCAAGCCTGGATATAGTAATAAAAGGAGAGGGTATTTCTTACATTGATTCTGAATTTATATCAAAATTAAATGAAAATTGTGTCATATCAGTTTTTCCCAGAAATTTTGATTTTACAAATATTGAAGGAATTGATCTTGATGAATGTACAAAAAAGAAAATACCTGTTATAGCCGTTGATCCTGATGATAAAACCCTTATGCTGAATAAATATTTTGCACATTTGGCAATCAAAAGATGTTTTCAGGCAGATATGAATATACTAAATTCACGTATACTTCTTGTAGGCAGCGGTGAATTAATGGAAACTACTTTAGGTTTGCTTAAAACTATGGGTGCGGTGGTTTATATCGCTTACACAGACAGGCCGCAGGATCAGCTTTATATCTTAAAACATCTGCATGAAGTTGAAACAGTAATTGTTGTGGATTATCCTCAAAAAGCGGAACTTGTGGTAGGAAACAATGGTTTTATAGACATAGGAGATCTTACTGATATAAATCCGGAAGTAAGGATAGTTCATATTTCAGGCAGGATGGAAATTAATCCCCTGGCATTTAACAGGGTATTTTATACTCCGGAGGTCATTACTCAGAATTCATTAAATGTAAATGCCAATGATATTGGCTTAAAAGCTCTTTCGGATATAACAGCCGCAGTTATGAAAGTTACACAGAACTTAATAAAATCCAGAAACAGGTCTTTACTTCCGGGAGAATCTCTAGTATCATACAATATCATTAACGCAGAAGGACCTGTGGTTCTTGGAAAAATTATTTTTTAATATGTTATATTGTAATTGTTAGAAAATTTGTTATTAGTTTATGAGGTTGGTTAATTAGTAAATATGAGTATAGTAGTTGAAGTTTTTATTTCGTTGGTAACCGTTGGTTTATTAGCAGCTGGAATACTAAATATAACTCCGTTTTTAGGAAAATAAGCCACAAGTTAAATATTAAAAGAGAGGATTGATTAATCAATCCTCTCTTTTACATGAAAAATAAGTTTCTTAATGAATATTAATAAAAGAGGAAAATCATGCAATTAATTTATTGCGATTGTTTTTAAAACAATATAATAAATTTGTTGGAGATAAAAATGCTGAATAATATCAGTGAAATTAAATTACAAAATATATCATTTAATGGAAATAAAAAAGGAAATGTATATTATTTACCTGGTTTAAAAGAAGATAGTTTTGAAAGAAGTATTCCTGATAGATCTAAATCGGTTACTAGCAAATCAGATATTCCTAAACTGGTTTTTTCTAAAAATATTAAGTTAAGTCGGAACGGGGAACAGGTTAAAACCCTGTTATTTAAGCTTCAAAGCTTTAGATATCAACTCGGATCAAAAAATCCTTCAGGATTTTTTTTAGGAGAAGTTGAAGATCTTGCAGGTAAATTAGGAAAAGAAGAATTTTATAGAGCTTTTCTTGAAGTTGCACAGAACTATAAACAAATACCAAAAAAAGACATCTTGCCTGGTGAAATAGGCAGAGCCTCAATTAAAGTTCATAAAGATAATACAAAAGGAGTTTTTGACAGGCATGTTAATTGGGCAACCAAGCATTTTACAGATGCTATGGTTCTTGTAGATAAATATGTTAAAAATAATTTTCCTGAAGAAATTCGCAGATCACTTCTAATTAAGGAAAACATAACAAAAAATGTTAAAAATTTAGTTGAAGAAACAAGTACAAATATTAGAAATATAGAAAATCAACAGCTAATTGAAAATTTAACCGAAGAAATGAAACAGGAATATGATTGGTTAATTCAAGTTTTAAGAAGTAAACGAGACGTATTAAATAAAATAATAAAATTAAGATAAAACATTGCAAGTTTGACTAAAGCCTCCAACGCCTTGCCAAGAACGAGATTCTCAGGCTTCGCAAGCTTTGCCAGCATTCCCGCGGAGTTTATCCTGAGCGAAGTCGAAGGACACGAGCTTTTTACGTTTATTAACCGGAATTTATTGTTTTTAGTAAAACAAGCTATAAAAGATATTTAGATTTTTATTTTTAGTGATAACATGCTTTATAGAAAATTAATTCTATGTTGAGTTCGTTTACTATATAAAGAGTGTATCTATGGCAAATATTCTTATTATTGAAAATAACCTGATGAATCTGGAAATGGCTGCTGAGTTACTCAATGGAGCAAAACATAACGTGCTTAAAGCTGAAAATGCTCCAGAAGGAATAAAATTAGCCAGATTAAAGAGCCCTGATCTTATTTTAATGGATCTAAGCCTTCCTGTAGTAGATGGGTTGAGCGCAACACGAATATTGAAACATGATGTTTTAACAGAAAATATTCCTGTTGTTGCATTTACAGCTATGGTAATGGAGAGTGACAAAGAAAAAGCTTTCGGGGCAGGTTGCTCCGGTTTTATAACCAAACCTATAGATATTTCAAATTTTGTTTCACTTGTAGAAAACCATATAAAAATCCCGATTGAAAAAAAAGATTTACTTCAAAAACAGAATGATTATTCAAATAACACTGAAAAAATTCCTGATTCCAAATACAAATGGCATAAAATTCTTATTGTTGACGACAATCCAATGAATGCAGAACTCCTGAAAGAAATTCTGGAACAGATCAATCAAAGTTCTTTTATTGCGTATTCCGGCAAACAGGCACTTGAAGCTGTCAGTAAAGAAAAATTTGATCTTATTTTACTTGATGTAATGATGCCTGAAATGAGTGGTTTTGAAGTAATTGAATATTTAAAATCAGACCCAAAAACAAAAGATATACCGGTTATATTTATCACTGCCTTGAATGAGACAAATGACATAATTAAGGGAATTAATCTGGGGTCATACGAATATATACTAAAACCCTTTCATATCGAAGAATTAAAAGCAAGAATAATAAATGCTCTTAAAATTAAAGATCTTCAGGATGAGTTAAAAGAAGAAAAAAATAAGCTTGATTTAATATTCAGGTTTTCAGCTGACGGAATCGTCATGCTTAATTCATCATTTAAAATAATTTCCTGTAATGAACAGTTTGTTCAATGGTTTGGCCCAAGCAAAAAAGAAATTTTGGGCAGGGATTTTCACGAATTTTTTAATTGTTATTGCAGAGAACCAAACAAATTTTCCAGTCCTGAGTTCCCGGATTTAAAAACTTTTAGTGAAATTTCAGTCAAAACTGAAAATGGAGAAAAAATTTATCAGATCAATTATTCCAAAATTTTTGAGAATGAATCTGAAACAGAAGGTTATGTTCTTGTTATAAGAGATATTACAGAACATAAGGAAGTAGAAAAACAAAAAGAAACTTTTGTTGCAACTTTAACTCATGATTTAAAAACCCCTATTAGAGCTGAAATAATGGCAATGGAACTGTTATTAAAAGGTAATTTTGGCATATTAACAAATGAGCAGACTGATATTATCAGAGATACACTTTATTCAAGCAGATATATGTTTGGTATGGTTGATAATTTACTCTCCACATACCGGTATGAAAATGGCAGTATCAATCTCAATAAAGAAAATATAGATATTATTAGTCTTATAAAAACCTGTTATAACGAATTAAAATATCTTATAGAAGATAAAAATCAAATAATTTCATTTGAATTTATGGAAGATAACATAATTATTTCAGCAGATATTTTGGAACTTAAAAGAGTAATAACAAATTTACTTACCAATGCAGTATCTTATACCCATGAACATGGTAAAATTACTATTAAAAGTGAAATTAAACATAATGAAGTTCAAATTTCCTTTATAGATAATGGTAAGGGAATACCAGAGCATGATATTTCAAATTTGTTCAACAAATACACAAGTCAGGCCAAAAAATTCAGGCAAGTGGGAACAGGTTTAGGTCTTTATCTTTCAAAACAAATAATTGAAATACATGGAGGTTCAATTATTGTTGAAAGTGAAGAAAATAAAGGCAGCAAATTTACTTTTTCTCTTCCTCTGGTACATACTCTTAACGCAATCTAGTCCTTCCGAAGACCGAAATTTTTTTAAAAATCGTAATTATGTACGGTCTTTGTCTAGTTGGGTATTATAAAGCAGAAATTTTGTTTTTATTATAAAAATGCGGAGCGGGAGTGAAGAAAAGTTGAAAAGGCTGCGATTAGCAGGCTTTGGAGGCTTTTCGTAACTCGTTCTTATCTAACTCACAGGGAGGATTTTATATATGGTCAATAAAAATACAATTGTTGCGGAAAGAATAAAATATCTTTCCGAGCTTCCAGAAACAGATTATCCCTTTATCACGTTATATTTAAATATTAATTCACATGAAAATCTTTTTGAACAGGCAGAAAAGAATAGAATATTTATAAAAGATTCTTTTAGAAACACTTTAGATAAAATAAAAGAAGAAGATAACAGAGATAAATTAACAAGTTTTCAAAAAGATGAAGAAAAAATCCTGAATTATATCAATAACGATTTGAAAACTCAGGCTCATGGAGCAGTAATTTTTGCCTGCAGTAAGCTTGGAATTTTTGAAACGTTCCAATCGCTTATGTCATTTGAAAATACTTTTTCTGTAGATTCTTTTCCTCATTTGAAGCAGCTTGCTTATCAAATGGAAGAATTTGAAAACACTCTTGTAATTGTAGTTGATTCCAAGTATTCAAAGATATTTAGCCTTAAGTTAGGCGGGTTTGTTTTTAGAGAAATTAATGTCACAGATATCGTACATAAATATCACAAGCAGGGTGGCTGGGCTCAAGCAAGATATCAAAGGCATGTCAAAGATCAAATAGAAAAGCATTATGAAGAAACTGTAAAAGTCGCTATTGAACTTTTTGATAAAGAACAATACGAAAATGTAATTCTTATAGGCCAGGAAAACGAAATTAAAAATTTTATATTTTATCTGCCCAAAAGAATTAATATGAAAGTTATTAATACAGATAGTCTTTATACAAGAGAAAATATAAACAAAATCATGGAAACCATATTTGATGATCTTAGAAAAACAGAAAAAGAAAGAGAATTAAAAGTTATAGAAGATATAATTACCCTTGCTCAAAGCGGAGGGCCTGAAACACTAGGCATGCAGGATACAATTCAACTTGCAAAAGAAGGAAGAATCAGCTTACTTACAGCTGTTAAAGATCTTTCTTTTGAAGGCTGGAGATGCGATGGGTGTTACTATATTGATAAAAATCAATATCAGGCCGGATGCCCCAAATGCAATGGAAGTACGAAACATACTGATCTTGTTGAGGAAGCAGTAAGACTAACTTTGAAGAATGGGGGAAAAGTCGATCTTGTTGAAGGGGAAGCTGCTGAAGAGTTAAGAAAATACGAAGGTATCGGAGCTTATTTGAGGTATTAGTAAGTATTTGAAAAGTTTAAATTACCAGATTGTCTGAAGGAGGAGTTTGACGGCATGACAAACAAATAAGCAGGCTTTGCATTTTACAGATATATTTTATTTCTTCTCTTTTTTCTGTTTTTCTATTCGTTTTTTGGCATTGTATACAGACACTCTTGCCAGCTGTTTTCTGGTTGAACTGTCATAAAATACAAGCCAGTGTTTTCTTTTGGGGTTATCAACAGCAAAGGATAAAGTTCCGATCATTCTTGAATTAGGCTTAATTTTTACAAACCACATGCTTGTATCTCCAAAAAGAGAAGGATAATAAACGGATTTGTAATCATTAACAAGTGCCATATCGAATGTGCTGAAGGTTTTGTCAGTTTTGTTATCAACCATTAAATTTAATGTTATCGTATTTAATTCTCCAAAAGGATCTTTTTCAAGCTTGTATCCGACAATCTGAAGATCAAGGCCATCAATGGATTTTTCTTCGTCCTTAAAAGCTTCCTCTTTCAAGACAGGTAAATTAAGTGCCCCTTTAATTTCAACATTTATTTCATCACCCGGAGCAATCATTACTTCGCCGCCTTTTCTGATCAGCGAGGACGTTGCACCAACAACAGCACCAACACCTGCTCCGCCTGCAATAGTGTAACCATGACTTGCTACAGCTGCTCCCAGCCCAAGGTATTTAAATGCAAGAAATCCGCCAAGTACTCCACCTGCAACTGTATAAGCTGTATCCTGAAGAGCAACTTTTGCAACTGAAGCAGCAGCATTTCTTTTTGTTGTCATAGAAGCTTCTATAGGAATTTTTCTCCCATCAGGAGTAATAAGATAGTCAAAATGTAAGGTGATATAAGCATCCCGGCCAAGTCTTTTTGATTCTTCAAGTGAATTAACTTTTCCATGCGCTATTGTTCCTGTTGGAATTATTATTCCTCCCGGAACTGTAAGATCATTCGTTATTTCTGCAAAAAATTCATCATCTTTTTGGTTATAGCCTGAACTCAACACGTTTGAAACTGTCATTTTCAGCCTTGTACCCTGTTCTACTTTCTTTGTCTCGCCTGTAAAGATTTGTTTATCATCTTTTTTATCTTCATTTATTTCTACATTACCATGGAAAAGAACCTTTCCAGCTTGATTATCAGCAGGTTCCTGCTGGGCAAAAGCAAATCCACTGTGAGCTACAAGCAAACAGATTATAAAAAAAGATATTAAAAATTTTTTAATTCTAAAAATTATAAACATCCTCTTCAAAAATTACTTACTTTAATGATACATTAATTTAAGGTAGTGAACAGATACAAACTGGTAAATAGTTTAATCATATCTTTAAAATCGAGAATTTTATCATCTTGTATATACTTGTCATTGCGAGGATTTCTTCGAAATCCGTGGCAATCTGTCTAGTTTTCGCTTATTATTTTCTGAATTAATTAGCAAGATCCTTCGACTTCACTTCGTTTCGCTCAGGATGACATTCAGGGATTTTTTGTTTTTTCCAACATCACAATTTGACCACTACTTAATTTAATATAAACTACATTATTATAGATAAGAAAATGAAACAATAAGATAATACGGTAATTTAAGGGCTGAAACTTTATGATAACCAAAGAAAAACTAAAAATTTTATATGATAACGACATTGATACAGGTATTTTAAGAAACAAAAAAATAGCTGTACTTGGCTTTGGAAGTCAGGGCATGGCTCAGGTACTTAATCTAAGAGATAGTGGAGCTAACTTAAAGATAGGGATAAGACCTGAAAGTCCGAAAATTAAATCAATACAAGAAGAAAATATTGAATATGCAGAAATAGAAGAAGTAACCAGATGGGCAGATGTTATTTTAATGCTTATTCCCGATGAATGCCATAAAGAAGTTTATGAAAATCATATAAAAAACAATATAAAACCGGGAACATATCTTGTATTTGCACATGGATTCAGCATACATTTCAAACAAATTATTCCAAGAGCAGATATAAATGTCCTTATGGTTTCTCCAAAAGGTGCAGGTCCAAGAGTAAGATCTATTTTTGAAACAGGCGGAGGAGTCCCAGCACTGATAGCTATTCATCAGGATATATCAGGAGATTCAAAACAGATAGCCCTTGCTTATGCAGGATTGATAGGTTCCGGCAGGTCAGGTATTCTTGAGACTACTTTTAAAGAAGAAACAGAAGCAGACCTTTTTGGAGAACAGGCGGTTCTTTGTGGAGGAGTTAATGCTCTTGTTAAAGCAGCATTTGAAACACTTGTAAATGCAGGATTTTCACCTCAAATGGCTTATTTTGAATGTTTTCATGAGTTAAAAATTTTAACAGATCTCCTTTACGAAAATGGAATAACAGAGACAAGAAATAAAATAAGTAACACTGCAAGATACGGAGATTTAACGAGAGGGCCAAGAATTATTTCTGATGATTCTAGAAAAGCCATGAAAGAAATACTGTCCGAAATTCAATCCGGTCAGTTTGCTCAGGAATGGATTGAAGAAAACAAAAACGGTAAGCCTGTATTTAATACTCTTACAGAAAAAGATAAAGATCATGAAATTGAAATAATTGGCAAAGAATTAAGGAACAGAATGAATTGGCTAAAGTCTTAATAACAAGAATAATAAGTAATATCGATTAATACTTTGACTTTTTAATCTTAAAAACGATAAAATTAATTGATAATATTTTACTAAACAGCAAAATCAGAAATCTATGTTAAAAAAAACGGCTATATTTTTAATAAATATGTATCAAAAAATTTCTAAATACACACCGCGTATTTGCAGATTTTATCCGACATGCTCGGAATATACAAAACAGGCAGTCATTAAATACGGCTTTTTAAAAGGAGTACAATACGGCATATTGAGAATAATCAAGTGTCATCCATTAAACCCGGGAGGTTACGATCCTGTACCTTAGATAATAATATTGGATCAGTGATTTAACCTACTTTCTCCCGCTTCGCAAAAATATTTACAACATTTTTTTTATTTTGAAGATAAAATATTAAGATTATGAGGCTGATAAATTAAAGAGAACGAGTTACGAAAAGCTTCCAGTAAAAAATCATAGAATGAGTTCAGCAAATCTAACCGAAAGCTTATCGCTTCCGCTGAGCCTTGTCTCACTCCCACTCCGTGATCGTATTAGTTTCAGCTTTTCTTTACTCCCGCTTCGCAACACATATAAAATACTAATAATTGAGAGGATATAAATGTGGATTTTACAACAATTACAATAGAAATATTAAAAGCTTTAAGTTTATTAGCAGGAAGTTATGGACTTGCAATAGTTCTTTTAACTATTATTGTCAGGCTTGCAATGTGGCCTTTAAGTGTTTCCCAGCAAAGATCAATGAGAAAAATGCAGCTTCTGTCTCCAAAACTTAAGGAAATACAGAACAGATATAAAAGCGATCCTCAGGTAATGCAGAAAAGGATGATGGAATTTTATAAGGAGAACAAATTCAATCCGTTTGGCGGATGCTTCCCTTTGATAATTCAAATGCCTATATTTATTTTACTTTATACCGCTCTTATAAGTCCTCAATTTATTGAAATAGCAGGAAAATCATCATTCCTGTTTATAAACAGACTTGATGCAACAATGATGAGCCATGCAGGAAAAATTGGTGACAAAACTTTTGGTGTCGAGAAAAATGACAGCTTTTCAACTGAAAAAAAGATTGTGGTATACACCGACAAAGGCGCAATAAAAAATGTTGAAATTAAAAATCCTCAAAAAGCAATTGAAAAACAGGGTGAAATGGTTCCCGGCAAACCTGTTGATCTTAAAATAAAACTTGATGAAATTAATCTGCCTTTCAGTCAGCTTGCGAAGATTCAAAAAGCTGAAATACCTGTAATAAATAACAATACAAAAGAAATTGAACGTATATCATTTAAGAAGTCTGATTCTCTTTTAATTACTAATATTCAAACACAGGCTGTTAAAAAAGTTTATCACTTTGATGTACTGGCTTTGGTTGCATTATTTGGTTTATCAATGTTCTTTTCACAAAAATATATGAGCAATATGAATACTGCAGCAGTTGACCCTGCCCAAAAAGCAATGCAGGATCAGATGGGCAAAATGATGCCTATAATGATCACAGCAACATTTATATTCGTTCCGATTCCGGCAGGCGTTCTTCTTTATATGGTTGTGAGTAACATAATTCAGGTTGCTCAAACTATAATAATCAACAAACAGCTTGAAGCTGAAGATGCAGCTGGAAAAGTCAACATTGTTGACAACAAAGCTATTGATAACGCAAAGAACATAACTCCAGCCAAGGAAAAATAATAAGAGCAATTAAACTCAACTAAAATCTGTTTTCGGTTTTTTAAGTTAGAAATATTTACAGATAAATGAAAATTCCCCGAAAACATTATCTGGAATAATTTGTGACAGGTATAAAAAATGATTACAAGTATAAATGATACAATTGCAGCAATTACAACCCCACTCGGAACAGGTGGGGTTGGTGCTATAAGACTTAGCGGAGAAAAATCAGTTGAAATAGTCTCAAAAATATTTTCTTCAAGTCCTGATAAAAAAGAATTGCCGGAATTTAAAGCAGGTAGAATATATCATGGCTGGGTGGCTAAGTCGCATTCTTATCATGACTCTTCCATTAAAGACATGAATTCCAGCATTCTTATAGACGAAGTCATTATTCTTGTATTTAAAACGCCGAACAGTTACACAGGCGAAGATGTCATTGAAATCCAGTGTCATGGCGGAATAAATATTGTTAAAAATATCCTGAATCTCTGTCTTGAAACAGGGGCAAGAATGGCAGAAAAAGGTGAATTTACAAAAAGAGCTTTCCTGAACGGCAGGATAGATCTTTCAAAAGCTGAAGCTGTCCTTGATCTTATCCATTCAAAAACAGATAAATTTACAAGAGTATCAGCTTATAACCTGTCAGGAAAACTGTCTTTATTTATCAATGAACTTAGAAACGAACTTATAAATCTCCTTTCTTTAATAATTGCTGCAATAGACTTTCCTGAAGAAGTTGATGAACCTGAATACAGATTTATAGAAGAAAAAATCAATTTTATAATTGAAAAAGTAGATAATATACTTGTAACAACAGGCAGTTCAAATTTAATGCGTCAGGGAGTCAAGGCAGTAATTGCAGGCAAGCCAAACGTAGGTAAATCATCCCTGTTTAATGCGCTTTTGAACATGGAAAGAGCAATTGTAACAAATATTCCCGGTACTACAAGAGATATTATTCAGGAAACAATAGATATAGGCGGTATTCCTGTAACTTTGATCGATACAGCAGGTATAAGAGAAATAGAAAACGACCATGAAAGCCATTATATTGAATCAATAGGTATTAATATTTCAAAATCCTGTATAAAAGAAGCTGATATTGTACTTTTTATGGCAGATTCAGAGCAGGGCTTTACCGAAGATGACAAAATTATCTTTGAAGAGATAAAAAATAAACCTCTCATTAAAATTGCATCCAAAGCTGATCTTAAACTTCATCAAGATCTTTCAGATTATATCCCGGTATCGTCAAAAACCCAATTAGGGCTTGATGAACTTAAAAAGCATATTGAAAAAGTCATACTATCTTCCGATAATTTACAGGAAAGTGAATTTTCAACAAATTTAAGACAGCAGGAATGTTTGAACAATGCAAAAGAAGCTTTAATTAATGCCAATATCTCCTGTGAAAATAGGGAGGTTCAGGATTTTATTTCTATAGACCTTAAATCCGCTCTCATTTCTCTAGGTGAAATAACAGGAGAAGTTGTCTCTGATGAAATTATAGAAAACATTTTTTCAAACTTCTGCATTGGAAAATAAAAATATGAATACAAAGCAATATTATGTTTATATGCTTTCAAATCATTCAAAAAACTCTATACAGGAGTAACAGGCAATAATAAGAGAAAAACAAATAAAAGGCGGGATTAGAATTAAAAAGATTAATTTAATTGAATCTATTAACCCATATTGGGAAGATTTATACGAAAATATTCTGTAATTAAACACATTGTCATTCTGAGGGAGTAAAACGACCGAATAATCTGCATGAAAGAATATACCTGAATTGTAGTAATGTTCAACGTAGACTCTTCGCTACACTCAGAGTGGCAGTATGTAAATAAAAAAACTTTGAACCTGTATAAGACTACCGGATTTTGATAATAGCCTTTTTAAGAGGTGTACTCAAATCTCTTGTCGGCAGTCTGAAATTTAGTTTAATATCAGGTAATTCCATGAATTCTATTCCATTAAAATTGCCTGATGGACAATCAGGTCTGATAAGAATTTTTCCATCAGGTCCGAGCATTTTAGCTGATTTTTTTAAATCATTTAAATTAAATTCCAGATCAATTGCATTTAATTCTGGAGGAGCAGACGCTCTATATTTAGCTGCTTTGCCGATAAGACCTATTGATCTTCTGGTAACATTTGCAGTATGATAAGTGCCACTATACGGAGTGAAATAACTTAAATTTACACCTTCGCTATGTAATTTTTTAAAAATATCAGATAGTAATTTTTCTGAATCTTCTTTTTCTATTCCAGTTTTTCCATCTAAATATTGAAGTATGATTGAATAGTATTTTGTTTTATCTTTTAATTCAATTGTATTTTTAACAACGTTACTTATCATATCGATATACTTGTTTCTCCACAGTTCAGATTTTTCAATATTTCCTTCCTGTTTATATTTAAGGCTTTTCTGCATATAACGGTGAAAAGGATGAACAGAGATATCAAAGCCATCTAAATTTTCAGGATATTTATTAAAATTCTCAACAGCAGCTTGTGCTACTTTATCAGCCTTATTCCATCCTGCAGTTGTAATATGAAATTTTGTCCTTGTTTGATCAAAAAAATATTTTGCTGCATCAAATATACTGTGAGTGTTACCCTGTAAATCCCTGCTTCTATAGATCATAGGATCAGAATCCGTAAAAGGATAAATAAAATCACCATCTTTAGATTTAAAAGGGTTAAAACCAAGTCTGTCTTTTAATGTTTTTATTCCATCCGTAATGTCTGTAAAGTTTTCCCATCTCATCCCTGTAATTTTTGATTCTGCACTAACTCCACAATGAGAACATTGATTCACACAACCTCTTTGCAAGAGAATACTGTCAAAATTTGTTGTTATTAATTTCAGGTCTTTTGCAGTTAAATTACTAAAAACAGGAATATCTCTGCAGATGTTTGCAATTTTATCGAGATCTAAATTGGCAAAACTTTTAATTTTACTTGTGTTTCTTCTTACTTCTTCCAGATATTCAAGAATAACTGGGAGATCAGGGTTAACCTGATCATTTCCCTTAAAAGAAACCCTGTTATATACGCTTAAAATATCTGCCCCTGAAAATCCGTTTTTTACAGGGAGTAACTTTGATGAGTTGCTTTTTTGACCTGTCTGAACCGGATTTTTAAGAACAGTATTGTACTGGTAATAAGGATTTAAATTAATAATCATAGTATCAAAATCTATCTAAAAAACTGTCTATGACTTTTTAAAACAGCTAAATAAATAAAATTGCCTGAAAAATTTATTTCGAAAAATAGTAGAACTTTTGTAAGCAAATTTAATATGATAATATTTAAGTTATGGAAATTTCAGAAAAAATAAAAAAACAAATACTTGATATCATTTTTAAATACATTGATAAAAATAGCTGTGATGTATTTTTATTTGGTTCTTATGCAAGTGAAAAAGCCAGACAGTCAAGTGATATTGATATTGGAATAGATTGTAATAAAAAATTATCTCTAACAGAACTTTTAACTATAAAAGAAGATTTAAATGAAAATGTTGATATACTTAGAAAAATTGATATAGTTGATTTTAAATCCGACCTGGATGAAGATTTTAAAAAAATTACTTTAAAGGATAGAAAAATATGGCATATGAAGTAATTCAAAAAAATTATGAACAGTATTTAAAAGTACTTGGAAAACTTGATGAAAGTCTGCATGTCGAGATTACTTCGGACTTAATTAGAGATGGAATAATTCAGCGCTTTGAATTTACTCTTGAAGTTTTATGGAAATTAATTAAACGAATTGCCCAAACAAGAGAAATAGAAGTATTTGGACCAAAAGATGCTTTTAAAGCAGCTTTTCAGCTTGGATTGATAAAACCAGAAGAAGAAGGACTTTTTGTTGAAATGGTAAAACAACGAAACCTGACATCCTATACCTATAACGAAAAAGTTGCAATCGAGATTTTTGAATTTATAAAAACTGACGGAATAAAAGCTTTTAAAATCATTGAAAAAAGAATTAAAGAATATTTAAAATAAACCTTTTCTTTGTATAATAAGCAAAGAGTATATCTTGTTGTTAAATATTTGGTCAAAAGAGTAGAATTAATGCTGGCAAATGTTTTTACAGGTTCAGTAATTGGAATAGACGGCTATAAAATTACGGCAGAAGTTGATACAATTTCAACTATACCGTCTTTTACAATAGTAGGGCTTCCGGATGCTGCTGTTTCAGAATCAAAAGAGAGAATCAGATCGGCTATAAAGAATTCCGGTTACGAATTTCCTACAAAAAAAATTGTAGTAAACCTAGCACCTGCTGACATAAAAAAAGAAGGATCAGGCTTTGATCTTCCCATGGCTGTTGGAGTTCTGGCATCAAACGGAGACATTGACCCTGAAAAACTTCAGGATGTAGGATTTATCGGAGAACTCTCTCTTAACGGGTACATAAGAGGGGTAAGTGGAGTTTTACCCGTTGCATTCGGGCTCATGCAATCAGGAATAAAAAAGCTTGTTCTTTCAAAAGATAATGCTGCTGAAGCAGCTCTTGTCGAAGGTCTTGAAGTTTATCCTGTAGAACATCTTTGTGAGGTAGTTGATTTTTTTAATCCGGATACACTGGAAGAATTTAAGGTTCAGCCTTTTAAGGTTGATATCAAGGAATATTTAAATAAATCTTTTAATGAAGAGCCTTTATTTGACTTTAAAGATGTAAAAGGACAGGAAAAAGCAAAAAGAGCATTGGAAATTGCCGCAGCAGGCGGTCATAACATACTTATGGTAGGTACTCCCGGATCAGGAAAAACACTCCTCGCTAAATGTTTTTCCGGAATACTTCCACCTCTTGAATTTTCAGAAGCGATAGAAATGACAAAAATTTACAGTGTAAGCGGACTCCTTGATAAAAATACCTACCTTATTACGTCAAGGCCTTTCAGATCACCTCATCACTCTGCTTCTGCTGTTGGAATTATTGGTGGCGGAGCAAATCCAAAACCTGGAGAAATCAGTCTTGCACACAGAGGGGTTCTGTTTCTCGACGAAGTTGTTGAGTTTCCAAGGGATGTGCTTGAAGTTTTAAGACAGCCACTTGAAGATGGAGTTGTTACAATCTCAAGAGCGCAACTCAGTGTTAAATATCCTGCGGATTTTATACTCCTTGCAGCCATGAACCCATGCCCCTGCGGATTTTATGGGGATACGCAAAAGCAGTGCAGTTGTAGTGAATTTCAGTCGAAGCGTTACTGGTCAAAGCTTTCAGGTCCTCTTCTGGATAGAATTGATATTCAAATAGAAGTGCCCAGATTAAAGGAACAGGAACTCCTTTCTCAGACATCTTCAGGAGAAAGTTCAAAAACGATAAGGGAAAGAGTTATAAAAGCGAGACAAATTCAGATAAAAAGATTTAAAGAAGACGGAATTTTATCAAATTCCCAGATTACACCAAAATTGATCAAAAAATACTGCAAATTGAATTCTGATTGTGAAAATCTTCTCAGATCAGCCATATCAAGACTGAATCTTTCGGCAAGAGCTTATGACAGAATATTGAAACTTTCAAGAACAATCGCTGATCTTCAAGCCAGCAGTGAAATAATGCCCGCTCATATAGCTGAAGCCATTCAGTATAGAAGCTTGGATAGAGAGTCTATGCTTGTTTAGCATTTTAAATAAATTTTAATATTCATGCTTAAATACTGAATTTAATTCAATTCATAATAAAGACTGATGCATAACTACCAAAATATCGCTTTTTGTCATATCTAGCCTACAGCCGTTACGACCGGGCAAAGCCCGCTCTTCACGACTTCCGCTTTTACAAGGGTCGACCGCAAATTTTTACTTTTTAACAAAAATTATAGTTATGCAGCGGTCTCAATATTGCAAATTGTAAATTGTCCTGAATAAAATTAGCAATTTTTCTTTTTCACAAGGTTCTATCTTTAAAGAAGATGAATTTTTATTAAAAATTTTGCTGAAAGGGAATATTAAATGAATATAGTTACATTTACAGGACATTTACACCCTGTTAATAAATCAAATAATACTGCAAAAACAAACCCGGTTTTATGCCAGGATGTGCCAACAATTCCAGCAACAAAATTAGTCATGCCTGATTCAGAGCTGCTGAAAGTCAGTTTTACAGGTGGCATGCTTTCCAAAATAGGTAATTTATTTTCTAAAGAAGCTAATTTATATCCTGAATATAAAAAATTTATTCTTGAAAGTGAAATGTTAAGTGCTGAAAAGAAAATTACTAAACTTAAAGAAATTTTTGGCGATAGTTTGGAAGGTTGTCCAAATGATACTCAAATTCCTAAAAAATGGGGAGGGATTACTCTTGACAATATTAAACCTGATGCTAATTTACAACGTAAAAATCTAATAGGATTTAATTTTGTTGAAAATAATAAAACAAATATTATAGGAATTAATTTAAATCAGACTCTTTTATATAAGACTATTCTTAATGGAATTGAAATCAGTAATAGTCAAAAAACAACCAGATTAGAAGGAGCTATTTTGGATAAAGCTGAACTAAATGACGTAATACTTATCAAGACAATTTTAAAAGCAACTAGTTTTGATAAAGCTCAATTGAATCGTGCAAAATTAAACCAAGCTCATTTAATTCAGACTAAACTCAGCAGAGCTGAACTGGTTGACGCTGAATTAGACAATGTTCTCGGGGTTTTTACAAAATTTGTTGACGCTGATTTAACAGGAGCTAAACTGACTAATGCTAGTTTGACCAGACCTGATTTAACGAGAGCTGCTTTAATAAGGACTGATCTAAAAGGAACAAGAATAGCTGAAGGTGACTTGCATTTAGCTAATTTCCAGGGAGCCTGGCTCGGTGACACAAATTTAAATGGCTGCGTAAATATAAATTCTGCAAAATTTGAAGGAGCTTATTATAACAGTAATACAGTATTCCCTGATGAATTCAATTTCGAAGATCATAATATGGTCTTTGTTCCTAAAGAGCAGGAAGAAGAATTTTATGATTACTTCAAAAAAACCCAAAAAGGAAATATTTAGATGAGAGTTGGAACATTTACAGGATATGAATATCCTGCTAACAAATCAAATAGCAATTCAAGTAAAAATATTCTTGAGAATCAAAATGTGCAGATAGTTTCATCTGCAACAAAATTAACTATGCCGAATTCAACGCTTATGAAAGTCAGTTTTGCGGGCATAACAACAGCTCCTGATACATTATCTCCCGAAAAACATTTAATTAGACTTGAAGACATGTATGGACGGGATTTAAAAAAATGTCCAAATGATACTCAAATTCCTGAAAAATGGGGCGGAGTTACTCTTAGAGATATTAAACAAGAAGCTAATCTGTCAGGTAAAAACCTTATAAGATTTGATTTTGTTAAAAAAGGTAAAACAAATCTTTTAGGAATTAATTTATCCAATTCTCTTCTATGTTATGCAATTCTTGATGGGGTTAAAATCAGTGATAAAGATAATAAAGCCGATCTATCAGGAGCTATTTTAAGTAATGCTAAATTGAACGGTGCTGAACTAATCAAAGCTAATTTATGCAAGGCTAATTTAAACGATACTGAATTAATTGGCGCTAAACTAAATGGAGCTAACCTAAATGAGGCTAATATAAACTGGGCTGATTTAACCAAAGCTGAGTTAAAGGATGCTAACCTTATCAAGGCATGGTTGTACGGGGCTAAACTGAATAATGCTAATTTAAACGAAGCTAAAATGAACAGAGCATGTTTAAGCGAAGCTAAATTAAACGGAGCTATGTTATACAAAGTTAAACTGAACGATGCTAAGTTAAACAGAGCTGAACTAAGAGTGGCTAATCTTAATAGAGCTAAGTTAATTAAAACTGATTTAATTGAAGCTGAATTAATTGGGGCTAACTTGATAGGAGCAGAGTTTAAAGGAGCTAATCTAAGTAAAGCTAAATTGATAGAAGCTGACTTAAACGGAGCTAATTTTGAAAATGCATGGCTTCTTGGTACAAATTTTACAGACTCTAAAAATATAAATGCTGCAAAATTTAATGGGGCTTATTATAATAGCAAAACAAAATTCCCTGAAGAATTTAATCCAAAAGAATATGGCATGATTTTTGTTCCCAATGACAGAGAAAGGGAAAATGAATCATATGAACAGTTTGAAAAACTCAGAAAAACAGTGAAATAGTTTTATTTTAACAAGTATTAAAAAATTCCTGAACAAAAAATCATATTGTCATCCTGAAGTAGCTTGCGACTGAAGGATCTACGTTAAACACAGCTTAAATGCCACGCAGATTCTTCGCCCTGAGCAGGCGAAGAATGACATTAATGATAATATATTAAACTATTCGTACCTTATGCCGGCATTTTTCATTCTTTGAAGGGCTTCTTTAATTTTTTCTTCTCCGACGGTAATAGCTATTCTAAAGAATCCTTCTCCGTTTGATCCATAACCGTTTCCCGGAGGAACAACTATACCTGCTTTTTCAAGCAAGAGTCCTACAAAGCTTACCGAAGTATAGCCTTTTGGAACAGGCAGCCAGAAATAGAAAGTTGCTTTAGGAAGTTCCGTATTCCAGCCGAGTTCTTTAAGTCCGTTATAAAGAATGTCACGACGTTTCTGATACATTCTGTTGAGATCGTCAATATTTGATTGAGGGCTTTCAAGAGCAGTAATAGCAGCTTTTTGAATAGCCTTAAACACACCGCTGTCTATGTTATTTTTGATTGTACCAAGAGCCTTGATTGCTTCTTTTCCGCCAACTGCAAAGCCGACTCTCCAGCCGGTCATGTTGTATGTTTTACTGTGAGAGAAAAACTCTATACAGCGGTCTTTTGCGCCTTCAATCTGCAAAAAGCTTGGAGCTACATAACCGTCATAGGTCATTTCGCTGTAAGCCTGATCAGAACAGATTAAAATATCGTATTTATTAGCAAAGTCAACAACTTTTTTAAAGTATTCAAGGTTTGCAACGGCACCTGTCGGATTGTTCGGATAGTTCAGGAACATCAATTTTGCCTTTTTAGCAACATCTTCGGGAATTTTATCAAGGTCAGGAAGATAGTTGTTTTCAGGATTAATAGGCATAAGATAAGGAGTTCCGCCTGCAAGTATGGTTGCTGTTTTATAAACCGGATAAGCCGGATCAGGTATTAATGTATAATCACCCGGATCAACAAATGCAATAAATACGTGAGCAATAGCTTCTTTTGATCCGATTAAAGCAAGAACTTCACTGTTTGGATCAAGACTGACATCAAATCTATTTTTCATCCATTTAGAACAAGCTTTTCTAAAATCAGCAGTGCCCTGATACGGCGGATAATTATGAGTTGAAGGATCATCGGTTGCTTTGTGCATTTCTGCAACAATATGTGGTAGAGTTGGGGTGTCGGGATCTCCGATTCCAAGGTTAATAATATCAACACCCTTTGCTCTTGCCTCATCAACTTTTCTGTCAATTTCAGCAAAAAGGTAAGGGGGAATTTTATCTAATCTATTTGAAGGTTTCATGTTTAAACTCCTGTTTAGTACATATATTCTCTCTATACCACTTCAAAAAAGTTTTCGTCAAATGATATTTCTATTTAACTTTATCTAATTAAGAATAAAGAAAACGTCAATCAACTGAAACTATTGTTAACAGGTATAAAAGTAGCTTAGCATAAAAAATTTTAACATATTATAAAAAAGTAGGTTGGTCAAATTTGATCTCAACCTACTTTTTTATAATATTTGATTATTGATTAAGATTTTTAGCACTGCAACTCCAGCCGTATGTTGATGGATAAGCAGCTAAATCACAGCTGTATGAACTGGGACTATCATAATAAGCATCATTTTGTGAACCGAATGGAACAGCTGTGCCATTTCTGGTGATATGTAATCCATATATATCTTTACCTACTTTATTGGGACCTTTAAAGCTGTTGATATCAATAATAACAACACCACATGAGTCATCATTTGCTGTATATGTGTAAGTGCAAGTTGTGCTTTGAAGATTAAACGAAACCAAACTGCCGTTATTTAATACGGCTCTGGAATAACTAGTATAATCTGATGAAATTGCTGAACCTGATAAAGAATAAAAAGTATTAGCAGCATGCCAGCACCCATCAGGGCCAGCAGCGGTATTTTCTGCACAAAGTTTTGTATAACTCATATGTTTTAAAAGGGCATCTCTAAAATAACCCTCAGTACCGGTACTTGTCCCTAATGCATCTGATAAACTACCGCTATTATTAAGAGCTGCTAATTTCCCTGCCTGAGAAAAATCAGAAAAAACTTTTTTCCATGCCGTCTTAAATTCAGTATCTTGAGTATCAGCAATTAATCCGGGAATAACAATTGAAGCAATTATTCCGATTATCAGAAGAGTTATAAGAACTTCTGCCAGAGTAAAAGCTGTTTGTCTTTTTAAATTCATAATTCTATCATACTTCCTGCTGTGCATAAAAAGTATTATACAGCTAGAAGAGAATAAAATCCATATTATTATATACAATTGTTTTTATATAATTGAAATTAAGAAGAAAAATTGATAAAAATTAGCCTGCCATTTGAAGCTTTTCGGTTATTCTTGTCTGCCATGCCTTATCCCCAACTTCCTGAGCTGCGAGCATGGATCTTACGTACAAATTCTTTGCTTTATCTTGCTGACCGTTTTTAAGCATAATATCTCCGGCAAGGTCATAGCTTTTAGCGTATCCTTCAATATTTCCGGCTTTCATGTCAAGCTTTATTGCATCTCTGTAGTACTTTAATGATTTTTCATCGTATCCGAGGTCTCTAAAAATACCTGCAACATTGCTTAAAATTGCTGCCTGTCCTGTTTTATCGTCAATTTCCTTGCTTAAACTGTAGGCAAGTTTGTAATAATCAAGCCCTGTTTTATGTTCATATTTAGCAGTATACATATTACCGATATTATTTAAAGATAAAGCCTGTCCATCAAGATTCTCAGCCTCACCATCATAACTAAGAGAACAGTAATAATGAATCATAGCAGGATCAACTTTGCCAAGATCATCATAAATAGTTGCTATATTATAGTGAGCTTTTGCTTTTGTTCCATTGTCACCGGTTTGACCTGCAAGCATTGCAGCATTATAGTAATTTTCAAGTGCAGCCGGAAGGTTATTGTTTACATCATGGATAAAGGCCATATCCATATATACCTTTGTTTCAATAGATTTATTATCTTCTTTTTTAGCTATTTCAAGAAGTTTACTGTAATTTACGAGAGCTTTTTCATAGTTACCTGTATCAGTTTGTTTTGCGCATTTTTCATAAATCAGTTGAAGTTTTGTGTTTTCAGGTTTTAACGGTTCAGAAACAGAGTTAATTTGAGAAGATACAGGATGAGAGGTTTCTTCTGTTATTTCAGCCAGGGTTTGAGGTTGAGAAAATTCTTCCTGAATATTTTGAATTTGAGTTTGTGTAGTATCTATAGATGCTTTATAGTCAATATTTTGCAAAAGTAATGCATCAATCCAGTCTGATACAACTTTGGAATTTTTGTTAAGAGTTTTTGATATATATTCATCAAGTATTAAACCGGCATTTTTTAAGTTAGATTTAATGATAACAGGGGAAGGTTTGGGTTTATTTGCCTGTACATTTGCTAAATTTATATAATTTGAGACTTCTTCATTAACGTCTTCAGGAGTGCCAATTGCAATTAGAGTGTTGTTAAAATCAATAAAAATCTGATTTATATTGATTTTATTGCTGTTATAGTCAATAGTGCTTTTATATTCATATCCGGACCCTTTTTCATCGGTATCCTGATTGATATCGGATTTCTGAGATTGCCTCTGATCCCTTGAAGTCTCTTCAATAGGTCTTTTGGTTATTTTAGGAGTATAGATTCCGTATGCCGGATAACCAATGTTAGTAACCGTAATAACCCGCCTCTTTTCTTGCTTCCTGAATCTGTCTAAATAAAGTAAACACTCTCTATTGTTTCTATCGGTTAAATTTCAAGAATTTTCTCGTACATTTGGATGATTTTCTACAACTAAAGTTTAAGAAAATCAGGAAATAATTTTTAATCTGTGACAGCAATTTAGCCACCTAATGATAATTTTATTTAAGATTTTAAAAAAATCTAAAAATAAATAGAGTTTTTTAAGTAAAATTTATATTGGGGTATAAGGGTTTTAATTATAACAATTTAATTTATATGTCTGCTCTGTTTAAATTAAAACCTTAAATTGAGGAATATATATGGCTGCTGTGGAAAATACTGATTTTCCTCTTGTTAAATTAGCCATTAAGGAAGATTTAGCCAATATAGATACTATTGGTAAAGTTTTTATTTCAAAATTACTTTCTTATCCTGATAAAACATTTTTAAAATACAAAAAATATGGAAGTTTCAGGAATATATCATTTACCGAAACCTTTAATTCAATGAAAGCATTATATATTCAGCTTAATGATTTTGGTCTTACAAAAGGAGACAGGGTTTTATTTATAAGTGAAAACAGACAGCAGCTTATAACGGCAGCTCTTGGTGCTGCCTTGTCAGGATTTGTATCAGTTCCTGTTCATCCAGGTTTTACAGGCATACAAATTCAGGAAATAATTGAAAGCTGTAAGCCAAAATGTATCATTATCTCTGATGATAAACAGCTTGAAAAATTAACTAATGTTAAAAATACAGTTATTATTACTTTTGACAAAATTTCAAATGAAATTTTATACTATAAAGACATAGTAAAAAAATACAGAAACAGTGGTATTGATTATGAAAAAGCTATTTATGGAGTTCATTCAACCAATTTAGCTTATATTCTCTATCAATACAATGAATGCGGTGAATTAGAAGGTATAAAACTCTCTCATAATAATATTTTATCTTCAGTAAAACAGGTTTATGAAGAAACAGGTACAATTAATAGTGATGATACGATTCTTTTTAACATGCCAATGAGTCTCATTGGAGGGATTTTTGAAATTCATTTAAGTCTTTATAGCAGTGCAGTATGTGCAGTAGCTGAAAATACCGAAATAAATATTCTTCTTGAAAATATAAAAGAAGTTGAAGCAAGCATATTTTCAAGTACTCCCAATGTATGGAGAAAATTTTTTGAGAAATTTGTCCAGCTTAATGACAAAGAAAATCAGGAACAGGGTTTCAGAAATATAGTCGGAGAATGTTTAAAAAAAGGTTTTAGTTGGGGAATTTTTCAAAATAATTCTATTGTTGAGCTTTTTAAAGATTTAAATCTTGATATTGTACAGTTTTATGGATTTGCAGAAACATCTGGACCGTATGCTTACCTTAAATCAGATAAAAAAAAGCTTAAACCTTTTATTGATGTTGAAATTAAAGCTGAAAAAGATTCAGAAATTCTTGTTAAAAGAGGAAGTGTTTTAGCTGGATTTATAAATAACAAAAAACCACTAATTGACGGCTGGTTCAAAACAGGTGATATCGGAACTGTCGACAAAGATGGAAATATACAGATTCATGGCAAAAATGGAGATTATATAACATTGCTTTCAGGTTATAAAATTTCTCCCCAAAAAATAGAAAATTTAATTAACAGTAAGTTTATTTCTAAAGTAGTTATTATAGGAGATAAAAGGGAATTTTTATCGGCTCTTGTTATTCCGGATTTCGAGCATTTAAAAGAGTATGCCAATAAAGAACTTAAAATTAACTATCAAACAATTGATGATTTAATAAAAAACAGATGGGTAAAAGCTTTATATAGGCTAATACTGGAAAATTTAAATAAAGAACTCGCTGTTTTTGAAAAAATCAAAGGCTTTACCCTTCTAGCTAACCCGTTTTCGGTTGATTCTATAGAATTAACCCCTACAGGAAAACCTATTAGAGAAATTATTAACATAAAAAGAAATCATGAAATAGAATCTATCTATAAAGCTCCGTTTTCAAAACTGCTTTTTGAAACAAGGGAGTGTTAAAATTTAATAAAGATCTTTGTAAAAAATACAAAGATCTTTATTACTACTTTTTTATTTAATTTAAAATTATTCTTCAGTTGGAGAAACGTTTTTTGTAGCTTTTCTTCCTCTTCTTGAAAGTTTAATTCTGTTTTCTTGCTGAACTTCAGCAGAGATATTCAGATCTTTTGCAACTTCACTGATATGATTCAGAAATTTGCTCGGTTCAATTTTTTGTTGACCAAGAAGGTGAAAAATAATTTTAATTCCTGCAAGATTAATTCCTAATTCCCTTGTTAAATATTGGATAAATTTACCTCGTTCAATATCGTTAAAGGAATATAGTCTGCGATTTTTTGGTGATCTATTTGGAACTAAAATAGTTTCGTCATCGTAAATTCTGAGTGTTCTTTGATGAACTTTAAGAATATCTGCAACAACACTGATTGGAAACATTGGCTTTTCAGGATTTAAACCAGAACCATCTAAATTTTGTGGAATTGAATAAGTTGCCATTAAAACCTCACTTTTTCATACTTACTTAACTCTTAACCAGATAATTTAATTAAAATTTGACTATAACGTTATATTATATATTTCATTGTGTTGTAAATTATTTTTATTATACATTAATCGTGAATAAAATCACAATATATATTTTTATATAATATATAGATTATTCTTTTTTCTTTCTCCTTCCCTTTAATCCAGTATCTTTTTTTAACATAACATTAAATACTTTAAACTTTCAAATTTTTTGTATTTATATTTTGTTTTTATTAAGAAAAGTTACAATAAGATTTTATCTTTTCTTGGAGTTATCAATGTTTATAAATTAATAACTTTATATAATCAGCATGGATAGTTATTAATTTTAAATATCTAAATTTAATATTTATTATACAACCTAAAAATAAAACTGGTCGACAAATTTATTATATACAAAAAAATATTTATAATCTATAATAATATTTTACATAAAGCTTTATATTATTTATTATAAAATAAAAAATATGTTAAGTGTCTATTTGACTAAAATTTTTAAAATAGTATCTCTATTATTTATTTTTTGCTTGGAACAATCAAAACCGGACTTGTGGCATAATCAAGTACTCTTTTACTTACACTGCCAAGCAAAATATCAGAAATCCCCTCTCTTCCGTGCGATCCCATAATAATTAAATCTTTTTTGTTTTTATCCATGTAATTTAATAGTTCTTCTGCTGTATCACCTTCAAGTGAGAAAACAGATTTTGGAGTAAAACCATTTTCTATAAGAATTTTCTTTGATTCTTCCAGAATTTCCATGGAAAGTTCTTCCTGTTTAGACAGGCATTTTTCAAGCCATTCTTTGTCAGAAGTTATTTCTATAGGCAAAGATTCAATGCCTGATTTTACAGTGACTACTTCTATGGAACAGTTGTGTAAATTTAATATATTTATTGCTTTTTTAATTGCATTGTAAGAATAAATGGATCCATCTGTTGATAAAAGTATTTCTTTTGTTTCTTCGGAAGCTTTTTCGTGATTTTTTGAAGGTCTGGCTATTAAAGTTGGAATTGGAGATCTGGTAACAATTTTTCTACTTAAACTTCCTAACCATTTGCTTATACCTTTTTTACCATGTGAACCCATGGCAACAAGATCATAGTTTTCTTCTTCAATTAAATCAAAAATTATTTTTTCAGGTTTTCCGTATGCAAAATCTGCCTTCGTAACTTTATAGCCGTAAGTTTCTATTATACTTTTTGTTGATTCTACAATTTTCTGAGCAGAGTTTTGCTGCTTAGGTAAAGCAATTTCTTCCTCAGCCGGAAAAGTAACATACGTTGGAAAAAATCCCCAGTCAATAACATTTATTATATCTATCTGATAATCAGGTTTTAAAAATGGCAGGGTTTTCTTTATAGCATAAAGTGAAGCCTCAGAACCGTCAGTTGGAAAAAGTACTTTCATAATATTTTTCCTATATTAATTTATTGAAAAATACTATTAATAAAAAGCAAATTTTTTTCAATAGAGAGAAATCTAAGTTTTTTATGTCTATTTGAATAGTTTAAAAAAATCATTTTGATTTGAACATTAGTAATAAAAATTGTTTTAATTTATCAGATAGTTGTTGTAAAATATAAAAAATGAAAGGATTTGATCAAGGAATTTATGCACAAATCAGAGCCTTCCGAAAAACCAGCTGTTAAAAACTTAAATGACTATGCTGATTTAATAGATACAGTAGCAAGAATAGAATATAATCGTCTTTCTAGCTCAAATCACCTTGTAGATTATTCTGAACTTGTGAATATAGGAGCATTTGCAGTTCACATAATCCTTACGACCAATAAGGAAAGTGATTTTAATGTTTCATATATGTCCACGGCAATAAGATGGGCTATAAGAAATGAATTAAGACGCAGATATAAATGGTATTCTTTTAAACATAAAGTTCAAAAAGAAGAAACAGAAGGCCTTGATAATACTGACGAAACAGTTAATGTAAATCATGAATATGTAAGAGAAGCAATATATGAAGCCATTTTATCAATAGATGAAATGGCTGATCCTGATAATTTAACTCAAATTAAAGATAAATCAATTACACCTGATGAAATACTTGAATTCGGCGAATTAAGTAAAGCTATCAAGGAAGCAATTAAAAAACTTCCAACAAGAGAAAAAACTATACTTGAAAGCAGGTTTTACAAAGGTAAAAAAATTAGGGAAATTGCAAGCGATCTTAAAATTTCAACCTCAAGGGTATCAAGAGTTCTCCAAACAGGGCTTGATAAGGTAAAAACTGAACTTCAAAAGCAGGAACTGGTTTAATACTCAAATTTAATATGAATTATAAAAAAATGAAATTTAAATTTGCATTCACTCTTGCAGAAGTATTAATAACCTTGCTAATTGTGGGAATAATTGCAAGTATAGTAATTCCAGGATTAATTCAGGACTCTAAAAATGTAGAATCAAAAGTTGCCTGGAAAAAAGCTTTTTCTCTGGCAACGCAAACAATGAAGACTGCTGCGTCTCAATATGAAATGTTAATAAACTATGATGACAGATGGACTGCATTAAAAAGCAAATTCAATATTGTAAAAATTTGTTCAGGAAGTACTTTTGGAAATTGTTTGCCCGCTGGTGGAATAACAACTGATTCTTCTATTCTTAGCGGGTGTGGAAGTATAAATTTAGCTAATCAGGCAATCACACAAGTTTTTGTTGCCAATGACGGCATGATCTGGTTAAGAGAAAATTCAGGTGGTACAAACGATTCTTTTAATATAGGCGTTGATGTTAACGGACAAAAAGGTCCGAATCAATGGGGAAAAGATGCTTTTATGATGCTGCTTGACAGCAAAGGAAGAGTTAAGCCTTCTTACTGTGACTTAACTGGAAATAGCACTTCATATTTAATTAATTAACTTGATATTGGGGCATATTTAAATCTGTGTATGTTTATTTTTGATAGTTTTTAATGCCTTCTGATAATATTTTTTGTCCAACTTGCGGAGATATCCAGATAGCACCTTTGTTAATAGTTTCTATTATCATTTTCATGTGAATTATATTAATATCCTTGTTGATATAAGCGGTAGCACCTGCTGCAAGTGATTCAACCGCTTCGTCCTGATTAACGTGGGAGGTTAAGATTATAACTTTAACGGAAGGATCAACCTCTTTGATTTTTATAGTTGCCTCTATGCCGGACATTACAGGAAGTCCAAGATTCATAATTATTACATCAGGCTTAAGTTCTTTAGCAAGGCGAATGGCTGTCAGTCCATCTTTTGCTTCTCCAATAACTTTAAAACAGGAATCCTCCTGAAGAAAATCTATAATTATTTTTTTATACAAACTGTTATCTTCTATTACTAATATTTTTATCGGAAAGGCTGAATCTGTTGTATACATTGTAATTCCCCTCATAGTTCTATAGTTAAAGGCAAGGTAAAATAAAAAGTTGTACCTTTACCTTCTTCAGATTCAAACCATATTTTCCCCCCATGATGTGCAACTATTTGTTTTGATAAATACAATCCTAATCCTGTGCCTACATTTCTTTTGGTTGTCTTGTATTTCTCAAAGATATTGGCTTTTTCTGCTTCAGTAATTCCAACACCATTGTCATTTATTGAAATAAGGATTTCATCCTCTTTTTTTTTCGCTGTGACGTTGATTTTAATTCCTTTGGGGTTGTGCTTAATAGCGTTGCTTAACAAGTTTGTAAAAACCCTCTTTATCTCATCAGGATCCATATAAACGTCTTCAAGATTTTCCTGAACATTTTTTTTTTGATTCGTTATCATCAGCAAGGGGTTTTATTGATCTAATCGCATCATCAATTATCTTATTTATATTTGCAGGCTGCTTTTTTAGCTCGTGTTGTCCAAGATCCAACGAATAAACTGTCAGAAGGTTTGTTATCAGCCTTAAGGATTCTTCATTTGTCTTGTACATATCATTCAAATAAGTTGCAACACTTTGAATGGTAGTATCGGGTTTTCTTGACATCATGAATTCTAGAGCCTTTTGCTCGGCATAAAGAGGGCTTTTTAAGTCATGAACAAGTGATGCGGTAAAAGTTTCTTCAATTGCCCTGATCTCTTTTCTGTTTCTGATATCAACATAAACGACTGAAATAGTCCCAATAATTAGTTTTAAGGCTTCGATGTCCTGATTAGACCATTTTCTTGGAATATTCGAACATACTATGATTCTTTCCTCTATTTTTCTTTCTCCTTTTATAGGAAGAACTTCTTCAATAGGGTAGAGCATAAGAGCCTTTATCCCGTTTTTGTTTAAATAGTCTCGCATTTCATTGTTTTCAATCTGCTCCGTATCATTAATTACTATGATTGAATTTTCCCCAGGCCCTGAAAATTCTCTAAAAGATTCAGGCTTAAAAATAATCTCTCCTTCTAGTGCTATGTCCATATTTTTTAATGCCTCATAAAGAACAACGTAATTTCCGCTTGAATCAATATGCAGATGAGCAACCCTGTTTACTTTATATAAATCTGCCAGACTGTTTGCCACATACTCAAACACCTCTTCAGGATTTTCATACAGCCTGACTTTGAAAATAGCTTCTCTGAGTATTTCTTCGTAATGAGCAGTTTTATTCAGGGCTTCATTCAATTTAAACAGGTGAGTACCAATAGAAATCTGTTTTGCTATCGGTATTATAAAATCAAGATTTTTCCTTGATAAAAGCTCTGATGATTCTGTGTTCGTAATAAAAAAAGCAGATTCAAGTTTGTTTCTGTAAAAAATAGGCAAAACTATTTCATTCTTTATATCAAGGTTTCTAAAAAGTTCTTTAAAAGATTCAGGGTATTCAGGTTTGTTAATGTCATCAATTATGAAAAAATGATCTCCTGCCGTTAATTTGTCGTTTAGATAAGTATCAAATTCTTTTGGATAAATCATTCTGCCTTTTGCAGAAGGTATGGTTTCATTCTTTCTGTATTCTTCTATAACTTCCGAGAAAGTTTTCAAAGATTCGTCATAAAGCCTGAAATATACTCTGTCAGCATTAAAAAGCTTGCCAAGTTCCATTGATATGTTTCTGATAGCCGCATCGAGGTTATCACTGGTTAGAGTGTTGATAATTACATCTTTTAAATATTCCTGTTTATCGTTATTAAACTTGTCAGGATTGGTCATATTATTATCCCCTATTTTGAATCAAGTAAATCAAAATAGAATAATTTATAGAAAAAAGCATCATTAATATGTACAAAATGATTAGCAGGATATTTAAATTCTTGTAGAGGCATTTATAAAATTTTGACTAACAGAAAATTATTGCCATCTGCCATTGTTAAAATGCTTAAGTTTTTTCTGTTTGTAATTGTGAAATTTTTGTTTGCATTGACCATCAGTTATCCGGTAATTTTCCATTCTTTCAGCTATTAGAGTTTTTGTAATTTAAAAATAAATAAAAAAGAACCCTTCCGTTTTGGAAGGGTTCTTTTTTATTTATTTTTAAGGCTTTTATACCTTTTCAATCCTGATTGCGCTGTCAGGACATACGGTTTCGCATATTCCGCAGGCAATACATTTTTCAGCATTTGGTTCTACGGCCGGTGTGGCGTATAGTCCTACTTCTTTTGACCATTTAAGGCCTTCTTCGCCTTTTTTGTTGATAGGACATTTAATCAAACATAATCCGCAACCTTTGCAAAGCTGTGTATAAACATACATTTTTGCTTTACCTTTACCGCAGCCTTCAAAGACCATGCCTTTATATTCTTGAGTCTTTACCATATTATCTCCTTTAGAGTTCCAGTCATTCCTGTTGGAATGATTAAACACTAGCTTTATTTTGTATTAATGACATGCCAAGCTCAAGAGCTCTGTCGTTAAGATCTCTGAGTTCTGGTTTTGCTTTATATTTTTTACCTAAAGCTAATTCCATAGCATCTTTAACGTATTTCATATCGACAACGTTTGTTGCTTTTAAAATTACACCAAGAACAATTATGTTAAATACTCTTGATGTTAACTTTTCGTTAGCCATTTTGTTTGCAGGAATTCCGATTATTTCTTTTGCTTCCACTTCAGGTTTTGTTTCGCAAACCGAAGTGTCATAAATAACGGTTGTGTTTTTATCAACATAAGTTCCGCAACGTTCAATGGCTCTGTCTGAAAGCATCATAACGATATCGCCTTTTGAAAATCTTGGTTCACCGATTTCAGTATCTGAAATCTGGCAAAAAGCGATACTTACGCCGCCTCTTTGTTCAACGCCGAAGTTAGGAATGTATAATACTTTTTTATCAGCTGCATAACCGGCTTCAACAAGGATCTTAGCGATACTCTGTACGCCCTGTCCGCCTTCGCCGGCTAATACTATTCTTGCTCTGGTCATTACTTAACTCCTTCCAATCCTTGAGGAACAACAAGTTCACCTACTTTGAAGTAATCTTCCATTGTTTCAAGTCTTGCCCAGGTATTTTCGTTGTTTGTTCTCCAGTTAAGCGGGCAGACAGAAAGTACTTCAACGAAGGAGAATCCGCGTCCGTCTGCAACATTCTGAAGACCTTTCTTCAGCATAGTTTTGAGTTGACGGTTATTGCTGACGGTTGCTCTTGTAACATAAGCTTTATCGGCATCAACAATTGAAGCTACCATTTCAGCACCTTTTGCAGGTTTGCCTGTTGCTTCAACGTCTCTTCCGTATGGAGTTGTTTCTGTTACCTGGCCTGGCATGGTGGTTGGAGCCATTTGTCCGCCTGTCATGCCATAATTTGTATTATTAACAAGAACAACAAGCATTTTTTCATTTCTGACAGCTGCGTTTACTAAGTGCTGTGCACCGATAGCAAGACCGCCGCCGTCACCCATGTAAGCAATGCCGACTGTGCCGGGTCTTGCTCTTACAACACCGTAAATAACAGGAGTTGTACGGCCATGGTGAGCCTGTATTGTATCTACGTTCATATAATTCCAGGACAGCAAGCTGCATCCGATATCACAGCCGAAAACTGATCTTTCGTGCAAATTTAATTCATCAATAGCAAATGCTAATGTTTTTAAAGTCATACCGTGTCCGCAGCCGGGGCAAAATTTACTTGCGCCGACGTTGGGGTTTTGTGCTTGCGGTAGTCTTGGAGGAGTATCAAGAATTTGTTGCATCATTCTTTCCTTTATTAATTATTTGTTATAATCCTCTAAAATTAATATATGCACTGCTTCTTAGCAAGCAGCCATGTTATTAACCATTTGTTCAACTTTTTCGATGATATCACCGCCTGTTACGCCAACGCCCATTTTATAGAGTGTATCGTAAGGAGTTGAAAGACCATAGATTTTTTCAAGAACTATTCTTGCAAGCTGTCCGTTTGCTGATTCTGTGAACAGAACTTGTTTTGCTCTTGAAACAGCTTTTCTTATCGGTTCAACTGCAAGAGGTCTTAATGTAACTGGTCTGAACAATCCGGCTTTAATGCCTTTCTTTCTTAATTCATCTACAGCGGTCATAGCGCTTCTTGCTACAATACCGTGTGCGATAATAAGAATTTCTGCATCATCTGCAAAGTATTCTTTATACTCTTCAAGTTCAGGAGCAATTCTGTTGAATTCTACTTCATATTCGTCAAGAACTTCCATAAGTTCTTCTTCAAGATTGAAGCAGTTTCTCATATGAACAGCATCTCTGTCAATTCCTGCTGTGCCTTCAGCTCTAAGATATGGAGTAGCTGGAATCATGTCAATTCCTCTTGATTGAGGATCGTACATAACAACAGGCTCTCTCATTTTGCCCTGATATCCATCAGCGAGGATAAATGTCGGGAATTTATACTTCCATGCTGTGTTGAATGCTTTAATTGTGTAATCATAAAGATCCTGATGACCGGCTGTTGAATAAACAATTCTATAGCCTTCACCATTTCCGCCGAAGCAGGTTAATGTTGTTTCCTGTTGTGCGTAAATAACGGTTGCGGTACTAGGTCCGCCTCTCTGCATTACTGCACATACAAAAGGAATTCTCATCATTTCTGCCATTGACATAGCGTCTTGCATAATTACGTTACCAGGTCCAGCTGTTGCTGTGAAAGCTTTCTTTCCAGCTAAAATGCCTCCA
>Ga0074198_1000060_pt1 | contig 182394 bp, 189 predicted proteins | sample EPASupsiteSAE323_FD_64527 | JGI IMG/M metagenome (GOLD analysis project Ga0074198, IMG submission 64527) | Bioremediated contaminated groundwater from EPA Superfund site, New Mexico - Sample SAE3-23 | ecosystem: Environmental > Aquatic > Deep subsurface > Groundwater > Contaminated ...
GTAAGTTCTAAGGGCAATGTAATTTGCTACGTTATTACTCACTTCGTCAAGTTGTCCAGGATAAACGTTATCAATAATCCAGTCGTAGGTGTCTTCTATTAAATCTCCAAATTGTCTTTTATCGTCAGATTTACGCTTTGCAAAATTGACACCAGCCAAATCCATAGCTTTACGCTCTGTTCTAGTTAACGCCCGCGGTGCTGGCACACTACCAGCGGATATCAATTCAAGCAAAATTTCTCTATTTCTAGCTTCCTGAGCCTCGCGTTTTTCTTCACGTTCCTTTGCTTCTTTTAGTTCCAATTCTTTTATTTCTTGTTCAGTCATGTTAAATTACCACCTTTTATTTTTTAATATGTTGCCTGTCCATTTACTAAAGTTACGACAATAACCGCATTTTCCACGCTATTACGATAAAATGCCTTAAAAGCTAACTCCACCATAACGCCCTTAGGCCCATCAATAGTAGGGCTGTTACGCTCATACATTAATTCCGGTATTTTAAATTCCAAAGAGTGCGTACTATTTGTCAGTTTTAAAGCTATTTTTGAGGTTGTCCCTGCCATAGCCTTATTTAGCAGTATGGCATCTGTAAATAAAGCCGTAATGTTACCAGATACGCCAATAATGCCCTCATTTACACTACCCCTAAAACCGCCCCCGCCTAAAACGTACGTGTCTCCATCAAGGCCCATATCTAAATTAAGATCAGCTTTAGTAACTACTGCTAAACTAACCCCATTATCTGTAATAGCTGCTTGAAAATTACCGAACTTTGTGAGTGGTATTTCCGTAGGCGTAGTATCAAAACTAGTTGCGGAGATCGTTTCTTTTGCTCCCATCACATCAATGCTAGCAGTTAGGTCACCATCTCCACCAAAACTGATTCCAAGTTTTCCAACCTTGCACCCGTTGAATAAAAAATACTGATTGATATCGGGGAATGCTTGTTCAAGTACCATGGATGGTTGAGTAAGACCAGGCTTAAAAACATGTGTATACGGATCGCCTGTTCCTGTTGTTGTCGGACTGCCAAAAATCGCTTTTAACCAATATCCTATAGCAATCTCATCGACTGGTACTGCAACTGGTCCCGAAACATCAATAAACCCCATTGATGGCTGAGCAGGATCGCGCCTACCTGTAATTGTTTTATCTTCAGCAAGATTTTGCTTTGATCTAACTTTGCTTGACTGGATAGGCATTAAAATACCATTTGGTACATCTGGTGTAGTGTTGTAGGTTGTCTCAAAATCCAATGTTAACCGACCGCGATAACCTTGGGCTTGTCCCATAAAATATCAACTCCTTAATAAACTAAATTTGTACCCATAATCACCTGCATATTTAAAGTTAAATTCATTCTCCCTGGATATTGGGGGAAATTACTGCTCGGGTCAATATCATAATCAATGTCGTTTACTGGATAACTTGGGTTCAATTCAGCCACTGTCTCTAGTATCAATTGTCCCAATGTATCAGTTTCTCTCAATCCCGGATATGAAATATCACTACCGACAATAATCGGTGTTTTATTGCAAATGCACCACGCTATTGTGAGCATGTAAGCGTTTTCTGATCTTCCTGCACCTTCCCCTTTTGCCCCTGGCAGTAAAGCTACATATGGGCAATCAGCAGCAGTAGGTGGCTTTTTTTCATCATAGCCATCATAAATTTTAAACGTCTTGCCGTATTTTTCTTGGCAAAACGCTTCAATTTCAGCACTAGTACGAATAGCCACACGCCACCGCTCTGAAATGTCAGTAACCTTAATTGTCGGTATATACATTACACACCCCGCGATTTATTAATATAGTCCCAAACCTTATCCTCTACCATCTTCCCAATTTTACCTTCCAAAGCATTACGCATAGGCTCAAAAGTTCTTCTAGCAGGAATAATCATTGCAGGTTTTGCCGACAGCGGAACATTTCTTGATTTAAAATAATCACGCATTTTCTGCGTGATCGGTCTTACTTGGCCTGATTCAATTTTTTCACCGCGCTTGATCGCTGATCTAGATAACCAACCAACCGAAACTGATAAATTGCTAGGATCATATTTCGACCTTACGGCACTTGCCATTTTACCAAGAGTGCTAAATTTCTTTTTTCCCGTTTTTTCAAGTTTTGCCCTCATTTCAGCGGGCATAAATTTAGCATATCGCACCCCACCAGGAGCACCACTTTTAATGCCGTCTTTGATTTCCTTGCGAACAAATAATCCAGTTGATTGCATAGCTTTCCTAGTCCATATAGGTTGATTTTTAATCATATCCTGCAGGAATGGCGTGGCTCCATTAGATATATTTATTTCCATATCAACCACTCTCACGATAGTACTTAACTATCGTTTCCCATTTGTCTTGATTTTTTAAAACGTGTTCTACGGCCTCACGCCCTGCTCCATAACCACCACTTAAATTAGTAACATAGTTAGCCACTTCTTTTATCTCAGGCACTGCATTTGCTACTGCAATGGAATAACCACATTTGACCATGGCCGCTAGATCGTTTAGATCATCACCAACGTAACACATTTCAGACATTTTTATTTTAAAACGATCGCAAATATCAATAAGGGCGGTTGTTTTTCTAGCAATTCCTACATAAACCTTATCTATTTTTAGCTCCTTTGCCCTATATGTTGTGGAATTACTTTTTCTACCTGTAATAAAAAATACCGATATTCCTGCACTTTTTGCGTAAATAATACCGCCAGCATCTAGTGTACAAAACGATTTGAACAACTCACCTGTGGGGCTAGTATGTATTTTCCCATCGGTAAGAGTTCCATCCACATCAAAAATAATTGCTTTTATGTTTTTCACATCGCACTCTCATTAGTGGTACACTCAATGCGGTATACGCCAGCAGAATGATTAACAGTGTGAGCATAATGCCAATCTTTATTTTTATATGTGATTGTATCGCCTAGTGCTGGTGCTGGTACATCAGATTCCATTACCTCAAAAAATGCCCTGTCGGAAGATCCCTGCTGATCAAAAGTATTTCCTTGGGCGTTATCCTCGCCAATTTCTACTATAGCCAAAATTTCTACACCTTTATACAAAATGGGATCGGCATGTTCTTTAGGATTAAAAATGATGGTAGCTAAATCAGCTACCATCAAATCTTTTAAGCTCATGATTAGTAATTTAACCTGATAACCGCAACAGCATCAGCAGCGGCTTTAGCAACTACCGCGATACCTGCTCTTGTGTTATCAGTATCCGTTTTCGTTAATACATTGGCAGTGTCATCCCAATACAATACATCCCATAATGTAAAAGCCTCTCCTGTTTTAGCCACTACATTAAACACACCTTTAGTTTTTAAAACACCCGATTTCCCTGTATCAATATCATTTAATGCCACACCAACACCAACAACACCCATCGGTACAATCTCGCCAACTTTTACATCAGCAGTTGCCGTAAAATCTAATCTGTCATCACCCATTACATATATTGCTTCTTTAGCCATTTATAAGTTCACTCCTTACTTTTTAATATTTAAAAAGGGCTATTATGCCCCTGCGTTTTTAAACAAACCACGGAAATCAAGAGCACTCACGCCAACATCTAATCTGATACGGTACTCAATGCCATCAACATCAAATCCAGCGCGTGATTCCATAACAGGAGCTTCTACACCATTTAAATAGTTGACCTCAATAGTGTCAATCATTCCAGAATTAGCCGCCAAATACCATGCTTTTGCATCTTCTAATTCGGCATCAGAAATAATTTTAAACATGCCCTTGATCGGATTAATGACCTCATTGCTTTTCGTGCCATCTACAGCGGAATTAATAACCTGACTTGCCAACATAGCCAACTCTGGAGGCAGTATCATAAATTCAGGACTAATATTTAATTTTTCTTTTTTGCCAATATTGGTTTGACGTTTCATTTTTGCAAGAGCTTCACTGATTGCCACGATACTAATAGCGGCTGCTGTCCCTATGTTTTTATGATCAGCATGGAATAAAGTTTTAGAATCTTCCTGCATTACTGGGTTTCCAGTCAGTATCGCATAAACCATACGATTAATCATACGCTTGGATGCCATGGAATACTTTTGCGGAATGGTGGATAATGCACCAAGATCATCATTGATAATAGCTTGCCGAGAAATGCTCCAACGTCTGCCATAAGTGCCAAGGCTTACAGTCTGTTTACCTTCGGTAATTTCAGCATGTTTGAATTGACCAAGCTCGTTTAAAGGGGCCAGTTCGTCAGCTTCAGATAATCTTAAACGAGTAGCGGTTTTAAAATCTGACAGACTACCTTTGCGTGTCCAGTCTTGATAAGTAGTTTGTGCGGCTTGATACGCCTGGCTCATTGATTTATTGGCGATATTAGACAAAATACCTGGGAAATCGGATGTGCCAGTAATTGCATCACGCACTAACTCCATAGGATCTGCATAGCTGGCACGTTTTCCAGTTTTGCGTTCTAGGCACTCACGGGCTAAATCCATTAGTTTCATACCACGAAATTGATCTGATCCTGCAGTTGGTGTAGCAATTACGATGCCAGACCGCAACGATAATCCATCTGTAACGGCAGCGCGAAATTTATCAGCCTCATCAGCACCAACTTGCACCGTTGAAACAGCTTGTTTCTCTTCAAAAATCTTGTCCATTACGGCAGCACGGGCTTGCTCTACTGTTTTGCCTTCGTTAATAAATGCGTCAGGTTCAACACCGAACTTGCGACACATTGCTGTAATTTCTATGGTTCTTACTCTTTCATCTGAAACAGCAGCTGCTCTAATTTCATCTTGGTTTACTATAATTACCGGATCACTTGTTTTAATTGACATATTTACACCTCTTTTATTTTTTTCTTCTTCAGGAACCTCACCACGTCCCACACCAACAGAAGAATCTGCTGGGATAGTCACTATTGATATTTCAGGAACGCTCCATTTACGGGCAATGTGGCAAGGGCCTGCAAAGCGACCATCGATAGACATTTTACCGTTCTCAACGTATTCCCAATTTGCCACGTTGTATCTACAACTAACAGCTTTCATTGTCCTATTTTTCACCTTTTGGAAAACCTTATCTGATTCTTCATCAGTATCAAATTTAACAATAGCTTCACCACGGTTATTTTCAATCCACGCCTTTTCAATACTGCCAATCGGTAATCCATAAGAATTATGATTAAGCAGTAACACGCCAACCTCATTTAACCTAGTTAAGTCACAGGCTCCTGGCGAATGGTCAAGTATCTCAACATCGCCCCAACGAACCACTTCAGTTGTCTCGCTGGAAAAAGAAAGCCTAACGGTTCGTTCCTCCTCGTTAACTGCGGAGCGTTCAAACGTTAGGTTTCTTTGTAAATTTTCTTTGTTTTCTTCCCATGTTGGCGTTTTATTTTGTATTATCATCTTCTTCCTCCTTATCAAATAAGCTCGGATCTATTAGCGAGTTATCTATAAAATCAACTTCTAAATCTAGTCCTAACTTCTTGGCATAAGCCTGCTCTAATGCCCTTTGCTCTAACACCTCCTGCCAATCCTTGCCTTGCGTTCCACAAACTTCGGCAAGTGTCGTAATTCCTGATTTAAGTTGCACCACGCTGGCATTAACTTCTTTCAGCGGATCAATCCAAGTCCATCCCGGCGTTATCCAAGTTACATCAAAATATCTTTCCCGATCACTAAAAAAATCAGGGGCATTAATAAGACCAGCCATTACGCAGGAGGTTATAAATTCCTCCCATACTGGCTGGCAAAAATGTTTAATTATAAAAGTTTGCAGCGGTTTAAATGTTTTGCGATCTTCTAGCATGTTTTGTCTTGCAGCTGAAAAATTACCTTTAATATCACGCGTAACAACATCATATGATATTCCAGTACCTGCACTTGCCCTACGTGATTGCATTTCCACATAGTCTTTCGCCGTTCCAGCATTGCGCTTGGGTTCAGCAAATTTAACAGTTTGTCCTGGTCTTAAATGTTGTATAATACCTGGTCTTAATTCTGATATAGATTTACCTTTGCTATCAGTTCCAGTTCTACCTGGCTTTCCACCATCATCTGATTCAACAAATGCTGCAAAACATGCAGCCGCTCTTACAGCAGCCATCTCAGCATCTAAATATTGATCAGTATCATGGATTTTACTCATAACTCTTGCGAGCTCTGAAATACCACGTATTTGAGTAGCGCGACGTTTTTTAAACAAATGAATCATATTTTTGCTTAATATCCGGTAAGGCTCAAATGTTTGAAATCCAAAAGGATCAATATGGTAAAACCAATAGGCTATAGGTTTGAGTGTTTTTGTTACTTCTACACCAGATTGTATCGCATTACCTTGATACTCAGTACTATTACTGCCCATTTGCTCTTGTTCCATCATTTGTAACTGAAAAGGTATTCGCTGTGACTTATCAGATGTTTTATAAAAAAATGACTCTCCGTCGTAATACATACGCCGTAAAGCCATCGCCTGCAACTCGTAAAAATCACTTTGCCCCGTTACATCACAATTTTGAGGTTTTACCCATGATTTCCAGAGTTTTTCTATTGTTTTATTAGTTTTTTCATCAAATTCCTTCCCTGATTTAGTGCGAACTTTAGCCTGTGGCTTAATCCCTTCGCCTATTACATTACGTTCAATAGCACTTACAATACCTTCCGCAAGATCACTATTACGTTCCAACGCTTGGGCGCGTTTGCGAATCAAGTCCCTATACGGTTTATCTACCTGCTCACCACTACCATTTGCTGTAACCCAATCACTATTAAGCCTATCATTTTGTGCGGCATCATAATTTCGTAATTGATTAATACCTAATTTATACTGCGCTCGTTCAAATGCCCATTGCGGGGAAAATACTTCAATTGCTTTATCTAAAAAGTTCATGATCTACCCCATTGAACATATACCATGCCACTACCATCATTACTTGAATTTTGTTGGCTTGCAATTCTAGACATTAAGTCTTTTTCCCTCGCATATAATGCCGGTAATTCTGATCGTCTGACACGTCGACCTCCAATACTATATTCAATCCCTTGTTCAGCTGCTGAAATTGCAGATTGCACATCCTCAAGTTGTTGTTCTAATGTTTTTATTGCCAATGTTCTCACCTCCCTTCACTGCTACCCAAACCAACTACTGCCGCTATTAAACCAACTACTTTTAGGTGGTATTGGTTCTTCTTCGATTTCTTCCTCCACTTCTTCAAGTGGCCTTAGGTATCTAACTCCCATTTGTTCTGCTGCTGAAAACGAATAAACCGCCGCATCAAGTAAATGATTGGCGGCTCCACTAGTTACCTTTTGCCATTCTTCCGTAATTACCCCAGTACGTTTATCCCTAATCGTCACCTTTTGCTCACTGGTTAGTTGGTCTATATATTCCTCAGGGCAATCTTTAAATATGCTTAAGCTCCCTGGTGAGTTAGGATCTTTTTTCATTCGTCCAAAAATCATGTCCTTGAAGTAATGTCCATCAACAACATATAATTTAAGACCCCCAAAACCTTCTTTATCAATACTTGTAACACTATAAGGAGATGTTAGTCGTTTTGAGCTACCTTTTACTGGTCTACATACTTCGGGAAACTGGGAGCAAAAAGTATAAACTTCATCAGTGCGATAACCACTATCGATGTTTGCCAAATTTACCATAAATGGTTCTCCATCAGCATTACAATATCTACGATTGATTAATACTTCTTCTAATTCAAACCAATTTTCTACCCGCCCATATTCTATAAGCCTGCCAGTTATACCATAAGACCAGGCTTTAATCTCATACCAAAAATGATTGAGCTGTACATCAACTCCCGCAGTGATAAGTTGCGTATCATCAGGGACGACTCCGCGCCCCCATACGTGTTGCTGTTTTTTTAATGTCGCGACATTATTTTCTGTCTTCTTATCTTTCCATGCTTCTCCTAGCCAAGAGTTTACAAAATTCATAAATTTTTCAGGATGTGGTTTGGATTTAATAAACTCGGCGGCCACATCACCAAAGGTAAGCCATGGAGAATAAATACTGTTAATATGAAAACCGACTTTCCTTACAACGTTAGTTGTGGATTGTCTGTTTTTCCACTTACCAGCTTTTAGCATATTTAATTTATGATTATCATTTATGATGCCACTACATTTTTCACACTCATACCATGCAGTGTCTTTAGCGGTTTTGGCTGTTGATCCTTTAGGCCATTTAATACCTTTCAGTTTGAATATCTGTTCATGCCCACAATGAGGGCATGGGACATGGTAGTCTCTTACTACATCACAATCGTCCAGCTCTTGTGAAATGGCCCCTGTAGGTAATGTAGGAGTTGAGCAGTATAAAATCTTGCGGTTGTTTTTATATGTTTTAGTACGTTCTTTAGCTAATTGTATTGGTCCTGCTTCACGTCCTGCAAATAAAGGAAATTTATCCGTCTCATCAAAAATAACATATCGGCATGGTCTTGATGCCAAATCAGCCGGACTGTTAGATCCAATCAAGGCAGCATACATACCAGGGAATTGCAATTCACACTTACTAGATTTGTTTTTCATGAATTTATTAGATAGTGCTGGTGACTTTTCCAGCATTGGCTGGATACGGTTTTCACTGGTCCACTCTGCAAGATCATCAATAGGATATACAATAATCGTCGGGCTTGGATCTTGGTCGATAATAAAGCCCAAAATATTCATAAGAGCCTCAGTACCGCCAATCTGTGATGCTTTGCAAAATACTATTTCTTCAACATCAGGCTCATTGTACTGATCCATGATCTCTTTTAAATATGGTGTTCTTTCGGTACGCCACGGCCCTGCTTCATTACTTGTCTTACCATCAAGTATACGATATTTATCCGACCACTCAGATACAGTTAATCGTTCTGGTGGTTTCCACGCTTGCTTTTCAATTTCTGACCAATTAGGTTTTGCCCTTCCTTGGCGTGTACGCTCCGTCGCGGCTGTAGCTTTCGAGGAGGTAATAGACTTCATCGCGTAACACCCTTTCCACCTCTCTTATTGACTGATTTGCAATTTGCGGTGCAATTTTTTTTTCTAGCTGTCTAAGTCCTGATTTTAATTCTAAAATTCTACTAGCCCATTCTGCTTGAACGTCATCAATATGTATTAACTCCCCTTGTATTTTATCAAGGGCTATTTTTTCTTTTTCCGATTTAGTTTCACGATAATCTGCATCAGCTTTCAACTTTCTTGCTTCATCGCTGATCGTTTTTTGTTCACTATTCCCGTTACTAGCACCTTTCCCAAGCCATTCATTTAACTTTTTTATATCCCAACTTCCGCGGCCTTCTTTTGGTGCTCCTTTTTTAGCCCAACCTGACAAAGTTTCACGACTCACGCCAAAAAAAATACAAGTATCCGAAGTACCATGAACAAATGTACCATCTACCTTTTGCGTATTTTCTTTTTTTGTATTTTTTGCAACCATCGCTACCTCCATTTGTCAGAATGTCAACCTAAAAAAACACTTTTTAGGCGAGAAAATGCCGGAGTTTTCCGACCCTCGGCTAATTTCGCCCTAGGGAGTACCTTTTATTTCCATGGATACCCCATATTATTAAGCATTTACTCACTATTGCCCATTCCTGTTGTCTTGTTAATGGTTATACATGTAGGTGAATAGTTACATTTAGTGCATATACAACATCTAAGACTAGGGCTAAACGACATACTACCCTTGGCCCTGCAATCTGGACAGTCACCACTATAGATTCCACCTATTGCTATACGATGCATAATTGCCCCCTTCAATTGAATGTAAAGAAAAGCCGTCCTAAAGGACGGCTTAATCAGATGGTATATTTAATTCCTTTTCTGGTAATGTTTTAGTTATATCTATTTCAAATAAATTGTACCCAAATTTACTTTCAGTCTTAAACTTTTCCATATATTGTTCAGCTAATTCCCTTGAAATAAATATACCGACAGGCCATCTATCTTCCCAATCTTCTTCCATTAATAAATAAACTTTATTATCGGTTAACATTAACTCATCACCTCTATTTAGACGGCTTTACACTTACTACTATATCTGATTTTAAAAACAACTTATCACGCAGTGTTTGCTTTACTGGTGTCAATTTACCACCCTGCACTATCTTATCTATGTTCTGACGTGAACACCCCTTTAGCTCAGCTACTTCCATAGTGGTAATAATATTTTCGGCTATAAACTTTTTCAATTCATCGTCTGATTCAAAAACATATTTCATTTTACAAACCGTCCTAAAATCCTATTAGCAACTATCACCACTAATGCCACAACTGTCAGTATGTCGGCTGTATTTTGTAACGAACTACCATTCTCTTGACGTGTTAAATAATACAATGCTGTACACATCACAAAAAACATATCACCATTTCTTTTAAACCATTTCATATTTTCCATTGCAAGTGTTATAATATATTTGGGTGAGGGTGTTTTTCACACCCTCTGGAACTGGCTCATCTTTTCCGCTTTTGCTTGACTGGCTGGCGGTTTGGGTGAGTCTTTTGCTTTAGTCTCGCCTTTAGCTTTCTAGCTATCCATTTCAATCCTTTCAACATTCTTTCGAGTAGTTGAATGCCATTATTTACGATTGCTAGAAGAGCCGCTGTGATGACTACCATTTCCTTAACCCTGTCATCGACTTGCAATTTATTACCTCCTTTCCATGTATTAATTATATCATTTTAGTTGCTTTGTGTCAACTATTTTTATTGATTTATTACCATATTTGTTATATTTTACAGTGTTTTTTTAATCTCTAAACGTCCTTAGCTCCTGTACTTTAAGATCAATCAGTTTCTTTACTCCCTGGTACTGCTTATCTCGCCCTTCTAATTCAGCTTTACCCATGATCAACAATACTTCTGCCTGTTCTAATAAAGTTGCCATCTCAATCACATATGGCTCACCTTCAGCCATAGCTTTAATAAGTGTCGCGGATCTCACATCTTTATGTATTACAATAGCTTTCCCTAATGCATTCTTATAAGCTCTTTGGGCTGACTTAAAGCCAATTTCATAACCACCGACTATCTTGGATAATCTTGCTACCTCATTGGATAACCTGCAACCTAACTGGTTAAGCTCTTTAGCTTCTAAGTCTTCCGATATAAATTCTGGCAATGTACTTGGATCGTACCCATTACTCATAATCTATACCTATAGCAAATAAGCCTATAAATATCTCAAATCTTTTTCACTCTTTATGCCAAGCAAAACCTATCATAAAGTTAAATGGATGTAATATATAACAATCAATCATTTGCTTCCCCCCCACTCTTTTGGATATAAATTGCTTAGATATTCAATACACTGCCGTTTTATTTCTACAAGACCTTCTTTGCCGTGATGACGTATCTGATGGCAACGCTCACATAGTAAGCAGGCTTTTTCAATCCTATCTTCCTTATCGGGTCCACATGGTTCATGATGAAATTTCTCCCCAGGTAAAACATAACGACCACACCCGCTGATTATGCAAGTATGGTCGTCTCGTTCATGAATATCTGTATTAAGTTGTGCTAATGCCCTACCCGTTAGTCTTATCTTCTTTTCTTTCTGCATTAATTTTGCCAATTAATAACACCACCTTGTATTATATACAGCAAAAACCGCCTACAAATTCGTAGGCGGTTTAATTATGTTCGTATTTATTTTATGCTACCATATTACCACATTCGTTTAGACACTGTCCAGACACGTTTCCGACATTCCACTGATACTATCAATGCCGAAAATCAAAGCACTTAATCTATCTTCAGCAGCTCTTAAATCTCTTAAGCATGTTCTTTCGTCAACATCTTCAATAATTGCAATGTCCGCTAATTTCTTATTGTCAAAATAATATTGTTTTAATACCCTACTTCTTCTTACTTCTATATCTCCATTTTTATCACAATATATTTGATAAATTTCTAGCATAGTTCTAATATGAGACATTATTATATTAGTTCTTTTTACAGATTTTTTAATTGAATTAATATAAATAAATTCATCTATATCGTCAATTTCATCTAAAACATCAATAGCAGCACCGCAATAAATCGCTTTATCAATATGATCTTTTAAATGATTATAATGTTTGAGTAATAATCTTGTATTCCTTAGTCTTCGGTCTTGCCTAGACTTTACTGCTTTAACCTTTTGCTTATCATTATATTCTAGAGTGGCTTTAGCAATTCGGTCTATTAATTCTGCTTCGGATATAGTCACCCTTCATCACCCCACTAATTATTAAACATACAGATAGGGAGGTCTAGCCTCCCTTTATAAATTACCGTTTTTTATCATAATTCCAAATGTGTCCGAATTGGACACATTTTTTATTCGCCTAAATATTCTTTTACCAAAGCTAGATAATCCTTTGCCGCTTTGCAGTTTTTAGAGTATTGCACAATCGGTTCACAGCTAAAGGTACTTTCATCAATCTTTACTGTACGGCTGATTGATGTTTTAAACATTGGATACTTACAGCCATTATTTAACCAATCTTCCCCCTGGGTATTTACCTTATTTTTCGTGTAATGGGTTATTAGGCAACCTTTGAAGTGTAGCGATGGATTCAATTCTTTAAGTTCTTCAAACTGCTCTATTAGCTGATCGAGGCCATCAAAGCTGAATTGATCTATTTTTATCGGCACAATAACCTCATGAGCAGCAACTAGTCCATTGATTACGCTAATATTAATGTCAGGAGCATTATCTATAATGCAATAGTCATATTCTGACTTGACTTGCTGTAATGCTTTTTTTAATATCGTTTGCTGTTGGCGTGACATATCCATGATGATTGCTAAATTAGCATTCAATAGGTTCATATTCGCACTGATTAGGTCTAGCCCAGGATGTTGGGTTTTATTAATCACTTTATGAATATCAAAATTCTTTTCAGTTAATAAATCGGCTATGGTTAGCATTTCATAGTTATGTAATTTGAAAAACTTTGACGTATTGCCCTGTTTATCATTATCTATGAGCAGTACCCTTTTGCCGTGGACCGTTGCTAGTATGTGAGCCATGTTGATAGAGGTTATAGTCTTTGCTACGCCACCTTTTAAATTTAATATAGATATAATTTCCATACTTATCTCTCCTCTTTTTATGCTACATCAAATAATTTACCCTGTGCCCTATCGCCATTAATATAAAGCTCACACTCGGCGTATAATTTGTATAAAGCTTCAATACATTTATCTGGTAAGAGTTGCTTCTCATCGGCAGGAGCATCGGAATAAGATTCTGATGCTTTATGAGGAGTATTTAGGTTTAAATTGCAGTTTGATTTACTTAGTTTCATTTGTGAACTGATTGTTGCACCCATTACCTCATTTTCACCGCCGTAGGATACCGATACGCTTCGTACTTCTATTCTTTCAAGGTACTCCCCAGGAAGTTCACACATTTGAATAACATAAGGGGCTAAATTCCCTATTGCTTGATAAAATTCAGGTCGTGCCTGATCCGAACAAGTAAATGAATATTCATCCCATGATCCTGTTCTTACTTGCTTTTCATGGGTTATAGATATTTTGTTATCAGAAGTTACTTTCACTTTTCTTATCCTAATCACCTTATCCCGCCCCTCCCGTAATTTTAATAAGCCGTACTTGATACTAATGCCACACCATTATCGTAATACCAACCACCTTCATTGATAAATTCAAACATAACTACCTTATCTTTGTTATATTCATCAAGGTTTACTGTTAGTTTTAATGCTTCTAATACAGTAACTGGTGTACAATCTTCAACCTCAATATCATCAAAACTTTTGTGATGCTCTATAACTTGTTCTTGCGAATCACCTAAATACCAGTGACTTTCTCCATCTTCAACAACGAACAGTAATTTACCATCTTTATTGACGGCCTGTTTTGTTTCTCGTTCTTCCATATATTTTTTTACTTTGCCTTCACAGCCCATGCAGCAACTTTTTACCTTTGTCCAATCTTCGGTTTTCGGTTCACCTGGAACCCAATTGGGATTAAAAAATATCCTTTCCCAACTAAAATCCAGTTCACGTTCACAGAAGAAGCATTTATCTGCATTACCTAACTCTGCCATGGCAGCGTCCTCCATCTCATTTATCATTATCCCGCCCCCTATACTTACTCTGCTATAATATCCATTTGCTTACCTTTTGCCAGTAATTCAGCCCTCTTGTCAGTTAAATAAAACTACTGCTGTATCCTTATTCATCACTTACCACCTAATTTAACCTTTCCGTCTTCATCAGCTTTGGCTAATATCTTAAGACAACGCTTGCAGGTTACTTCTTCCGCTTTAGCTTCATAAACGACATCATCTATATTCCAAACACCGCTACAAACGCTAAGATGCTTAATTTCACGCCCTATGCGAAACTTACTTCCACAATTCAGAATCTTTTTTCTTTTAACAATGTTAACAAGTCCTATAAAAGCCATCACTTCGCCCCCTCAATACATTTACGCCACTCAGGACAGGCGGCATTAGCAAAATGCACACTACTATGTCTTTTTTGCTCAACTCGCAAGCGGCAAGCACCAAATCTATATGTATTTAACACCCTTGCTGAAATATACTCAGCGCAATTGCAACATTTCGGCTGTCCTTTTCTACCGCGATTATCTTTCATCCATTCCCTCAACTCCCCGTATATTTATATAGAATTTGGCAATACTACTAGTGACATAAATTAATCTCTTTTCATTGGCTCTATTCTTGGGGCTATTTTTTTATCCCGCCCCCTCTAATTAGCTATAAGCTTATTGCTTGTACTATTTAACAACCTCGCCCGATTTAACTAAAACCAAGACATATGGGTCTTTAGCATCTGCAGGATAATGAGCAGGATGCACATGTTGTTTATTTAACATATCCCTTAGTTTCCTGGCATCTGCAAGTGTTTCACTATGGTGTTCTGCCCTTAAGTTGTAAATATTAACGATAAGATAACAATGGGTAACTTGAATTGCTTTCATATTATTACGCCCACCTTGTATGGTCATTGTTCTTCATCTCCTCTATAAAAATCCAATTTCTGTCCATCTCGCTCATTACAATTCATCCTCCGGTAATAGCTTACTGCCTGTTCGAATTTGCAGTCTTTTTCCATTTGGTCAATAAAGCTGTAAAATCTATCGCTATCTTGACTAATGTTACAAGGAATAACGCATATCGTAACCCCTTGTTCATAAAGCTGTTTTGCTTCTGTTTTGGTCAGTTTCACCATCATTCTTCATCATCCCTAGTAATAAATTTATCGATAATCTTATTTCCGCAGAATGGGCAGTATTTAGAATCAATATTTTGCTGATCATCACAAGGTATCTCTTCATCAACCTCAATGGCAATAACGCAACCATTACATATTTGTCGGCCACATTCCTTGCAGTTATATATTGCATCGTCATCCGGGTTATCTGTGTCTCGACAGCAATCGCATAAATAATATTTAGATATCCCTTTTTCATATTTACTGAACAATTCAGCCATTGTCATACCGTTTTGCTTTGCTAAATCAGTACATAAAGCACATACATTTCTAGGTTGCGAAGCTCCTATTTCATCACATAGGTATTCGGTCAAATATTGGTATTCTCGCGGTGTACTAAGCCGATCAACTACAGGAAGTTCCTTGTTTTCTTCTTCCTGTTCTTCTCTACCAGCACCATCCCACGCTTTGATGTAATGATTATTAATCTTAAAACGCCGATGAACTAACCCCATGTTTGATCCTTCGGCTGCTCTCCACCATTCTTCATCTTGATATGATTTTTCTTCCGTGGCTGACAGTTTTTCAAATTCTTCTTGGCTAAGTTCCCAAACTTGATATGTACCGCCGCCATACCGTGTACCTTCCCATGTCTTTTTTGCTTGAATTCCCGTCCGCGCAAAATAGCTATCCATGCTACCTGCTAAAATTTCTATTCTTATATCCATTTCTTATCCCGCCCTCCCCATTATTACCTCACGCCTACCATCCTTATAGACGATATACGCCAAAATTTTATATTTACGCCGTATCCACTTCCAACTAGATTTTGCACTGACCTGCTTCAGTTTCATGACGCGCCTTTAGCTAGTACGGGCCTGTCCTGCCACTTGCCCTTTGATAGCTTATACCGGGCAAATACTATCAGTTTGGGATCTGGTGCTTTTTCCTCATCTGAGAAATGATACTTTCTTTTTTCTAGGTCAACCATCAGAATGAAATTCTTCAACCCGTTTTCCTCGGCATGTTCTTTTGCAGCACTTCTTGCCGTGCCTTTGGATGGATATGGAATGCTTATCATGCTATCCCGCCCTCCTTCAATTCATCATATAAATCTTTCAACTCTGGCGTAATATAGTCACATCCAATTGAATCTTCTAACGCCCCACACAGCACCGCAACCTGCGATCCCAACTTATTAGCCACATTCATCCACATTTCCATGTCTTTAATAGCTTGATTATAATCTTTCTCCAGCTTCCCGATTTTCTTTGACAGTTCGCCTGCTCGTTTTGACTGTTCAATATAATCTGCTTGAAAATAATCACGCATTTTTTCTACCTGCTCCAGCTTGGCGCGCAACTTAATATTTTCTCTTTCCACGCCCTCAACGGCATCAGCTAATTTATACCCATTTGCCACATATTCATCTGTTATATTTGCAAACTCTTTATTTTTAGCACGAAGGTCGGCGTTTTCTTTTTCCAGCTTGGCAATAGCATCCAGGGCAACATCTGCCATTCTTTCTGCAATATCGTTCTGTCGCATCTCACTCACCGCTACCACCGTCCTGTTCTTTTTCAATAACATAAAATTGATATCCACATTCACATTTCGCTGAACCATCACCGCAAAAGCTGTAAACACGTTCGCCACATTTAGGACAGTATTGTATTTCATTAGTATCTGATACACCGCTAACTAATCCATAACTCATTTTTCAATACCACCTTTACTACTTAACATGCAGTTTTTCTCACGTTCACGTAATTGTTGAAGCTCCTGGAGCATCCCAAGCAACTTTATATAATCCTTGCTACTTAGGCGAAAATTATCTTCAAGTATTTTTAGTGCTTCTTTCATTCCCCCGCCCCCGTTGCATAAGATTCTTTGCTTTTTTAAGGTTCCGTTTACTTCTCTGCCCTGGGAGCTGGCCTAAAAAGGGATTTCTTCGCTATCTTCTGGATCTACCTCTGTCCCAAAACTGCTCATATTATATCCCTCTTTGGCAGGAGCAGGACTGGTATTATTGTTATTACTTACAGCCTGTTTCGTGTCCAAAAACTCTACATTTTGAGCAACGACCTCAGTTGTGCGCCGTTTCTGTCCGTCTTTTTCATACTGACTAATTTGCAAACGTCCTTCAACCAGCACATTGCGGCCTTTGGTAAGGTTATTCCCACAAATCTCAGCCAGCTTGTCCCATACCACTATAGGAATAAAATCCGCCCGTTTATTTTCTCCAAACCCCGTATTCACTGCCACGCTAAATGAAGCTACTGCCGTACCCTTTTGGGTATAGCGCACTTCTGGATCTTTGGTCAAACGACCAACTAATATAACCTTGTTCAAGCTCTTTTCCCCCTTTTCATCCCCATCTTGGGACATTTTATAGTTCTTTCATGTATTAACAACCACTGATTATTACTGCGTCCTATGAGATAATTTCATTAAGATAACTTTTGTCGGAATAACAGCAAACTATCTGACAAGAATCTCTGATACTATGTTATTAACAGGCCAATTAGAGAATTATATTCGGTCTTCGTCATAGCCTGGGATTTTAATCATTCTGTAAAATAAATATGGATAATGATGTTCAGTATGACCTCTCTTGACAACTGCAATGTAATAACCCTTTAGAGGCTTTGGCTCCTCTTGCCATGAACTAGCATGTACTACTTTTATTTTTGGTTCTGGATGGATTAAGTTATTACTGCTGATCCAGCGGCGACCGTGTACTTTATCCTCGGTATTAAATGTGTTTTTACTCTCTTTAATAAAATAATTTGTAAGCCTTTCACAATCTTCTGGTTCTCCACCGAAAAGCTGTATTTTAGTAAAACCAAATTTCCAAAACTTTTTAATTAGCTTGATTCCTAAATCAGCATTATTAATTAGTAAATGGTGATGTATCCGCCCTTTTTTATGTTCTGTTACGCCTATATATTTCAATACAGCTCCTACTTTTTTGTATTGGTAACGTAATTTATCAATATATTTTGTAAAAAAGACTTTTGCCTCTTTAGGTTGTGGTTCTTCCATGTGTTTTCCATAAGTACAAGTTAGGTATAAATCATCTGCTTTAAAATTAGCACTCATGTCATAGTACAGGTTGTCAAAGGATCTTCTTTCATTGCCTTTTTGTTGTAATTCAGAAGTAGTATTCATATTTTTACTTCTTGGTCGTTTATGTGAGCTATTTCTAGCCGTATGGTATTTTATAACATCTTTGACCTTTCCTGCTGTTATTGTTTTCTCTCTGTACGACATATAATTTCTCCTATTTTCAACTATATTTTCTATTCGGTATATTATTTTCAAAATTGAATATACTGTGAATAGGAAGTATATAGTTTTCTTCTAGTATTAATTAACTTTATCAAGTCAATTACGGCCTCAAGCCGTTTTTTATTGATATTTTTTCGTACATAGAATATAATTAATTAAGCGAATTACATCATATGTACAGACCTTTCTAGTAAACCCTTACGAGCTATTTGCAGTAGCTTGTAAGGGTTTTTAGTTTACCTCCATCAAAAGTTTATTGTAATTTCTCTGCCATTTTGCCAAGAAGTCCGTTGACAGCATTTTTATATTTTCCATATGTTTCCATGTCAACTTCTTTGATCTCAGCTAATGACCCAAGCAATCCCTGAAATCCACTTTTTATTGAATCAAAATAAACAGCAAACTTTAGAATCTCAGGACTTTGCCGACTGGCTTGCTCTTCGAGGCTCTTATTTTTTTCTCTTAATTCATTAAGCTCCTGCTCAATCTCTTCCGGGACTTCTTTAATGACCGTAGGCTCTAATGTGATAGGCTCATTGATTTTATCCGTTAACTCCTGCACTTTTTGCTGAGCTTCTTCTAGATCAGCTTCTAACTGGCTTATCTTCTCGGAATCGCCATCCTCTTTGGCTTCTTCCAGCAAGGCATTTACCTTTTTTAGAGATTCCTCGGCATCCTTTGCCCTTTTTTCAGCGGCCTGTTTCAATATGTTTTGGCTTTCTTGGGCCGTTACAGCTTCACTAGCTTTCTTTTCCGCTTCTTCGGCTCTTTTCTCCGCGTCTTTTTGGGCTTTAACGGCCTCCTGCAGTTGACGGGTAGACATGTTTTCAATATCATTTTCTTGGATAAATTCTTCTTTATCTGGTACTCCGAGAAGGGCTACAGCCTGCGTGTAGCTTAGATTTCCAAGCGCTTGGCTTTTTGAATTATCGCCAAATAAGGCAATTTGATTAGCTCCGTATTCCTCGAAAATTCGCATTAAATTATTTGCTGTACTTTTTGAGTAATCTATATGGTTTTTCAGCCAATCTCCCCACTCTCCATGATCAACTAATAACTTAGCTTCATGTAGTCTACGCCCAATTTCAATACTGTTACAAAGAATCATGGTCCTAGTTTGGTCTTTAATGCTATTGATTTCAGCTGCTATGATTACTGGTGTTCTTACCGTCACAACTTCACCTATGTTAATTCCTCCCCTTATTATGCAGATATAACTTGTTTGGCTATAGGTATGGTCACGTCATGTGTTTTTATATCAATGTTTGCCTTTTCAGCCCAAGAGATTACCTCAGTATTTAACTGATCATCCTTGGCCAATCGTTGATTATTAATAAGCTTAGCTTGTACTAAGGCATTTCCTACAACCTCAAGGCACGCTACCAGCTTTCCTTTGTCGTTGGCAACTAGTACAATCCATTTTTTATGACCTTCCATTGCGACTGCATAACTGGCTACACAATTATGCAGTTCTTTCCCAGCTGCGACTAGCTCCCTTGATTCTTTAGGTAGGAAGAATTTAATTTGTTCCTTCTGCATCGATAAGCGATTAATAATATAATCCGGAACATCTAAAATTAAATTTTTATGCCCCTGTTCACGATGTTTTTTAGCCATCCAATTATGTAAATCTCTAATTCTTATGCTTTCATCCATTAGGGTGCGCTTACTGTCTTTAGTTAGCTGGTCGTAAAGCCGAGAACAGTCGTCAATATTTATTTTTTCAGCGTTTTCTGCTAAATCTACTAATCCACTTTCACCGTATTTAACTAGCATGCCATGTAAAAAATTAAATAAATTTTTCATATCCAACCGCGCTTGTTGCTTATTCAATATTAGCTTAATCGTTGTATACATTCTGATTGCATAATCGTAATTTTTTACTAAATTAAATGATTCTACTAATCTTCGATATTCAAAGAAGTCTTTTTCTATTTCACGTCTTACTGCTGCTTTATTTGGCAATCCTGTCGAGGTAATAACTGCTGTTATGAAATCAGTACCTTTTCTAGCTATGGACATAGCCTGTTGTATAAAAGAGTAATCCGTGATCAAGTGTCTTTCCCACATAACTTTTATATCTGATATATGCTCTCGGTACATCTCAGATAAATTATGTGCATCAGGGAAGGTTACTCTAAATGCTATATTTTTTAGTGGAGTTAAGAACATACCATGACGCGTTCCTGAACTAACATACATAGATTTTATTTTGTGCCCGAAGTGTTTTTCCATTTTATTCTGCACGGCTTCACGCAGTTCTTTTATAAATGCAACTAATTCAGGCTTTCGATTAGTGACTACTAAACTATCTGCTGTGAAAAATCTCAAAATACTGTCTTGGAATAGATCCAGTTCAAAAGGATTTCCAATATCAATTGCATGTACAGGTGATTTATTAAGCCAGCTATTAAACGTTGCAGTTTGTTTTGCTATATCAAATCTAAAAGTTTCTTTACCTCTTCTGCTCCGCACCCTGTATGCACCATCAAAGAAAACTGCGTCATAATATACTTCTAAAACAACTAAATCCTTAAATGTTTTTAAGCTAAGCCTAACCTTATTAGGGCAATACTCATTATTTTTTAGGTAGGCAACATTCTTATAGTGTTGCTTCCCACAATAGGTGCAATGAAAATATGTCCCTCGTTCATACATGCTCATACTGCCAGGCGATACTCCCCAAGCACTGGCAAAGGCCTGGTCGCACTCTTCGCAAAAGTATTGGGTATGATTAAGCTGATTTACACAGCCCAGACGTTCCGCGTAAGCCGTGAACATTTGAGGGATTTTAATTTCTGAAACATTCAACTAATCCACCCCCCTACAGAAAATCATCAAGGCTGATATCAAAGTCAACCTCTGATTTCTTTGGAGTAGTAACCGGCTTTTGAATGGTAGCTGCCACTGGTGCCGGAATAGTTACTGCTGATCCAATTCCGAAATATTTTAGTACAATAGCAAACCCTTCTTCAGGAGTAAACATCGCGCAATTATCAACTTTCTTTTTACTAGCCTCTTTGCGCATTTCATCTAGGCTCTTGGCAATGGTCTTATCCTGGACCATAAATTTATCTGCATCCTGGTTGTTTTTATCTAAGTGACTGAGTAAAAATCCTCCAACTACCTGGACGTAAGAATTTTTCTTGCTACTTTCCATTTCAGCTTTTAACTTTTCAACCGCTTGCTGATACATATATCATCCTACCCTTTCAATTTTTCTCGTTTTTTCGAAATTGGTACAAGCCTTTTGGTCTTCTGATACTGTTATTGCCACTTTCCGATCACCGTTACGTTCTACTTGATAACAAACTTTTTTACCCGCCCCACGATATGCATCATGATTAATAAAATGACAGTCACCACATCGGCGCGGTTGATATGCTGCTTTAGCCATATAATCACCCCTTTTACTTTAGGTATTAATATTTACTTGTCTTATAACTAGGAAATTTATGGTTTTTGTCGAAGTATCACTTCGAAGGGAGGTGATACTTCTATGAAAAATAAAACACCAAAAAAATATGTAACTATAGATCTTTCTGATAAAGAGTGTAAATCTATTTTTGAAGCCATGGACATGCTAGACCGACATATTTACGAGTTTGATGTAAGAGTCCCTGGAAAGACTGCTTCCTGCATCGGTTCTGCTCTTGCTAAAATGAGAAATTTCAACTTTGACATTGACACTAGCGATAAGGAGATTGAACTCCCTTTAACCAATAATGAATTCGCTGCTGCGTGCTATTCTCTAACCTATATTCTGCATTTAATAAATGAAGAAGGGTATGGAGCAGATGAACTAGATGATTTTCTCGTTGATTCCGACTTTATACGTGGTTTATTCGAAAAAATCCGTCTTTTTCTCGACCCAGATTCTTGATTTTGATAACTCAATACTGTCCTCTCTTCTTTTACTTGGTTAATCACTATTTTTGCAACGTACGGCATTTTTACCCTCACCTTCCGCCTGGCAGATTGATACTGCCGGGCTTTTCTATTTACTTATAACGAAAGGCAGGTCTTAACCCGCCCCTTTTAATGCTTCTGGTATCGGGATACCGTTTTCGTTCATATATTTAATGCTCTCTACAACATCTAAAATAGTGAACCATGTCACCCCAAATACTTTCTTTTGTAACTCATACGGCATTTTCCCATTGTCGTATTTCCGTTTTACCAAAATAACCTCTGCTTCTATTTTATTGAAAAGGTTAAGAGTAACCTGAGCTGTTAAATCATTCTTACTGCTCATGCTAATATTAAGAGCCCCAGGTTCGGATTTGAAAACATTAGCCACAATCGTTAAATTTGAAGATAATTGCTCGATATTCATCATGCTACTGCCACCATCCTTATCTCTACTGGCTCATGGAGCATTTCCGCAATCGCATAAGCGTGCCCAAATGCATTATAATTATTCCTAACACCAATTTCTAAATAGGCTTTCCAAAGCTCTTCTAACTCCTGACGATCTACTGACTGGATTAATTCGGACTTCATGGCATACTCATAACCTTTTTGATATTCAATAACGTTCTGCTTTAAAAGCATATTGTGCATTTTTTTGAAATACTTAAATGTTAATCCACTCATAATAACGCCCTCCTTGACCTCCGACTACACGGCGTGTTATAATCGGGGTGAATTTGATCAACTTTTTAAAGTCATCTGCGCTCCAACGCAGGTGATTTTTTCATGTCTAAACCACTATCTCTCTTTTAACTTTACAAATTATTACAAGGATTTTTCTTCCTTCTTGTCGAATATTGACGGTGAAGGGAGGTGATATATATGCAATTAGGGTTAACTGCCGAACAGATGGTGAAAATTACTAATCATATTTGGGAAAGTCATCACGAAATATTTGACAAAGCCGTTACTAAAGCAACAGAGCGCGGTGAAAACGACATAGTAAAATTATCAAATGGGCTTATTGCTGTTTCTAAAATTGTTGTTCCAACTGCGATATTTACGGTTATCGAAGAAAACAACAAACTCATTTCTGCTCAGATTGAGGAGTTACTAAAGCAGAAATAGCCGTATAGCTCATAGAATCATTATTTAACATTTCAACCATTAAAGAAACTTTTTCGCTTTCATTCCGCTGGTCTGAATCTTCCCCATTCAGGCCAGTTTTATTTTTATCGGTCATGATCTCACCTCGCTTTCAGCTTGTACACTTTTGGGGTAGCAGGGGTTAGCCTGCTTTATTGTTGAAAAGTTCAACATAATTAACTTTGGGATCAATTTCTTTTATTTTTTTCGCCCCCATTGGTATTAACAAAGCATCAAGCTTGGCTTGTTGTTCCTTCGAGGGGCAATTATTCCACTGACCGTTGTAATACCAACCTATGAACATCTTTTATCACTCTCCTTTTTATAAAGGTATGATTGACTGGTTGTCCAAAATTACGCTTACTAATAGCGATGTAATCCGAGTGCATCGAACCGCTACCAGGCGCAATATTTTATTTCCTACACATGCCATGAACCCGCCCCTTTCTTTATGCTGTATGGCTTTTATTTCTTTCGCAAATAGCGACATTGTCAATTAAAAAAAAGCTGTTCAAATCATCAACAGATAGTATTTCAGCAATAGCGACTAACTCTTTAGCTAAAACTTCCTGTTTACCACTTTCAATTCGCGATAACCACCCACCATAATGCCCCATTCGTTCTTCTATAAATTTTTGCATTATACCTTTTGACTCTCTAATTTCGCGAATCCTAGCACCGATCGACATATTAACACCTCGCTTTACTTTTTATTTTACCTTTCGATAAATTTATTATATGTCTCCATTTGCGTAATGTCAATATTTTCTTTCTCTATTTGAGAAAAAAATTGATTTTTATCTTAAAAGAAAGTATAATTTGATTATAGCGACATGCAAAGGGGGTGTATTATGGATAATAAATTAAAGTTCACAATTGGTTCACGCATTAAGCAAGCGAGAGAAAAATCTGGTAAAACACAGAAGGAAGTAGCTACAATGCTGGGTTTTAAAACTCCATCAATAATTAGTGAGTTTGAAAGCGGAAAAAAGGATATTACAGCTTCTGACCTTGGGAAGTTAGCTGAGTTATTAGGAGTGTCAATTAATTTTATTTTTGGAGTAGAAGAAGCACCAGCAACTAAACTTAAGTCTATCGCATTAGAAGAATTGCAAATAATTGAAGATGTCAGAGAATTTGATGAAGTAGATCACAATATATTAAATCAATTAAGAGAGCGTAATAAAAATAAAAACAAAAACCTTTTCTCTTTTTCCTCGTAGTTGTCGAAAACAGTTAAAAATTGTCGAAGCAATGCAGTATAAACCAAAATCCGCAACCGTTATTAACGGTATGCGGATTCTTTTTGTTTCAATGGCGTTTTCTACGACTGGCTACTACTAGCTTCAACTAGCTTACAGTAGCTAACTCTAATGCTATAGTATTTCTAAGAGGTGAAAATCTTGGGAGATCTAAAGCACAGGGGTTATTTAAACACTATAATACCTTTAGAACAACGCGAACAAATTAGGACACTATCCAAGAAAACCAATATTCCTATTTCTAGATTGGTCGAAGAAGGTCTAAGAGATTTGTTAATAAAATACCACGTAAACAGCCCATTACCAAATAAAAAGTAATAGGCTGTTTTTATTCGACAACTTATGACAAATTTTATAAATGTTACATGTTATATTGTGAATAAAAGGATTTGATTATATGAATTTTGTTGCTATTGATTTTGAGACAGCGAATGAAAAAAGAAATAGCGTTTGTGCTCTTGGCATTGTTTTGGTTAATAATGGTGACATCGTTGAAAAACGATCATGGCTTATAAAACCACTAGAAGTAAGATTTGCACCAATAAACATATTCATACATGGAATAACTGCTGAAGATGTTAAGTTCGCTCCTAAATTCAATGAGATATGGAGTGAAATTTCCCCATACTTAGAAAATAACATTATTGTCGCCCATAATGCTGGGTTTGATATAAGTGTCCTTAGAGAAATATTATCTACATATAGAATACCTTTCCCAAAATCTAAATATTTCTGTAGTTTAAAGACAGCTAAAAAAATATGGCCTGGTTTATTTAGTTATAGATTAAACGATATTGCCGATCATCTAGCTATTGACTTTATACACCACAAAGCTGAGGATGATGCTTACGCTTGTTGCGAAATAATAAAAAAAGCATGTGAAAAAAATCAATACAGTTCTATTAACGAATTAATATCAGAATTAAATTTTAAGGTAGGAGAATTATCTGACTCTCATTACTCCCCTGCTAAATACACAGAAAACATTCGTTCTAAAGATGTTAAGCCAGAAAATTTTGATTTTAATAATGATCATCCATTTTTAAATAAGCATCTCACTTTTACAGGTAAATTAGAGTCGATGCAAAGAAAAGAAGCTATACAAAAGGTTGTTAATGTTGGAGGGTATGGTTCTGATAACGTTACAGAAGAAACAAGATATTTAGTTGTTGGAGAATTAGATTACCGCACACTAAAAGATGGCAATAAAAGCAATAAAATAAAACGTGCCGAACAACTACTTGTTAAAGGTCAAAAAATAGAAATGATCACAGAAATGGATTTTTTAAAAATGTTATAACTAGCAAAGAACCTACCGATAATGAATAAACGTAGGTTCTTTTTCCATGTATAAATTTTACTTTTTATGGTATGCTACTTTTGAAAGGAGCTGATCTTATGATAGCAGTTTATGTACGTGTTAGCACCGAAGAGCAGGCGAAAACAGGTTATTCTCTCGCTGATCAAATTAGACGATGTAAAGAAAAAGCAAACACTACCGATACTAAAGATTACATTGACGATGGCTATTCTGGTGAATTTTTAGATCGTCCTGCATTAAATGAATTGAGGAATGACCTGCATGCAGGATTGATTAAAACGGTCATTGTGTACGACTTGGATAGATTGTCCCGCGAAACAGATCACCTACTTATACTTGTAAAAGAGTTTGAAAAAAAAGCAGAATTAATATTCGTAACTAATGAGTACGCCAAGACTCCCGCAGGTGAGTTATTCATGACAATTCACGCGGCTATGGCAAAATACGAAAAAGAAACAATCAAGAGCCGTACAATGCGTGGAAAACGCCAAAAAGCACTCTCTGGCAAGCTTATTTTCGATGATAAGGCCTTTGGGTATGACTTTAATAAAAGCGAGTTTATGTATGAGGTAAACGCTATAGAATCAGAAGTGGTAAAGCTGATTTTTAACACCTATGTTGACCGAAAATATGGCGTTAGATCGTTGTGTTCTGAATTAGAAGCATTAGGCGTAACCAATAAAAAAGGTAAGCCATTTACCGTTAGTAACCTGCACCGAATATTAATTAACGAGATGTACGCAGGAACAAAATGGTCATTTAAATTTTATGAGAAAAAAATAGGACAATACCAGTCCGAAAGAACGCTCCGTGACCAATCAGAGTGGATACCTATAGCTGTACCTGCGATCGTTGATAAAATACTGTATGATAAGGTTCAATATATGCTAAAACAAAATGTTAATTTTTCAAAAAGAAATACCCAAAGAGAATATTTATTGCGTAGTATAATACGTTGCGATAGTTGCGGTTATTCAATGATTGGATCTCGAAAGATTAATAAGGGCAAAGAATACTTATATTATACCTGCCCCTCAAAGATGGAAAAAAGAGAATGTGATAATGGCTCCGCTCGTGCTGATATAATAGATAATGAAGTCTGGTCATATATTTTGAAGTGGACTAGAGATGGTTATGATATTAATAATTTAACAAAAAACACATCACCCAATACTGATGCAATTGCAAAAATAAAAGACCAAATAGCTGGTCTAAATAAATCTAAGACCGATATTTTATTTTTAATTAGAAAAGGTAGGATTAACATAGATGAGGCTGACAATGATTTGGATATTATTAATAAAGAATTGAATACAGTCAATAGTGTTTTAAAAGCACTCACAGAAAACAGCACACAAGAAACAACCATTACTAATGAGGATGTTTTAAATGCTGATACTTTTGAGAAGAAAAGGAATATTTTATTGGAGTCGGGATTGGTAGTTCGTGCTCGAAGAACTGGCTGGAAACCAGACAATATCAAATGGGGATTTAGATAACATTGGTTTGTCGTTTGTGTTGCGTGGTTCTCAATCCTCGATACATAGGACCTAGAAATACCTAACAATTTAGCAATATCTCGTTGTGTCTTTCTATCTCCATCCGGCATACCAAATCTCATTTCCAATACCCATTTCTCTCTGCCACTTAATCGGTTAATCTGTTTACTGAGTCGTTCATTTTCACATTGACTTTCTACAGCTTCTGCCACTATATCAGGAGCTGTACCCAGTACATCAATTAAGGTAATCTCATTGCCTTCTTTGTCAACACCAATAGGATCATAGAGGCTCACTTCCGCACGAGTACGCCTCGTACTTCGAAGATGCATTAAGATTTCATTTGCTATTCTCACATAACGGCTCAGAATTATTCCCCTCAGTTTCAATCAGTCCGTCGCTCTTTGAAAGGAAGTCATCCGGCGGCAATTCAATACCACCGCTGTCATCAGAGCCAAATAGATACACATGAACATTCTCGCCGTCCCAAACCACCTTTTTCACAAAGGTGCGTAGGGCGGCGCGTTTTTGTTCAACGCTCATATCGTCGATCGTATCCCTAAAGGTTGTGAGCATCTGACGGATAATATCAAACTCAATATTAGAAAGGGTGTGACTAGCGGTAAGGCTTTCTATTTCAGCAATACGGCTTTTCATCAGTTCCCCCTCACTGTGCAGCTCGTCAATCCCTTTAACGATACTCCCCTTAGTTGCTGTATCCTCCAATTCAGCAAGTGATACTACCAACCTAGCAATTTTCTTTTCATTCTTCGCAAGTGCACTGCACAACTGATCTAAATCGTCGTATCCTTCAAGATTGCCTTCCAATTGTGTTTTGCCTAGCTCAAGCTGACGGATAAATTCTGAGCTATCTGCGCCAAGTCTTTTTATTTCTTCACAGACAACTCGATCAAGCATATTTCCGTTAGCATTCTTCATATTGCAAACATGACAGCGGCTTTTTTCTTTCATAGCACAAAGATAAGAATAAATAAACTCGCCTTGTGCATCTAGACGTTTACTCAGTTTCGGACGCATATAGTCACCACAAGAACAAAATAACAGACCAGACAGTAGCGCAACATTGCTTCTAGGTTTACGGAAGGACTTAGATCGATTCTGCTCTAAATATTCCTGTACCTGAATCCATTCTACACCTTTAATCATACCAGTATGTTTCCCCACCGCCACAATCCATTCTTCCATTGAACGTATTTGGTTAGCCTTGCCTGATTTTTGAATAGTACGGTTATATGCCATGATGCCATGGATACAGTCAAAACTTTCTTTTCCAGCAAATAAATCTACCTCATTTTCAACTAAGTAGCGATAAGCGTCTCCATCAGCAATCATATACACAGGATTGGTAAGGATATTACGAAGAGCAAAACGGGTAAATAGTTTTTCATTTTTTGTTTTGTAGCCATTGTTAATAAAGTAAGTTTCTGTTTTAGTTAATGAATTAGTTTCCAAAAACACCTTGTAAATCTGTTTGATGAGATCAGCTTCTTCGGGAATAAGTTCTAACTTACAAGCTTTTTTTATTTTTCCATCTACTGTTATCTTCTCCACTTGTTCAGACTTATACCCTGTTGGCGATATACCACCAAGCCATCGGCCTGTTTTCGATAACTCATGCATATTATCACGTATACGCTCAGCAATCGTTTCACGTTCCAGTTGAGAAAATACAGAGGAAATATACATCATAGCTCTGCCCATAGGAGAGGAAGTATCAAATTGTTCCTTAATAGAAATAAAGGAAACATTCAAACCGTCCAATTCCTCAATCAGCTTGGCAAAGTCACCTATGTTACGACTTATGCGGTCAAGACGATAGCAGACAATCGCAGAAAACTTCTTTGTCCTTGCTTCAGCCATCATCTCCTTAAATCGAGGACGCTCCATATTGCCGCCCGAAAATCCTTCATCTTCATATATCAAGATACCTTCGTCATTGCAATTTGGGTAACGTGGACGGATATACTGTTTGCAAAGCTCAACCTGATTTTCTATGCTCTCGCCTTTACCTGTGTATTTAGATTTGCGAGAATAAATAGCAATCTGTTCCCCTGTATTTTCTTTCGTTTGCTTCACTTTATTACACCAATCCTCTATGTTTCATTTTATTATCAATTATAACATAACGTCTACAATATAAACAAAATAAAAGACAAGCCGCTGATCCTATCATAGGATCAGCAGCTTATCTTTTAGAGATATTCCATCAATTAAATTTTTCCACCTACGCCTTTAAACTTATCTATAAAGGCAGAATTTTTCTGAAAAACGCTCTGCTTTTTTTGTTAAATATTGAGGATTTAGAGAACTAATTTTTGGAAGAATTTCATTTAGTTCCATTCCATTTCTACTGCCATATTCTCTTTTTAATGAGTTCAAAATATATCTTTTAACAACCTCTTTATTTAATTTTTCATTATTAATTAATTCTTCCGCTTCACGTTTTTGCTCAGCTTGAGCAAATGTAAAGAAGACATGAATAATACTTGCTTTATCTTGAATTTTTTCTAAATTAGTTTGGTTGATAAAATCGACTACTAAGCTTTCCTTTTCGTAACTTCCCACGCTAGAACGAATTAAACGACAGTACCTCTTCAACCAATCTTTTCTAAAGGAAATAAAAACTTTTTCGCGAAATAGTATATTATATATATAAAGGAGTGATTCTCATGATGGCAATGTGGAAAGACGAATACAGTATTGGTATGCCACTAATTGATGAACAGCATAAGAAACTATTTGAAATAGTGAACCGTGTACAAGTTTTATTAAGTGACAAATTTATTTCCGATAAATATGACGGTATAATTGAGATCATCCATGAATTAAAAGCATATACTGTTTATCACTTCAAAGCTGAAGAAGAGCACATGCTAAAAATCGGTTATAAAAAACTTTTTTCACAAAAAGTTGCCCATAATGATTTCTTAGAAAAAATAAATTCTATTGATTTTACACAAATTGATAATGATCAAAATAAATATTTAAATGAAATATTATATTTCGTGTGCGATTGGTTAGTAATGCATATCTTAAAAGAAGATAAGCTAATTACTTCATAATTAGGTAATTCATCACTCAAAAAAAAGATTGAATAGGTAGGCTTTATGCCTGTCTATTCAATCTTTTATATAAACCTAATTATCAAGTACGATACTGATTCACATTTTTGCTAAAATGACCGATTACAAGTTTAAATTTATGTATTTATATGCCAAAAATTAGAATTTATATGTGAAGGTTTATGCAGTGAAATCATTTATACTTTAAATTTTGCTACCAACACATCTAGTTCTAATGCCAATTGAGAAAGTTGAGTAGCTGTCGCCGTAAACTCTTCAATTGATGCTGTCTGTTCTTCAATAGCAGCTGCTGAAGTTTCAGACAACTCAGCTATATTATGAGCGACTTTCGCTACCTGTTGTGACGTAGTAGCAACATCCGCAAAAGTCTGAGAAACCGCAATATTAAGTCCAGCAATATATTCTACTGCTTGTTTACTATCAGTAGAACGATCCACAATGGCTGAGAGTGCAATAGATAAGGCACTTACGGACTGCACAATACTACCTAGTTCCGTGCCTAAGACACCATTAGCCTGCCCAGCTACACTAACTTGTTGCTGAATATTTAAGACTTTATCTGTTACAGCATTAGCAGCTTTATTACTCTGCTCGGCAAGTTTTCGGACTTCTTCTGCTACCACAGCAAAGCCTCGACCACTCTCACCTGCCCGAGCGGCCTCAATCGCTGCATTCAACGCTAACAAATTCGTTTGCCCAGCGATTGCTTTTATTAGATCAATAATTTCACTAATATCTTTCGACTGCTCAGTAAGGTCTATAATACTTCTATTAATATTTCCCACAGTTTTCTGTAATTCTGCTGTCTGTTTAGAAACCATCCTGGCTGTCTGTCCACCATTATTAGCTTGTTTCAAGGATTCTTCCGAAAGCATCGCAGCATTTTGAGCATACTGAGACATTTTTTTTACATTATCAGCAATGTCTTCGGTTTTTATTGCCAAGTTATTCATACTTATATTCTGTTGATTAGCTCCTTCAGCTACATTCTGCACTGCACCAGCTACCTGTTCTACAGCCTGACTACTTTCAAAACTAGCTTTTGACAACATGTTCGCTAAGTCTGAAACTTGATTTGATGTCCCCTGAGAAACCCTAATAATATGTTGTATTTTCCCAATAAAAACATTAAAAGCTTGAGTAACCTGACCAATTTCATCTCGTCGCATATCATCAAGACGAATCGTTAAATCACCATCACCAGTAGCAATATTATCAAATGAACTTGCCAAATCACGAATAGGTTTAATAACTTGCCGTATGGCAATATACAATGCCACTACAGTTACAATGAAACCCAAGACAAAAATACTTAATTCAATGACCTTAGCCTGACGAATCGTATTTTGCGAACTAGCATCAAGCAAATTCACTAATTTATTGACTTCTCCGACATAATTATCAGCATAGCTATGAAGTTTTTCAACCAATTCCTGTATTTGTCCTGGATCATTAACAGAAAGCAACATAGTAATAATTTCTTTATTTTTTTCCCACAATGGTTTTACAATCTGATATTGCTTCAAGGAATCCGCATCTTTCATAGGAAGCAATTTTAATTCTTGGTCGCCTTGGTTGAGTCCTAAAATAATTTTATCATATATAGCAACTTCTGCTATAATTGTCTTTTTTAATTCTCCACGTTTAGTAGCATCAGTCCTTAAATATTCATCAGATAATACCACCAATTTGTAGGCACGAAAACGTAAATTCCCAGATAAATTTATACTCGGAGCATCCCCCTCTAAACTAGTAAAAACATAAAAATTAACTGATACCAAACTAACTATAAATATAAATAAACTCACGAATACGGACAATAATTTTTTTTTGATAGTCATAAATATCTACCTACCTTTTTATAGATACCGGTTTGCGCCAGCTACGATACCCTTGATTTTGTTTATAAATTAAGCTTCTTAAAAAGGACGAATTGAATGTTCTTCAACCCGTCCTTTTCCAATTATAAGTATTATTTGAATTTCTGGAATTGTTCTCTGATCAGCAGCTCGTAACTTCTATCAATACACTTTAAGCCATAAACATTTTAATATCATCATCGACATTGGTTACTCCACCAATTCCAAAGGTCTCCACCAATACTTTAGCCACATTTGGTGATAAGAAACCTGGCAAAGTAGGTCCTAAATGAATATTTTTCACTCCTAAAGAGAGTAATGCTAACAATACGATAACAGCTTTTTGCTCATACCAAGCGATATTGTAGGATATTGGCAACTTATTGATATCATCTAGCCCAAATACCTCTTTCAATTTTAAAGCAATCACCGCAAGTGAATAAGAGTCATTACATTGCCCAGCATCAATCACACGAGGAATACCCCCAATATCGCCTAATTCCAATTTATTATACCGATATTTGGCACAACCAGCAGTCAAGATAACCGTATCTTCAGGTAATGCTTTAGCAAACTCTGTATAATAATCTCTGCTCTTCATTCGACCATCACAGCCAGCCATAACAAAGAATCTTTTAATAGCACCGGTTTTTACTGCATCTACAACTTTGTCTGCCAAACTTAATACTTGATTATGGGCGAAGCCGCCTAAAATTTCACCCTTTTCTATTTCAACTGGGGATTGACATTGCTTGGCATGGGCAATAATCGGCGAAAAATCTTTGGGTTTTCCATCGACACGTTCACCAATACGCTTTAGACCATCAAAACCAACTACACCTGTGACATAAACACGATCTTTATAAGATTCTTTGGGAGTTACTATGCAGTTAGTAGTCATTAAGATTGGTCCGTTGAACGTCTCAAACTCTTTATCCTGTAACCACCATGCATTACCATAATTACCGACAAAATGTGTATATTTCTTAAAAGCCGGGTAATAATGAGCAGGTAGCATTTCACCGTGGGTATATACGTCAATGCCTGTACCTTCGGTTTGCTCTAATAACTCTTGTAAATCTTTTAAATCATGACCACTAATGAGAATAGCAGGATTGTTTCTTACCCCAATATTTACTTTAGTGATCTCTGGATTACCATAAGTAGTGGTATTAGCTTTATCTAACAAAGTCATAACATCTACACCAAATTTACCACATTCCATAACCAATGCTACTAATTCATCAGCGCTTAGACTATCGTTGATAGTCGCTACTAGGGCCTTTTGCATAAACGCAAAGATATCATCTACTTTATAACCCAAAGTATAAGCATGTTCAGCATAAGCTGCTATGCCTTTTAGCCCATATACCAATAATTGACGCAATGAGCGCACATCTTCGTTCTCTGTCGCTAAAACTCCTACCACAGCGGCCTTCGCTTCAAAGGCCTCTACGTTATCAGCAAACCATACAGCACTATCATGTACAATAGTATTATTTACTACACCAGCTTCCACTAAATCAGCTTTTACACTTTCCCTAACAACTAATGCTTGTTTAATGTTGGCCACAAAATCTTGCTTGTCAAAATTAGCATTTGTAATGGTAGCAAATAAGCCTTCCATGATAAACTTGTCCACAACTGGTTTGGCAATACCAGCTTGTCGAGCCTCTACATTATAAATTGAGATACCTACTAATGTATAGATCAACAAATCTTGCAAATTAGCGACATCCGCCGTTTTTCCACACACACCACGCACAGTACAACCAGTGCCTCTTGCAGTTTCTTGACATTGATAACAAAACATTCCCATTTCATTATTCCTCCCCTATTTTCATGGTCACAATTGTCATTTTCCATATTATAACATATGAACAATTTACAATGATGTGATATCTGTCACACTCTTTAGGGTGTAGTATCATTTTGGGTATGCCGATATAATTGATATCATTTCATTGTGTTTTTATCATAATATGTCGCTTTATATACCTTCGTCAACATGCGTACTAACTCCTGCCTACATCCATAAGAAAATAATCTAACTATGGTCTTACTATGTGAAACACTTTCAATAATTTTACCAAATATCAATTCTCACTATTTTTCTTAATAACGCTCAACCCAGCTTTTATAATTTGTTTCTCATTGTACATTTTTTCATCAGCTAAATTAATTAACTCATCTATTTGAGTTTTTTGTCTGTTATCATGATCAACAATCCCGTGGCTCACGCTTATAATATAAGGTCTTTTCTCATTTTGATTAATCTGATTGTAACTTTGAACAATGCGTTCCCATACAGACTCCGCCATATCAATTGCGATCCCATTAAATACAATGAGGAATTCATCACCGCCTAATCTAACAAGAAAATCGCAATCTCTAAGTGTTTCTTTTATAACATTTGCTACCGTTGTAATGAGTTCATCCCCAAATTTGTGACCAAGTGTATCGTTAACCTCTTTTAGACCATTGATATCAATAAAACACAAGCTAACAAGAAATTGCCGTCTTTCATCCGCAGGAAATAATTCGTTAAGTTTTGTAATGCCAGCACGTCTGTTTAACGTCTTTGTTAGTGGATCAAACTCAGAATAGAACTTTATTCTTGAGTAAGTCCTCTTATTCACATACACTAAAAATCCTACGATACCAGAAAGAATACTGATGAATATAAAATATAACCTATTTTTCTTTAAAATATCACTTAATAAGCTCCATATGTTGTCATTAAAGTAACCACTATTTTCAACGTTTCTTTCAAAAACTGAAACAATATACCAATTACTATCTCCAAGAATAATCTGTTGATTATGACTATTATTTTTCCCTGCAGTATATTTATGACTTAGGCTCACTGGTGATGCAGTAATAAGACCGTTTTTTGTTGTTTGCTGATCTTTTTTCTTAAGAATTGATATCCATTCATTTGGATACTCTTTTTCAAATGTATCTCCCTTTTTTTCATCGAACATGAATTTCCAGTCATCGTCTGGATTAGAAGATGACAATCTATACCCAGCTGCATTCACCAATATAATTTCACCTTGGCTATTACCAGCTAAATTTCTAAATCCTGACAGCATGAAATCTGCAAGATAATTCAGAACAATAACCCCTTTTAACTCTCCCTGTTCATCATAAATCGGGGTAGATAGTCTTATCATAGGCTTATGCGGAATTTCAATTTCACCTTGTTCTACATTAAGGTCGAGAGGAGATACATAGACACTTTCCTCTTTTAACTTTATGGCTTCAGTAAAATAATACCTATCTTTTTTATTTTGCATATCCTTTTCAGGAACTGCATATCCGCCATTACTGCCAATATTAATGCGAATTTTTTCATCTCCGCTAGCATCAAGGAATCTAATTTGATCATAGATACGTCTCTGAGATGAAAATTCTGACCAATTTGCAGATATGGTAGCATAGTTATTTGTATTTAATATGTCTTTTTTGTATGCATGATGCAAATAATGAAGATCCGACAAAAGCATATTAAACTCATGACTTAAAAAATCATCTTCTAACTTAACAACTCTTTCCTCTTGTCGCTGCAGTTCTACGACTTTTGCTATTCTTACTTGTTTTTCAATAAAAAACAACACTAGGAAAGAGATAATAAAAATAGCTAAAAATGAAATGATGAAATAACTAATATCGTACTTTTTATCATGACTATGCTCATTTTCCAAAACAGAATCCCTCCCTTAAATAAATAAGCTCTCGGAATTCCCTAACCCTATAAATCAGTGGTTTGTTCCTAGCACTAAAACGTGCATCCTCCCAATTTCATGGGGGGGTGTTTTTGAATTATCAAACTGGAAATTCCAAAGCTATTTTTCATTATACCTCAAAAAGCTTCATAATACAGCAATTTAATGCCTGAGTCATCCACATATTTTAGAGGGCTACTGAATAGTTATTAATTTTGAAAATAAATTAATTGAACTTTTTACCACTTATTCAACAAAAAATCTTTGATATTCAAATGGATAATTCCCTTTTGTGACATATCGACATCATCCATACTGACCACAAACTTAGGAAAGTTATCTTCAATTTGGAGTAGATTACCAAATTCCCGTTCCTGTGTTTTTTTATCAGTTAAAAGATAAGCAACTTGAACATAGACGATTTTCCCCTGTTTCTCAGCAACAAAATCAATCTGCTTGGTGTCAAGTTTACCTACATAAACATCATACCCACGCCGCCGAAGTTCTAAATATACGATATTTTCAAGAGTTTGTGATATATCATCATGCTTATACCCTAATACAGCATGTTTAAATGCGTTGTCCGCTAAATAAAACTTCTCTTGCGTTTTTAGAATCTCTCTGCCTTGTAGATCTTGACGTGAACACCTGTTCAAGATATAGGCACTTTCTAGCTTTGAAAGATAATTATAGACCGTTTCTACATCTATACTCCGGCTCTGACTTGTTAAAAAACCTTTTATAGAATTCGCTGAAAAGGTGTTGCCAATATTATCAAAGGCGTACTTCACAATGCGCTCTAGCTGGTCAACCTTCCGAATTTGGTTACGCTTAACAATGTCTGTAAAAATGGTCGTGTTGTAAATATCTTTCACGATTGTATAAGCTTCATCCGGTGTAAGCTGTTTTAAATGAATGGCAGGAAAACCGCCATATTCAAGATATCTTAAAAATTCCTTGGAGAGGTCTTGTAGCTCACCATATGCTTTCCTAAACTCTAAATACTCAACAAAGGAAAGCGGATATACCCGAAATGAAACATACCGTCCAGTCAAATATGTTGATATTTCCGAGGACATCATTTTAGAGTTAGACCCTGTGACAAAAACATCAACATTATATTCAGCTTCCTCCATGAAGGTATTGACCAGCCGTTCCCAATGTTCTATTTCTTGAATCTCATCCAAAAATAAATACGTGCGTTCATTTGGAACAAGTTTACCTTTGATGATCTCAAATACTTGTTTCACATCCGTATTCTGCCATTCCAAGGTATCAAAGTTAAAACGTACTATACACTTTTCAGATATTCCCTTGTTTTTAAGTTCATCCATGAGTAGCAGCATAATGGTTGACTTACCACAGCGGCGAACCCCAGTTAGAATCTTAACTAATGGCATATCAATAAATGGTGTGATTTGGTCAATATAAGATTGTCTTATAAGCATCGTCACCACCCCCTTGTAAGTAATATATTCTAAATAACATAAAAAATCAATAATTTTTATGGTTATAACCGAAATATATTTTTATATCAATATTGACAATTTTCATGGCATAGGCAGTAGGCTCCTGAGAGCCTCCCTGTCTGCCAGTTTTATTATTCCTCAATCAAATTTTTAAGGAACTTAATATTGTGCCACTTACTGATAGTTACAAGCGACACGCATTAAGTTCCGTAAAAACTTCTGCTACACTGTCAATATTTTTTTGCTTTTTTCTTGCCCTTTTTCTTACATTCCTCATAGTAATCCTTTAAAATTTGAAGACCACTTTCTTCTTGTTGTTTTTTCCAGAGTTCATCTTCAATTCTCCTGTCATAGGCATTAAGAAGATTTGGTATTCGCTGTATATTCCATTCTCTCGGGATAGTGACAGGATTGATATTTATATCATCCAAGTCCCTCAATGTCCGTCTGAATAATTCCAGTTCTTCCCCTTGAAGAGTAGTTCTTACCTTATATATTCCTCGAAATTGGTTGATTCTTCGCAATTCCCTGATGAGTCTTGCTTCTTTTTTTTCTGAGAAACGACAGTATTGCACCTGCTTTATGGCTTCGTTCAAAGTGAAATACTCCCCTCTACGTATAACCCTATCAAAGTATTTCCTAATGATATCTTTGCAAAAATCGTCTGATAACATTTCCCGTATTACATCAGTTCGAGATAGTTCCTGTTTGTTTTTTATATTCCTTGATAGCAAATATGTTTTTAAATATTTACACTGTATCTCAAAACGAATGAGATTGCGAGATGCTTCTAAATCGGGGCAATCTTGAAATTCTTCTTCTAGCTGTTTCAGTTTCCAATAGCAGTTGATGTTAACTGATTTACTCTCCAAATAAAAACTGTTTTTATCAGGCTTTTTTTTCTTGGCTGCAACATCGTCTTCTACTCGTTCAGTATAATGCTTAGGAATATCGCCACGTTTTATAAGATCGATCATCCGTTCTGCTGTACAAGGAATCTTTAATTCGTTTAGATCGAAATTGACACAGTAATCAGGTCGATTTATCGAGTAATGCTTATATTCTCCCAAGATAGGGGAAATTTTTTTTGCTTCGTTATTAAATATCTCTTCGACACCCTCAAGATAATCTACTGTTGCTGCTGCCAAATAGTTGTTTTCACCTGTTAGAATTTTAGGATTTATGGTAGCCTTGATGCTACACGGTCTATCAATTTCACCAGGTTTAATAAATCCGGGCGAAATATTACTATCCCGCAATAACCACAGAAGTCCTTTGCTTTGGGGCAGATAGTATGCAATATAATAATCCGGAAAAGCTGAACGCAGCCACTTGATAAATTCATCTGAGTTATCCGTAGATTTGATATCGTGAATTCGAAAAAACTTAATATCATTTGTTTCTGCATAACTCTGAAAATCCGTGATTAATTTTAATGCTTCTTTTTTGGTCAATGTCTTAACAATGGTTACTGTATGAAATCCTCTCGATGTGTTTTCCATATAAAATACCTGCCTTTCATATTATTAATCTATTAGCGTTGATTTAATAATATGTAGCGTCTATATGTTATTAGTAATATGAAATTATTAATAAGACTATAGATAAAAATATCTGCTCCTTCATGGGAATCATGCGTACCCTAGATGTATTTTTACTTTGGAATCAATTTACAGAAACTGCGAAAAAATTATCTTCTGATATTCATTAAATATCATTGATATGATGCACTAATACTTAAAAACACAATAATTATTATGAATAAATTTGCCATTGCTAGTAATGATATTTAAATAGCACAAGTGGTATTGCATAAAATTCGAGTTTTAAATACCATAAAAATACAGCAACCATCATAACAAATGACCACGTACTCCAGTTATTCAAAATTCATCATCCATACACAACGTATCAATATCATCAGCATAGTAAAGTCCTGCGACTAATTAAAATTGCTGTTAATTACATAACATTATAATCAGCAAGACAGAGGTTGTCCTTAATTTAATCCCCTCATATCTTTTACTGTCAAAATAATATATTATGATAGATATAAATGGAAATAATCATTACTGGAGGATCTTATTTTGAAATTTATCATATTTCGAGGAAAAAAGCTTCCTGTAAGTTTAGCCAGAAAACTTTTAACAATAGCCAGCTATGTCATACCATTTAATAACTTTTATAGAGATCTTTATTTGGTATTGGCAACCCAAGATAAAAAATAGACGGATTAGTCCATCTATTTTTTGATAATAAAATTTCAATCTGTAAATCACATCCTACCTTGCTCCTTAAGGCTAACGTAACCCCCACCATCAGAGCCAACAATAATATGGTCAAGTACTTCAATACCAATAATCTTGCCACATTCAACCAATTGTTTCGTAAGCAAAATATCTTCATTACTCGGAGATGGATCTGAACTTGGATGATTGTGAACTAAAATGCAGCTAGCACATGATCTGCGAATCAAACCTTTAAAAGCTTCACGTGGATGCACGACACTAGCATTTAATGAACCAATCGAAATATTCTCTTTGAAAATAACATGATTCTTAGTTGATAGACCAATCACATCAAAATGCTCTACCTGTAAAAATTCCATCTCAGCATGCACTAATTCAAATACATCTCTAGGACTTCTAATAACAATACGCTTGCTTGCATCTGGTGTATTCACTTTCCGGACAAACTCTAATATTGATTTAAGTTGCCTCGCCTTTACTATACCAATCCCTTTAATACTGCTGATTTCTTTTTCAGTAGCGTTCATTAATTCACCAATATTGGGGTAATTTTCAATCAAAGTATCTACAACATACCCATTAGCACTTTCACGCAAGCAACCAGCTAATAAATCCCTCATTTTTTCCATCTTAATACACGCTCCTAAAAATTAATTGCCAGCCCTATTCAAGGCTGGCTCAAGCATTTAATATTCGTCACACAAAAGCATTGTAGAATGCCCACCATCATCTATTACATACAACTTGCTATGTAATGGGGTAAGAACGTTATCAAACTGATACACCGCCTGATAATGTGGTTCTTCCTGTCTGTGTATAATCTGTTGTTTCCCACTTCCCCCTAAAAGCTCAAATACTTGAATATAGTCAAGCTCTACTACCTTTTTTTCAACTAAGTTATCAAGTAACGACCAAAGGAACATTTGAACCTCTAGCGGTATTGTGTCACCTACACCTTGTGTGATAAATCGTCTTCCCTGAAACATATTTCGCTCCTTCGCCAACATGGTTGACACCTCATTTTAGTTCTGTACACACTATTGCTTATTACAGTCTTAAAAATCATCATCACCAGTACTGTCATATATTTCTTCTTCCAAATTAGCTAAGTCCTCATCCATGCTCTCGACATACGTTTCCAAATCAGCCTGCCCCATCTGGATATTATTGATTTCATCAGCCATATCATCCAGTATATCAATGATATTGATCAGTAATTTCCCTTCATCTGAGTGTAAACGAATATTAAGTCCTCGACTTAGCCCTTGCAAATAGGCTACTCTCTCTTTAATATTAGCCATTTCTTCAACTCCCCTTTATACAATTTGATACTGTGAAAATTAGCAAATTCATGCTACACCATTATCTAAGCTAACTCGATCCAGCATAATACGGACTTGTTTCCGAAGTATATCAATGGTCGCTCGCACTTCACCAAGGTTACTTTCTAACAAGCTTTCATATTCAGTTACTTGCTGTTTCAGCCCTTGTAATTGCTGAATGGCATTATTCGCTGTTGTCTTAGATACTACATTTTGGTCTCGTAGGGTAGACGCAAACTCAGATGCTAATGATTTAAGGGTTTTCTTGACTCCTAGCACTTGGGCATCACCACCTAGCATACTACCAATCTGAGAAACCTGTGATAATACATGACTTCTGAGTTTTTCTTCAAGCATCTGTTTTTGTTCATTAGCATTCACCACAGGCAGATAGTGCATCTCAACGGCATTGCCTGGAAGTGTTTTTACTAGGGAATTGAGGGCTTTGATCGTTGGCTCATATGTTGCTGGTGTAAAATATACTGCTCCTGCTGGACGTACTCCTACGGCTTGACAGTCACCAAGAGCTACTTTAATAAGCCGTCGAATATGGTCAGAGATAAAATAGTCACGATATTTGCTGTACAGCACTTTGGCCTTATGCAAGGCTGGCTTGGCTTCATCCGTAAGTGCTACCACATTCATGGTTCCCCATTGTCGTTCGAATTCAATTTCTCCTATTTTTTCATAATTAAGCTGGATATTCTTTTTATCCCTGACTTCTTTAATCAAGTGACGTACCACGCGATCTTCGGCGGATAATACTTCACGCACCATCAGAACCTCTGTGATTTCTTCATTGGAACGTAATACACCACCTATTTCCGATGTAGCTCTGCGAAAAGCATCGCTGGGGCGAATCGGCGCAGGAACATACTTTTCAGGTAATCCAACATTCATTGCCAACTTTACTAGATCATCTCGTAATATCTCCATGTCTGAAACGCTAAACCAAACCAAGTTACCAAGGATATTATCAGTAGTGCCACCTTTAACAGCATATAATTTTGTTGCATCATGTATCATCATTGACATTTTAATCGCTCCCATTTTTTATATTTTTTGAAATAATTCTTTTGCAATCGTTTCGTCTAGCAAATCGGTTAGATTCCATACCTCGTCTGACCAGCGTTTTAACTCTCTCAAATCGCTACCAATGAGAATGCTGTAAATCCTAATTTGCTTCTCCTCTTGCACTTTCTGCATTTCTTTTAGAAATTCATTACCAATAGCACATTCACCATCAGTAATCATGACAATATCACCCTTATTGAATTTGCTCTCTTGCAGTTTGCCAAGCGCCCACTGTAATGGTTGCTCAAAATCAGTACCGCCACCAATGAACTCACTTGCCAGCTTTATCAACTTATCTGGCGAACGTTGCCCAACCTGAAAGTCATCGGTTATTAAATCAGCCCTACCACTGGCAAAGAGCGCATAACTAAACGACCTGCGCTCTTTTTCTGCAATTTCAGCCATTCCTAACGCCAACCCTTTTGACCAAACTTCTCGTGCACCACGCATGGAACTGGAAGTATCAATTAATACGATAATCGGGCCTTGCCCCATATATTCTCGATGATTAAGGTCATATTGCAGTAATTGCTTCTCCATCATTCTCCTATAGAAATCCAGTTTTAATGCTGGTCTACGAAGTGCCAGTAATTCTTGTGGCAGTACGTGATTCAGATCAGCCCCTTGTGTAATAGAATGCAGTTCAATGCGGTTTTCCAATTTGGATTTACGTGAACCAGTAGCTAATTTTCTCATACGTCCAACAAGCTTTGTCATATCCTTAAACTTCTGCTGTCCTCGTAAGACCTGTAATAATTCTAGTTTTTTCTCATACGGCAATCGTTCAAACTCACCTTGGTTAAGCCCCCATGAAGTAATAATATTTTCTACTTCTTCTACCTCCGCGACCGCCTTGGCAGTCGCAAGCTCTACTACCTGTCGCAACTTACTTGCCATACCAGATACCATCTGATGAAGTTCATCAGATGGTATGATTGCTTGTTGCTGTATGGCATCATTGATTTTATTTGAAACGTCTTTTAAATCGCTGTCCTTTTCCAATTGTTTCAGCAAATTTTCAAGTAGAGCTTTACTACCAAGTCCTGCTCCTAGCTCATCTAATTGGGTATATTCTCTTAATTCCTGATATGACTGTGATTCCATCAGCTTCGACATCAGCTCATGATTTAGCAAATATTCCGTTGCCAACTCATTTGATGGAATTAGCTCTGGCTTGACCTTGTAAAGCGAAAAGAATACGTCCTCAGCCATTTCTGAGAACGTATTCAATGTTTCTACTCCTTGCCTACTTAGGTTTTGCAATTCTTTTGATTGATACAGTATTTCTTCATATGCAACCCGATCAAACGCATCATTGCGAACGCTATTTCGTGATAATTCACTGTTATTTTTTTTCATAATAGCCACGCTATATGCCTAGAAGATAGGTATTCACTACATTCTCATTCATTTCTTTAATCTGTGCTAAACGCTCAATAATTTTGCCTGTTGCTTTTCCCTCACTTTTAGCCTGTTTCAGTAGCCCATCCAGCATTTTTTGTGCTACTTTAAATTTATGATTGGCTTCTGTCGCCATACCAGTACGCTCGGCGCTATCTGGTGTTTCTTTTAGCTTAGCCGCCAATTCAAACGCTCCGTCAAATATTTCATTAGCTTTTACAGCCAAAGGATTGGCAAAGCCCATTACGATTTTCTTGCTTTGCTTGATTTGTTCGGGGTCAGTCCAAAGCATATTTGACAGGATGACAATGTCATCGTCAGCTACTACATTGCGCCCTTCGAGCCAAGCATGAGCCTTTAAGAAGCGCAAGCAATTTCTAAAACGACGATCTGAAATAATAAAGCCTTGGCTTTTCAGCTCTTTCCAGAGCCGCACCAAGGCATTAATTGTATCATCGGATATATTCACTTGCTCTGCTTGTTGCTGTGCGCTCTGTAGCTCTTGCAGGCTGATTGTGATAGATGGCTTACCATTGCTGAGTTTTAGCATCGTAGCAAAATTACGTTCATCTTTTACATAATCCACTGTATATTTTAGGTCAAATCGATCCCATAGTGCTGCTAGCTCTCCATTTACCCCACCATCGGGAAGTTCATTCGAAAGTCCAACCAATACCTGTAGCGGAATTGGCTTCGGAATACTGCTATCATCAAAATATACACGTTCATTCATAATTGGCAGCAAGGTATTGAGTACAGCTGAATTGCATTTGAATACTTCATCAATAACTGCAACATCGGCTTCTGGCAGCTTCCCCTTTGTCACTCTTTTGTACTGGTCGTTTTCTAGAGCTTTCAAAGATAATGGCCCGAATAACTCTTCTGGAGCTGACATCTTAGTTAATAACCTACTGAAGAAGTTACCACCTAACTGTCTAGATAATGTTTCTGCTATTGCTGTTTTTGCTGCACCTGGAGCACCAAGTATGAGCATATTTCCCCTTGCAATTGCTGTTACTAATAACCCACGAACGATTTCTTCACGCTCCATAAAGCACCCATTGATTTCCGTTTCTAATTTCAATAATTTCTTGTTTATCATCATAATTTCTCCATTTTATATTTTTTAGCAAGCTTCTTTTGCTTTAACTAATCTAAATGTCTTTGAAATTTTCTTTTTCCCATAGGTCGCTAATCGCTCTTCATCAATACCCATTTTCTTTAGATTACTTGCGGTAAGGGTAAGATACTCAAAGGCATTGATGCCTGCATCATATAGTTCGGCACATAACTCATATAATTTTTCTGCTCCAATATTCCAGCTAATACTGGAAACAAAATCAAAGGTACTATCGCCAACAGAAATAGCACCATTATCTTTTGCCCAAGCTTTTAAATTATCTTTCATGTCAGAAAGAGCAGCTTCTAATCGAATTACCTCGGCTGCTACTCTTTCCGCATCTACTCTGTCATCCACTCTTACTGGAGCAACATTCACACTTTTGATACAAAGGCTGGCATGGCTACAGTATTGACAAGCTTTACCTGGAGTAGCAGGGAATAGGCTATCACCATCTGCGCCATCTAGTAAATTTAATTCCGCCACCTTATCATCAATTTCTTCGGCAAGTGTTAGTGCCCATTTCCTCGCTTCTTCCATCTCATTTCGAGTATAGATATGAGCTTGGCAAGCATCAGCATACGAGTAACGCAGGAATACCAGTTCAGCGTTAATCTCGGTTGCGCCTGTAATTTTAGATAAATACCATGAGTATAATCCTAGCTGGTGATTATCAGTGGGATCATACTTACTTCTATTGGTTTTCCAGTCTATCAGCTGAACTGTTCCATCAGGTAGCTCTTTATACCAATCAATGTATCCTTGAAACTGTATCAATCCTTCATCATCCAGTGGTATTGACAGCCGTTCTTCTACCTGCCCACCACTAATGCCTGTCACGATAGGATGCTGTACCATCCTTATTACCTCACCATGATCTACAGGGATTTCAGCCTCCTGTAATATGGCACTATCGACCGCAGTTTGTATGTCTGCACCACTTAAATAAAGTTGGATTGCCGTATGAATTGTTTTACCTAGAATTAGCGGTTCCGTTGGTGCTTCAGCCATTTCATAAAGATACTTATACTGGAAGGCTGCAGGACAATCAGCATATCGTTTTAGGCGTGAATAACTGTAAATCATGCTGCTTCACCAGCCTTTACGATGGCATAGGATTCAATAACGTGTGTCCCTTTTAGTTCTGTAATAGTAGCAGTAATGAGTGTACCTGCTGGAATATCTAATATTTCTGGCGATGACGACCATGCTAAAATATTCTTGTCACCACGAAGTAGCACGACTTTAGCAAACACTTGTCCATTGCCTTTCGTTTTGGCTTCCGAGCTGACAATGCGATATACATTTGAAAGATCGGTAGTATTCTCCGCAAAAACATCTGGAATCTCTTCTTGCTTGGGCTGTGAAAAGGGTGTGACTGTAACGGTCGCGGTACTACCTCCATTATCACAATTTAACCATGTCAATAATTTACGACCTGTCATAACATCAGGCTTAAAATAATGACCATCAAACAGTCCTGTACGGTCTTTGCTGATGCTAACTACGTGTTCAAGACTAAGATCAAAGACAGCGGTAAACTCATATTCCATACCATCCCTCTGAATAGGAGCCATTCCGAGTTTTTTAATTGCAGCCTTACCATTTTCCGTTACCTGTGCATACTCTGTTTTAGAGCGCATAGTAGCAATAATATGACATGAGGATTTGAGCATCGCTTCGACTAGAGCATTGTGCTTTGGTGTACATTCTCGCCAAGCTGCCCAGCTATTTCCCTTGTATTTTGTATCGGCAGCTCTTCCTTGCTGATCGAGTATGCCACCTTCTCCATTCCACGCATGACTTAGGCTATCAATAATAATGACTTCAAAGCCTGATTGTTCTGCAACGTGGATGGCATTAATATATTTTTGCGGGTCATATGGTGCTTCTATGGTTAATACTGAATAACCGCCTAAATGCGCATATAATTCGGCACTACCATTTTCACTGTCAATAACGGCAATTTTTGACCAAGGTGCAATTCCACTGGCAACGACCAATGAAGAATACGATTTGCCAGCGCCGCTCGGACCAGCGATAGCTAAACGTAACTTGGCTCTTTTTCTTTGGGCTGGTTTAAATTCCATAATAACTCATTCCTTTCATTTGCTATTTGGATACGACAAGAAGATAAATATAGGGCTTCCTTCTTGGAAGCCCTATATTTAGGTATTTATGAAGTTTTATCGCTATCCTCTTGTAATTTTTCTTGTTCAACAATAGCTTTTACTACAGCAAGTATCACCGAAGCTGCTAACAATGCAATATCCATTATCTTTTTCGACAATAAAATCAGCCTCCTTCTATATATTACTAATTTTATAATATATAGGCGAAGTATAAGGTTATTCGATTATAAAACTCATTTATGACTATATACTTAGAATTATTATGTCATTGGTATTCTCATAAGCGATGCTCATCGATTTCTATTACCCTTTTACGACTCCTACAGTACGAAGCTTTTTAATTGTAATATATTCCTTATCATCTGATGGACAGATATTATTTTGAAAATATTCTAATAATACATCTTGATCCTCATCCATCAGTTTATATGGCACATCAATTTTAAACGCCATATTAATATTCTCTGTCATAGGTACAAGCACTTCAGCTTTAACATGAACGCCACTACTAGATCTTACACTTTCGGTATAATGTGTATTGATTTTATCCTGAATAACTTTAGCTGCACTCTCGGCAAGTTCCCACTCTGCGTCTAATATTTCATTATCCATAATAAGTACACTCCTTTCTTAAAATTAATTATTCTTTATTAGAATAACCCATTTTTTACATATATCGCCTTTTATCCTAATATTGAGAGAATGCTGCCAAATAAAGATCTCTATGAAATTTATTAAGAGGTAATACATGCCCAGTCACTACTAAAAGCTTTCTTGCTAAAACTAAAGGAACCTTTTTCCCTCGAAATATAATACATTTCATTTTAATCTCCTCCTAATTTCGTCTTTTCGGAAATCCCTTCTACCGTCCGCATGAATACTCTAAGAATTATCGTTGTAACTATAATGACACAGATCCATTCCTTAAATCCGAAAATAATCTGAAGGATAAACAGTACTACAATTCCACCAGCCGTCCGATAATACCCCGTACTTAGCATACTCATGAAAAGTATAAACGCGAATAAGTTTAACGCGGTGGAGATTAAATCACCCATTATTATCGCTCCTTCTCTATATAAAATGACTATGCTCTAAAAGAATGTCCGTTCTGGCACTTATTTCATCAAACCTTGGGGCATATGCTTATCTTTCGTAAGCATATAATACATTTGATAATTATTTGATTTGCAGTTTGGGCAAGGATTATTAACAAAATTTACCCTTTTCAGGGTATATGGGCATTGGGGACAGGGTGGTTTGATTGAATAAAGTAGTTTACTTATTTTCAATAAAATCGCCTCCTAAGATATAGATAGAGTTGACAGCGACAGGCACCGTCAACTCGCTTCTACAAATTTAGATTCTGCCATAAATGTTAGCATAACCGACTTTGCCATAGAAAGGTCTTCCATACGCCTTGTAAAAGGCTATTTCGCCAGCTGGTACGCTAACTCCTGATTCTGCATAATTTCCATTTGGGTTCAAGAGGCGCAGCTCATCTTCATCTGCAAGTCTTCCTTTATCAATAATAAGATACATTTTTCTAACATCATATCGATATGCAAATCTATATTTTCTCACATCTGATATACTAGTTTTTCCTATATCAGCATCAGGCACTACCACGACGTTAATAGCAAGAGCGTAATTTGGCGGATTATACTGCATCACAGCCAAAGAACTAAGGTCAGCATAATATCCTGTTCCCATGTGCGCATTGCATATGACATAATTCTTATCTCCCCCCAAATAATCTGGATAGACACCTAGCGCAAATGTTTCGGAAGCTATTGCCATCACAAATACCATCACAAACATAGCTACTATTTTTCTCATAACTAATCTCCAGCAGCTAAAGGCCTTTCTGCCACTTGGCCTGATTTACTATTTGCGAACCTAGCATTGTCATTGTTCAGTAATATTTTTGCAAATAAATCTTAATTGTACTTATTGTTTAATTCTTACAAATTCATATGATGATACACCAGTCTGATAAACCGGTATAGAGAAACTCCAAATATCACCTGATCTCAAATTATCAATATTTGTACCAACATTTCCAATACGTTCTTTTGCATTGTTATAAAGGTTGAATTCAGTATATGAACTACTAATTGTTTTGTTTGATATATTTTTAACTTTACCGACAATAGCACTCCTTTCTCCGCGTGGTTTTTCAACCCATTCAAAACTCTCATTAATATAATTTTCTAAATAGGATTTATTTTCTTCATACCATTTGTCTAAACTTCGAATGTCTTTACCAATAAGATATGATAATTCGCCATTAAAAGGATCGACAAGAATAACAAGTGGGTGTTTAAATCCTGAGAGAACGAATTTATGATATTTATTTCCATTTACTTCTGATAAATTATCATTTTTACTTTTAGCCTCTAACGAAAGCTTAAAAGTTCTGGAAATATCATGTTTTTCCATCCAATTACGAATACTATCTTCAGCATTCCTAAGATTATATTTTATTTCTGGTTCTTTACTTGCTACAACCTCAGGCGCTTTATTTTCATTAGGTTTTGCTTGTGATTCTTCAGCCTTTGTCACTAGCTTAACGCCGCCACTATTCGAAGGTAGTATAATCGCTAAGGCTATGAAAAAGACTATAAATAAACCACCATAAATCATCAGCACTCTCGGCCTTGTTTTCTTTTCTCCCCACCGAATTACCAGTCCTGGTTTAACAAGACCAACAACCATAGCAATTAAAGAAACTAAAATTAATAATGATAATAACGTAGACATATTCTTGATCCTCCTATTTTTCATAAGTATAAAAGCAATCTTTTTTCATCAAGTTAATCCTGTATCCTCTAAGTGCAAGAAATTCTTCATCGACTTAAAACATCTCGCAGTTCGCTAATCCTCGCTTTATCGCCACCCTTTGCTTCTAGCTCTTTTAGTTCATCTTCTAAAACCTTTCTAAGAATATCATTTACATCTGGTATTTTATCGTTGTTTGCTTTTTCCGATTTAACAATATCCCCGAAAACATCCACTAATTCATCTGCCGCTCCTTTTGCACCGCTTACCGCTTTCTTTAGGTTATCAATAGCAATTCCTCCTAGAGATGAATTGCCCCCTCTGTAAGCGGTAGAAATAGCGGAAATAGCTGTATATGCTGTACTTGTGCCACTAGCATCAGCACAATAATTTTGGGCGTACTCTGCTGATATGCCAAGTTTTCCTGCTTCTAATACAGCATCCATATTAGCACCAAAGAATACAAATTCCCACCCGTATTTTTGTTTCTGATGCTCTATCCTTGTTTTAATACGCTCTGCTGAATACTCACGGCTTGCATTTTCTTCACCGTCGGTGATAATGGTAAACAGGACTTTCTCGGCTCGATAATCCTCTGCGGTATTCTCCTGCACCTCACGTATTTTGCGAATTGTCTTGCCTAACGCATCAAGTAGCGCTGTATTTCCTCCAACAGTGTAATTCTTCTCCGTCAGCGGCGAAACCGCTCTAATATCGATCCTGTCGTGAAGCAATTCGTATCTATTGTCAAACAATACAGTAGTTACGATAGCCTCGCCTTCAACTGCTTGCTGTTCTTTTAGCATGGAGTTAAACCCGCCAATGGTGTCTTTTTCAAGCCCTTCCATAGATCCGCTCTTATCGATAATAAATACCATTTCAGTTAATCCTTTTTTCATGTTAAATTCCTCCATCATATTTTATTATGTACAATTACCCAATCCAGCTTATGCCGCATAAAATGGTGTTTGATCTTCTAATCTTAGCGCACACAAGTTAGCATTTGGGTATCTTCCAAAAAGCTTCGCTCCAAGATCAATATCAATAAACGATACCTCTTGGATTTTATATTTAAATAATCTATTTGGTGCTATGTTGGAATTATTTTCATAATGCAATAATACTGGTGTGTGTCCATGCACAATTGTTTTGCCAGCATACTTATTGAATAATGTGTGTTTATCAATTGCTACATCACAAGTAAAATCCAGATTTTCGTTTTGCATCAACCTACCCCAAATTGAATCATCAGGAGTATATCCTACATCTTTTGGTAATGCGTGACAGAGTACGTATGAATATTTTTTTGTTTCGATTGAAATGTCGAATTGCATATCCTTGAAAAATTGGGAAACGTATTTTTGTTCTGGATCTTCAAATTGAAGAAACTCTCCACCAGTCCCGTGGAAACAATCATCAAATCGGTTTAATAGACTTGCAGACCATCTGCGCGATTTAAAACGTTCGATATGATCATACAGCATTTTTTCATGATTGCCCCATAACTTCGTAATGCGGCAAACATTCTTTAAAGATTCTACATATTGTAATACTGCCAGCCACTGTGATTTTCGACCAACATAATCACCTAAGAAGATTACATGATCCTCCTTTTTTAAATTCAGTTTTTTAACAAGTGTTTTTAACGCCTCAATCTGTCCATGAATATCGCCTATCGCATACGTTGCCATATCCATCCCCCTAAATTTGTTGATTTATTTCTACTTTAAGAATATATACCCTAACTATAAAGAGATACGATGCGAATTAAAGTAGTACCATTCGTTGTATCCATCATAACACTCAAAGAAAAAAGAGAGGTCGCTTCGAAAGCGATAAATTCACTTTCGAGCTTCCTCTCCTAATAATTGTTGATCATATTTGAGTAAAACATCATTTATTTGAAATATATCATACCTACCTTTTACGATAAAATATTGCACGATTATATCGAATTTCTTATTGCGTGAGAAGGAATAACCTGCACAAGCAAGCAGGCTCTCCGTTTCTTCTAGATTTAATTCTAATCCAATCGCAAGCGCAAATACTGTTTTTTTGCTTGGGGTATAATCGTCTTTTCTTATTTTCGAAAACAACTTGCTACCTATGTGAGCGCGTTTGTAAACCTCAACATCCGTTTTTCCTTTATCATCTATCAATCGTAGCAGAGTTCGCGAGAACGGCTCGTCACGTTTTCCTATTAGATAGTCAATGCTGCTGGCAGTGCTTGATGAGTTAGATAAAACTCCAAATCTTGGTCTTTCAAAACTAAAACTTTTGTTATCACTTTTGCTCTCACTGTCACCTTTTAAGATACGCCCTAATTTGCTTTTTAGCTTTTCCTTTAAATAGTTCCCTAAGTATTCAGTTTGAGAAGTCGTTAAGTTATCGACCCGTATGCTCTCCGTTATCAAACGCCTAAACTTTTCCTCTTTATAATGTTCTTTAACGTATGTGGCAACATCGCTGAGGAGGGTTTCATTTTCGTTTAGCGAGATTTGAGTAGCGATAGCATCAGGCTTTATGGTGGGTATGTCTTTATTGTTGATATTGGAAGGCATGGTCTGCACCTCGCTGATGTATAAGTGGTTTGGCGTGGAATAAGTTAAACCACTTATAATAACTTATTATTTCTTTCTCAACACTAATCTACTATCAGATTTCTCTACAATTTCATATTCCCGCAATTTGTTTAAAATTCCTACACCGCCAGCTGATACCGCCATTGACACAGCTGCTATAGCTGTAGGCACACCTAATATAGCAGCCGCAGGTGCTGCACCTGCGACTGCAAGTGCAGCTGCAGGTGGTGCCGCAGGTGCTGCTGTCACTGCCAAAACTGCCACGCCAACAGCACCACAAGCAACTATCCAAGCAGCGATCCCTGTTGCTTTTATTATTATAACTTTCTTTATTAAATCTCCTTGAATCTCAATTACACCTGCACCTTTTAGTAGTTGTTCAACTAATTCTTTTATGGTGCGCACTATATTACTATTATAAGACATTTATAGCCAACTCCTTCCGTTATTTAAAGAAACTCACATGAATATTTTCGGGATACTTTTTTGTATCGAATTTAATATACTACCTTTATCCTTCATACTCTTTGGGAACGCCAATAATTTGACGATCTCTTGGATTGGCAATTTTAACACTCATAATATTTTTGTGGCAAGCCATAAGCTCGTTTCTGATAGTTTCCAAATGCTGTTTGGTATGTGGCACTATGTATTTTTTAGAACCTACTACCAATAGTTGGATATACCAATCAACCATCTCCAATTTGTGAAGACAATACGATGAAATAATCATCTTGTCATTAGCATCCCTGATAGCTTCACCTTCAATCTGAATATATGCCACTAGGTCATTGGGTATCCTTTTAAGTTTCTCCGCCATAGTAACCTCAATCCTACGAGCCCTTCCATTAAATAAATGGAAGTACTCCTGTTATTTTCTGAAGGCTCATTTGTTTGTAGTGTTTTCTGCAAATATTTTTTTTACAGCATTAAAACCAAACTTTAAAACTGCTTCTTTGGGATTCTTCATAACCTCCATAATATCAACATCATTTAAAAGACTTCCCATGATATTCGTAAATCCATCTTGAGGATTCTTATCCGTTGCATTCAGTCTATCTAAAATGTTCTTTCTCTTCTCTTCAAGATCCTTGGACCTTTCCAATATCTCGTTAAATTCCTTCCTGCTCTTATCAAGACCAATTTTAGTTAAAGCATTTGCGTTGCCTTGTTCGGCTGCTTTCTTAAGCCAATGCCTATACTCATAATCATTTTCTTCAATTTTGTAGCACCAACTAATATGCTCCATAGCCTCGTTGTTTCCTTGTTCAGCAGCTCTTTTATACCACATAAGAGCTATTTGACTATCTTTCGTTACACCCTTCCCATACCAATAGCAATGCCCTACCTGAATTTGCGCACGTGCATCTCCCTGTTCTGCGGCTTTTTTAAACCCTGAAAAAGCCCGTTCCAACCATAAATCACCGTTCTCTGTATTTTTTTCCACGCCAGAACCGTTGAAATAGCGAACAGCTAACTCGCTTTGCTTACATGCGTCGCCTTGTTCGGCGGCTTCTTTAAGTTTGTTGAATTCTTCTTCCCTTTCCTCAGCCAACCTTGCATAGTATTTTTTTTCCCAATAATCCGCTTTGTTTTTATCATGAAATTCAAAATTCTTTAAAACATATTCATCCTTATTTTCATCATAAACCTCGAATGTTTCCTTTTCATATATATCTTTCAACTTCCACATTGCATGGCCATTTCCTTGTTCAGCCGCTTTTTCAAACCAATAAATAGCTTCTTCAATATCTTCATTTGTGCCATAAGGCATCTCAAAACATTTCCCCAGGTTACATTGCGCCATAGCATCGCCCTGTTCAGCAGCTTTCATGCAATCGTTAAAAGCAGTTTTATGCCAATACTCATATTTATCTTCGTTTCTTTCCGCACCTGACATACCATCCCTATAGGCATAACCTAAGCTAATTTGTTCTTCAAAATCACCTTGTTTTGCGATATTTATTCTGTCAGGCAAAGCCATTATACCCCATATCCGACAACCTGTTTCATCTTCAAATGCAATACATCTGCGCATCATATCCATCTGTGCATGCAGATTGCCATTTTCGGCGGCTTTTATTACAACGTCATTTGGCAAGTCCTTAAAATAGTTTGGATCCGATTTGAAAAAGCTGCCTATCTCGATGGGATCACTATTTTCACTGTCATCAGCATTTGCATCAGATATGACTTCTGTATTATTCTCTGTTACGGCTTCTTTAGAAAACTTCGTTCCACAATTAACACAGAACTTGGAGATAAATACTACTCTTGTTCCACATTCAATACAAAACATATTTTCACCTCTGATATTTTTTTAAAAAATCATACATACGAATTGCATAAAAATAATACAGCCTATGGAAATACGAGGTAGACATCCATAGGCTGTACGTTAAGTAATGTCTACTGAACAAGCATTCTGCGCTTTATTCGCGACGATGAAGCCACGTAATTGCTTAAACATCGTTTATTCAGGATGTTTTAAGCAAGTCAGAGGTTACTGCAATGTATAATTTTCATAAATCTTTCAAAAAATTCTAGACAGTGTGCAAGTCCTTTATAAAAAAGGCATAAAAGCCTTGCAATTAAAGGATGACTAATGCATTTACCTAATGCTTATTTATAAAATCCTGTTTGCCTCAACGCTAGGCTCGTAACGCTTACAACTAGAAGTATTATTACCAGTAGAACCTATGGTGCCGTTAGTTGCCATACATTTACCAGGAACACCTGTGGTAAACTGAAATCCTGCTGTTGGACTCTTAAACTCAAGATCGGCATTTCCGTTCCATCTTTTACAAAATACGCAAAATTTAACTTGTTTGGGATGAGCGACTTGTTTAGCCATGCTGTTTACCTCCATTAATTTAGTTTGCATATAGCCTTTTCAATCGTCTGCAGAACAGTTGAGATAGGTTCTGTAGGATATCCCATCCCTCCCGTCTTGCCGCCATATTGACACGTTGTTATCTAGATTTGTCATATTTAGCCAAGGGAATTGTCGTTTAAATCCTACAACTTGTCCCATTTATTAATAAATATACCATCAATGCTTCTTATGGTCAATATTATATCATTCGGGCTGTTAAATCATTTCAAAAGCTCATCTATCCTGTATATAGTAAAGGAGATGATGCTAACAATGTACAATATTGACTATAAGGAACTTGGAAAACGTATCCGGGCAGAACGACGGAAGCAAGACCTAACACAAGAAAAGTTAGCAGAAATGGCCAACATTAGTGATTCTTTCATGGGTCATATAGAACGCGGTGGCCGTACGTTAAGCATAGAAACATTAGCTAAACTTGCCAATGCTTTGAACCTGAGCATTGAGTACATCATCTGCGGAGAGTTTAATTATCAGCCAGATATGCTCCCTGCAGAAATACTCGATGCGTTGAACCAGATGAGCAGCAATCAGCGTAAGGTATTCTTAAATATGATGAAAACGCTGGCTGCACACCCTGATATGTGGCCTGTGTGACAAAACTTACTGTTTCATTTAGCCAATACGCACGACAATATCTTCCTTATATACTTATAACAGAAAAATACACTAAAAGACAGTGCTGGCAGCACTGTCTTTTCTTTGCGTTCTTACTCTGAATCACAAGTTATATCTGATGTACTTAGATAAATACGCTTAATGGTAATATCCATCAATTAGATTATTACACATTCCTCTCACTACAGTGAATAACTGGTGTTTTAAAATTTATAGCTTACGCCAACGCCGATGCCTTTAGCTGTCATATCAACATCACCCAAGCCGTTGTCAAAGCTCATTTTCTTAGCTTGAGTTCTTCGATAGTCAACATTCAATTCAAGGTTCGGAGCGATCTCTTGAGAGATACCAACTTTCCAAGTATTGTAGCTGGAAGCGAAACCTACTTGAGCATAGGCAGTTGTTTTGTCAGCAAGTTTAGTGCTGCCCATTAGACCGAATTGTACTTTCTTTTTGCTGCTGGAAGATGGACCACTACCTTCATCGTTGATGTTACCTTTAAGATTAACCATACCTACATATGCAGATACATTTTTATCAAGCTTGTAAAGCACGTTGAATTCCTGTGTTTTCAAGCTGCCGTTTTCACGATAGGTTCCACCAGAGCCATCAGGAAGATTGGTGTCTTTGGATTTGTTATTAGCGTTGGTGTACTGAAATGCAAAGTTGCCACCAAGACCTGTAGTGATTCCAAATTCCATATTACCTTTTTTGCTGAGAGCATCAGTAGCGGATTGACTGGTTGCATCCAAGCTGGATTGTCTCCAAGTTAAATCGACCGAAGTTTTTCCTGCCGAATAGTCGTTTAGCGGTGAAGCAAAACCCACGCTAGTTGTTAACATAGCAGCTGCTGCCATTGCAAGTATAGCTGTTTTTTTCATTATTCTTTCGCCCCTTTTAAAATTTGAATAAGTAACTATTGTCTACTTTTTAGTAAAATTTACTGTTTCATGCAAACACTACGCATTACAATAGCTTTCTTATATATTTATAACAAAAAAATAAAAATAAAGGACATTGCTGGCAGCACTGTCCCTATTTTGCGCGGTTATATAGCTCTTCTATGGATAATAGCCGCTTACAGACCGGCTAACTTGAAATTCACCAGTATCTTCTGTATCGGCAAATAATTATCAGCCAAAAACATAATATTCATAATAGGCTGACGCCTTGTACTCACATATATATATGCTTGGTCTAACGGTAGCCGATACCGCACCGTTTCCCCTGTTGCTATCTTATTTTTTCTGTAAAAAAACGAACGCTCCTTCTCCCGTGTTAAACCCTCTATGCCTAACGTTACGTCATCCATATTACAGAAAAGAAACGTAATACCCAAAAGGGGATTTATCATATCCTGTCCGCTATTATTTTCGATAGTTATTTCAAGGGCTGTCCCTCTGGGAAAATAAACAATGCCCTGCTCACCCTTCCGCCAGGTTTTCCAGTCATCAATAGCCACATCAAAAGATGTAGCCCCTCTCATTTCAACGCCTGCAATACTGGTTGTAATGTTGACTTGCGAGAGGGAAATCCTTGGCAATTTCTGCACGGGATATCCCTTCTTGTCTACCGACGATTGTTTATTGTCCGCAGGTAAATCTAGAAGAGTATCTTGTACTTGGTTTTCTCCATAAGTTGGTTTTAGGATTACATTCTTATCTTTTTCTTGGCTTTCTCCAACTGACTGTTCCTCCCCAATTGCTTTCCCCATATCCCTTGGCAGACCTTGCCTATCTTTAATTTGCGGCACAATCACTTCATATCTATATAAAACTGCGCCCGTTATAGATAACGCTATGATCATATAAACAACCGATGCGGCAACTTGTTTCCACCATATCCTGGTGCGCAACCCTGGTATTTTCTCAATAAACCCCGTTACCCGGTTCATTCCAATCTGATATTCTAACTCCTGTATACTTTGATACCGCCTCTTCGGGTCTAGTTCAATACATTTTTGTATTATTTTTTTATATCGTCCTTTATAAGGAGAATTGATTTCATTCGGTTTATAGCCGGTGATAAGTTCATGAAAAAGGATGCCAATAGCATATACATCGGTACGAGGGTCTGATGACGCAAAGCCATATTGTTCAGGAGCGGCATAATAGGGTGTTCCAATAAGCTCGGTATCTCTTTGCTGGTTAGGTGTAAATTCTTTCGAGGCATCGAAATCAATGAGTTTTATAATTCCATCGAACGAAAGCATGATATTGCTGGGTTTAATGTCCCTGTGAATGATAATCGAACTCTGCTCATGGAGGAACCTCACTGCTTCGCATAACTGTCTAATCCAATGTACTGCTTTTTCCTCTGATATCGGCCCATTACCAAGTATCTCTGCTAACGTTTCGCCGTTGATATATTCTTCATAGGTATAGCAATTAAGTTCTGTTTCTTTCAGACCCATGATCTGAACCAAATTCCTATGCCTTACGTTAACCAACTGCTTATACAATTCCATGTTTATTCCGTTGATTGTTTTTCGGATAATCAGTTTTTTCGTTTCGTTATGGCACATAAGGGTTATATTTTCATTCCCACTTAAATCAGTCAGGCTCTCATATTCCTGCGGATCAAAATCTTCAGCAAAGTATTGCATTTCAAACACCTCAATATTACAATAGAGAAAAATGTTGGAGGGCACAGAATGGAAATAACCACTGGTGGCTTAACAGAAATCCTTAAAAACGCGAAGGACATCAAAAGCTTTCTTCAAGAGAACGAATCATCTATTACAGATCCCACATTACGGGAGTATTTAGCCAAACTATTGGCATTAAAAGGATTAAAAAAGCAAGATGTAATCAAAAACGCCGAACTTGACAGCAATTACATAAACCAGCTTTTCAGCGGCAGAAGAACAAACCCAAGCAGAAATCAAACATTATCTTTAGCCTTTGGCTTTGAGCTGAATAACGAAGAAACTGCTAGACTGCTCAAAATTGCCGGAGTAGGCGCACTATATCCAAAAAACAAGCGCGATGCCGTTATTATCCATTCCCTTGAAAAAGGGAATTCTATCATGCAAACAAATGAGATTTTAAATTCTCTTGAAATTGAAACCTTAGCCAATTATAGAAAATAGTTATCTCATAAAGATACAAAATAATAGGATTTCGTCGATACACGGTAACATTATTTTTCCCAATATAAAGTATACCGTACAACATCCCGAACTGTCATCCTTTGGAATAAAAATAAACAGCAATCCCAATATATCACGTACAATTTTCAAGACGTTCCACCCCGCCAATTTATGGCTGGTAATATTGGTCGATTGGTAGGTACCTAATCATTTTATAAATCACCTACAAAAAATGACCATTCTGCCGAAATTGGCAGAATGGTCATTTTTTACTATATTCTAAAATACATAATTGATTTTCTTGTTGCTACACTCTAAAATACAAAAGAGAGGAAGGTGCTTTATGGAAATGAAACCTGCTAACAATAACGACGATTTTGAATTTTTTCCAATAACAAAGAATCAATCTGTTATAAAAAATATTGAAGATGATAAGCTTGAAATAAAAGAGATAAAGCTTGATAAATTAGTTTCTTTTGCCAGCCACCCTTTCAAGCTGTATGAGGGACAACGATTTACGGACATGGTAGAAAGCGTTCGAGCCAATGGTGTACTTGTACCGATTGTCGTTCGTTCTTATGCCAATGAAGAAGAAAAATATGAAATTCTCTCTGGACATAACCGGGTAGCAGCAGCAAGGGAGGCCGGACTAAAAGAAGTTCCTGTTATTATACGAAATAATCTAACTGATGAAGAAGCCTTGCTCATCGTTACGGAAACCAACCTCATCCAACGGTCGTTTGCAGACTTAAAACACAGCGAACGTGCTGTTGCGTTGTCAATTCATTACGAGGCGATGAAGAAAAAATCTGGTTATCGTTCGGATTTACTTGCTGAAATTGAAGAACTAACCTGTGCCCCAGTGGGGCACGGGATGAGAACAAGGGATAAACTCGGAGCACAATACAGCTTAGGAAAAACCACAGTTGCGCGTTATTTGCGCGTAAATAAACTTATCCCAGCATTAAAGGAACGGCTTGACAACAATGAAATTGCTATGCGCGTTGCAGAAGCATTGTCATACTTACGGGTCAAGGAGCAGAATATTGTTGAAAAGTTACTTTCCAAGGGTACAAAGATAAACATTAAGCAAGCGGATACATTGAAAGCTGAATCTGGAAAAGGCGAACTTAATCTGGTGAATATAAGTGAAGTATTGAGTTCAGGCTACTTCCCCATACATGTCAAGCCCGTGAAACTCAGTGGACAGTTCTTAGCAAAACATTTCAATCCCGATCAAAGTATTGAAGAAATCGAAAAAGTTATAGCCAAGGCTTTGGATCAATATTTTACAAATCATACCCTTTGATTTTGACTATTTATAGTGGCTATAATAAAGAGGAGCAACACATGTTAGGATTTTTCAAACAAGACATGCTAAAGTTTTTACAACGTAATGATGTTGATATATACGATTACGATTATAAAAAATCGGAAAATTATATAAAAATCAAAAACACCCAGATATTTAATAGTAATTACGGTAAGATGTCTTTAGAGGAATTTATTGAACGATATATATTAACTAAAAATGAAGTATTAGATACATATAACAGCATTTATGATCTTGGTAACCCTTATGAGTTATCTGATGAAGAATGCGAAGATACCGCCTTAGCCAGTGAGATTATCAGTTTATCAGCATCGGATGAGTCTAAAGCCGATATCAAAAAATGGGGAAAATCAAAAGATAAACAAGACAGGGTTGCTGTAAGAGAAGCAAAGAATGCGGAACAAGAATCGGCAAATGAATTAGCCAGCTTGTTTAGCAGACCGGGCGGCTATAGGGATCGGTTAAAAAATTTTTTAAGCCTCGACTTGGATTTATTCGACAATAAAATCTTGAGAAACAAACGGGAAAACGCAAAAATACTTTTTTTCTTCTATATGTTAGAAAAAGAATATTTTCCAGAAACTAATGTAATCAAGCTGCTTAACACCCCTTCTATGGAGAATATAGATAATTTCGATCTTGGCCTGGAAACTTATAATGGAAATATTATCAGGTTTATTAAGAATTCACTTGAAAAAGAAATGTCGTCAGTTATAAGATGGAAGATAAAAGACACCCTGCAATCCATTATGTTTGAATGGAATCATTTTTGGGTAGATATTTTTTTAAAAACAGATTCCATGACCAACGTTGGACCTGAATATAATTTCGAGGAAAAAATTGCACTGTCCCTTTTGCAGCCACTACCGGAAAAAATTATATTAAAAAATAACGTTACAAAGTACAGTCATTCGCCAATAGAAACACTATATTTGAAGGTACTGCAGCATGAGTATCTGGGACAGATAACAGATATATTCAAAGTTAACCTTAATCAACGAGAAGTGGATTGCCGTAAACGATTAAAGTTTATTAAAGAAATGGAACAACTTGCTGGATGCCCAATTGATATAAATGCTGTTGAAAAATACATTGTTGATAATATTTTTGAGGTAGCAAAGTATGTGTATTTAAAATCCAAGACCACCAGAGACCAACGCAACAGAATTCTTAACAGCAAAGAAAAAGTACGTAGATGGATAGATTTCTGCATTCGCTCAAATATTTTTATCAATGTTAACGACATTTTGACTGAACTATTGCTAGTATCATGCTTACAAGCTATATTAGATGATAAAAATGATACTTTTAATTATACATTTCCTTTATATCAAGATCATATGAAGCATATACCAACAGTTTCAGCGGTGTTAAAAAATAGTAAGCGTACACTTGATGCTCTACAGATTTATTGGGTACGTAAAGTCATGGATTGTTTGTATGCTAATATTGGCAGGCATAATTTTAGAACTCAATTTAGAGATTTAGAAAATCTCTGTGATGTTATTCTAATAAAACTATTCTCCCGTCCAAGCTGCGTTGAAATGTTAGAGGTACATGAAGTCTATTTTAGAAAGATACATGATGTATTCTACACAAAGACAGATGAAATTAATGCTGTTCGTGCTTTCGAAGAGCATTTGAATAATAGAGGGTTTAAATATATAGACGATGACAATAAGATACGATATGCATTTTTATGTCCTCCTGAAATTAAACAAACATATGATTTCCTAATATTTCTCATTGATGATACGTTAAATGACAATAATTCAGAATTACAGATTTTATTAGAAGCCCATGCAAAAAATCGTGAAGAATTTATGGAATTGAATTTTAAGCTACTTTTCGATTATCAAACTAAAGTATGCACAATGTCAGAATTTATAATTACTCCTATTTAACATCATTTATTTTTTAACCGACATTTAAACTAGTTGAAAAACAAAAACACTGGATTACCTTTGTGGACACTTCCCTATTATTAGGGGGTGTCCATTATTTTTTATTCGGTTATCGAGACAAACCTATATTTGTTTGCCGGTTATACGTAAGCACCCCGTGCCGAAACACGGGGGTGAGTTTTATCTGAGTTAGACTGGCTTTTGTGTTCTAGTAGGAATAAACCCAACTTGTGTTACTGGATTAACTTCTTCTGGCATGACGAAACTAGGCTTCTTATAGTATGGTGATTTATTGGCACAGCAGAAGCCTTCTGGAGTTATAAGTACAATATTCTTAAGTGTGGCAAATTCATGAGGGTATATGATCGGTTCCCGCGATCGGTTTCCCTGAAAATGAAAGTGTGTATTTTCATCATCATCTGTGCTGATGCTTATATTTCCGACATTGATACTTCCTACCATATCGCTGAATGTTTTTTGATTTTCCGGGTCAGTTACATTCAAGATTGTCTTGTATTGGCAGTTGTCAACAATGATTTGCCGTGATTCCTTACCATATATTTTGTCAAGTTGTACAAGGCTCTGCATCATCAAACAAATAGTAACACCCTTACTCCGTAAAGTAGAAATAGCATTTTGAATAACCTCCACCTTGCCAAGACGTGGAAATTCATCTAGTAATAAAAGGATTGGCGATAAATTCCTCGCCTTCCCTTCTTCACTATATTTGTCAGGCCGTCGCTCTAATGTTCTTATTAACTGGGTGAGCATTAATGATATTGCCCCATCCCATTGTCCAAGTTTATCTTCTGCTATACACATGAAGACATTACATGATTCTAGGTCTTCCCATTTTATTATATCTTCCGCAGGAGTAAAAGAATCTTTAATTTGCATGTCAGTTACGAAAATCATGACTTTATCTCTCAGCTCAGCATTAATTCCTGCCAACATTTTGTTATCCGCCAGATTTTCAATATCTTTAAATTGACTGATGTGCATAATAGCTTCTAAACATTCACCAGTGCTGATTTCTTCAATTAAGTCCCATATAGGAGTAGTTAATATACGCGTCATGGTTGTATTAAAGCTCGCTTTGATACTATACCCCTGTAAAAGTATCGCTGTTAATACATGTTGCGCAGATTGAATCCAAAATGGTTCTTGTATATTTGGAGGCAATGGAATAATGGCCTGAGCAATTTCGCGGGCGTTTTGCACTAAATTTTCATCACCGCTTTTACGCATAAAATAGAACGGATCGTAACTGGATAATAACTTCTGTCCTTTTGTGAGATTAAAGATTTTAGCCTGTCTTTTCTCCACTTTTGATATCTTATTCCAATACGCCGTAAGTTCACCTTTAATGTCAATTGCAAATATCGTTCCCTTCCATGTTTCAAGGGTTGGCATTGCAATGCAAGAGCTTTTGCCACTTCCTGCGCCACCAATAACTAAAATATGTCCATCACGGTCTTGGGGTTTTCCTACATAAATTTGTTCATTTGATGTACTCATTCCCAAATCAAAAGACCTCATGATACTGCGTTCTTTAGTTCCGAAAAAGAAATTTGCATTTTGCCGTTCCGTATGAAGCATATAGTCCGGAACATCATTTCCTTCCCGTGTTATAGTTTGATCGTCTAAAAATTCACCGAACTTTTTCATCACGCTTTTTTTTCCTACCATCAGACTCACCTCTTTGTTATGATAACATCTGTTTTTTTCTCAATCAAGTCATCGCATAGCAATTCTATAGAGTTGTGGAAATTTTTGAGTATTTCTTGTTTTAACAGTCTTTTTTTTATGCTGTATATTTATAGAAAAACAGCAAGGGAGACATGCACAATGTCAGTACTGAAAGAACGCATCGCACAAGAAATAAACGATTGGGAAAGATTGTCCGGTAAAAAAAAGGCACAAACGCTTTTGGAGAAATCAGATTTGTCTGACAATTATATTCGTCGCTTAATTCTCATTGGTGAAATTGTCATAACTTATTTTCCAGAACTGCTTCGCCTTACCCCACAAAAAACCGAGGCCGAAAACGAGATCGAGTTTTCGCCATTGACCACTTTTTTTATCTTTTTAAGCAATAGGCGTAATCTGCTTGACCGGCTCATGAAAAATAAATCTATTGAAATCACATAATACCTACTTATCAAGCAGCAAAGCGCATTTACATGTTCACTAAAAGGAGGTTTTTTTGTGGCTCTTTACTTTCTCTCCATAAAACCAATTAGTCGTACTCAAATGTCTGCTGTAGGAGCAGCAGCTTATCGAAGTGGCGAAAAATTGTATGATGAACGCAAAGAGGAAATTTTTGATTTCACGCGTAAAAAAGGTATTATCCACACCGAAGTTTTATTACCCGAAAATACGCCGCCAGATTTCTTAAATCGTGAAATTCTTTGGAATGCTGCGGAACATGCAGAAAAGCGGCGCGATTCAAGAATAGCTCGGGAAATTGAACTTGCATTACCACGGGAACTTACCTTTGAAACGTCAAAAACTTTAGTCAGAAAATTTGTATCAGTTTGCTTTATACCACTAGGGATGTGTGCCGATATATGCATTCATGCAGGTCTTAACAAAAATACAAACCATAATGAGACCGAACATGAGAAACTTCTCCCGCATAATCCTCACGCCCATATAATGCTTACCGACCGGCCTGTTGGAAAAGAAGGATTTTACTACAAGAAAAATCCTTCATGGAATTCAAAACAATACCTTTGTCAGTGGCGAGAATGCTGGGCAAATCTGCAAAATGAAACATTCATTCGTAAAGGACTTGCAATTCGCGTCTCCCATGAAAGCTATATAAAACGCGGTATTGATCGTGAACCTACCAAGCATCTCGGTCCAGTTTTAATGGCATTGGAACGTCGTAATATTAAAACAAAATTAGGAAACGAAAACCGCGCTATTGAAGCTCGCAACAAGGAGAAACAGCAGCTCCAGATGGAACGAGAACAAAAACGCAGGGTCGAAAGATCTCGATAATCGTTTATTCCGCATGTGCAATTATATATTATTTATTGGAATATGGACAAACGATTTTTGAATAAGTTTTATCAACCACCAAAGGAGGGGGTATTTTGCAAGTAATAGTTCATCCACCTAAAACCCCTGCAGGCTTGCGTGATCTGCAAAAGAAGGTTGCCATTGTTCATGCTGAAGCAGTTTTAAAATATCTTACTAAATTGGCCTGTCCTAAAGAACAAAAAATGGAGTTAATATCCAGTATCCAAAACTCTTCTACAGAGTAAAATAAGCAAGAGAAGGCATTTAAGACGCTTCTCTTGCTTATTTTTTGATAGTAGTAAGAAACTTCCTTCGTTTGGATTTTTATGGTATAATTTTATCAGAATTAGCGGACGTGATCCTTAGCAAAAAATCAGCGTAAGAGATGCTTCTATACGTTATTGCCATAGATCATATAATCCTCTACCCCATATCAACTAGATTTCCTGTGAATATGGTAAACACTATCTCAGAAAGGAGTGTCGAGTTATCTGCTCGACGGGATTTTATGACCAAGCAAGAATTATTTAATAAGGCAGATCAGTATAAAAAAATTATACAAGCGGCACGTCCATTAAAACCGGAAGAAATTAAGGAATTAGATGCCTATTTCAAAATTGGCTTAACCTATAGCAGTAACGCCCTAGAAGGAAATACCCTTACGATTTCTGAAACGAAAGTGCTACTAGAGGATGGGCTGACAGCTGGTGGTAAACCTCTGAAAGACAGTTTAGAAGCAATAGGGCATGCAAAAGCATATGATTTTATGCTGCAGATGGTCCGAGAAAAACCTTTTGAAATTACAGCGCATATTATTTTAGAATTGCATCGCCTGTTTTACGAAGGAATTGACAAACAAAACACCGGCAAATATCGTGATATTTCCGTCTATATTACAGGAACTGATTATCTACCGCCAGAGGCAGAACAAGTTCCGCAGCTAATGAAGAAATATGTACATAAAGTAAATCAATTATCAGAAAAAGTGCATCCTATTGAATTGGCTGCGCTTGCTCACAAATGGCTTGTTGATATCCATCCCTATGTTGATGGCAATGGTAGAACCGCACGTCTGCTGATGAATCTACTATTGATGCATTATGGCTATGGTATTGTATCTATTCCACCTGTATTGAGGGTGGAATACATTGATGCGCTTCGTGCATCACAACGTGCTAACCAACCGGATGCGGAACCATTTATCAAGTTAATTGCAGAATGTACCATAGAAACCCAAAAAGATTATTGCAGGCTTTTACGCATAAATACGAATTAAAAAACAAACAATACTTAAAAACCTCTGCTTGCTATTTTAAGCTTTCTACTCATAATCTAACCATTCTAACCAGATGATTTGACAAAATTGGTTAGAATGGTTATATTTTTAAGTCATTGAAGCCGTTTCTAACTTTTCCCAGAATTATCATTACCTAAACAGATTTATTGAAAAGGCCGATAGCATGTGGTTTTTCCCTTACCTTCCTGAATAAGCTGCCCATTTTTCATCATTTTTTTTAACAAGCGTCCACTGGTTGTCTGTCCGATACCTAACAGCTTTTCAACTTCCTTCCGTGTAACCATACCTTGCTGCCTCGCGAGCTGTATTACTTTTTCCTCTGGGCTGTCACTTTCATCGCTTAGCTGTTTCTTCTCAGTCTGAGCATTGAGATTTGGCAGGATAATCTTAAAAGCATTATCTGATGTTTCAATCTGCGGCGTCTTTCCACTTCCTTCATAAACATTCATAATCTTTCGCATACCAGTTCCGTAGGCTTCAATCAGTTCCAAACGATAAAACACGTTTGCCAGCTTAGTGTTACGGCAAACAGAAATACCCATCATCACATCATTCAGTGTTACCCCGGAAACAAGACCGCCAATTGAGGTAAATTCCATTCTGTCGCCATAGATACTGATGAGCGTACTGGCTCTGAACGAGTATTCCCGGTGTACAAGGGAATTTAGCAGAGCCTCTCTGACAGCCACCTCCGGGTAATCCCTCGTATCGATACGCCGTAGCTTATCAAAAGTGGAGCGGGTCTGATTGTGAAAATCGATATAATCATAAACCTCTGCCATCTGTTTAAACAGAGAGCTGGAAAATTCTTTCCGATCTTTAAATACACTCTGATTGGTTCCCTCAAAAACAGCAGCCTTAATGGTATGCACACATTGCTCGGAAAGAAGTAGTCCAAGATTGGTATATATACCATCCTGATTTATAATTCCGAGTGTTTTCATTTGAATCGGCCCAAACAGAACATTTCTTTCTAAAAACTCTTTTTGTGCCGCCACAAAAGTCAATTCCTGCTCTAGCGAACGCATTTCCTCAAAACTGTCTCCATCGGTTTCTTTAATCATTCGCCGAATTGCTGTATCTGTGGCTGGTACAGAAGAATATCCTTGCCGAACATAAACACCTTCAGGGCGCAATCCCTTTTTTGCAATATAATAAGGACGTTCTGTTCCGCGCTGAATATCAACGGCAATTATGCTCTTTCCCTCTACTTTCAGGGTTTCATAATGAAGAAACATTGTCAAATCTGGCTTAATCGCGTCGCGAACCATGTTACTGATCTGCAACGCTGCCCCATCTGGATCGTCCATGCCGATAACTTCACCATTATCTTGAACGCCTATGTAAATTTTTCCACCCTCGCAGTTTGCAAAAGCTATAATTTCTTTTTTTATATCGTCTACAATGATAGTTTTTAATTCTACAGTTTCGCTTTCCCGAAAAGTCATCCGTTTACCTCCTAAAAATTCCCTAACTATATTCTAACCGTTCTAACCATTCTTGTCAACCATTTGGTTAGAATGGTTAGAATCTTGGGGAAATAGACACTGGATGGATATGAATAAGTAGTTTCACATGTTTGAAATCCAGGAGAGCGTAATTGTCCGCTATTTTTTATTATTAGCAAATAATTTCACCCAGGTACTTTTCAAAATTTGAATAGTATCCTTTTCCCATTCATTAACCGTATATACATGAAATCCATATAGATCGCCAAATTCTTTTTTCGTCAGACCCAAGCTTTGACGCAAATCCCGTATTTGTCGGCCTTGTCCATTGTATAAAAAAAGATTATACTCATCAAGCAGTGCTGTGATTTCAACGCCAAAAAGTTCAGCAACTTTACTTAGCTTCTCCAAAGGATAAGGCATTTTTCTGTCTTCCTGTTCATAAGCGCAATAAGTAGCACGATGAATTCCAGTTTTCCTAGCTACCTCTTTCTGCTGCAACCCTTTTTTATGTCTATAATAACGGAGCTTGTCCGACACTGTGGCAATTTCAGAAGGGCCAGAATATTTAATATTAAACCTTTCTGCTTCAAGCAATTTGCGTGGTTGCAATAGTTGAAAGCTGTGAATATATAATGGTGCATACTTGATACCGCCGAGAGAATGGCAGGTCATTATATGCATATGGTTAGCAAGACGTATAAACGGGTGCCATTTTTCATGATAACGAATCTGATTAGTATAATTTAGATCACTTTTGGACACTGCGAGCGTATAGCATTTTCAATGCATCTAGCGGCATAAGTTGCCAGGCGAATTTTCTTAGCTAGATCAAAAGTGTTAATGGCTTTGATTAATCCAATGGTACCAATGGAAATAAGATCATCAACATCTTCGCCAGTATTGTCAAATTTTTTTACGATATGTGCTACTAATCGTAAATTGCGCTCTACCAAAACACTTTTAGCATTCATATCTCCATTTTTAAACTTTTCTAAATAGATTTGTTCTTCTTTTTCTGGAAGAGGTAGTGGGAACGTATTATTGGCTACATAGGCAGCTAATAAGGAAAGACCATTCATAACAGACGCTGCTATCGCTACAAAGAAAGACACCAAAGCACTCACCCCCGTACATCACTTGCTTCATTGTATGGGAGAACCTACTTTAGTGTGCCTGTTAATTTTTGTATAATGATGTTTTCGTCTTCATTTTCCCTGCTTTTTTTATGAAAATCATCTTAAAACTTGCACCGTAATGAAGCATATCATATAATTTCACTAGGAGAGTGATAACATGGAACATTCATTTGGCGATTTAACCATAATATTTACATCGGTATTGATCTGCATTTATATGCTATGGAACAAACTCTTCCCAGAGTGAACAGGACGCCTAAATAGGAACTCTACGATCAGAGTGTATCGTATTTATTACATCATCTAGCACCTTGCCAATACAGTTACTTAATTTCATAACGATTGATAGTGGCGTACTCTGTAAATCGGCATAACCAATGTATCGACTGGCGTTTACAACACCTATAATAGAGATATGCCCAACACATGGTAATGGATTACCTACAGCAATTCCCGCCTCGATACTCCCTTCCCATATTTCTATATTTCCAATTTCATTCGTATAACCTAGACATGCATCCACTGCAATAATAATGGGTTGATCATATTCTTCTTGAATGGTTGCAATGACCTCTATTAGGTTACCGCCATGAACAGGGTTATCTAGGGTTCCATAAATAATACATTTCTCATTTTTCCCTAGGTATGAACCAACGAGAGGACCTAAAGCATCACCAATATATCGGTCTGATCCTATACAAAGTATAATAATTGTTCTATCATACAACCCCTTTTGTTGTTGAAGTAAATCCATAGTATAGTTATACATTTTAGTATACTGATAAGCATCCTTTACATTTACGACCATTTTTTTTCTATCCGCTCCCATCAATTCATCTCCTTTTCACAATGAACTTTATGAAAATTTCACTACCTATGATTGTCTACTACTATATATATTCTTTTTTCTAAAAATTATCGCAAACTTTCTCCCATGAAACACAAAACCTCTTTGCTCATATATTGGCAAAGAGGTTTTGTTTGCTTAAAATTCTATAATTCCATGTAGCATCATACATTATATTGCCACGTTTAATTTGGAGGTAATACAATGTATGTAAGCATCGGCCTTAGTCTACTAGGTATTATATTACTATTAGGCGGTATTTTCTTCATGCGGTTAGGACTGCAAAAACTGCTATTACACAGATTTAAAGATTTACTAGGTCAATTAACAAAACAGCCTTGGCGCAGCTTGTTATTTGGCACCTTTGCTGCTGCTATGATGCAAAGCAGTACTGCCGTATCCCTACTAACCATTACCCTCGTTAGTGCAGAATATTTATCCTTTCATCAAGGTTTAGGTATCATTCTTGGTGCTAATATTGGTACTTGTTCCACGGTACAACTCATGACACTCTCTATCCCCAAAGATCTTTTTCTGCCTATGTTGATATTTTTTATATTTTTTACTATAACTCTAAAGAAGTTTCGCAACATGGGGATGGCAATTTCCGGTTTACTTAGTATGTTTATTGGAATCACCATCTTATCAAATGCGTTAAGCACTTTTTCTGAGTTTTCCACACTGATTGAATATGTAGTCACTGCTCAGGAAAACCCCCTATATGGCATCCTTGGCGGCATTATCATAACCCTTCTTTTTCAATCTAGTAGTGCTGCAACTGGAGTTATCATGGTACTTGCAAATGAAGGTATTATGGATTTAATGACGGCCAGCTATGTTGTATATGGAAACAATATTGGTTCTTGCCTATCTTCTCTTATTGTAGGAGCTGCCGGAACGCTAGCTGCTAAACGGATAGCAGTAGCCCATGTACTACTCAATATTCTAGGGGTAGTGTTCTTTTTACCAATTACAACAGTACTTACAAAAACAGCCACCTTCATCACAGCAGATTTTGCCGGACAGGTGGCCATTGTACATACTCTTTTTAATATTATATCTTCATTAGCAGTAGTGCCCATCATGTATCAATACACTAAACTAATCTATTTTTTAATTCCTGGTAAGGGACGATGATCCCTTCCATCTTTCTTTTAAGGTAAGACCTTCTCTAACAATCACTGTGCTGATATAAAGCAATATGGCTGTCATTACAATGGTCCCACCTGGTGCAATGTCTAAATAAAAGGAAGACGTTAAACCAATGAGTACCGACACAACAGAAAAAATAACGGCTGCGCCCATAGTCGCTTTAAAACCCAAACGCAATAGATGAGCAGTTGCTACTGGCACAATCATTAAAGCACTGACAAGTAAAATCCCAACTACCGTCATACCAACTACGACTACCGCTGCTGTTAACATGCTAAATAACATAGTAATCGTTGCTGTATTAATACCTGCCACACTTGCAATATCTTCATCTAATGCAATCAAAATAAGCTTGTCAAACAGCAGATATACGATTGCTAATACGACAGTCGCACAACCAGCTATAATCATAATATCCATAATCGAAACGGTAATAATACTTCCAAATAAAAAACTAAGCAACCCCGCACTGGGCATCCTTGTAATGGTACTAAAAATAATGGCCATGGCAATACCTGAATAAAAAAATATAGCCAGCCCCATATCGGCAAACTCAGCATGTCTGCGTCGAACGACTTCAATACCGGCCGCTCCAAGCATTGTAAGAAAAAGCGCTCCAAGGACTGGATATATTCCTAGCATATATCCTCCTGTTACACCTGCAAAAGCAATATGCCCCAGCCCATCACCAATTAATGACTGACGACGTACCACCACAAAACTGCCAATCACAGGACAAACAATTGCTGTTATAATCCCAGCTAATAGTGCCCGTTGCATAAAATCATATTGTAGAAAATCCATATCCTCACTCCATCACCCTGTATAATACCATAAATGACGTGCCCCAGCATGGGTCGCATCAAATTCTAAACTGCTGCCATAAAAACATAGCCCTTTATTGATACATGCTACTTTATTTGCGCAATGTATCGCTTTATCAATATCATGAGACACCATAACAACGGTAATCCCAAGATTTTTATTTAGTGTTCCTAATAAATCATAAATTCGGGCACTTGCCTCATAATCAATACCGCTCGTTGGTTCGTCCAAAAGGAGTAGCTCTGGATTGGATGCTAGCGCCATAGCCACCATCACCCTTTGCTGCTGCCCGCCTGACAGTTCACCGATGCGACGATTGCGGAGGTTTTCTACCCCTACTAGCTCTAACATATGATTTGTAATATGTTTTCCCGCCTGCTGATTGTGCTTTGTTGTTGTTGGGCCTAGGGTTAACCCTAGGGATACAACTTCTGCAACAGTCGCTGGAAAACCTAACACATTCTTACCATAATTCTGGGGGACATAACCGATTAAACCTTGTACCCTTGCCGTAGAAATATCTTTGTCCCCAATCTTCACGCTGCCGCTTTTGGGCTTAATTAGCCCTGCCATGATTTTTAACATTGTACTTTTTCCTGCTCCATTCGGCCCCACTACTGCTACAAAATCCCCCTTGGTAATGGTCATAGAGATATCTTTTAGTACAACATTATAATCATATGCAAATTCAATATTGGATAACGTAACTTCAAACATTTTTGACTCTCCTTATAGAGCTTTACACTCTGCACATAAACCTAATAACTCTACATTATGACGAATCAGTTCATACCCCTTTTGACGAAGCATTGCAACAAAGGCTTGATCGATTGGGCAATAGTCTATACATATTGCTCGGCCACACCTAATACAGACAACATGATGATGATGATTTGCATGCACCAATTCATAACGCGTACTATCATTGCCCACACCTGTTATAGGCACGAGTATACCGATTTCCGTTAACATATTAATATTTCTATAGATGGTATCAAGACCAATATCATTGTATTCATCCTGTACTAACTTCCATATTTCAGCTACCGTCAACAATCCTGCAGTTTGTACTATCTTTTCAACAATGACTCGCCGTTGGGGTGTAATACGATAACCCTTTTCTTTTAATTTATTCATTACCTCATACATCATATTTTATACTGTCCTTTTTGTAAATAATATATCCCATTACATAGTTTTTTAATAATATTCTTATTACTGAACAAAAAAATATAATCAAAATCCCTAGTCTTTCGGGTGGATTTTAGTTCCACCCGAAACTTAGACTACACTTTGCTGACTTAATACCGTTTGCGCGTATATTCCACCTTGGTTCATAAGTTTTTTATGAGTTCCCATTTCTGCAACGTGCCCATTGACCAAATAAATTACTTTATCTGATTCTGTCAATGTAGATAATCTATGGGTAATCAAAAATGTGGTACGCTTTGCACTCACCTTACGTATGGATTCCATAACCTGCTGCTCTGCTTCAGCATCAAGAGCTGCTGTAGGCTCATCCAACAACAAGATAGGTGGTTTAATTACAATTGCCCGGGCAATAGCAATACGTTGCCGTTGTCCTCCTGACAAACTGCTGCCTAGCTCACCAACAATATAATCATATCCGCCATCAAGCTCCATAATAAATTGATGAGCATTCGCAAGTTTTGCAGCTTCTTGAATCTCCTCAAAACTGGCTGTTGGTCGACCATATCGAATGTTTTCTAAAATACTGACATTAAAAAGGATAGGGTGTTGCTGAATAAAACCAATTTGTTTACGCAAATTATTCATCTTCAATGTTTTAATATCAACATCATCAATATAAATACTGCCCGTAGTGGGATCATAAAATCGTAGTAATAGATTCGCAAAGGAAGATTTCCCTGCACCGCTTGGTCCTACAATAGCTACAATATCACCTGGCTGTACCAGAATGCTAATATCTCGCAAAATACCTAGGTCCGGCAAATATTCAAAATTTACATTTTTAAATTCAACCTTTCCTGTAACAGCTGCCAGTTCTTTTTCTCCCTCTATTACCGTATTGAGCTGCTGCTGCACCCCTCTGATACGTTGCAAAGCAACAATCCCTAACTTCATACTGGAAATCGCCTCGCTAATTTTCCGTATGGGGGTCGGAACATTAATAATATAGATTAAGAAGGCAAACATACCGCCCATAGTCAAATTACCATTGATGACTTCTTTGCCACCATACCAAATAATAACCGTCAAGCCAATGGATGCAAGAAATTCTACTAAAGCAATTAATATCGCCTTTAGTCTCTGCACTTTAATAAAATCACTAGCAGCACTGCGCATGCTTCGATTGAAGTTATCACACTCATATTCTTCCCGCACATAGCTTTGCACGATTCGAATCGACAAGATCGATTGATGTAAAATAGCTGTAACCTTTGCTAGTGTTGTTTCCACTAGCATACCCAAACTCGCAATTTTTTTATTGAAAAAGCCAATGGAAAATATAATAAAAGGCAAGGTAGCAAAGGTAATGATTGCCAATTTCCAATTAAAATAAATCATGATCAGCATAATAGCCAGTAAATTAATGGATTCCACTAATAAGTCTGGTACTGATAAAGACACTGCTTGTTGAATCAAAAGTAAATCATTTGTAAATAGAGAAATAATTTCTCCTGTGGGGGTATTGATAAAGTATGCATAATCTAATTTTTGTAAACGTTCAAACATGGTAGCACGCATTTTCGCCACCATCCGGTTGCCTGCTTTAGCAATGGTTTGTCCATGAATATAGGAAAAGACTCCACGCACTAAATATACAAAAATAATACTTGCAATAATAATGTGCAAGGATTCTACATCACCACGAATTAAAGCATCATCAATTAAGAATTTAATAATCAAAGGTGCTGACAAACCTGCAATACTGGCAATGATATAGCAAACCAGCGCAATGGTAATCAGCGGCCAATATGGCAGGATAAACTTTTGCCAATATAATTTAAACATATAAACCTCCGCGATTAATCGAGGGGTAGGAAATTATCTTATTATAAAATAATATCATAAAAACTAGGCTACCACCACTAACAAATTGGTGAAGCCTAGCAAATTATAGTACCAAAAAAAGTAGGGAGGCTAAAACGCCTCCACTTGACACTATTATAGAACCCGACGTGCTCCAATGTAACGATCTCCCCAGTATCCTCCATCCAAACGTGCTATTGCTATACCACGACTGGAAGTAGCACTAATGAATTGTCCATTTCCTAAGTAAATGCCCACATGGGAAGCTCCCGCCTCATATGTACTGAAGTAAACCAAATCCCCTGATTGCAATCGACTGTAAGAAACATGACTTCCTACTTCATATTGTTCATCAGCAGCTCTTGGTAAATAAACTCCAACCTGGGCTAACACGTAACGAGTAAAACCTGAACAATCAAAACCACCAGGAGTTGTACCGCCAAATACATACGGAACACCTTGATAACGTAGTGCGGACTGAACCACTCTTCGTACTAAGGTACTTGAGCTATCACGGCTAACCGCCATCTCTCTTCCCATAAGTGCACGATAAGTTTCCATGCCAATTACGCCATCTCTTTCCAGACCTCTGTCTCTTTGAAAATTTGCAATCGCAATTGCAGTAGCCTCACCAAAATCACCATCTACATTACCAGCATTATACCCCAATGCATTTAATTGAGTCTGAATGCCAGCAATATCTTCGCCTTGGTCACCTTGATGATAAGCTGCTTCTGCTGTAGTGATCATTCCTGCAGCAGCTACAAACAAAGAGAGCACCATGATTCTAAAAAACTTAGTCACACTATTGCCCCTCTCAATAGCCTCCGAGGTTAGCTGACGGGTTAGGGTTGAGATACCCTACTTTTTCGGCAAAATTCATCCCTGCCTTGAAAGTTTCACCCCAAAACTTTGGTTCCCCCAGTCCTAGTGCGTGGATTAGGCTTTTATAAAAATGCACTTCTATGGTTTCTTTCGCCTTTTTTCCCAAAAATCCTGCTAAAAACCTTTGTTTTTACAAATTAATATTTTTTTCAATTTTCTTTCGTTTTTTTAAGTTCAACGCGTACCAAATATAATGGACGTTGTTTTACTTCTTCAAAAATACGACCGACGTACTCTCCAATAATTCCAAGGCCTAACAATTGCAGGCCACCTAATAACAAAATACTGGCTGAAATGGTAGCCCAACCAGGAACAGCCTCTGGAGTAAATATTTTAATATAAACAACATGCATAGTTACACCAAAGCTAATTAAAGCAAATAACAAACCAATATAAAAGGCAAACCGCAAGGGTAGCTTAGAATAGGCCGTAATACCGTCAAGGGCAAAATGTATCATGCGTTTTAGAGAAAATTTAGATGTTCCAGCAAATCGTTTGGGAGCTGTAAACTCCACTAAAGCTTGTCGATATCCAATGGCACCTATCATACCACGAATAAATCGTGCTCTTTCTTTAAAAAGGCGAAAACTCTCTACAACAGCTTTATCTAGCAGGCGAAAATCTGATCCGCCTTCTTGAATGCGTACTTTCGACATCCAATTAATCAGCTTATAGAATAAGCCTGAAGTAAATGTTTTAAACCACGATACACCTTCCGTATTCATTCGGATAGTTTGTACAACTTCAAAGCCTTCTTCCCATTTCGATAGCAATAAAGGTAACATTTCAGGAGGATGCTGCATATCCCCGTCCATCGTAATTACGGCATCACCATTTGCATGATCAAGACCACAAGTTAACGCTAGCTGATGACCATAATTACGTGCCATAATCAACCCTCGTACTCGTTCATCTTGCTTAGATAATCGTTCTAATAGCAATGGAGTGGCATCACTCGATCCATCGTCTACAAAAATCAGTTCAAAATTATATTTTAAAGGCTCCATATGCTTACAAACTTCTTGATGAAATACTTCAATATTATCTTCTTCATTAAAAACCGGTACAACAATTGAGATGAGTTGCATAACATTCTCCTTAATCCGCTATTTATTCCCATTGTATAAAACAGCAGATCTTTGTGTAAAACTATTTTTTATATTCCGGGCGCAAAATTGCAGCACCTCTTAAATAACTATGTTTAATCGCACTTTGTGGCAAATCTGTATTTAATAAAATCAACACACGAACGCACATTGGCAATCCAGTTGGGCAGTCAATTTCCTGTGTACCAAAAAGGGGCACATCTATCCACCCTAATCTTCTAGCTGCGAGTGCTGGAAATGCAGTGTTAACATCTGGGGTAGAACTAAAACTGATTGACGCTATATCTTCCGTCTGTATTTCATTTGCTTCTACCATCGCAACTAATAATTCTTCAACACGTTCTAATATCTGATCTGGTTCATTTTTATCAACTGTAATTGCACCTCTAATACCACGTACCAAATTTATCATCCTCTCATACTATAATTATTATATCAGCGTTAAATAATTCGCTATTTATAATAGCATTTCCTCTATATACTATTTTTTTTACAAAAAATAATTAATTTTCTATACTAAAACAAACATAAAACTCGGATTTTACCGAGTTTTATATTTGTTTTAGTATTCTATTTTTGATTGAAAGTCTTACAATTGGTTTGCTCACTTTGATCTGCGGCTTTGCCACCACCATCCACATTTACCTCAATTGCCGATGCATCACAATGTTCTCCACTCTTCCAGTATCTGCAATTTGAAACAGTACATTTTACGTTATTTAGCACAATAACACTCTCCTTTATATTCTACACTAGTATGTGAAAAACTATAAATGATTATACCTTTGATTTTTCAAAAAAAACAGGGACTATAACGCTACAATAAGCGTTACATTCCCTGTTTTATACTAAATCTTGCTTAAGTTTTTCTATTCCGAGTGTTATATCTTCCTTTTGTGCCGACGCCACTTGGGGAAATGCTCCAATTTCGATGGTTTCTAAGATGGGGTTATGGGAATGATCATAAAAAACACCATACCATATTCCTGAAATACCACTTTCCATCCATTCCGCGGGTTCAGCACTATCTGGTAAATTTATTTTTATACTACCTTGCCCTAAAAAATCTCGAATAAGCTGGCGGTCCTCAGGCGTAAGGGCCATTTTATTGGTAAAGATACTCCATGTTTCGCCAGTAGCGACAAACCGTTGTAATGCCTCACTGATTTCGATTATTATCGCTTTTGCAGTTGGCGTTAATTCTAGTTCCCGATTTCTCATTTTTCAATTACCTCTGCCTGCCATTCTTTCAGTACCATTACCACCTTTTCTACGACACTTGCCACCTTTTCAGTGATAATGGGTGTCATATCCAGTCCAATATCAATTGTTAATGGCTGCACTCCTAGAATCCTAATTTCCTTAGCAGGCTTTTCTAAAACATTCATTACTTCAAGGACATCTTGAATACCCAGTTCATGCATCGACACTTTTTCTTTAAAGTAGGCCTTAACTTCTTCATGATTAAACTGGTAAAAAGAGCCTGGCGGCAATATTCCAGAGACAGCATCCACTATAATCAATTTGTCAGTTCCAATTAAAAACCTTAGTAATTCCATCCCTAGCGTACCACCGTCTAGCACTTGGACTTGCTCGGGAAAGTGGTATTGACGTAAGAGCTGTTCTACAACTCGCACGCCAAACCCCTCATCTTGCATCAAAATATTACCCACACCTAAAACAGTGATTTGCTTCATTATTTAAGATCCCCTATATCATCAGGTTCTTTGTCATAAAATTTAACTCCAGAAAACATAGCAGAAATTTCTCCGTATTTTTCACTCATATCTGCCCTTGTTGCCATATATACATGAATAATAACAAAAAAGATAATCATCCATGCTACATAATGGTGAATCAGATGAACAATATATTCATCAACAAAAAGATGATTGAATGGGCCAAATATGGTGCCTATTATTCCATTGGGATTAATAGCGCCATACATAGCAAACCCAGTAATCGCCTCCAAAAAAATCATTGCATATACACCGATATATCCTGCACGAGCCATTGAGTTTCTCAAGTAAGGCCGATGGGAGGAGCGTAAAAAGCTATAATGCAATGTCATATCCCACATACCAACCCAAAACAGTTTCGTCCAAGGTTTAGGCAACATCCGATCCCCTCTATGGATTATAAAACCATAGAATCGATATATAAAAGACGCCATTAATATATAGGCAGCAACAAAATGAATAAAGCGAATAGCTGACATAGAAGCCCAGTTACTAATAGCAAATGTTGGTTCTACGCCTTGGGTTCCAATGAAAAAGGGATTACCAATGTATATACCCGTCACAAATAATACGCTAACCGCACCTGCCATAATCCAATGAAAAATCCTCGTCCAAATGGTAAAGACATAATAAACGGTAACAGTACGAACCTTCATGATACTCCCCCCTTATTTTTACTAAATATTCAAATAAGGATCACTATGTACAACGGCCAATTTACGACCGGATGCATCATATAAATGAGTAGCACAAGCTAAACAAGGATCAAAAGAATGAATCACTTTTAGAATTTCTAAAGGCTTATCTGCAATTTTCACCTTCGTATCCATCATACTAGCTTCATACGGGCCATAACCTGATTTGCTATCCCGTGGGCAAGCATTCCAAGTAGATGGTACGACAGCTTGATAATTTTCAATTTTGCCATCTTTAATAACCACCCAATGACTTAGACCACCACGAGGCGCTTCATGCAGCCCGACACCTTTGCTGTCCTTGGGCCAACTGCTTGGCTCCCATTTTTCCATATTCGCAACCGAAGTATCTCCAGCCTTAATATTATTAACAAGTTTGTCAAAATAATATTTACTGATATATGCCATCAGTTGTGCTTCTAATCCTCGCACTGCCGTACGGCCAACTGTCGATAACATCCATTGTTCTGGTAGCAAGTTTAGCACTTTCGAAACCGCTTCAATTTGGTCCACCATCATCTTCTCAACCCAAGTCGGACTAGACAAAATTCCTTTTTTCACCTTGGTATAGACAATGATATAACGAGCAAGTGGTCCAACTTCTGCCATTTTCCCCTTCCATTTCGGGGTTTTTATCCAAGAATATTTACCATTCTCATCAAGATACTTCCAATCGGTTTTTGTTCCTTCTTTTGGCTTCGTAAACTCTGGCTTCGTCTCACCATCCCACGGATGTAAGTCTGCCCCTTGCTTACTGTATCCATACCAAGAATGTTCAACACCTTCTGTCAATATTTCAGGATCGGTTAAATCCTTAGCTTCAAAAGTGTGAAAGATTGCCTTATCAACACCTTGGCCAAAGTTTTCGACAACGCCGTCAGAGCGCAATAACAGATTCTTTTGGAAATCCCCATTAGAAGTACCAGTATAAGTATCCTCTGGATAATCACCAAAACCAAGTACTCTATCTTTTGCAAGTCCGCCACCATCAACATAACCTTGCTTTACATAGAGTTCCCCAATAGCCAGTACATCGGGTACATAGAAAGAATTGGTTAGATCAATGGCTAAATTGATAGATGTATCGACTGCTGCCAAACGTTCTGTATTAATAGGTGCGTTCATATCATTCATAGAAATAGAGCAAGGCATTCCACCCACTACATAATGGGGATGAGGATTTTTCCCTCCAAAAACCACATGGGAAACCACGAGTTCCCGTTGTCGATCAAGCATATTCAAATAATGGGATACAGCCATTAAATGAACTTCCGGCGGCAATAAATTATAATCAGGATGCTCCCACCACTGAGCAGAAAAAATACCTAATTGACCGCTTTCTACAATTTTTTTAACTTTTTCTTGAATGCTCTTAAAATAAGCAGTGGTAGCTTTGGGGAAATCTTTAGGATAGGCATCCGTATCATGCTCAATAGGCCCCTTGAGATTCAAACTATATTTTTCTAATACTGTATTTTGCATTGCTGCTGTCGCCGCTGGATCAGCTTTCAAAGCTGCCACGGGACTCACCCAGTCTAAGGCATGCAAATGATAAAAATGCGTTGTATGATCATGCACCATTTGAGTTGCTGCAATAATATTACGTATGTAATTAGCATTTTTAGGTATTGTAATACCTAATGCATCCTCAACAGCCCGCAAACAACCTAAAGCATGAACCGTAGTACAAACACCGCAAATTCGTTGGGCAAAAAGCCATGCATCTCGCGGATCCCGCCCTTTAAGAATTAGTTCTATACCACGCCATGCCGTACCACTCGATAGTGCATCCTGCACTTTTCCCGTGGCCTCATCAACGACAACTTCCAACCGCAAATGTCCTTCGATACGGTTTACAGGGTCAACAACAACACGTTTCATAGGGCGCTCTCCTCTCTTATGCTATTCTTTATCATTTTCATTTTGATTTTTACTTTCGGTCTCCGACTTATCTGCATGATGCCTTGAATGCTGAACAGCCGAGAAAGCTCCATGAGCTAACACCGCTGCCGTTAAGGCTCCGCCGACGGCAAACCCCACCTTATCCGCATTGGCAATTACATTTGGTACAGGGATATTAGGCATACGTTCATAGAATGGATCATTGTCCCAAAAATTATTGGAAGCACAAGCTACACACGGAGCTCCCGATTGAATGGGATAGGAAAGGCCATTCCACCAACGCATATTTCCACAGGAATTATAAGCTTCTGGCCCACGGCACCCCACTTTGTATAAGCACCAGCCAGCTTTACTGCCAGCATCATCAAATTTTTCTACAAACATACCGGCATCAAAAAAAGCTCGGCGATAACAAGTATCATGAATTCGATTGCCAAAGAATTGTTTAGGACGTCCTTTACTATCAAGAGGCGGAATCTGACCAAACAAGGTATAGTGCATAATTACGCCCGTTATGACTTCTGGAATTGGCGGACAACCAGGAACTTTAATAATAGTTTTACCGCTAATTACTTCACTTACAGATACAGATTTAGTAGGATTGGGTTTGGCTGCTTGAATTCCGCCCCAAGCAGCACACGATCCCACTTCAATAATTGCAGCGGCTCCCTTAGCAACCTCTTTTAGATTATGAATAAAAGGCTTGCCGCCTACCATACAAGAAGTTCCTTCATCATCGAGGGGTACAGCACCTTCTACTGCCAATATATATTTCCCATTATATTTCTTCATTGTTTCTTGCAAATGGTGTTCTAATGGTTCACCAGCAGCTGCTGCTAACACATCCATATATTCTAAAGAAATCATATTGAGTATAACATCTGATGCCAATGGGGTTTGAGAACGAATAAAAGCTTCATCACAACCTGTACATTCATGGCCATGTAACCAAATGAGCGGCACTAATTGTCTTTGCTCAGCAGCAGCTACCACTTCAGAGAGCATCAGTGGTGATAAACCTAAAATCCCCGTAACTGTAACACAGGTTTTCAGGAAATTACGTCGACTTAGATTTTTCTGTTGGAATAAATCCCACAGTGTATTATTCTTTTCCACAATTACCCTCCTCCCATAAGTAAGAAAATTTATTGCAGGCGTTAGTACAAACCGTGGGTTTTATTTGGGGGCTGTTCTAACACCGCGATCACACCAAGGTTCCTCTGCCATGTAATCACCATCGTAATAATAATAGGCACGAGCTCGGCAACCGCCACAGATTTTATCGTATCCACACGTACCGCATCCACCTTTAAGAGGTTCATGACGTAATTTATTAAACATCTCGCTATCACGCCACAAGATATCAAAGTCCGTTTGGCGTACATTACCAACCTTAATTGGTAAGTATGGGCATGCTTGGACATCACCATTCGGCAGGATCACACAATAATCGGTACCAGCCAAACATCCTCTTGTAAACCGCATTGGCATATTGCGATCTTTGGCAATACGCATAAATTGCGGAGCACAGGTTGGTTTTAATTCAATAGGTACTTCTTTTTGTTTATCCAAAATACGCGTCAGCACTGCCTCATATTGTTCAGTTTTCAACGTAGTATCTTCAATATCCTTCCCACGTCCTGTCGGAACTAGAAAAAAAATGTGGTGAGCCATTGCACCCATTTTAACCGCCAAATCTGTTATATCTGTCACTTCTTTTTCATTCCAATTGGTCACTGTCGTATGTACTTGAAAACGAAGTCCTACTTTCCGACAAGCTTCCATAGCCGCAAGGGTCTTATCCCACGCTCCTTCCGATTGACGGAACTTATCATGAATGGCTTTATCAGTGCTATCAAGACTAATACCTGCCGCTCCAAGACCAGCCGCTTTTAGTTTTGTCGCGACTTCCTCCGTGATTAAAATACCATTCGTACCAAGTACTGGCCGCAGACCTATACTCTTAGCATAGGAAATTAACTCATAAATATCCGGCCGCATAAGCGGTTCTCCACCGCTTAGAATAATAATTTGAAAGCCAGCGCGGGCCATTTCGTCTAATAGTTTTTTACCTTCTTCTGTATTTAGCTCATCATTACGTTTTGTTCCCGCATCACGATAACAATGAATGCAATTGATATTACAAGCTTGTGTAGTATTCCATGAAATAATCATCTGTTACTCCTTCCTGTTCTATACATCCTATAAGGCAGTTGATCTCGTAGTACAAAGACCCCACCTTAACTTTATTATCTCAAATTAAGATCATTTAAACAATATCCTTTTAAATAATTTTACATAATGTCTTACTGCGAAAGTATCTAAGAATCTTTTTATACTATAAAGAAAACTTGGCCTTTGCCAAGTCCTCAGGCGTAGGCAGAAGCATTAGTTGCCCTTACTTGGAATCAAAAAGTGTAGACTTTCTAAGTCTGTAAATAAGGACTTGGCTAGTGCCAAGTCCTTACTGTAATGCTATAAAATTTTATTAATAGCATCCATTATATCTTTGCGCGGACGGTAGCCAACAATACGATTTACCTCTTGACCATCTTTTAATAACAACAAGGTAGGAATGCTCATAACATTATATTTACTGGCTAATTGCTGTTGTTCATCCACATTTACTTTAACAATTACAGCCTTATCGTTATACTCTGCATCTACTGCTTCTAATTCAGGGGCAACCATTTTACAAGGTCCGCACCACGGCGCCCAAAAATCTACAAGTACTGGCTTATCACTTTTCAGCACATTCTCATTAAAATCATTTTCATTATCAATAATTAATATACCCATTATCTTAACCTCCATCTTTCAAATTCTAATTCAGTATTAACAGGTACCTTTATTCTTATGCAAAGCTTATTATATTTATATTTTAGAAAATTTCCCACAAAAAGTCAATCAATAATTAACACATATAGTTAATTCATTATAATTATTATTTAATCTTTTTTGTTTTTAAATATTATGATTTTTTTGTATATTTTCTCCAATGAACAAAAAACACATAGTTTCTAAAGAGAATACTATGTGTAAATCTTTATATAAGATTGCGAGTAATCAATAAGCCGAGTTTTGTTCCGCTTACGCGGCGACGATCATCTATCTAGTCTGGCAGTTACCTGACAGCTCTAGCGACGCAACCCGGAAGGTTCAGCGGGCAGCTTCATCCCTTCCCTATTTGGTCTTGCTCCGAGTGGGGTTTACCAAGCCAGCCAGTCACCTGACTGCTGGTGCGCTCTTACCACACCGTTCCACCCTTACCGGCAAAGCCGGCGGTTTACATTTCTATGGCACTTTCCCTAAGGTCACCCTCGCTGGACGTTATCCAGCACCCTGCCCTATGGAGCTCGGACTTTCCTCGTATGCTTTATGGGCATCCGCGATCATCTTTCTTACTCACAATTCTTATATAAGTTATTCAGTTGATTAGATAACTAGTATATCATAAATATGATTAGCAGTCTAGATATGATAGGAATGTAATAAATTCCAATCCCAGCAACAAATTATTCTCTTAACATATATGAAAAACATCTTGATTAACAGTATCTACATTAACATTCACAGCCCATTTATCTTTCTTGCTTATGGCTGCAAGGTATTGAGCGACATAGGGCAATACGGGTTGTTCTGTAGCAAAATGTCCCGCATCGATAATAACAATATCAGCACCTAAAGACTCTTGCGCCTCATGGTATTTTACATCGCCAGTTAGTAAGACATCCGCTCCTGCAAAAGTAGCTTTATGCAACAAGCTTGCCCCGCTACCCCCACATACTGCTACTTTCTTAATTATTTTGTCTAACGCTCCACTTACTCTTACATAATCAATTTGCAACGCTTTTTTCACATGAGTGACAAAATCCATTACCGTCATTGGTGATGTTACTTTACCAATACGCCCAAGTCCAAATCCTTTTTCAGAATTTAAAAGCTGATACATATCGTAAGCTACTTCTTCATAAGGATGAGCCTTTAGCATAGCTTTTAGCACTCGCCGGCTGACTTTTTCTGGAATAATGGTTTCTAATCGGCATTCCTCTGCATATTCTAATGTGCCAACCTTCCCTATAAAAGGCTCAGCACCTTCTAGGGGTAAAAAAGAACCCACTCCTTTTCCTGCAAAGGTACAGTGACTATAGTTCCCAATATGCCCGCCTCCAGCCTCAGTAATGGCCCTGCGTACAACTTCCAAATGAGTTTCTGGCACAAACACTACCAACTTATACATTTTTTCCGTGTAACGAATAGCAAGAGGCTGAATCTCCTCTAAATTGAGTTTATCTGCCAAAATGTCATTTACACCACCCATAGCACTATCAAGATTGGTATGAGCGGCATAGACTGCAATATTTGCTTTTAACAAACTTGCTAGCACTTGCCCTTGGGGTAAATCGGTACGAATTTTAGTGAGAGGTTTAAAAATAAGAGGATGATGTGTAATAATCAAATCCACACTATCCTTAATAGCTTGGTCAACCACTTCTTTCGTAACGTCTAAGGTAACTAAAATATTCGTCACTTTTTGAGCTGGGCTACCAAGCAATAAGCCTACATTATCCCAGTTCTCAGCTAAATACCGGGGTGCCAGCTTATCCATGGCATCCATTACAACCTGACACCTTATAGACATTGCCTCTTTGCCTCCAGTTGTTTTAATTTTTCAGTATACTCATGAAACTTAGTGCTATGTTGAGCCTTCTCACTACTTGCCATTTCAACTAAAACCCGCTTAGTTTGCGCCATAAGAGACTCAATATGTCTCTTTAACAACGCAGGCTTCTCCTGCCATAGAATCACACCAATTTCATGTAAAATAGGTTCCACTTCCAAAGACAGACCTTGCTCTGCTACCAAAATTTCATACAGCCTACCATCGTCTTCAACCAAAGCCTCATCAATCATAATCCATTGGTTCTCTGCTAACCAACGGCGTACACTTCCTGCTCCTACCATAGGTTGTAAAATTAAACGCTTGAGCGACTTGGTTACGCAAGGTTCACTGCTTAGTATTTGGACAATTGTACTACCGCCCATTCCAGCAATAACCACTGTATCTGCTTCTCCTGGCGAAAGAACGGCTAAGCCATTACCAAGACGAACAGAGATTTTATGTTCTAAGCCCAAATTCTTAACATTATCTTTGGCCGCCTCAAAAGGTCCACTATGCACATCACCTGCAATCGCTGAAATTGCAATATTTTTTTCAACTACTTTAATAGGTATATAAGCATGATCTGTACCAATATCAGCCAAACGTGTTCCCTGGGGTACAAAACTGGCCAACGTTTCTAACCTTTCGCCAAGCTTCATTTTTCCACCTCAATATTATTTTGTAAACTAAAAAATGCAAAGCACTGCTTTGCATCTCAATCTCATATGGTGGGCGATGACAGGATCGAACTGCCGACATCCTGCTTGTAAGGCAGGCGCTCTCCCGGCTGAGCTAATCGCCCGGGATGGTGACCCGTGGGGGAATCGAACCCCCGTTATCGCCGTGAAAGGGCGGTGTCTTAACCGCTTGACCAACGGGCCATATAAACATTATCTAAATGGTGGGCCCACCTGGGATCGAACCAGGGACCAGCCGGTTATGAGCCGGCTGCTCTACCGCTGAGCTATAGGCCCTTGAATAAAATGGCTCCTGGAGTAGGACTCGAACCTACGACCGATCGGTTAACAGCCGATTGCTCTACCAACTGAGCTATCCAGGAATTTTATCAACTTAATTAGTATAATACAAATTTACTGCTACGTCAATATTTTTTATCCAACATTCAATTTTACTCTAAGAAATCTTTTAGTTTTTTACTACGGCTAGGGTGACGCAGTTTTCTAAGAGCCTTGGCTTCAATTTGGCGAATACGTTCACGAGTAACACCAAAATGTTGGCCAACTTCTTCTAGGGTGCGAGCCCGTCCATCATCTAAACCAAATCGTAATCTAAGAACTTTTTCTTCCCGTGGCGTAAGAGTATCCAATACTTCCTCTAGCTGTTCTTTTAGCAGCATAAAGGAAGCAGCTTCCGCTGGTGCAAGGGCATCCTGATCTTCAATAAAATCCCCTAAGTGAGAATCTTCTTCTTCACCAATTGGTGTTTCTAAGGATACTGGTTCTTGGGCAATTTTCATAATTTCTCGTACACGCTCTACACTGATATCCATTTCTTTACCGATTTCTTCTGGTTGAGGTTCCCGACCAAGTTCCTGCAGCAATTGCCTTGATACACGAATTAATTTATTAATGGTCTCAACCATATGCACCGGTATGCGGATAGTTCGCGCTTGATCAGCAATTGCTCTCGTAATCGCCTGACGAATCCACCAAGTAGCGTAGGTACTAAACTTATAACCTTTATTATAATCAAATTTTTCAACTGCTTTAATCAGACCCAAGTTACCTTCTTGAATCAAATCCAAGAAAAGCATTCCCCGTCCAACATAACGCTTTGCAATACTGACTACTAAGCGCAAATTAGCTTCTGCCAAGCGTCTTTTGGCTTCTTCGTCCCCTTGTTCCATACGCTGTGCTAACTTAATTTCTTCATCGCCAGTTAATAAGGGAACTCTGCCAATCTCTTTAAGATACATACGAACAGGATCATCAATACTGATGCCATCTGGAATGCTTAAGTCAATATCTACTTCATCTGCTGTAATCTCTTCTTTTTCTAGAGTTTCTGGTTCTTCTACTCTTTCAGCATCATCAGGGAGTTCATCAACTATTTCAATCCCTTTGCTTGAAAATACTTCATACATATCTTCAATTTCATCAGGAGATAAATCCTCACTTTGGAGAGTATCCATGATCTCACCATAAGTTAAAACACCACCGTGTTTTTTACCTTTATTGACTAATTTTGTTACATGTTCACTAGGTAGACTCTTCTTTTCTGTCATTTTACTCCCCTCCTCCATTGGTTATACCAATCAAGGCTTAGTTTATTTTTTGACTATAGTGCAGTTGGTTAATTTTATTATTTATTCGCTGGCTTTCGGCTAATTCCTGCAAAAACCGACTATCGCCGATTCGTTCTAATTCATCGGCTCGCAATCGATGCTGCTCATATAACATCTTTAATTGTGTTAACTGCATACTTCGTATACAGTCATCAACCATTTTCAGACTATCATTATATTGAATATCAATTAACATAATACACGATAATTCTGCATTTGCTGCTTCGCTCAATAACATAGTCCAAGCAATATCAGAAATATTCTTTCCCATATTATACTCATTAAATATTATTTTAATGATTTCCCGTCGATGTTCTCCCTGGATTTCTTCCAACGAAAGATTTTTTTCAATATATGATACTAAGGACTTATCTTCACACATCAAACGAATAAGATGCCTTTCCGCTTGTTCTGTGGCAACGGATGGAGTGCGTGCAACAATTAGATTAGATATATTCTTCCCACGTTTTACATTTTTATCCTTCTTGGCACTAAATAAATATTTCCGCAATTCACTGCGTATTGCACTTTCATCTATGGATAATCCTTGAGATATGTGCGCAATATGAGTGTTCACTTCTACAGCATTATCTGACATCGCCAATACAGGTACAATTTTTGATACGACAGCTACTTTTCCTTCTAAACTGCTATGGTCTGTAGTATCAAAAGCTTGTTTAATTTGATACTCTAAGAAATCAGCAGCCTCCTTGACAAGTACCCGAAAAGCATCAGCTCCATGCCTGCGAATAAATTCGTCCGGATCTTTACCATCAGGAATCAAGACTACCCGGACCTTTGCCCCCATATTTTTTAGAATTGACAATGCCCGCAGCGTAGCATTCTGACCCGCAACATCACTGTCATAGGCAAATATTATTTCATTCCCATTACGAAGCAAAAGCTTAGCCTGTTCTGGAGAAAAGGCTGTTCCTAAAGAAGCCACTACATTTTTTATGCCAAAGGTGTGGGCAGTAATGGCATCCATATAACCTTCCACTACAATTGCCTGTCCACATTCCTGGATAGACTTATAGGCAAGATCAAAGGCAAATAAAATATGCCGTTTATTAAAAATAAGAGTCTCTGGTGAATTTAAATATTTGGGCTGACTTTCATCAAGCACTCTCCCACCAAAACCAACTACCCTACCCCGAAGATCGCAAATAGAAAACATAATACGATTGCGAAACCGATCATAAGCCCCATCACCGGAACTTCGTTCCACTGTGAGACCCGCTTTAAGCAGTGTTTCTGGTTCTACTCCCCGGTCGGTAAAGGCTTGCGTTAGTTTTTCCCAAGCTGGCGGGGCAAAACCAATCTTAAATTTTTCTATCATTTCATTGGTAATCCCACGCGCCTGTAGATATTCTTTTCCTTGATTTCCATAGGTTGTTTTGGTCAAACAAGCATAAAAAAATTCCCTTGCCATTTCATTGACACGGTATAACTTCGCCGTCTCTCGATCCCTGGCCAACTCTTGTGCTGTTCTTTCTTTTTGAGGTAAGGGCATGTTCATTTTTTGTGCTAACATTTTCACTGCATCAAAAAAACTAATATTTTCAATTTTCATCAAAAAGTTAAATACATTCCCCCCACTCTGACAGCCAAAGCAATAAAAAAAACCTTTATCACTGGTCACCGAAAAGGAAGGCGTATTTTCATGATGAAAGGGACAACAACCCCAATAATTTTTACCCTTCTTTTTTAAAGGCACATAATCTGATAGAATACTTACAATATCGCATTCTGAGCGCAATCTATCAATAAATTCATCATAAACTGCATCTTTCATAATATCACCTTTAACCTATCTACATGTTTTTTCTCGCAGTTCATCTTCAAACCTGTTAATGATAGAGAGACTAAGGAATCTCTTGCATTTTTCTATGGATTCTAGCATACCCATATTCGTGAAAAGAAAATCCACTGAGGATTTGTGTCTTATTTCTACAAAAAGTCCTATAATCCTGCAATAATAACGTGGCATGCTTCTACATATTATTATAATCCCAAAACTTTTCTTTCATCTTTCATAATAGTAGTATTCAATATAACTTATAATTATCCTTTATTTTTTTCTTGACAATACTTATTTTATTCGATATAAACTTCCTATTCTATGAATAGCTATTTTTCAACGGTTTACAACATAAAAGGAGCAATGATAGCATCGCTATTATTGCTCCTTTGTGTGTTATTGAAATATAAAATTAGATAGTAAGCCACCGGGAAGGAATAAATAACTTTTCAAATAAACTGACAGCATACATATCTGTTAAGCCTGCAATATAATCAACAATCGTCACTTCCAGCCCCCACTGCGCCTCACGATCTAAATATTCTTGGGGCAATTCTTCTGGATGGAGCATAAAGTATTCATATAATTTATTTACAATATAATGTGCTTTTTTACGATCTGCTTCCAGTTCAGCCGAATAATAAATTTTTTTAAACATAAATTCACGAAATTCTTCCATAGCATCTTTGACTTTTACAGACATGGAGATTTCATGATTTCCTTCTGATGTTCGGATCATATCGGCAACCATTACCGTAATCATATCTGACGGATTGCTACCTAATATTTTTGTAACTTTTTCTGGCAGATCGACTACCTGAATCATGCCTGCTCGAATGCCATCATCATAATCATGACATAAATAAGCAATTCGATCACCGATACGTACAATATTTCCTTCTAAAGAGAGAGGCTTATTCTCTCCTGTATGATTTAGAATCCCATCTTTTACTTCAAGGGTTAAATTTAGACCTTTTCCCCCTCGTTCTAGGTATTCTACCACCCTTAGGCTTTGTTCATTATGATTATAGTGTCCAAGAATATCCCGCAGGGCATACTCGCCAACATGTCCAAAAGGAGTGTGTCCTACATCATGTCCGAGTGCAATGGCTTCTGTCAAATCTTCATTGAGCATTAATGCTCTGGCAATAGTTCTTGAGATTTGGGCAACCTCCAAACTATGGGTCATTCGCATACGATAGTGATCGCCCGGGGAAATATATACTTGCGTTTTATGCTTCAAACGCCTAAATGCTTTACTATGAATAATTCGATCACGATCACGCTGAAATGCAGTACGAAATTCACATAATTCTTCCTCTTTTTCACGGATTGATTCGCGACTTTTACTAGCAAATGAAGATAATATCTTATATTCTTGGTTTTCAATTCGTTCACGTATATTCACATAATCGCCTCCCTTACCATTAATTATACAACGAAATCTCTTAGTAGTGAATTTTATTATTTTTATATTACATGATATAATATAAAGTAAAAGGAGTAAAATTATGAGAGCTAAGATTTTTGCACTTACTTGTTTGGTTATCCTATTACTTACTACCACTGCCCTGGCTAAACCGATTATCAAATCAGATCAGCAATACTTTGATATTAACACTGGACTTTATGTGTTAAATGGAAATGTATATATTGGAGTAGGCAACCGCATTATTACTGCCGGGCAGGCGAAAGTTAGCGTTGCAACTTTAGAAGTGTGGGGCTCAGGAGGCATTACTGTCACCCAAGACGATATCTATTTCACAGGTGATAACGTTTATGTATATGGCGCAAATGATAAGGCAAGCATCGAAGGTAACATAAGCTTTTCTCGCACCAATCTAAAAATCACCAGCAATCAAGTCGAGTATAGTTGGAAAGATAAAATTGCCATCTTTACAGGCAATGTACAGGTCACCCAAAACGATACCTCTTATACTGCCGATACCGTAAAATATCATTTAGAAAATAATCTTTTCTTATAGCAAAAGAAACTCTTGGTTTTTACCAAGGGTTTCTTTTTTATAGTATTTAATTTATCTCACAAAAGGTTCTATCAAGGGAAGAATTCCTACAAACTAGTTGCATAATCGTACTAGCCGTTTCTTCAATGGCCTTATTGGAAACATCAATAATCGGGCACTTTAATTGATGCATAATCTCTTTCGCGTATTCTACTTCCTTAGTAATACGTTCCATATCGGCATAGCAAGAATCGGTATCTAGCCCCATAGAAGTAAGACGTTCTACGCGAATGTCTGTCAGTTTTCCCGGATCAATAATGAGCCCTACAATCCTACCTGGAGCAACCTTGAACAATTGTTCCGGCGGAGAAACTTCTGGAACCATTGGAACATTTGCGACTTTTAACTTCTTATGAGCTAAGTACATACTAAGAGGAGTTTTGGAAGTACGCGATACTCCTACAAGAACAATATCTGCTTTTAATATGCCCCATGGATTTTTACCATCATCATATTTTACAGCAAATTCAATAGCTGCAACTCTTTTAAAATACTCCTCATCCAAAGTGTGAATAAGCCCTGGTTTGAGTTTCGGAACTAAGCCAGATACCTTTTGTACAGCATCAATCATGGGTCCCATAACATCAATCGTCGGTATACCGTGTTGTTTCGCTAGCAGCAATAAACTTTCTCGAAGTTCTGGCCTCACTATCGTATGACAAATGACACTTTTAAAGTTAACGGCTTCTTCAATGACCTTCTCGAGCTGCCCAATATCTTTGATATAAGGAATGCGAATAATTTCAAAAGTATCGGCTTCAAATTGACTTGCTGTAGCCCTTGCTATCATTTCAGCTGTTTCCCCAATCGAATCCGATAGAGCATAAATGACCGATAAATTAGCCATGATATTACCCCCTTATACTCAATCTCATGTACAACGGCGAAGAATAGAAAACTAGATTGCTACAATTTTACTTACATCAGCAATGTCTGCCGTGAGTCCTGTAATGGCTTTTAGCAGTGCCAATCGGTTATTTCGAACTGCGCTATCCTCAGCCATAACCATGACTTCACCGAAGAAAGTATCAATAGGCTGCGTCATAGAAGCCATAACGCTAAGCACACCTTCATAATCTGTAGCTGCTATCATAGCATCAACCTTTCGGCGAGCCACGATAAACTCTTGATACAACTTGTGCTCTGCATCAACTGCAAATAACTTTTCGTCAATAACGTCCTCAGCAGCATGTTTCATTAAATTACTAATTCGAGTAAATGCTTGAAAAGCCTTTTGCATCTTCTCGCTTGTCCCCTCGGCTTCTAAGGCTTTGGCTCTCAGCCAAGTACCATAAACATTATCCGTACCAAGGACCATTACAGCATCAATCATATCATAACGAATATTTTCATCACTAAGAATGTTTTTAATTCGCAAACGGAAAAATTCTTGAATTTCATGTAGCAATTTTTTTTGTTGCTCTTCTCCACAAATCCCCAGCAATTCCATAGTATTAAGCAGCATTTCTTTTAAAGAAACATGATGTTTCCCCGCAATTAAAATGTTAACAATCCCTAAAGCCTGTCGTCTTAGTGCATAAGGATCCTGTGATCCTGTTGGTATAAGGCCGCGGCTAAAAGTCGCCACAATATTATCTAATTTATCAGCAATACTTAGAACTTGTCCTGTAGGAGTTGCTGGTAATATATCTCCAGCAAACCTTGGAAGGTAATGTTCAAAAATAGCTTCCGCTACCTCTATTCTTTCACCATTGAGTTGTGCATATTCCCTCCCCATAGTCCCTTGCAGTTCTGTAAACTCACAAACCATACCTGTAACAAGGTCTGTTTTAGCAAGCGTTGCACTTCGTTCAATGACAGGTTGCAGTTCATCATCAGCACCAAATGCTTTAGCAATTTTTAGCGCTAAACCTTTAATACGGATTGTTTTATCGTAAATAGTACCTAGCCCCTCCTGAAAAACAACCGTCTTTAGTTTGTCTAAGCGGTCAATAAGCTTAACCTTTTTATCTTCTTCATAAAAAAATTGAGCATCTGCCAAACGTGCTTTGAGTACACGTTCATTACCATGTTGAACAATATCAAGATGATCAGAGCCACCATTTCGTACGGTAATAAATACGGGAAGCAATTTACCTTCCTTTGAAAAAACAGGGAAATAGCGTTGATGCTCACGCATCGGAGTAATAACAGCCTCGGGTGGCAATGATAGATATTTTTGTTCAAACCGTCCACATAGCGCTGTTGGATACTCAACTAGGTATACAACTTCCTCTAATAAATCTTCATCAATCGTTGCCGTACCACCTTGATCAATCGCAATTTTCTCCACCTGTTCCCGAATTAACTTACGTCGTACCTCTTGATCAACCATAACATAGTTATCTGCAAGGATCATAAAATACTCTTCAACGGAATTCACTACAAACTCACCTTGGCTCAAAAAGCGATGGCCCCGAGTCTTATTACCAGTAGAAACTTCTGCTATTGTAAAAGGTATTACTTCACTACCAAAAAGTGCTACTAACCAGCGTATTGGTCTTACAAATCGACGTTCTAAATTAGCCCAGCGCATATTCTTAGGAAAATTAAGACTATCAATCAAATCGGTTAAAAAATTGGACAATAATTCTGCTACTGGTTTACCGATTTCATGAACTAGCGCATATACATATCCATCTTTTACAATAAGCTCTGCTGGTAAAACACCTTGTCCACGAGCAAAACCTTGCGCTGCCTTCGTCGGATTACCATTTTCATCAAAGGCAATTTTTATGGATGGGCCTCTATTTTCACTTTTCATATCTGCTTGTACTTCTGCTACATCGCGCAGAACTAATACTAAGCGCCTTGGCGTACCCAGTACCTGAATTTCTTTATATCCAACTCGAAGCTCTCCTAATTTCTTTTCAGCAAGAGTTTCGATTTGACGCAATACCCCAGACATAAATCTTGCGGGAATTTCTTCTGTACCGATTTCTAGCAATAAATCCTTAGCCATTATTATTTACCCTCCTTAAGCAAGGGAAATCCTAGTTTCTCACGCTGTTCTAAGTAACTTTGTGCACACATTCTTGCCATATTGCGCACCCTCCCAATAAAACCTGTACGTTCACTTACACTGATAGCACCACGGGCATCTAGTAAGTTAAAGGTGTGTGAACACTTTAGTACGTAGTCATAAGCTGGCAGTACAAAGCCTGCTTCAATGACGCGAATCGCTTCTTTCTCATACATATCAAATAACTGAAACAATAAGCCAGTATCCGCTATTTCAAAATTATAATGTGATTGCTCTACTTCATTACGATGAAAAACATCACCATAGCTAACGCCTGCCGTCCATTCTAGATCATATACATTTTCTTTTCCTTGTATGTACATAGCCAGACGTTCTAAACCATAGGTAATTTCTACCGCTACTGGTTTAACATCAATACTGCCAACTTGTTGGAAATAGGTAAACTGGGTAATTTCCATACCATCGAGCCATACTTCCCAACCAAGTCCCCAGGCACCTAACGTTGGAGATTCCCAGTTGTCTTCTACAAAACGTATATCATGTTTTGCTGGATCAACACCCAAGCAAACTAAACTTTCCAGATATAATTCCTGAATATTAGCTGGTGATGGTTTCATAATGACTTGATATTGATGATGTTGAAATAAGCGATTAGGGTTTTCTCCATATCGTCCATCTGTTGGACGGCGTGATGGTTCTACATAAGCTACATTCCATGGTTCAGGTCCAAGCGCCCGTAAAAAAGTAGCTGGATTCATAGTGCCTGCACCTTTTTCCGTGTCATAGGGCTGCATAAGAATACAGTTTTGTTTTGCCCAGAAATTTTGAAGTGTTAGAATAATTTCTTGAAAAGTCAAGTGTAGTTCGCCTCCTAAAAAATAAAATAAAAACCCCTTCATCCACAGTAACATACGTTACAGGGACGAGAGGTTAAATCCCGCGGTTCCACCCTGATTGGCCATAGTATGACCCACCTTAAGTTATGGTAAGCTTTACTCTCCTATCCATATGGTAAGATAGGATTTCCTCTCACAGCTTGGGAAGGCCTTTCACCTATACGTTGCTAGGCTCCCACTATCCCTAGCTCGCTGAAGGAAACTATTTAAAGTTTCTATATTGTAAGGTTTTTTTTCCCGCATTGCCGTATTTTAGTTAAAATCATAACAAAGTTGTCTTTCTTTGTCAATGTTAAATACTATAAGCCACTATCCTTATGGTATTCATCTTTTTCTTCTGTAATCGTTTCTCCATGATTAGATACTTCTGTCTCCACTTTGCTGCCGTCATTACGTACGACTTCAATTGTACAACGTTTAAACATTGCAACCAACACTCCTAGAACAGCAAGATGGGGCAAAACCATAGCACCAATAGCACCAAAGGTAACAGGAATTTCAACTAAAGTACGCCCTTCACTCTTTACGCTAATTTTATTCACGTTACCTTCATAGATAAGTCCTTTTACTTTATCAATAACTTCTCCCGATCGTACTGAAAATTCCTCAGTCCATGTTGTATCTTTCTTCTCATCTAGTTCGATTAAAGCCTCAAGAACATTACCATTGGTTTTTTCTAAGGTTTCTTGGGCCACACGGTAAGAAACACCAGTACGCTCACGAATAATATCAATTTTTTCTAATGTAATTTCTTCCATGACACTAATCCTCCAATTGATGTTTTTTTTATTATTCCCATCCTTAGAAACACTTATTCCCTATGAAATTTTATAGATTACCTGGCTGCATAACAGAAGTAACTTGCTTAATGAAGTTCATGGATCGGAGTGGCTTATCTAAACAATGGAGCAAATATTCAAGTAACACCTTTTCACTTTGCAGCAATACTGCAGCATTGACTGAAAAACACCCTGGATTCTGCCATTCTAAATGCACTAAGCAATGAATGAAGTTATGCATCTTTTCGTTATATTCTAAAAGGCCCCGCTGTTCACACTGACTGCAAACACAGCCACCACTAGCGGGTTTAAAGTAAGCGGGAAAAGATAATACTTGTCCGCAGTTAACACAGTGCGTAAACTCCGAATAATAACCCGTCATAGCCAGTAACTGCCATGCCCACGCTAGAGCTACAATGCGTGGATTACGCATGGTAAGATTCTGAAGCACTTCAAGGAGCAAATCAAAGACGTGAGGCTCTGGTTGCCTCTCTGGACAAAGTTCTGAAGTAAGTTCTGCAATAAAGGATCCATATGCCATACAATTAAAATCTTCTTGTATCTTTCTAAAAGCATGTTTAATTTCACATTGCTTTACAGAATCCCAATTCTTACCTGATACTAATGTAACTTCGAGATGAGTAAACATCTGCATTCCGCTAGCCAAAGGATTTTTCGGTCGTCTAGCACCATTAGCAAAAGCTATAATCTTTCCAAATTCACGGGAAAATAACGTCACCATCTTATCAGCATCGCCCCAATCACGTACTGCTACTAAAATGGCCTCAACTTGATATTGTGCCATATATTCCTCAAAATTCCCTACTCAATATAATCTATACACTCATGTAACTAAGCTTCGTTAATTCAACGGCCCTACTTTTGCCTGGTGTTCTGGAGAATGTACTGACTCATCTTTGCATTCAGCGCATGAGCGATACATTAAATATGCCTCAATATGTCCGGTACTTTGGAAAACTTCCCACATTAAATCCCGTAACATCACTTGATATCATTCCTTCCCACATATTTTTAGCCGTTTTGGGTAACTCAGCCTTATTGATACGTCTTAGAAAGTAAAAAGCATATTATTCTTTATTCCTCGCCATCCTCTTTTGCAGGCAGCGGCTTGGCATGAACTCTTACAATACGAAAACCAGTTACTTGCAATACAGTAAAACTATATTCACCGATATTTACCTCATCGCCTATTTCTGGGCGACGACCAAGTAATCCAAATATATATCCGCCAATGGTATCTTCTTCATGTTCCTCTAATGATATATTGAGTAGATCCGTAACATCATCAAACAAGACTCGTCCATCAAATTCATAAGTATCATCCGCTAGTCTTAGGATTTCTGATTGAATAACCATATCGTGTTCATCCTGAATATCTCCAACGATTTCTTCTATAATATCCTCTAATGCAACAAGTCCAGCCGTTCCTCCAAATTCATCAACCACTACCGACAAATGAATTCGTTTGCGACGCATTGTTTGCAATAGTTGAGCTACTGACACGCCTTCCGGAACAACTAAAATTTCCCGCATAATCGTCTTCAAGTCTTTTTTCTCAGCATTACATAATTCCAGATCCATTAAATCCCGCAAATGTATCATGCCAATAATATGGTCTTTATCATCTAAACATAAAGGATAACGAGTGTGGTGAGTTTCACGTACTACTTTTAGATTATCTTCGTAGGAATCATCTGTAAACAAACAAACCATATCCTGCCTAGGTACCATAACCTCGCGAGCTACGCGGTCAGCAAAATCAAACACATTATCAATCAAATCACTTTCCATTTGATTCAGCACTCCGCCGCGATGACTAGCACTCACAATCAATCTTAATTCTTCCTCTGTATGAGCCAAATCAGCTTCATTAGCAGGTTTTAAACCCATCAAATTTAAAAAGAACCAGGCAGTATGATCAAACAAAGTAATTACTGGATAACCAATCTTGTGGAAAATATATAAGGGCCATACTGCAAAGAGTACCATACTCTCTGTTCGTTGAATGGCAAAGGATTTAGGTATGAGCTCTCCGAACACAACATGTAGCAAAGTAATTATTGTAAAGCTTATAGTAATGCTAATACTATGAAGCAATAGTTCCGATCCCGGGAAATAGGCGAATAGAAAGGGTTCTAGAATAGCAGAAATTGCTGGTTCACCAACCCAACCTAAAGCAAGAGAGGCCAGTGTAATTCCTAGCTGAATAGCACTTAAATAAGTATCTAAGGTTGAAACTACTTTTAAAGCCAATTTAGCTCTACTATTACCTTGCTGAGCAAGTTCTTCTAAACGTGTTTTTCGGATTTTCACCAAAGAAAACTCTGCTAATACAAAAAAACCATTCAATAATACTAATAAAAAAGCTCCTAGCAATTTTACTACACTAGATAAGGACGACTCGATAGCGCATCTCTCCCCAAACAATTATAATAAAACATCTTCACTTACCTATTCATATTATCTACTTATCATCATAATAATATGAAAGACAAACAATAAAAAAACCATTTACTCTTCTTTACAAATCATACCATCCTAGCGAACGACCGTCAATAAAGAATGGCTATCTTCAAGAGATAGCCTAAACCTTTTTCTATTATTCATATCCAAAACCGCGTATACTACCTTCCTTATTACGCCAATCTTTTTTCACTTTTACCCATAGGTCAAGAAAGACTTTCGATCCGAGTAAATTTTCAATATCAAGGCGTGCCAATCGTCCAATTTCTTTTAGCAACTGCCCTTTTGCACCAATTACAATGCCTTTTTGCGATTCACGTTCGACATAAATAACGGCTCTTATATACAAATTATCATTCGGCCGAGTTACAATTTCTTCAATATCTACAGCTATGGAATGCGGAACTTCATCCCTTGTTCCATGCAGAACCTTTTCCCGTATTAGTTCTGTAATTACGAGGCGTTCTGGCTGATCCGTAACCATATCTTCTGGGTAATACTGCGGGCCTGGTTCTAAGTACTTTTTCACTTCCAAAATCAAGTTGTCTAAATTAGTATGCTCAAAAGCAGAAATGGGTACTACACCTGCAAAATCATAGCAGGCTGCATATTTTTCTATAATCGGCAATAACTTTGGTTTCTCAAGTTTATCAATCTTATTTACCACCAATATTACAGGTGTCTTAACCCCAGATAATAATTCTAGGATATATCTTTCACCACCGCCAATGTCTTCCGTTCCGTCCACTACGAAAAAGATAACGTCCACTTCTCGCAAAGTATTTTCTGCTGCCTTGAGCATATATTCTCCAAGTTTATGCTTGGGTTTATGTATACCTGGGGTATCAATAAATAAAATTTGTGCATCATCTAAGGTAAGTACACACATAATTTTATTACGTGTGGTTTGTGGTTTATCCGACATGATAACCACTTTTTGACCAATCAAACTATTAATTAGGGTTGATTTCCCTACATTAGGTCTGCCAATTACGGTAACAAAACCAGACTTATGTTCTGCATTTACTTCTTTCATAATTTCTCTCCTGACAAATGTTTTTTCTCGAATGAGTAGGGTAATAATTCTTCTAGTGTAGCAACATATTGCTGTTGATGCAAATTGCACATAATAATCTTAGGTATCCCAAATTCAGCCATGACCTGCCGACAAGCGCCGCAAGGTGCTACTGGGTGATGGGTATCTGCAATAATAGCGATCGCAGCAAATTCTCTTTCCCCCTCAGATATAGCCTTAAAAATGGCTGTACGCTCCGCACAATTGCATAAACCATACGAAGCATTCTCTACATTGCATCCAGTATAAACTGTGCCTTTTTTAGTAAGCACTGCTGCCCCCACTTTAAAATTAGAGTAGGGTACATAGGCCTTCTCTCTAGCCTCTTGTGCTGCTATTACTAATTTTTCCATAATCTTCTTCCCCCTTAGGGTCATATCTTTTCGAAGAATAATCAAAAACCCCTACATACGAGCTAGACACGTTGAATGCCTAAAAGGCCTAAAACATATTCCTCTTCTTGGCGCATTTCTTGCTTATCTTCTTCTGTCATATGATCAAACCCCAGTAAGTGCAGCATGCCATGTACCGTTAGATACGCCAACTCTCGTTCTAAACTATGGCCATATTCCTGTGCTTGGCGGGCAGTTGTTTCAAGGGAAATGATAATATCCCCCAATAATACTTCTGCTGGTCCATCAATTACTTCTACTTCCTCACCCTCATTGAGAGCAAAGGATAATACATCTGTAGGGCAATCCTTACCCCGATATTGTCGATTTAGTTGATGAATATATTCATCATTAGCAAGCACTATACTAACTTCTGTTTGAGGCTCAATCTCATATATCTCAGCTGTCTTTTGCAATACAGATTTCAATACTTGTTCCATTGATGACGTTATTGTCATCTCTTCCTGGAGATTGTTTATTGCTATTTCCATTTTTCACTTTTCTCCTCTCCAGTTCTTTTACCGTATCTGGATATTCAACACGTTTATGAAACATGCTGGAAAGAACCCTAATAAAAACATCGCCAATAACGTTTAAATCTCGTAAAGTTAAATTACATTCATCAAGCTGTCCGTCATGCAAACGTTCTCGAATGATTTTACGCACTGTGGCTTCAATCCGATTACCATTAGGTTTACTAATAGATCTGACGGCCGCCTCGCAGGCATCAGCGAGCATAATCAAAGCTGCCTCTTTACTTTGGGGACGTGGCCCTTCATAACGAAAATCCGCTTCAATAATACATTCACCATGTTCATTTTCCGTAGCCTGTTTGTAAAAATAGGATACTAGCATGGTGCCATGATGTTGTTTGACAATATCAATAATCACTTGTGGTAACTTATAATCCCGGCATAAATCAACACCGTCTTTAATATGAGATGTCACAATTAAAGTACTTAAGGAGGGGGCTATTTTTTCGTGGGGCTTTTCATTACCTACCTGATTTTCCACAAAAAATCCTGGTCTTTTTATTTTACCAATATCGTGATAATAGGCCCCTACCCTTACGGCAATTGGATCTGCGCCAATATTACCTGCTGCTGTTTCTGCTAGATTGCCGACCATTACACTGTGATGATAAGTTCCTGGAGCATCTAACAAAAGACGTTGCAAGAGAGGATGGTTCGGCTGAGCCAAATCAAGTAATTTAAGGGGCGTGGTGATATTGAACATATTTTCTAAGTAGGGCAATATGCCCGTTGTGATTACCGATGCTCCAATACCGCTTACAATTCCCAGCACACACTGCTTCAAAACTTCCATACTGTTTAATTGTTCAATAAAACCAGTAGAACCAATCACTAAGCAATTAAAAACGGCAATCCAAAGCCCTGCCTTCGTTAAACTATAACCATGAGCCATTTTAGACACACTATATACACCAATCATACTGCCAATTAAGGTTGTAGACACTGCCCGCAAATTAAAATCAGCAATGACACCAAATAACAAGCCCAGTACCACACTCACCAAAAGTCCTACGCGTGCATCAATTAAAATGGCAGCCAACAGTGCACCTACAGCAATCGGAGCGGCAAAATCCGAATAATAATGAGCTGCTTTAGCAAATAATAATGCCATTACAATAATGAGTCCTAAAAGCAATAAATGTAAATCATTACGATAGGTAGAATATGCAAACTTATAGAGATATCCAAGAATAATTGACATAATGAGTAAGATAAAAACAGCTAAGCCAAAAATTCTCACCTCATTCATATGTCCTTTTAACAGCCCTACTTCTTCCATGACATAAATTTGTTCCGCGGTAACCACATCACCTCGTCGAACAACAATTTGTCCTTTTTTTATAGTTTCTTTTACCGGTTCAATACTACTGATGGCTGTTTGTTTACGCTTATCTGTTTCTCGACTATTAAATACAAAATTAGGTTGTAAAAGCGCTTGAGAAATGCCTACTACAACCGTCTCTGCCTCAAGAGAAACTCCTAGATTCTCACCTTCAGCAGCAATGTTTTTTTTCGTTACCTCGAGATCTTCAACACGAATTCCTCGCTCAAAATACTTTTGCACAATGTTTTTCGTTTGTTGCTGGGCATTTATAATGGCCGTTTCATCAAGATTCATTAAGCTTGTTAAAAGGCTGTTTGGTATGGATACTGGTAATGCCTGTTGCAGTTTCTCATATTTTTCATTTTCTGAAAGAGTCGCCTTTTCTAACATCATTAGACGGGTCGTCTTAAAAATAGCATCAATATGTTCTTCTGCCTTACCAATTACAGAGACATCAAGGTCATAAATATTAGCTACATTCCCGACTACTTCAGCCTCTAGTTTTTTTGTTTTAATCATATCCACATAAGAAATTGTTCTTGGGGAAACCACATCACGGTCACTGACTTGTCCTACTTCAAAAAACACTTTATCCGAAATAAAATCAGTCGACAATATCAGCATTAGGAAAAAAAACAAGGCTAAGCATAATACAATTCGCCGAGCTAAGGGCTTTGCATAGACGCTCGTCGGTTGATCAAAAAGCTCTCGCAATTTATGATTTAACGATACCATATATTTCAACTCCACCTAGTAACGTTTATTTAATATGTAACCACAATATACAAAGACTAGGGTAATAGAAAAACACTGCTAACAGTAAGATAAGTGTTCCCCGTTCCCCCTAGTCCTATTCAAATAGCAGTATCAGCACTCTTGTACCTGGAAATCCTATTCATAGATAGTTAAGAATTGTCCAATATCTTCTGCCGTTTCTACACTTACTTTCACACGTACCAAGTTTGTTTCTGGGATTTTCAATATGTCAACTGTTCTCGTCAGTACCTGTGCCGTTTCGGGAATCAATGACTGTACTTCTGCTAGGGCCTTTCTTTTGCCAACTTCTCTGGCTTCTTCCAGGGTAAGCTCATTCCTTTTAGCATTTACTTCATAGTATGTGCTTATTATAGATTCGACAGTAATGTCACTATTCCTCCACCAAGACACTTTTTTATTCATTACCTCCACTTCAAACTGCTCTTCTGGATGAATTATTGGTTTTTTAAGAAGGATTTCATAGGCCCCAACTCGCAAGGCGACACCAAACTCCTGCTTCCCCGTACGTTCATAAATGATATTTTGCAATTCCGTTTCGCCGTAAGCCTCATACCAAACCCGTGCCTTTATAATTCCGTTTGCTCTAATTAGTTGATTCGATGCATTATTAATCCCTTTAATTAATACATCACCCTTTTTTACAGTATCCCCTTTCTTCACTATACTTTCTCCAGTTAAAGCAATAACCTCTGTTATAACACCGTCTTTTCCGGCAACAATATGAGCTGGGGCTTTATCCTGCTCCTTACTCATAGTCTTTTCCACAATTTCCACCACTGCTCGTGTACCAGTGAAACGTATACTTACCCATGCAATTTCTGACATAGAAACTAATAGTTGTTTTTCAATGTTCTTGGCATTTATTTCTTCTTTTAACCGCCCTGGTTTTAAGCCATTTTCATATAAAAAAGATTGTATTTGATAAGTTGGTATTGAATTTACACCAATTATATCTACAAACCAGATATATGACATGAGGACATTAAGCAAAATCAAAAAAATAGCGCCACCAACAATTAGCATCTTACGTTGTTTCATTTTTCGAATTCCAAAGGGCAGCCCTGAATAACCAATGACTTGAATACGATTGCGGCTTTTCCTCACCAGTGGTCGTATACTTAAGAAATCTGCTAATTTCATACAAACAATAAATTCACCCTTTTGGGTGTTAATACTCAATAAACTCTTTTTATCCATCATGCACAGATTAATAAATTTTTCTGGCATAGCACCCCTTACTCGAACGGTAACGGTGCCAGTGATGTAATTGAGCAAATTAAAGATCATACTTTATTTCCCCCACTGTGCCTTCTACTAAAATCTGTTCCATTTGCAAGTTACCTAGGGTCAACTCCTTGCCATGAATAATTAACTCCCCTTGATTCAATTTTATCCGTACAAATGAAGAAGTGTATTCAATAATGCCTTTATGATTTTCAATTAACAACTGTCGATTTCCAAGCATGGTAATCCTCGGTAAATCCAGTACAATATCTTGGGGGATCTCTAAGACATTTGCGAGTTTTTGCCATTGTTTGTGATAACGCATAGTACTCCCTCCCTCCATAGAAAATATATGATAGGAAAAGCTTACTTATAACCAAATTAAAAATTGCAAAAATAAAAGCATGGGATTTGTCCCCACACTTTTATATAACGGGTATGGATGGTATAGTCTCTCCATAGCGTTGCTGCAAAAATTTTTCGAATTTATGAACCTTTACCGGTGCTGCAAAGCGCATATAATTTGTTGCAACAATCATTTCACCGCACTCTAAATTTTTAATTTCATTTCGCTGACTCAAAATATCCTTCCGACACATTGCCTCTAATTTCGTACGATCAGCCTTCGAGGCCAAGCCTAAAATAAATAAAGTATTTAGTTGAGATAAAACATTATCTGCTAGCAGGCGAGGCTGCTGGTCAACAATGCACATACCGAGATTAAATTTTCTCGCTTCACTCACCAGTTGAGAAAATACATTGGTCCCACTATTTTCTTTTTTACCTAAAAACCGATGTGCTTCTTCGAGCACTGTTAGTACAGGTTTTATCTTACTGTGCTCCAATTGACTCTTAGCAGCATAGTTCTTCAATAGTTTTTTAGATAATAATGTCGATAACGCTCGTTCACCAACTTGAGAAATATTTTTAAGTTCAACTAATACCACTTTGCCTTCTTCTAATTCCTTAAGCATTTCTCCAACTGCCATTTGTTCTTCTTCATCAATATTAAGTTCCTGCACTAGATTCCAGCAAATGCTTTTAATCTTACCAATGGTTCGAGCATGAAATTTTTGTCCCGTACAACTAGCCAATTCCTCAATAATATCTGCAACATCATATTGGATCACATACCGCATCCAATTTTCTTGCCATACTGTGGAAAGTTTATAAATTGCATCTAATTGAGGTTCGGTAAAGGTAGCGCAAGCGATAATATCATCCGCATCTACCTCCGTAAAGTTAACACCAATTCGTTTACCATAATCGCCATCATCTGTATGATAAACACATAAACGATCTTTCGACATGGGATGGGATGATAAATCCTTGTAATACTCATTATGCACATCAAAGATTAAGAGTCCATAGTTTTCATTATCAATGACAGAGCTGGCTAATACCTTTATCAAATTACTTTTTCCAGAGCCAGTTGTACCAAATACCCCAATATGCTCCGTAATCGCTTGGGCACCATAGATTCCTACCGGCAAAGATAAAACACCTCGGCCGCTCTTCAAAAAACCAATTTCTAAATCACCTTTCATTTCTTCAAACATACTCGTATCTAGAGAGTTTAAAGTTCGTACCTGACAAAAAAAATCAGGGCAGGTTTTTGGATTTAAGAGTTGACCCTTTTCATCAGCATAACAAAGTTGTTCTGCCATACCAATCTTTACAGTATGATTCCCTCCTAAATAGAAATCTAAATCTTCTTGATTTTCCACCTGACCATTTTCATCAAGCTTACTCATTAAATATCCTACACCATTTAAACCTGACCAACGGGATTTCACCTTGAAATCATAAGCCCGAATATAAAATCGGTCATTATTTTTACCTTCTACCACTAAGATATCTCCAAAATCAACATCTTGATTGGGCCCGACAACAAATTCTACTGACGTCCCCTTAGCATAGGTTAGTCGCCCTTTATATTCTACATCCATAAATTAACCCCCTTCTCACTGTATACCTTTTATCCTTCATCACAAAGATAAGTATGGTCAATGCAGATGCTCTTATTAAATAGAATGTACTAAATAGGTATAAAAATAACAGGGATTATTTTCCCTGTTATTTTTATACCTATTTAGTATGTCTTACCATAGGTCTATACGCGCGTGGCGGCTGTAAAATTTCAGCAAACATTACCCCATTTACCAGCATATTTTGATCTAATTTCCCTTGCCACGCTGGTGGCACTTCCCTTATACTTGGAACACTTTCGATCTTATCAGCATCTATTACATGCACTTGCGTATTATTTCCATCATATGCTAGTACTTTCTTACTCTTCGGGGGTACATTCATCATTTGAGTTCGTGACAGTTCCGGTACAATTGGCTGCACCTTCTTTTTTGCACGATAATGTTTTAATATGATTGGCCCCAAATAGAATATTGCCATAAAAAGCAGCGGTATTAACAGATCCATTATATCACCTATCTTCCTGTTTCTTCAGGTTTGGGTTGACTAGATACGGCAGGACCAGCTTTACTAATGGTTTCGCGCATCTGGGTATCTGCTGTAATATTATTCATATTATAGTAATCCATAACCCCAATACGTCCTTCTATCAAAGCTACAGAAAGAGCATGAGGAACTTCAGCCTGAGCTTCTACTACTTTGGCCTGCATTTCTTGGGTATAGGCTTTCATTTCTTGCTCATTAGCGACTGCCATAGCACGGCGTTCTTCCGCCTTGGCCTGGGCAATGCGTTTCTCAGCTTCCGCTTGGTCTGTCAAAAGTTCAGCGCCAATATTACGTCCCACATCCACGTCAGCAATATCTATGGATAAAATTTCAAAAGCTGTCCCTGCATCCAATCCCTTGGATAAAACAGTTTTAGAGATATGGTCAGGATTGGCCAACACATCTTTATGATCGACAGACGAACCAACCGTTGTAATAATACCTTCACCAACTCTTGCTAAAACCGTAGCTTCACCAGCACCGCCAACCAAACGATCAATATTAGCCCTTACCGTTACTCTAGCTTTTACTTTTAGCTCAATACCATTTTTAGCCACTGCTGCGACCACTGGCGTCTCAATCACTTTGGGGTTAACACTCATCTGCACCGCTTCTAGTACATCTCTTCCCGCCAAATCAATAGCAGCAGCCCGCTGAAAGGGCAAAGGTATTTCGGCACGATGGGCAGCAATGAGAGCATCCACAACGCGATCCACATTACCACCAGCCAAATAATGTGCTTCTAGCTGATTGGCAGCTACATCTAGTCCTGCCTTATTGGCTTTGATAAGGGGTAATACAATTCTATCTGGTGGTACGCGCCGAAGTCTCATACCAACTAACGTAATAATACTAACACGCACGCCAGCAGCAATTGCTGAGATCCAAAGTCCCAGAGGAACAAAATGTAAGAAAACACTAATTCCTAGAACAAATAACAATAGTAAAGATAAGGGGCCTAGTAATTCTCCCACTAACATCGCCTCCAATTTTTATTTGCTCACCGTTTGCACTACAATTCGATTGCCTTCGATACTCACCACCTTCACAGTTGTACCTGGCTCGATATATTGACCTTCTGAAACAACATTAATTGACAATCCATCAATGATCACAATGCCCGCTGGTCTCAGCAAGGTGTGGACAATCCCTTCCCTGCCAAGATAATTACTATAATCATCACTGCTGCTAAAACCAGCTTGCAAGGTTTCCGCTTCCTTAAGAATCAGTTTATTCCACACTTTGCTGGAAGGTAAAAATTTGAGTATAACCAAGAAAGCAACCATTGCTGCCACGAAACTTAAGGACAGCATGGTAATAGCAGCCATATTCCCACCTAATGTCATAAAGACACTCAGTGCAATACACCCAATACCACTAATACCCCAAAATCCAAAACCAGGAATATAAAGTTCAATTACGAGCAAGAGAATGCCTATTACAAAGAGTATAATTTCAAACCAACCAGCTACCCCCGTCAGCCACTGACTACCGAAAAAGAGTAGGCTGGCAACCACACCTATAAATGCCGCCACACCCGTACCTGCTGTCTTAATTTCTGTAAAAACTGCCAAAAATATTACAGATAGCAACAAGGATCTCACCGTAGAATCGGTGAGCCAGCCTGCTAATTTTTCTTGTGTGCCCATATTATATTCTAGTATTTCAGAGTCAGCTAAGCCATAATGCTCTAAGACAATAGTGCGATCAGAAGCAATTAGATCCGCATATTCAACTTGCTTTGCTTGAAAATCTGCCAGGGCCAGAATCTGCCCCGGCTTAGCATATCCAGGAAAACCTAGGGTTTTATCTACCATAGCTTCTGCAACCTGTACACTGCGCCCCCTTTTATGGGCAGTAGCAACAAATTCTGCCTTTACTGCAGCAATGGTTTTTTCTGTAGCAGGTATGGGTTCTGCAGCCCCGATGCTACCCCCTGGCGCTATAGCAATATGTTCATTTGCAAGGGCAATCAATGCCCCAGCAGACCAAGCTCGGTTTTTTATATAACAAATGGTCTTAATAGGTGTTTGACTGACAATATCCCGAATGTTCACGGCAGCGTCTACCTGACCGCCAAAAGTATCAATCTCCATTAGAATAGCACGGGACTTCTTAATTTTTGCATCAGCGACAGCACGTTTGACTAGCGCTGCCTGCCCTCCATCAATTTCCCCTTTTATATTGATGACAATCACGGAAGGGGCCTTTGCCAATATAGGCTGATAACCGATAAAACTGCTCAGAGCAAAATATATGGCAAGTAATAGAATAATATTCCTCACACGAATCATCGTTACCACTCCTAACTTGATCCTAATTTACTATTATGTCACATATAAGAATTCCCATTATATCCATTATACTATATATTCTCACTTTTATTATAATAAGTCGATAAATTAAAATCCGGTACTTATTTTAAAAATAAGTACCGGATTAACTCATTGATTTAGCATCTCACGTACAATGGCATTTACTAACTTACCATCTGCACGTCCCTTGACTTTTGGCATAAGAACAGCCATTACTTTACCCATTTCTTTAGGGCTGACCGCTTGCGTCTCTGCTACAGCACTTTCTACTAAAGTACGAACTTCAGTTTCTGTTAACTGCTCAGGTAAATAACCCATCAAAATTGCAATTTCTTGTTCAAGACTTTCTACCAAATCTGAGCGATTGGCTTTCTTGAACTCTTCCATTGAATCTCGACGCATCTTTACTTCTCTTGCCAAAACATCTAAAACCTCATCCTCAGAAAGCTCTTGCTTACGATCAATCTCGACATTTTTTATGTTAGCACGTACCATGCGGATAACAGAAAGTCGGAATTTACCAACTTCCTTTTCCTTCATAGCCTGCTTCATATCTTCTGTCAATCTCTCTTTTAGAGACATATTCATACCTCCGAAACGTGCAAAATCTTTACTTAAAACTTACGTTTACGCGCTGCTTCGGACTTTTTCTTGCGCTTTACGCTAGGCTTTTCATAATGTTCGCGCTTTCTTATTTCAGCAAGGGTGCCGGCTTTTTGACAAGTACGCTTAAATCTGCGGAGTGCACTATCAATTGTTTCGTTTTTTCCTACTTTAACTTCTGACATCTGATATCCCTCCCTCCACTCGGACCGTTACGGGGAAATGTATTCTATTACATACACCTAAAGATTATACACGATAAAGGTAAGCATTGTCAATATTAACCCGGGGGCCACTTCATAAATCTTCCGCCCAAGATATGCCAATGCAAATGATGTACTGTTTGTCCACCATTATCTTTCGTATTTACCACTAAACGAAAACCATCTTCGCTCAAGCCCAGTTCAGTGGCAATCTTCGGAATGGTAGATAAAACATGCCCCATAAGCACTATATCATCAGACGCTAATTCCAGAAGATTCGCAATATGTTTTTTGGGAATTACTAGTACATGAACCGGTGCTGCTGGCTTAATATCAGGAAAAGCAATAATATGTTCGTCCTCATATATAACAGGTACAGGTATCTCCTTGGCCGAAATCTTGCAAAAAATACATTCTTGCGGCATACTACAACACCTCCCTTCTGGTACTACTATGTAATATAGGCGTCTGATTCCTATAAAAATCTATTCTGTTTTTTTTACAAATATCCTGCTATAGAGCGTTAATTTTATAAGAAATTTTAATCTATAATTTCTCCCCACAGACCATCACCATGTGGCTTAACTAAAAGAACATTACAAAGGCGACCTTGCACATGAGGTTTGGCTGCAGCATATACCCTAATATAATTTCCTGTGAATCCTTCTACAATCCCTTCTTGCTCAGGTTCAAATAAAACCGTCAACTCACGACCTAAAAATCGCTTTTGGAAATCTGCAGCTTTTTTTTCAGCTAACTTTTGCATCACTTGTACTCTACGTTTTTTTTCATTTTCAGGGACTTGATTGGGATAATCTGCCGCAGGGGTACCGTTTCGACGAGAGTAGGGGAAAATATGCATACGCGAAAAGTCCATGGTTTCTACAAACCGCAGAGCATTTTCGAACATTTCTTCTGTTTCTCCAGGAAAGCCAACAATAATATCTGTCGACACCCCAATATCTTCGACTTTTTTTTGGATGCTTTGTATGAGTTCTCGATATTCCCCTAAGGTATAATGCCGATTCATCGCTGCAAGAACCTCATCATCACCTGCTTGCAGAGGTAAATGCAGATGAGGACAAAGCCGCTTGTCCTGCCTCATAATAGCGATTAATTCCTCTGAGATTTCAATAGATTCTAGAGAGCCTAATCGTAGTTGTATAAGACCATCTATCTTTAGTACCGCCTTGACCGCATCCACCAACGTAATGGCGTCTCCAACATCACGGCCATAAGCACCAAGATGAATTCCTGTCAGTAGAATTTCTTTAAATCCAGCTGTTATTAGCTTATCCGCTTCCCTGGTTACGCTTTCAAGGGGACGAGACCGCAGCGGCCCTCTGGCAAAAGGAATGATACAATAGGTGCAAAAATTAGTACAGCCTTCTTGAATTTTAAGAAAAGCACGTGTCCTGCCTGGAGCATCAAATAGAGGAATATCTTCAAAATGATCCGCATTCATAATACTAGTTACAACATTTTTGATGATTTTTGAATTTCCCACTTCTTCCACCAAATCAACAATCCGCTGGCGATCCTGTGTACCTACAATAATATTAACGCCTTCAATAGCTTCAATTTCATCTGGCGATACTTGGGCATAGCAGCCAGCGACCGCTACAATTGCCTTCTCATTAAGGCGAATGGCACGCCGTATCAGTTGACGTGATTTTCGTTCCCCTAAATGGGTAACAGAGCAAGTATTAATGACATATATATCTGCAATTTGGTCAAAAGCAGTAATTTCATAGCCGCGCTGCTTAAATAGTCCTTCCATCATCTCTGTTTCAAACTGGTTTACCTTACAACCTAACGTAGTAAATGCTACTCGCGGCACAACTAGCCCCCCAAATCCCCATATTCATACATAACAAGAGAAACTCCTGCTAATGCAGCTGTTTCTGTACGCAAAATTCGCGGTCCCATGGTAACAATATGAGCACCATGATCACTGCAAAGCTCAACTTCATTGGTACTAAAGCCGCCTTCAGGACCTACCAACAGTAAATAGTTTTTTGCCTTATGCTCCACCAACGCTTGTTTTATGCCTTGACTGGTTTGCCCTTCGTATAACATCAAAACAACAGTGTCAGCCGTAACATTTTCTAAGATTACAGACAACGGCGCAATCGGCTCAACTGTGGGAATGATCGTTCGTCCGCATTGTTTTGCCGCCTCAGTAGCGATTTTTTGCCAACGTCCCTGCCGACTCTGCTTCTTGGCATGATCGTACTGCACTACACAGTGCTTCGCCTCCATAGGATAAATGCCTTTGATGCCAAGTTCTACTGCCTTTTGCACAATGTAGTCCATTTTGTCACTTTTAGGCAGTCCTTGGGCTAAGTACACATTCACAGGTGCTTCTTTGTCTTCTTCGATCCGTTCCTCTAACACTAGTTCTACTGTATCAAGGGCAATATTAGTGATTTTCCCAATTCCCGCATCCCCATCAGGAGATACAACTATAATTTGGTCACCCGTTTCCAAACGCAGTACTCTGCTAATATGGTGAGCATCGGGTCCCTGAATTGACATTTCATTTTTCAAAGAAGTCTCGATAAAAAACCGACGCAAATCAGTTGCCTCCCTTGCGAGCTACCATGGCAACCCAACCGCCTTCTTCAATGACTTTATCAATAATTAAACCTTGGGCTAACATCGCTACTGTAACGTCACTAAGCCGCTCTGTAATAATACCGCTAGCGATAAAAAATCCATTTTCTTGTAAACGTGCTGGGATATCCGTAAGAAGTTTAATAACAATATCGGCAATTATATTGGCAATTATAATATCCGCTTTCCCTTCTACAGCTGCCAGCAAATCACTTTGCGCTACCTGAACAATATTGTCAACCTTATTAATGGCTATATTTTCATTGGCAACTCGTACAGCAACAGGATCAAAATCTACAGCTTGTATCTTACTAGCACCAAGTTTAGCAGCAGCTACAGCCAAAATCCCTGAACCTGTACCTACATCAAAAATAACATCTCCAGGCTGCACGATTTGTTCTAATACTCGGCAACACATGGATGTCGTATGATGAGTACCCGTACCAAAAGCCATGCCAGGGTCAAGTTCAATAACCAAATCCCCTTCTTGCTGTACATACTCTTCCCAGGATGGCTTAATAACAATGCGTTCTCCGACTTTAATCGGATGAAAAAACTCTTTCCAGGAGGATGCCCAATCTTCTTCCATGACTTCACGGCAAGTGGTTACCCCTGATCCTTTATTAATACCATAAGAGGCAAGTTGTTGAATTTGTTCTTCAAAAAGGCCTAATTTGTCATTCAATCCCTCATCAGCAAGTAAATAAGCCTTTACAGTTACAACCTCCGTATTGACTTCTTCGGGAATATCGGAATAGTCCCATCTTCCTGATCTAAGGTATGAATTAACAAGCTCAGGATCTTCGATAACTACACCACTTGAACCTAAATCATGAAAGATATTAGCCACCATCTCTGCAGCTTCATGTGTAGTCTGAATACTAATTTCAGCCCATTTCATACCAATCGCCCCTTATCTCAAATTTATACCCCACCAAAAATATCTTTTACTTTCTTAAAGAAATTCTTTTGTTCTGGGTTTACGTTTTCACCGCTAGCTTTGCCAAATTCTTGTAAAAGTTCTCGTTGTTTATCATTTAATTTTTGCGGTGTCAAGACTTTTACCCTGACATGTTGATCACCGCGTCCATTGCCTCTAAGGTTAGGTATTCCCTTATCTTTCAAGCGGAATACAGTACCTGATTGCGTTCCTTCAGTGACTTTAAGCTTTACCTTACCATCTAGGGTCGGTACTTCAATTTCATCACCTAGGGTAGCTTGTACAAAGCTAATTGGCACTTCGCAGATAACCTCATTACCTTCTCGTGTAAATAGTTTGTGCGGTTTTACAAAAATATAAACATATAAATCTCCTGGAGGACCGCCCCGCATACCGGCTTCCCCTTCATGGGTCACCCTGAGTCTTGAGCCATTATCAACGCCAGCTGGAATTTTAACTTTAATCTTACGTTTTACGCGGCTTTTCCCCTGTCCATGACATTCTTTACAAGGCGTTTGTACAATCTTACCTTCCCCATGACAACGATCACAAGTCCGAGTATTAATCATACGGCCAAAAGGTGTATTTTGGGCCACTTGTACCTGTCCTGTCCCTTTACATTGACTGCAAGTTTCAGCATGAGTACCAGGGGCAGCACCTGAACCGCTACATTTTTTACAATCTTCAGTACGGGGTATTTGTATCTCTCTTTCTACGCCAAAAGCAGCCTCTTCAAAGGCAATCTCCATATCATAACGCAGATCAGAACCTTTTTCAGGGCCTGGCTGGCGACCGCCAAAACCAGATTGGCCACCAAAGAACATATCAAAGATATCATTAAAGCCGCCACCACCGCCGCCACCAGCACTTCCATCAAAAGCAGCATGACCCATTTGGTCATATTGCGCTCGACGGTCGCTATTGGATAACACTTCATAAGCTTCATTTACTTCCTTAAATTTAGCTTCTGCTTCCGGCTTATCCCGATTTACGTCTGGATGGTACTTGCGAGCCATTTTACGAAAAGCCTTTTTTAATTCATCATCAGACGCACTCTTATTGACGCCCAACACTTCATAATAGTCGCGTTTACTCATATTACACCATCCTAAAAGCATTATTTATATACATAGAAAACTGAACTTGTGCCAAGCCTTAGCTCCCCTTGCTTAGAATCAAGAAAAAGTATACCTTTTGATTCTATGAAAACACAATTGAACCACCAAAACAAATGTGTTTTAGCGGTTAATTGTCCCTAAATAATTATATAGCATTTGGCAGGGAAACAACATATCCCTGCCAAATATCTGCTCATTTTTTACACCCTTGGGATTATTTCTTTTCTTCGTTTACGACTTCATATTCACCATCAACAATATTATCATCTTTTGCAGCAGCAGGATCTGCTTGTGCAGCTTGTGCGGCTTCTTCTTCTTTATACATTGCTGCTGACATTTCATATAGAGGCTTAGTTAATTCTTCTGTATCTGCTTTAATCTTTTCCATGTCAGTGCCTTTAAGACTTTCTTTCAATTGATCAGCAGCACTTTGTACTTTTGCTACTAGCTCTTTATCAGCTTTATCGCCTGCGTCTTTTATAGCTTTTTCTGCTTGATATACTAAAGAGTCTGCATTATTACGGGTTTCCACTTCTTCTTTACGAGCCTTATCTTCTGCAGCGTGAGCCTCTGCTTCTTGCACCATACGCTCAATATCTTCTTTGCTCATACCACCGGAAGAAGTAATGGTAATTTTTTGTTCTTTTCCAGTTCCAAGATCCTTTGCAGATACATGCACAATACCATTGGCATCAATATCAAATTTAACTTCGATACGAGGCACACCCCGTTGTGCAGGTGGAATGTCTTTTAGTTCAAAACGTCCTAAGGTTTTATTGTAGCTTGCCATTTCTCGCTCACCTTGCAGAACGTGAATGTCTACAGATGGTTGATTATCAGCAGCAGTTGAGAATACTTGACTCTTAGAAGTAGGAATAGTAGTGTTACGTTCAATAATTTTTGTACATACGCCACCTAAGGTTTCAATCCCTAAAGATAAAGGAGTTACATCAAGAAGCAATACGTCTTTTACTTCACCGACAAGAACACCCGCTTGGATGGCAGCTCCTACTGCTACGCATTCGTCTGGATTTACACCGCGATGAGGTTCTTTGCCTAAGAATTTTTTGATAGCTTCTTGTACGGCAGGAATACGAGTAGAACCACCAACTAAAATTACTTTTTGAATATCCTTAGGGGATAAACCAGAGTCACTCATAGCTTGGCGAGTTGGTCCCATTGTAGATTCTACTAAGTCAGCTGTTAATTCATCAAACTTAGCTCTTGTCAAATTAAGATCCAAATGCTTAGGACCTGATTGATCTGCAGTAATAAATGGTAGGTTAATATTAGTTGTCATTACACCTGATAATTCAATCTTTGCTTTTTCTGCAGCTTCACGCAGTCGTTGCTCAGCCATACGATCTTGTGATAGATCAATGCCGCTTTCTTTTTTGAATTCAGATATAAACCATTTTACAATACGTTCATCAAAGTCATCGCCGCCCAAGCGGTTATTACCATTGGTTGCTTTTACTTCAAATACGCCTTCACCAAGTTCTAAGATGGATACGTCAAAAGTACCGCCACCTAAGTCAAATACAAGAATTGTATGATCTTCACCTTTGTCAATACCATAAGCAAGTGCCGCTGCTGTTGGTTCATTGATAATACGAAGTACTTCAAGACCAGCAATGGTTCCAGCATCTTTTGTCGCTTGGCGTTGACTATCATTATAATATGCAGGTACTGTAATAACGGCTTTTGTCACAGTTTGACCTAAATATGCTTCTGCATCCGCTTTTAATTTTTGCAAAATCATCGCTGAAATTTCTTGTGGGCTATAGTTTTTACCATCAATTGATACTTTATGGTCTGTGCCCATATAACGTTTTATAGAACTAATGGTACGATCAGGATTGGATACCGCTTGACGTTTTGCTAATTGACCAACCAAACGCTCTTCTGTTTTTGAAAAACCTACTACGGAAGGAGTAATTCTAGCTCCCTCTGCGTTGGCAATAACAACAGATTCTCCACCTTCCATCACCGCTACACATGAATTTGTTGTACCAAGGTCGATACCAATTACTTTTGACATTGTTTATTCCTCCTTGAAATATATAAAAATTTATACCTAAAATCGCTCTGAATAACCTATATCTTACGGAATTGACTTCTTGTTAATGCGTCAATTCCAATTAAGAACTCTTTAATTACCAACCACTTTTACCATGCTCGGTCTAATTACCTTGCCTCTTACAGCATAACCTTTTTGAAGTTCCTCAACCACAGTACCATCTGTTTTTTCAGCATCTTCTACTCTCATAACCGCTTCATGCTTTTGCGGATCAAACATCTGATCAAGAGCCTCTACTGGAGTTAGACCGCACTTTTCAAGAACTTGCACAAATTGACGATGAATCATTTCTACGCCTAGGAGCATTTGAGCGGCATCTTGCGCCACAGCACTGCCTAAGGCTCGTTCAAAATTATCAACAACGGGCAGCAAATCCAGCAAAATATTTTGCGCTACTACCATTGATAAGTCTTCTTTTTCTTGACGAGTACGACGTCTAAGATTTTCAAAATCAGCTTGTAAACGCTTATAACGTTCAATGTGTTCCTCGATGAGACGCTCCTTTTCTGCTAATGTTGCTTCTAGTTGGTTCGCCTCATTCCCATCTAAAATTTCACAGTCTTTTTCCACTGTTTCTTCAGCTACTTCATCCCAATTATTTGGATTTTCCTTCGCTATTTCTTGCTCTTTTGCCAATTATATCACCCCATATTTAAAATTGTGTCAAGCCACCTGCTTTGTAATTTCCAGCCTTGTTGACACCTGTGTCTTCCACTTTCTTTTTAATAATCGTATCAATACGCAAAATGGCGACCGCCACTTCACCAGCTGCTTTTACTGCATGAAGTTTTACCCGTACAGGATCCACTACACCCAGTTCCAACATATCCGTTACCTCACCCGTATCACAATCAATTCCTAAAGAATCCATTCCTTTACTGCTATGTGCCGCAATCACTTCTTCTACCTTTTCTAATGGGTTGTATCCAGCGTTTTCTACTATTTGTGCTAAAGGACGGCGCAATGCATAGGTCACACAATCCACACCATAAGCAGACATACCTTTGACATTTCCTCGTGATTTTTCCACATCACGACTGACAGCAATTTCGATGGACCCACCACCTGGTAAGTAACCGCCTTTGATAGCAGCTTGCACACTAGAAGCGGCATCTTTTGCAATACGTTGCCGTTCGCCGACTACTTCTTTTGTCGCTGCGCCCACTAAAATAGTAGCCATTGGTTTACCAGCTCCACCTAGAATACGGATATGTTCTAATCTTTCATCATCATAAACAGTTTCCGCTAACCCTAGATATTTGGGCAGTTCGGTAAGATCTTTTTTGAGACCCGTACGTTTTATCATGCGGGCTCCCACATGCTCAGCCCCACGGCGCAAATCCTCAGCTGGCACTCGCTGTACAACCAAAATACCAGCGTCTGTCAGAATTTCCTCGGCTATAGAATGTACGCCTCGGTCTACCAACACGACTTGGACACCAAGTTTAATAATTTTTTGTATATTGTTTTTGAACTCCTGTTGTAACTCTCTATATAATTGAAACCCAGCTTCCGTACCCAATGCTTCCTCTTCAATTTCTTCTGGTTCAAGAGCATCATCAATAACGAGCACTTTAGCTTGGTGAGTCTTCAGTGGCATTTCTTGGTTCATACGTCCTTTATTAAGAATAACACCCATAAATACTTCATTATCAGCACCTTCTTCGGCAATAATAATGTCGGAAAACTTAAAATTAGGTTCACATAGTTTTTCAAACCCAATTAGACAAGCGGCCTCTACAACTAAATCGGCTATGTCCGTATATTCACGACCAGCAATCATTGCAATATTATGCAAAATTGGATCATTTATACTTTTAATTTCTCGAGCATACAGTTTTATTTGTTGCAAAGCACAGGCTATACCAGATTTGACGCCTTCAATCACACGGGAAATGGGAACGCCGCGCATTACTTGATTAACGCCTTCACTAATTAAACCGCCAGCCATAATGGTTGCTGTAGTGGTTCCATCTCCAACTTCAGCTTGCTGGGCTTTGGCTATATTAATCAGCATATTTGCAGCAGGGTGATTCACTTCCATTTTATCTAAGATAGTGACGCCATCATTGGTTATAATGACTTCTCCTGTAGAATCTACCAGCATGGTATCTAATCCCTTAGGACCAATGGTCCCTTCAACAGCAGCGGTAATGACTCTTACTGCATTGGCATTGGTCATTAATGCTGCTAGGCTCTCATCTGTATCAGAACTATTAGCACCTTGCTTTAGTTTCATCCATGACTACCCCCAGATTATCACTTTTTTTATATGTATAATAGAGTTAGTAATACCTAACTCTATACTTTATACTTCTTTAACACTTCGCCTAAATGCTGATGCATGTATCCGAGTACAGACATGACTTTTCCATAATCCATTCTTGTCGGCCCGAGGACTGCGACAGTACCAACCACCTGACCATCCATGCGATAAGTAGCCTGAACCATACTGCAATCTTTTATCCCGCTGTATTTATTTTCACCGCCAATAGTAACAATTACACCATCATTTTCTTGTTTTCCCAAGATATCGCATAAGATTTCTTCTTCTTCTAGCATTACAAGAAAAGATTTTACTTTGTCAATATTTTTAAATTCAGGCTGACTAAGAAGCTGAGTGGTACCACCAAGATATAAACGTTCGTTTTTCTCAACCACCAAAGCTTCTCTTAAGGTTTCCATGGCTTTTTCTAACAGCTGACTATCAACAACAATATCCTTTTGTATTTCTTTCAGTACCGCTACCTTAATCTTATCAAAAGATAGGCCTGATAATCGTTTATTGATGCTTTCCGCAATATGCTGCAGGTCATTTAGAGAAGTACCAATGGGTATATTAATGACCTTATTTTCAACAAAACCAGTATCTGTAACAACTACTAAAATTGCCCGGCTATCATCAAAAGGCAGGAACCTTAAATATTTAAAAGCACATTTTGATACTTGGGGTGCCAATACCAAGGAAATATTACTTGTCATGCTAGATAATAATTTGGCTGTTTCTTGAAAAACCTCTGCTACATGACGAGTCTTTTCTTGATACCAATTTTTAATCGTTGCAATTTCTTGCTCTGAGATTTGTGTTGGCTCTAATAAGGAATCTACATAAAACCGATACCCTTTCGCAGAGGGAATTCGTCCCGAGGAGGTGTGTAGCTGTTCAATATAGCCCAATAATTCTAGATCTGCCATCTCATTACGAATAGTAGCAGGGCTGACTCCTAGATCATGCCTACGTGCAATGGTCCTTGAACCAATAGGCTCAGCGGTGGAGATATAATCATCAATAATAGCTTGCAGTATAATGCGCTTTCGTTGATCCAACATGGTAATCACCTCCCGTTGTTAGCACTCTCTATCAGCGAGTGCTAATGCCTACTAAAAAAATACCACTCTTAGGCCAGAATGTCAAGATGCAATCATATATTTTCTTCAGGTAAAAAGGTGGAAAATACAATATTCCCATACTTCATCCCTATTGACGTAAGATATAGTTGCTCTTTCGTTATTACAATAAGACCTTTGCTCGCTAATGCTGCTACTTTATCATTATAATGATGAAAAAAGTCTGTCTTAAAATATTGATTAAATTTTTCTATTGATAAACCTTCTACTGTTCGTAAGACTAAGAATATATATTCAGCCATAGCAATATTGTTATCTGGCGTCTCTCTCTGTTCCAGCGGCAATTCACCATTCATAACAGCTTTAATATAGGCGGAGACATCGGATATATTGGCTAATCGTTCTTTTTTCAAAAAAGAATGAGCTGCTGCCCCGACACCTAAATAAGGCTGATATCGCCAATACTTCAGATTGTGACGGCACTCATAACCTTTCTTTGCAAAGTTAGATATTTCATATCGCAAAAAACCTTCCTTCGGCAAAAGCTGTGTTGTCATTTCATACATCGCTTCATCAATTTCTTCCTCTGGCAATAAAAGTTTTCCTTCCTTTTCCATGTCGGCAAAAGCCGTCCCCTCTTCCACCTTTAGTCCATAAGCAGAAATATGAGTGACATCAAGTTCACTGGCCTGTAAAATACTTGCTTTGAGTTGCTCAATTGACTGTCCTGGCAGTCCATACATTAAATCAATATTAATATTATTAATTCCTACTTCTTTTGCCAAATTGACTGCTTCGATTGCCTGAGCAGATGAATGAATTCTGCCAATGGATAGCAGTAAAGAATCGGAGAAGGATTGCACACCAAAGCTAATGCGATTGACACCGCCACCCCTTAAAGCAACTAATTTTTCTTTATCAACAGTACCAGGGTTGGCTTCAATGCTTATTTCAGCAGTTTGATCAATTATAAAACTTTTATGCACTGTTTCTAATAGCTGTTTTAAAAATTTTGAGGACAAAAGGGTGGGCGTGCCCCCGCCAATATATATTGTATCAACACTATGACCCGTTAAAACACCGCCCATGCCGGAAATCTCCCGGCATAAGGCGGTAATATAAGGCTGATATAAGAAAGCAAGATTGGCATGAGACGGAAAATCACAGTAGAAACACTTTTGGAGGCAAAAGGGTATATGAATATACAAACCAATCTTCATCAGAAATCACCTTTAGTCAATTTTTAATATGGCCATGAAAGCTTCTTGCGGTACTTCTACGCTACCTACTTGTTTCATACGTTTTTTACCTTCTTTTTGTTTTTCAAGAAGTTTACGTTTTCGACTGATATCCCCACCATAACATTTCGCCAATACATCTTTGCGCATTGCTCGTACACTTTCGCGAGCAATGATCTTGTTTCCGATAGCAGCTTGGATAGGGATCTCAAACATTTGACGAGGAATGATACCTTTTAATTTTTCTACCAGCAGTCGTCCACGATAAGTAGCTTTATCACGATGTACAATAATTGACAGTGCATCAACAATTTCTCCATTAAGTAAGATGTCAAGTTTCACCAGTTGGGATTCTCGATATCCAATTAATTCATAATCTAAGGATGCATATCCCCGGCTGGCTGATTTAAGTCGATCAAAATAATCATAAATAATTTCACTCAGCGGCAGATGATAGGTAATCATAACTCTCGTTGTATCTAAATATTTCATATCCTTAAACTCGCCGCGCTTTTCCTGTGACAATTCCATCACTACGCCGACATAATCATTTGGTACAATTACCATAGCTTTAACATAAGGTTCTTCAATATGTTCAATTTCCTGTGGCGTAGGCAGTTTAGAAGGGTTCTCAATTTCAAAAACTTCCCCATTGGTTTTGAAAACCTTATAGATAACACTTGGGGCCGTTGTAATCAAAGAAAGATTGTATTCTCTCTCCAAGCGTTCTTGTACAACTTCCATATGCAAAAGACCTAGGAAACCACAACGAAAGCCAAAGCCTAAAGCAATAGAAGTCTCAGGTTCAAATACTAAGGATGCATCATTCAGCTTTAGTTTTTCCAGAGCATCTCTTAAAATATCATAGTCAGAAGTATCTACTGGGTATAATCCGCAATATACCATTGGTGTAACTTTGCGATAACCTGGAAGGGCTTCCGCCACTGGATTATCTGCATCAGTAATGGTATCACCAACTCGTACATCTTTTACATTTTTAATACTGCCAGATACAAAACCAACATGGCCTGGTCCTAGTTCACTTACATTGGTCATATTCGGTTTGAAAACGCCAACTTCTGTAACTTCAACGGTTTTATTGGTCGCCATCATTTTCATTTTCATCCCAGGTTTAATGGTACCATTAATAACCCGCACATAAGCAATAACACCTTTATAAGCATCAAAATGAGAATCAAAAATCAGAGCACATAAGGGTTCTTCCTTTATTCCTTGAGGAGGTGGAACTTTCTTCACAATAGCTTCTAATACTTCTTCAATGCCTATACCTGTTTTGGCACTAGTCAATACGGCATCGGATGTATCTAGCCCAATTACATCTTCTACTTCTTGTTTTACTCGTTCTGGATCGGCACTAGGCAAATCAATTTTATTAATAACAGTAATAATCTCCAAATTATTATCTAATGCCAAATATACATTTGCTAGTGTCTGAGCTTCAATCCCTTGAGCCGCATCAACAATGAGAAGTGCACCTTCACAAGCTGCCAAGCTTCTGGATACTTCATAAGTAAAGTCAACGTGTCCTGGTGTGTCAATAAGGTTTAACATGTAGGTTTCCCCATCTTTAGCGGTGTAAGACAATCGTACCGCTTGGGCTTTAATGGTGATGCCTCGTTCTCGCTCAAGATCCATATGATCTAAAACTTGAGCCTCCATCTCCCTAGAAGAAAGAGTACCCGTATACTCAATTAGTCGATCGGCAAGAGTTGATTTCCCATGATCTATATGAGCAATTATCGAAAAATTGCGGATGTTGCTGGTTTTCATAAAAGCCTCCCTTACATAGACAAATAATTACTGGTATTGATTATATCACCTGCTGCTAGGCACCTGCAAGCATTACCTATATTGTCTCATGTAATCATTAAGCCTTTGCTGAAAAAAAGCAATCTATTAATCTAAAGATTGCTTATATTTACTGCATTCTTCCATTAATAAATTAGCCCATATTTCTAGCAAAACTAGCTCTTTTTTACAGTCAAATTCTATATATTTAGGTATATTTATATTAGAATAAGATGTCTTAATTATAATTTCCTCTTTATTATTGATAAATTCACCTACTAAATACACCGCATTTACACGATAACTAGCCCCTAATAAATAAATAGCATACCTTCCCTCAGAATCACAATTGACATTAAAAGCATAGGCGCACTCCTGCCTTTGGGTCAGACCATTGAGCTGTCCTTCGGCGATATATACCCCAAGAATGATTACCAGAAATAAACCTAGAACACCGCGAAAAACTTTAGCAGTCTGCTCATAATCCAATGGACAAAACATTTCTTCATCTCATTTCTCCGTAGGAATCGATTATTTATTTTCTTTAATGATTTCAGCTACTATATCGCCAAAGAGTTCAATACCACGCTCGGCTTCTTCTTTTGTATTTTCTTGGCACCCCACTTCAATTAATAGGGCACGAGGATGCAGATGCTGATTATAACGCCAATCATCCATACGGATACCACGGGACAGCCCTGGATATCTTTGATTTAATTTGGCATCAATAAGTTTGGCAAAAGCATGGTTTTGCTGCCAGTGTGGCTGAATCAACCCTTGCTGACCAGTGGTAACAATGATCATAATTTTGGCAACAGGTGTCCCATTTATATTCGCTATATAGTTTTCTCTTTTCTCAGCATCTCTATGAATATCAAATAGCATTTGCAGGGATGGATGCTCTGCTAACATTTTTGTCACTGTAATTTCCGATACGCCATACGCCTTCATGAAGCTTGGATAATCATGAATATTATTACTTTGTACCGTGCCAATTCCATAAGTATTCAGTCTTTTAGATAAGGCTTCTCCCACATCTACAATGTCTCCTCTTTGTCCACCCGGCCGGTGGGTGGTACCAGCCGTTGGAACAAAAGATTCTGCTGTATGTGTAAAATAAAGACCTACTAAAGGCTTCTCATGCGAGACATTATTCGCCATTTCAAATTTGGGGAAATTCGGTATATTCATAGCACTGACAACCTGACTGTCCGTCTTCATTGCAGCTAATACGGGGATTTCAGCCTGCAACACAGATCGCACATCTAATAAATCTATATTGGCAAAAAATAATATCATGTCCCGAAGCATTTGCGGCGGGTTACTGTCTCTTTTTTGAGCAAGCAAGACCTTTGCCTCGGAAGCATCAATCAATCTAGGTATACCCAGAAATAATGCATCATGCCATTTGGGTATTTGCAGCATCTGATAGTGGAACTGCTGCAATCCCACCGCACTACTTACAGGCAGGGACTCTTCAGAGATAAGGGTATATTCAAAAAGTGCTATACATAGACATATTATAACAATCCCAATTAACAATATTTTTTTTAAAAAGTTCACTTTTTCCATTTGATGGCGTAAGCGTCTTGTTAACATGATTTCCTCCCATTGACACTCATGTTGATTGGGGATCAAACATAGGTTGTCATTATTTGTGTTTACATACAATGTATATGCATGGGAGGAAAAAGTTATTACTTTCTTACGTCTTAGTGTAGATATCTATGTATATTCTCATAATCAATATTCGGATGCATCGCTTGATTAATCCCTCCCGCTACCACCACCCCAATATCTTCAATGAAGCGGTCTACTTCTTTTGGCGTTACCATTAAATCACCAAGGAGTTCTGGCAAAACTTGACCAACAATGGTCTTTCGATCCTCAGGCGACAACTGTTCCATACTTTTGAAATATCGAGCAAAAGGAGCATATTCCTGCAGAGTATCAATCGTATCCATTGCAATGGTAGAGGCATGAACAACCGTTGGTACACCAATAGCAATCACTGGTACACCTAAAGACTGCTTATTCAAACCAAATCGTTTATTCCCCACCCCTGATCCAGGGCTGATTCCTGTATTGGCTAATTGAACGGTTGTAAGCACTCTCCTGCTAGAAGCGGCTGCTAAAGCATCAATGGCAATGACCAAATCAGGTTTTATTTTGCTAACAATCCCTTGCACAATTTCTACCGTTTCCATTCCCGTGATACCTAGTACTCCTGGAGCAATGGCACAGACAGAACGAACACCGCCTTTTAACTCTGGAGACAGCATTTCCTGTAAATGGCGAGTAACGACTATTTTTTCCACAGCCCGTGGTCCTAGGGCGTCAGGTGTAATATTTCTATTCCCCAGTCCTATGATTAATACCATTGCATTTTTCGGAAGTTCAATAATGTCTACTAGTTTTTGACCTAATTGCTTCATTATTTTTTCTTGTAGCGGTGTATTTTTGTATCGAAGTCCCTCAGCTTCAATGGTAATATATTTTCCCTGGTCTTTTCCCATAATTTTCTCCGCTTCAGGGGTGGTAATGCTTACCGTTGTAATAATAATTTCATCATCTTCTACGGTTTCAACAATAACGCCCGGAATATCTTCACTGACTTTTCGACTCACCATTTCTCTAGCTTCTAGGGCTAAGTCTGTACGCGGCGTCCAAGCAAACTCAGTCACATAAAACACTCCTCATCTTTAAAATTATCACTATTTTATCCTAAATGCATATTGGCTATACGACAGATTTGCTCTATAATACTATTAGAGAGCCGAAGATTAACCGTCATCATTTCAATGGATCGTAAATAGCAATGACAAAATTGTTAATTGTTGCTTGCATTTTCTAGCATCACATGCTAGAATACTGTAGGTAACATGCTCTTTAAGGAGGTGAATCATTTGCCAAACATTAAATCATCTGAACGTAGCGTAAAAACTGATGCTGAGCGACGTGCAAGAAACTTTGCGGTGAAATCAACTATTAGAACTGTTTCTCGTAAAGTAATTGAGTCTGTAACTGCTGGCAACTCTGATGAGGCTCAAGCCCTTTTGGTTAAAGCTAGCAGAACTATTGACAAAGCAGCCGCCAAAGGCGTTGTTCATAAAAATTCCGCAGCTCGTAAAAAATCTCGCTTGGCCCGTAAACTTAATACCTTAGCTAAGTAATTAAGACAAAAGCCCCTGTTCATTTTAGAGTGAACAGGGGCTTTTCGCTTTTTTCTAAGAGGATCTGCACATCTTAATAATAATTTCCTCTAGCACCATTGGATTGGCCTTGCCGGATTTTAAATCGTGATCGGCTGCAGCTAAGGCTATCATTGCTTCTTTTAAGGTTTGCGTTGTAAAATTGCTACTTTGTTTTAGCATTTTTTCAGCAATAAAGGGAACCAAACCTAATTTCTCTGCAATCTCACGACTGCTATACCTTCTAGCCCCCATATCCTTTGCCTGCCACATCATACGTACTTGACGGGCTAATAATGTAATTAACTTTAGAGGATGTTCTCCGATCTGTAATTGTTCACCAATGAATTGCAAGGCTTTGCCTACTTGCTTTTGGCTAACAGCATCAATCATGGAAAAAACAGATATTTCAGGAATAGCAGCCATAATCTCTACCAAATCCTGTTGACTGATTTTAGGTTTCTTCTCTGTATATAAAGCTATTTTTTCTAATTCATTGTGCAAAAAACCTAAAGACACTTTAGACATCATACTCACAATTCCCAGGAAATACTCCATAGCATCATTGGTCATTTGTTTGTTGAGTTCTGCTAATTTTCCAGTTAGCCACCCCCTTACATCCTTAACCTTTAGTTGAGAAACCTCGACAACCGCGCCGTATTTTTCCACCGTTTTAAATAGCTTACGTCGTTTATCTACTTTATCCGTTGTTGAAAGAACTACATGGACATAATCAGGAATCGTACTAATGATCTGCAGTAACCGTTCCTCACTACTATCACTTGTTTCTGTTTCCTCACTGCTGGTTTTTCGCGAGCGAAAGAATGTTGTTCCCCGTACAATAATTACATTCTTCCCCCCCATAAAAGGTACGGTGTCAATTAAACTCATAAGCTCATTTACCCCTGGATCCCGTTCTAGAATCATAAGATTCATATCCATCTCATCAGGAGCTAGTACCGCTTTAATTAGGGTCTGTTCTAATTCTCTAATAAAATAAGTTTCTTCACCATAGAGAAGATAGATGGGCTTAATCTGCCCCTTTTTAATTTCTGCCAGCATATTTATATAACTCATACGATGCCCCCTCTCTGCTACTAGTAATAAAGGTATCTACTGCTAATGTCTTTCCATCTGTCGTAAATACAATAGCCCCCTGCTGATCCGTACGGTATATTTTACTTTTTTGTTTCCACAGGCGCTGAAGGGTTTCGGAGTGAGGATGACCGAAAGAATTACTTTTCCCTACAGAAATAACAGCATACTCTGGTGCAATGGCTTCTAAAAAGCTATTTGTCGAGGAGGTTTTGGCTCCATGATGACCAACTTTAAGTACGGTACTCTTAATATTTCTGTCGCGAGCAAGAATGGCTTCTTCCCCGTGATCCGTAAGGTCTCCTGTTAGGAGAAAGCTATGCTTTCCATAACCAATCTGCACTACACTAGAAACTTCATTTTTTTGCTGATAGCGCCCTTCACTTTCAGCATGTATAACCCGAATCAAAACATCATCAATGATCATTTCCTGTCCCTCATATACAGGAATGAAGTGGCTGCCCTTTGCCTCGTGAACCAGGTTACTGACTGCTTGGGTATATCCTTCGCGCGCTAGCATACAATTCCTTACTGGTAAGTTTTTTCCAATAGTAGCTGCCCCACCAGCATGATCCTGGTGTCCATGAGTTAAAAATAAATAATCAATGGATAATACACCATAATGTTTCAAATAAGGCACAACTACTCGCTCGCCAATATCAAAATCCGTTGTACCCATTGCACCGCCAGTATCCACTAGAACGGCCCGCCCATGAGGTGTAATAATGAGAGTAGCATCTCCTTGTCCTACATCGATAAAATGAACAGACACAGGCTTTGGATAACAAGCGTAAAAAAGAATAACGAGAACCATACAAAGTACGAATCCAGCACTTTGTCCTGGCCATTTTTTTAGTACTTGTGTTAATGATAACATATTTTTGGGTTTATACCCATACACCCATGCTACCATTACATAATATAGGATTCCCCCTATCATTCCAATCGCTGGCATATAGAGCTTTGCACCCGGTATAGAAGCCAAGCAAGCAGTACACTCAATCACGATGCTAATGAGTAAACTGCAAATGGTCATGATTATATTGCCAGCAACTCCAACCATCATTCCGACTATAGACCCCAATAATCCTAGAATTACAATTCCTTCAATTACAGGAACAATGATAAGATTGGCAAGAAAGGAACTTAGGGAAAAGCTATTAAAGTACCATGAAATAAAAGGCAGTACCCCTAGCTGAGCGGTTATGGTAACTGCCAGCAACTTCGGCAAAGGCGATGGTAAAGCACGCATCTTTTCCACTGTTTTAGCATTTAGGAATACTAAACCCGCTGTTGAAGCAAAAGACAACTATAGCAATAGGTAAGCTTTTGATATTATCTCCAGCTTTTCCCCTGCTCCACACCGTACGTGCGACTTTCACCGCATACGGCGTTCCATCAATTGTTAATCACTCATATTATTTCATTTCCAAGTATCTTACGATATTTGTTCACTTTGTTTATAGCATCTTGTTTTAATTTTAACAAATTAAGATATTTGACTATGGTGTCTTTATTAGTTGCATGAACTAATTTATGTGCATCATAGGTTAAGAGTACTAAGTTGGTATATCTATCATCACCTCCTTCTTCTAAAGGTTTGATATGATGTACCTCCATGCTCATATCTAAAGGCAATTTAGTAATGGCACATCTTCCCCACTGAGCAGAATATAGTGATAATCGGTTATCATTATATTCAACACTTTTATTATGATTAGGACATTTTCTCAAGTAGTCCATAAATTCTACATTGAGGAATCCTAACTTAGTGTGGATCAAGAATCTACCTTTTTCAGTAAAGTCCGTGATATTTTGGTTATGAAGAAAAGGTGGTTTTGTTTTAATTTTACTAATAGGGTAAAGGGCATTATTTAAAACAAATAGTTCTTTTCCTCCATACTTGTTATACCGCGAATAGTACTCTCTCGTTTTAATACCAGACTTTGTTAAAATTGATTTGAGTTTTACAGTAAGATAGAAAGAAAGTTTATACCCAAGACATGTGAAATCCCTACTAATTTCTGTTGCTATTTTGTAATAGTTTTGTAGACCTGCCACTGTTCTATTGAACATATATACTTCGATTGATTTTCGGTGTTTTTCCATACGTTCAATTCGGTCTTTTAATATTTGTTTCGCGTGGTCTATTGCTTTATTAGTAGGGTGTGATTTGACAATCCATTTGTTTCTCTTATCAAATGCTTTGATTCTAAATCCTAAGAATTCAGTATTAGTTTTTCTAACATCTGTGATTTTAGATTTCTCGGGACTTATATCAAGTTTAAGCCTATCTTTTAACCAACATTTAACGGCTATGAATATCTTCTTAGCTGTTTGTATATCTTTACAAGCAATTTTAAAATCATCAGCATAGCGTACTATATAGATTTCTTTAAGGTTTGAATTTCTTCGAAGCGTTGCGTATTTGGAATAATTTTGGGTATATTGATAATCTGTTTTAAATGTCTCCCATTGGCTACTAATCCACCAATCTAATTCATTTAAAACGATATTGGATAAGAGAGGTGATAATATACCACCTTGTGGAACTCCTTTTTGTGAAATTCCTTCACCTTCTACTTCAGCTTTAAGCATTTTACTCAATATACTTAAAACCTTTTTATCTTGTATACCAATATTCCAAAGTTGTTTTATTAATTTGCTGTGGTCTACATTATCAAAGAATCCTTTTATATCAATATCAACCATAAAATAGCATTTATCAATATTAATTTTCTTATAAAGATAAGCTACAGCATTTTCAGCACTTCGATTTGGTCTAAACCCATAACTATGATGATGAAATTTAGCTTCACAGATAGGCTCTAGTATTTGTTTTATACATTGTTGTATTAGCCTATCTTCTATACATGGAATACCTAGCGGTCTTGTTTTACCATTAGATTTAGGTATTTCTACCCTCCGTATCTTTTGTGGTTGATAATTAGCCAGTCTTTTTCTGACATAATTTATCAATTTGTCAATAGATACGTTCTCCCAGTGTTTTATAGTTTTCCTATTTGTACCAGGAGTTTTACTTCCATGGTTTCGCTTAATATTCCTATATGCTAGTAAGATATTATCATCTTTGATTATTAAATCATAAAGATGTTTGAACTTACTATTGTTTTGGCTTTGCTTGTAAAGATTGTCGAAGATAGGTTGCATTCCATAATATTCATTATGTCTTAATAGGGTTTTCTTTCGTATTGTATCTTGTTTCTTTAATAGTGAACTCTTATTCGTACTGTACATTGTCTAGGTCGATTCACTCCTAACTGGTTCACAGCCTTGAAGTATAAATCTCTCTTAGTCTTACCAGAACCCTAAGCGATTTGAAATAATAATATATTATTGGTTTCTTAACAATTGACTTGTGCCTATCCCTTCACTATTTATTATCATAGTTTCATTGGTACTGTGGCACTACTCTCATTGGTATAAATGTAAGTTATATGACAAAATATATTTATTAATTGATATAACATAGATATAAAGAAAAGAGTATCGCTACGTGAAATAGCAATACTCTTCTGAGTTTGATTATACATCCAATCCAACTTGGTATTCTGTTATCTTGCCAATATGGTTATCCCATTTGACACGATATAGTATTGTGTATAGTCCAAATTTCAATGAATAAAGATCTTTATTTTCCCAAGGATTTATCCTTAGTCTAAAGACCCTTATTACCCGATAAGGAATTAGACACAATAGTCGCTGTATTAGAAATTTCATCATTCTCACCACCTTTCATTCAGAAAGGAGGAATTATAAAATGAGATTCTTTGAAGACACTTTCATTTTATAATTGTTTTGTATCACTGTCAATATTTTATTTTCTACAGAAAACCTAAATGGTTTTCTGTACTCTTTTGTCATTTTTCCTTACAAACGTTTCATTGGCTTATTAAGAGCCTCAACCGTTACCAACTTTCCACGTTCCAGCAACTTTATCTATACATACTATCCTTAGTGCCTTCCTATAGTCCTGTCTCAACAATACCACCTGTAATGGTATAGGGTGTTTCATAGTTTTCATTCTTACTAAACCCCTGAGACTACTCATAAGCATATTTACATTTCTGTAAATTTGTAATATAGAACCGTACATTCAGAAGTTCGTCAGTTACTTTTAGTAACAATTCTACACATAGACAGTTTTTAAGACCTCCGACCTATCTTGTACTCGACTACCTCTAGTTCGCTTTTCCTGTAAAGATATAAATTTAAGATTTTTATATCCTTCTTAGGGTACAATCTCAGCCGACTTCACCGAGCTTATAACAATTACATCTTAATATATAATCGCTATTCGGAGTATCAAGGAGAACCCTTCAAGGCGTTACCCTATCATTTGATTCTTCAAGTTGTTAGTTCTTCTAGGTTCATAACTCCTAGCGGCTAATCTTTTCAATTAGCAACGTGTCGCACGAAAACTTACATCGTATAATAAAGACGGCTGATACAGCAGCATCCCTAATGCTGATAGTAACAGTCCATTCTTAGCATCCTTTTCTCTTTCAGTACAAACTGCCAACAAGGCAATAAGGCCCATCACCAAAGAGCGTAATACAGGAGGCGTCAAACCGCAAAATATTGCATAAAAAGTAACAAGCCCAGCAGACACTATGGGCACTGCATTCCCATATAGTCCAAATCGCCTTACTACAAACGTTCCAAGGACAGTAACAACTCCTACAACTAATGCAATATGAGATCCGGAAACAGATAAAATATGAACAATGCCTGTTGTTGCAAAATCATTAATAATCTCCTGGGGAATCCCCTTATATCCACCAAATAACATTCCTCCCAGTATGGCTGCATGGTACTCTGGCATAACTTTTTTCATATTTTCCATTATTGTTTCTCGCCAAATGAGGAGCCTATGTCTCCAGGTTACCTTCTTGCCCATTACTTCTATAATTTCTTGCGTCTGAGTATACATATAGGCTCCGATACCTTGTCTCTTGGCAGCAGCTACATTATCATATTGAGCAGGGTTATTATACCCCTGCAGTTCTCTAACTTCCCCTGTAACTCTTACTTTATCCCCTGGGCGAGGAACAGGTACGCCTTGTAACTGCTTTACAGAAACATACATTGCACCTGTCATCAAAATAGTAGCCTTACTTCCAATTTGTCCACTGTCCACAGCGAGTATATAACGAACCTTACTTTTCCCCTCCTCTACTGAAGTGCGCTCGGGCATATCTCGAATATGGCCCTCCACGGTCACATTCTGCCCTGTATAATGGCTAATGTCCCTTGGGTCCTGTACACCATCATGAATAAAGCGTAGCATACCAACGCAAAAAAATAAAATCACAACCATCCATACAACTGTTTTTCGAGCATAAAGCCGCCAGCAAAGAATACTGATTACCATAATAATACTACTATATAACCAAGGTAAGAGCCCACTGCTGTAAGCGGCACACCAAATACCCATAACATAAGCAGCTGTGATGATTCCTATTAGATTTGGCATAAGCATCCCCTCATGGGTATTATTCCCATTTATGCCAGACCACAACTCATCCCTTTATTTTAAAAAGGCTCAACACGCAGTACGAACTGTGTGTTGAGCCTTTTGCGGAAAAATATTGAAGCAAAAGATTATAATATAACGGTTTTATAACCAGCTCCACCTTGCATTACTTAGCATTTCTTTGCTCATATTATCCCATAATTTTCGATCCTGACCAGAATTAATAATACCAAACACGTAGAGTTCAGAATTTTTGTTAATAAAGTATACTTTGCACGCACCAGGCTGAATCAGTTTAAAGGCCCTTACGGCCACACTAGCTCCAATACTGATCATCTCTGCATTTTTGTTGGTTAATTGTTCAAAGGGATAAAATTCAAGGATTTCTATTTCAAAGATATCCTTCATTTCTGGATTTTGGGCATACATATCATTGATTTGTTTTTGCAAAAGTGTATGTATTTCTTCTTGTTGTTTTTTATCAATACCTTTTAGATCAGCAAGAAAAGCTACTCCATCGGCATTCATATCCGCAGGAAGCTTACCTGCAAAAAGCAAGGCCACATTATAAGAGCCATTATTTTTGAGAGCAAGTTCATAGAGGCCTATTTTATTTTCTTCAAAAAAGGCTGTAATCGCTTCCGGTGAAACGGTATTAGCACTGAGTTTTTCTTTAGTAGGGGTATTTTGCTCTCCCATTTTTTCACTCATCTTTAAGACCTCAATAATTACCTCTTTACCATCAACAATTTCTAATTGGGCTGGCACTTGGAATGTCCCTAAAAAGGATATGTTCCAGTCTTTTTTTTCTTCACCTTTTACTGCACAATACCCTGTTGCGATCATCATCAAAAGAGTGGTCAGCAGTACTATAAGCACGAGTAAGTACCTTCTCTTTCCCATCCTATAGCCTCCTTAGAACAAAGTTTTTACATAATATTATCATCTTTTCTATTATTTCACAATGTATTCCCTTAGAATAATATATTCTTTTTACTTACTTTCTCTCATAAGTAAACATATATTTTCAAAAATCAATATGGTATAATTTAACTAGTAAAAAATTACTAGAATGGGGTGGATAATCGTGTCAAAAAAATTCTATATTGCTTTAGAAAAAAGACGTTCCATATATGGAATCAGTAAAGAAACAGTTCTGACCGATGAAAAAATCCAAGAAATCGTTGAAACTGCTGTTAAGCATACTCCTTCCTCATTTAATTCACAAAGTGCAAGAGTCCTTGTGTTACTCGGAGAACATCATGATAAACTATGGGATGTTACAAAAGAAACCCTTCGCAACCTCCTGCCAGAGGATAAATTTCCTCCTACTGAAGAAAAAATAAGTTCCTTTCGAAATGGTTATGGAACTGTATTATTTTTTGAAGATGAAAGCGTTATCCAGCATTTGCAAAATAGCTTTCCCTTATATAAAGACAACTTCCCTATATGGTCTCATCACTCTTCGGGAATGTTACAATTTGTAGTTTGGACAGCATTAGAAATCGAAGGTTTCGGTGCCTCCTTACAGCATTATGGTTCATTAATTGAAAGTCAAGTACAAAAGGAGTGGTATGTTCCACATACATGGAAACTCATTGCCCAGCTTCCTTTTGGCAAGCCAACTGCCCCACCTGGCATTAAGGACTTTAAACCCTTAGAAGATCGTGTTATCGTCTTCAAATAATCAAACACTAAAAGACAACTCGGAATCCTATATGGATTTCGAGTTGTCTTTTAGCTAGCATGTACTGCCTCCGTTCCCCATCATATTTTATTAAAACGTAAGTTTTGAGGGATAGTGTTTCCACTCTGAATTAATCCCTATTGCCATGAGAGGATAAAAACCGCTCACTGCCATTTTCATTGTCCTTTGTTTCACTCAAACTTAAGTTACTATTAAGGAACATTGACTACGATTAAGGTAAAAGTTACAATTAAATTAATCGATTTATTGTAGTAAAATATTCTGTTATCAAGATCTGTAATAGAGCCATTACCATTCATTATATAACCCTTACCCTTTGGTTATCCTATTAACACTCAGGTCAATCTACCTAAAAAAATTACTAGTTACTTCATTCAATGGTCATCCTTAGTACATGATACTACAAAAAATCATCTTGCTAATAGGAACAGAAAGTATGTTAGGAGGAAAAAACTATGACACAAGACAAATTTACGCAAAAGGCAATGGCCGCCCTGCAGGAGGCCCAACAAATAAGTGCAATGCATTATCATCAAGAAGTAACAACTCGCCATTTGCTTCTGGCCTTAGTAAAAGAAGCGGAAGGTTTAGTAAAGGCAATTTTAACAGAATCTCAGGTAGATGCAAAATTATTTCAAACAAAACTAGAGCACTTGCTAAAAGAGCAACCATCAGTACGAGGACAGGATACGGGTCTGAGAATGAATACCGCTATGATCCGGGTAATGGCTTTGGCTGAAAAAATAGCAAGTAATATGAAAGATGAATTTGTCAGTACAGAACATTTATTATTGGCAATTATCGATGATGGAGATAGTGATGTAGTGCACCTTTGTAAACAATTTGGCTTACATCGCAGCCGCATACAGAAAATCATCAATGAATACCGCAAAGGACAACGTATCACCAATGATAATCCAGAGGAAGGCTACCAAGCACTCGAAAAATACGGACGAGACCTGACGGAGATGGCTACCCAAGGAAAACTCGATCCTGTAATCGGCCGTGATGAAGAAATTCGCAGGGTTATGGAGATATTATCTCGGCGTACAAAAAATAATCCCGTACTCATCGGCGAGCCTGGCGTTGGTAAAACAGCCATTGTTGAAGGATTAGCGCGGCGCATTGTTGCTGGCGATGTTCCCGAAACTTTGAAAAATAAGATTTTATATTCATTAGATTTAGGCTCCTTGGTGGCTGGCGCTAAGTTTCGCGGCGAATTCGAAGAGCGCTTAAAAAATGTCCTAAACGAGATCACAAAAGCCGAAGGAAAAATACTGCTGTTCATTGATGAGCTTCATACTTTGGTTGGCGCTGGTGCTGCCGAGGGTTCCATGGATGCTAGTAATATATTAAAACCCATGCTTGCTCGTGGCGAACTTCGCTGCATTGGTGCTACTACTTTAAACGAATATCGAAAATATATAGAAAAAGATGCTGCTTTAGAGCGACGTTTTCAACCAATATCCGTTGGTCAGCCTACAGTTGAAGATACCATTTCTATTCTGCGCGGTCTCAAAGAACGTTATGAAATTCATCATGGCATCCGCATTACAGACTCAGCTTTAGTCTCAGCGGCAGTATTATCCGATCGCTATATATCGGATCGTTTCCTGCCCGATAAAGCCATTGACCTCGTTGATGAAGCCAGCGCTAAACTTCGCACTGAAATTGATTCTATGCCTAGTGAGCTAGATGAAATTTTTCGCCGCGTAATGCAACTTGAAATTGAAGAACAGGCCTTAAACAAAGAAAGTGATGCTGCTTCTTTGGACAGGCTCGGACGTATTCAAGAAGAACTAAAGGAGCTGCGTCAGCAAACTGATGCTCTTAAAAATCAATGGGAAAGTGAAAAACAAGCCATTGTTCGATTGCGCAGCTTCAAAAAGGAAATTGAAGCTGTGAAATTAGAGATGGAAAGTGCTGAAAGATCCTATGATCTCACACACTTAGCCGAACTAAAATACGGCCGTTTACCAGAACTGGAAAAACAGCTAGCTCAAGAAGAAGAACTCTTAGCCCAAAAACAAACTAGCAAAACCTTATTAAAAGAAGAAGTTAGTGAAGATGATATTGCAAAAGTCATCAGCCGCTGGACAGGAATTCCAGTAAATCGCATGCTAACTGGGGAGCGAGAAAAACTTGCTAATTTAGAAAATGTTCTGCACCAACGGTTGGTCGGCCAGAATAAGGCTGTTCAAGCCGTCAGTGATGCTATCATTCGCGCCAGAGTAGGAATAAAAGATCCCAATCGCCCAATTGGTTCCTTTATTTTCCTTGGTCCAACAGGCGTTGGTAAAACCGAACTCGCGAAAGCCCTGGCAGAAGTTCTCTTTGATGATGAGCGAAGTATGATTCGTGTGGATATGAGCGAATATATGGAAAAGCATACTGTAGCCAGATTGATTGGTGCTCCTCCTGGTTATGTAGGTTATGATGAAGGAGGTCAATTAACGGAAGCCGTACGGCGCAGACCTTATAGCGTTATCCTCCTTGACGAGATTGAAAAGGCCCATAACGATGTCTTGAATATATTGCTCCAAATTCTTGACGATGGACGTCTGACAGATGGCAAAGGACGTATGGTGAATTTTAAAAATACTGTCATTATTATGACCTCTAACTTAGGTTCCGCAGATATTTTACAAAATGAATTTTCTGTAGCGAAAGAGTTAGTCTTAGATTTGATCAAAAACTATTTCCGCCCCGAATTTTTAAACCGCATTGATGATATTATCGTCTTCAATGCCCTAACCTTGGAACAGGTCAGTAATATTGCTGCCATTCTGCTTACTAAGCTGAATGAGCGCCTACAAAATCAGCTAAATATCACATTACTTTGGGATGCTGCAGCCCTTACACATTTGGCAAAAGCGGGTTATGATCCATCTTTCGGTGCCCGCCCGTTACGACGCCAGATCAGTCAGTCCGTAGAAACCGAACTGAGTAAAATGCTGGTTCATAGCCAAATAGCCGAAGGCAATACGGTAAAACTTATAGTACGTGATGGGTCCTTATTTTTAGAAAAAGTTGTCGCAAGTACTTTAGAAAAACAGTCTTAATATCGTTAAAAGCAGATGAGTTTTTCCTCATCTGCCTTTAACTTGCGCCTCATTCTTCTTATTTTAGGCTCTCACCCAGCAAAGATCCTATTAATGCTACCGCAACTCTAGCCGTTTGATTCCTATTATCCAGCACAGTATTTACTTCAACAAACTCTGCGCTGTTAACGATATTCGCCTCAGAGATTAATCGCATAGCCAAATGACTTTCACGATAGGTTAATCCACCAACAACGGGTGTACCTACGCCTGGCGCTTGCAAGGGATCCATAACATCCATATCAAAGCTTACATGAATGCCATCCGTACCATCTGATACAATGCTAATGGCTTCCTCCATGACTCTTGCCATCCCCATAATGTCAATTTCATGCATGGTATACACGGCAACGCCTAATTTTCTCAGTAGAATTTTTTCTCCAGGATCTAAATCCCGGATACCGATCATAACAAATTTGCTTGGATCTATTTTGGCTTCCTCTCCTCCAATGGCTGTCAACCGTTTATGACCAAGACCCATACTCACTGCTACTGACATTCCATGAATATTGCCAGAAGGTGAAGTCTCAGCCGTATTAATATCTGCATGAGCATCAAACCATAGAACGCCTAACTTTTTTTTGTGTTGTAATACCCCTGCAATGGTTCCAATAGCAATACTGTGATCTCCTCCGAGAACTAGGGGAAAACGTCCTTTACTCATTTCATCATCAACTCTTTGGCAAAGTTCAATATTCACTCTTTCTATTTCATCTAAGTACTTTATATTTTCCCCATCCAATTGGCAAAAATCCGGTCGATGCACCACAATATCATCGTTATCATCAATCTTATAGCCGATGGCATGAAGTTTCTCCCACACCCCTGCATAGCGCATAGCACTAGGTCCCATATCTACGCCCCTACGGTCTGCCCCTAAGTCCATGGGAACTCCTATAATTGCAATATGATCATTAATCGTTGGATTCATATAAGGCCCCTTTCAAGTGTTCCTGTACCACATTCTTACTTGTATTATAGACTAAGATTATAAATAAATCCTCCTGTATTTCATCACTACTATTAATAATATCTATTTATCTAGATAAAAAAAGTATAATGCTTAACTACATCTTTACCCTTCGAAAAAAAGGCTCAACAGGTAGCAAACCGCTACTTGTTGAGCCTTCTATCCTATTTTTTCTGGTAAAAAAATCACTGTTCCTTAATCATACCTTCTCGATAGGCACCTAGAAGAGCTTGCAATGCCTCAATATGCTCTTGAATTGCCGAGCCATGATCTGTATCTTTCACCCGCATTCTAACGGGATGATTTTCTAAAATTTCCGTTTCAGAATTTATGTCAATTTCTTCTGAAACGGCTTTCTGTGTAGATTCAAAGGGATGATGAGCAGCGAGTAGTAATCCACGTGAATTTGAAATCAAAGTATAGCCAGCAATCCCTGTTTGTTCTTGATAGGTTTTAGAAAAACCACCATCAATTACAATCAGCTTCCCGTTTGCCTTGGTAGGACGTTCACCTTTTTTCACTTTTACAGGTACATGTCCATTGATAATCCTTCCCCTTTCAGGATCTAGGTTAAATTCCTCTAAAATCCTGCTGACAGTTTCCTCCTTATCACGATATGTATAATATGGATTACGTTTTTCCACATGAGTCGTTGGATCCAAAATAAAATATCGCTGAAAGGTAGCCATTCTCTCTTTACCAAACAAGGGCGATTGAGCGCCGCACCATAAATACCACATGGCATCCATACCATATTGTTTTTGATCAGTATTTTCTTTGGCAAAGAAACCTTGCCGCGCTAGGCGATCTACACGGTCTAAGAAGGCTTTGCCCGCAAACTTTTCCCCGCCGCCAATGTCGAAGGACTTAAAGCTACCATCTTCATTCATTGCAATGCAGCCATGATAAAGTAAATTTCCATCATGAATAAGATAAATACTTCCCTTTGAATAAAGAAAACGAACATGCTGCTGAAGTTTTTTACTATTTATAAAAGACATTCTTAATTTGTCCATAACAATTCGTTCTTCATGACTTAAACGATTGGGTTCTTTCGGATCTATGGTCGGGAAATGGCTATCGTTCAAAGGATGTTCCTTGTCATTTAGCACGACAGTACCTTTTTCATAATTAATATGATCTAAATATGAACAATCCTCCATTTGATAGTGAGGGCGTCGTTTGACCATTTGCCCTTCTAGTTTAAATTGTATCACTGTAATGGCCTTATGCATCTGCGCCATCAATCTAAGCTCTTGCTTTGTAATTTCTCCCTTCCCCACAACTTTAGGAGCAAAGCGTTCACAAGGATCGTCTTTATAGGTTTCAATGGCAAAAGAAATCAAAGGTAACAAACTAACACCATAGCCATTTTCCACAGTTTCCATATTCGCATACCGCAAACAATTGCGAATGACATTGGCAATACAGGCTTCGCTACCAGCAGCGGCCCCCATCCATAGAATATCATGATTTCCCCATTGAATATCTACATGATGGTATTCCATTAATGCATCTAAGATTAGATGGGCCCCCGGACCACGATCATAAATATCTCCAATTACATGTAATTTAGCAATGGCTAAACGCTGGATAAGCTCTGCAAAATGAGTAATAAAGGCAGGAGCACTATCGGTAGAAATTATAGTGTCAATTTGACTTTGATAATATACAGATTTATTTTCAATATGTTCTTGTTCATATAGTAATTCCTCTACAATGGGGGCGACATGCTCTGACAAGAACATTCGAACAGTGGCACGCTGATACTTAGAAGTGAGAACACGGCAAAGTTTAATTAGACGTACTAGAGTAAGACGACACCATTCTGGCGGATTAACTACTGAACCTAACATTAAAGATAGTTTTTGCTCTGGATAATAGATTAATGTGGCGAGATTGTGTCTCTCTTGCTCCGATAAGCTGTCTTTAAACATTTCCTCAATTTTATTCCAAATAGAGCCTGCTCCATTTTTTATCACATGTTGAAAGGCTTCGTATTCACCATGAACATCTGAAAGAAAGTGCTCTGTACCCTTGGGTAACTGAAGCTGAGCAGATAAATTAATAATTGCATTCGATGCCATTTGGATCGAAGGATATTGATTTGATAAAAGTTTTAAATAGCGTAGCTGCTTCTCTTGCATAATTCCTTCCAACTCCATAACTATAATATTTGCTTTATCTATAATGTTTTCGTTATGAATTATGAAAAACCTTCTAATTTTTCTCAAGGAGTGGGGGATTTTTAACATTTACTTCCTCTTATAGGATTATTTTTTCTTTTAACTTTTCAAATTTGCTTGCGCCAATGCCAGGAACCTTCTTTAATTCTTCAATATCATTAAAGCTCCCATTGGTCTGGCGATATTCTATAATGCGCTGCGCCAAGGCAGGTCCCACTCCCGGCAACGTATCCAGATCATTTTTCTCACCACTATTAATACTAATCTTATCACCACCTCTTACTTTACTAGTGCCAGTTATAGATTCTCCCTCACTTCTTCGTCTCTCCTTGGCGGTCACATGAATATGCATACCATCCTTAACTTGTTGAGCCATATTAATCTTACTCTCATCCGCTTCAAAGGCAAGTCCTCCAGCCATAGCAATTAAATCGACTACCCTAGCATTTTGCAACAGTCTATATACTCCTGGTTTACTCACTGCACCGCTAATGTATACTACAATCTCACTATCCTTTTCTTCTGCTACCTGCCCCCCCTTTGCTAAAGCCTCACCTGATGATGTATGTTCACTGACTGAACTTTTCTGCCCAAAACTATAAAAACTCCCGATCACTATGACTATTGCTAGTAGGGCAATAAACCTTACTTTTTTTTGTTGTTCCCCCACTACATACCCTCCTTCTATTTTTGCAAATACTCTTATTAGAAATAGTATTCCATTTTTTCCCATAGTATATAATGATGGCATTATAAAAATAGTACTCCTTGTCCGTTTTACAAGAAGTACTATTTCTAAAACCTATTCTTATCTACAGTCTTATTTTATACTGACCCAAAATATAATTGTGATTGCCCCACTAACAAAGATACTTTGGAAAAATAAATTGACAACATCATAAATACTATTTTTCATAACATTCCTCCTGTTTTTTATATTGCCAGCATCCAATAACGCCCTTTACTTCCTAATAATAACATCTTTACAATCAACTGTCAATTTTTACCTGACGCTTCTTCAATAATATTCCTCTATATTTAATAAGGATACTCTATTTAACTCCTCTTCCCCCTAGAAACAACTTGACTATAATGGTAAAATAGTATTGGCAATATTTGAATACGTATAAGATATATCATTTTGATACATAATACGCTTTCACTTATAATTGGGTTTAACAAAATTTTATAGAATGAAGAGGTATATTTATGAGCATTAAATCTTTAACTCCCCTTGATGGACGCTATGAAGCCATTACTAAACCATTAGGCGACTTTTTTTCAGAATGGGCATTGATGAAATATCGTACCCATGTTGAAATCGAGTGGTTAATCACTATGGCAATGAACCCATCTTTCCCTGAAGTACGTACTTTTACAACGGAAGAAATACAGTTCTTGCGAAATATCGTTATTAATTTTGACGAAGAAGTTGCCGGACAAATTAAAGATATTGAGAAAACGACGAATCATGATGTGAAAGCGGTAGAATACTTTCTGCGCAATACATTAGGTGCCACAACTCTTGGTGATGTACTTGAGTTTATTCATTTTTCTTGTACTTCCGAAGATATCAACAATCTTTCCTATGCGCTTATGTTGCAGCATGGGGTAGAAAAGGTATGGCTGCCAGCTGCTGAAAAACTAGTAAAGGAAGTAGCAAGCAAAGGAGAAAGTTTAAAAGCCGTTCCCATGCTCGCACATACTCATGGACAATCTGCTTCCCCTACTACTATGGGTAAGGAGCTTGCCGTCTTCGTATACCGCTGGAACCGCCAATTAAAACAAATCAAAGCTTTAGAATACTTAGGTAAATTCAATGGTGCCGTAGGTAATTTTAACGCTCACCAAATCGCATATCCGGAAGTGAACTGGGAAAAAGTTTCCAAGAATTTTGTTGAGAGCCTAGGGCTTACCTATAATCCTTTGACAACCCAAATCGAATCTCATGATTATGTCGCTGAATGTTTCCATGCTATCAACCGTTTTAACAACATTGTTCTCGATTTTGATCGGGATATGTGGCTGTACATTTCCCTTGGCTATTTCAAACAAAAAACCGTAAGTGGCGAAGTTGGTTCTTCCACTATGCCGCACAAAGTGAATCCTATTGATTTTGAAAACTCTGAAGCAAATCTTGGTCTGAGTAATGCGCTCCTAGATCATTTAGCAAACAAGCTTCCCATCTCTCGTCTGCAAAGAGATCTCAGCGATTCTTCTGCCCAGCGTAACATTGGCTCGGCCATTGCTTATTCTCATTTAGCCCTTGTCTATGCTTCCAAAGGTTTTGGCAAGACATCCATCAATAACCAAGCTCTGGAAAGCCACTTAAATGGCGCTTGGGAAGTTCTATCGGAAGCGGTACAAACGGTTATGCGTAAGCATGGCCATGCCAACTCTTACGATAAACTAAAAGAAATTACCCGTGGTAAAGCCATTGATGAAGCAGGGACAAAAGCCTTTATTGAAAGTGTAGAGTTACCAGCAGCCGATAAAGCTAGATTACTGGCTTTATCGCCCGAAAAGTATATTGGCCTAGCAGTAGACCTCGTCAAACACGTACAATAAGTTAGGTGGGAATGTACCTATGAAATATGATTTTGATATCATCCACGACCGGACTAAAAATTTTTCTGCCAAATACGATGAAGTAGGCAAAAAGTTTGGGCGTGATGATCTCATTCCCTTATGGGTTGCTGATATGGATTTCGTTGTGGCCCAGCCTATTATCGATGCCATTCAAGAACGAGCCCAGCAAGGAATCTTTGGTTATACCTCTCGCCCTGATTCTTATTTTGAAGCCACTCAAGAATGGCTTAAGCGTCATCACGGCTGGGAAACAGCTACGAAGCATATGCTTCATTGCCCAGGCGTGGTGCCCTTCCTAAGTATGATGATCCAGAACTTCACCGAACCTGGGGATAAAATTATTATTCAGTCCCCAGTCTACTATCCCTTCTTTGATGTCGTACGTAGCAATGGACGAGTATTAATCGAAAATCCTTTAAAAGTGGTCAATGGGCACTATGAAATGGATTATGACCATTTAGAAGAAGTGGCAAAAGACGGCGCTAAATTCTTATTCTTGTGCAGTCCCCACAATCCTATTGGACGAGTGTGGACGAAGGATGAACTAGTGCGGTTAGGAAATATTTGCTTAGCGCACAACATTGGCGTTATCGCCGATGAAATTCATTCCGACTTAGTCTTCTCTGGATATAAGCACATTCCTTTTGCCATGATTTCCGAAGAATTTCGGAGCATTACTTATACTTGTATTTCGCCTAGTAAAACCTTTAATTTAGCTGGTCTACAGGCTTCTATTAGTATTTTCCCCACTACTCGGGACCTAAACAAATTTGAGAGAATCCTTGGGAATCTTGATATTAGAAGAAACAATTGTTTTAGCTTGGTAGCAACGGAAGCAGCTTACCGTTATGGGAATGAATGGCTCGAACAAGTAAAGGAATACATAGCAGGTAATTTTTCCTTTATTCAAGAGTATTGCAAGCAGCATCTTCCACAAATTCACCCTAACTTTCCAGAAGGCACTTATCTCGTATGGATTGATTGTCGCGAGCTGGGAATGGACAAGGATGAGCTTCACGCTTTTATGCTTGATGAAGTAAAAATTGCTCTTGATGATGGCTTTTGGTTCGGCGATGCCTATGGAGGATATATGCGCTTAAATGCAGCTTGTCCCCGCAGTATTATTGCTGAAGCATTGAATCGTTGGAAAAATGCCCTTGATAAAAAAATAAAAGGTAAGGCATAACTATAGTAGAAGAAACCCCGATCTTTTTCAAGATCGGGGTTTCTTCTACATAAGGATTACCGAATTACAATATTAACTAATTTTTGTGGCACGCAAATTACTTTTACTACTTGTTTACCTTCAATAAGGGCCTGGACTTTTTCCTGGCCTAGCGCTATTTCTTCTAGTTCTTTTGGCGACAAGCCTACAGGAACGACAATTTTTTCTCTTACTTTTCCATTAATCTGGAGGACAATTTCTACTTCCTCTAATTGTATCGCGCTAGCATCAAAGACGGGCCAAGGAGCTTTATGTACACTGCCTTCAATAATGGTTTGGCTCCACACTTCTTCACTAATATGAGGGGCAAAAGGGGCTAACAATCGAAGTAAGCTAGAAACAACTTCCCGTACTAATCCAGGACTCATAGAGGTGCTTTCCTCTTTCAAGGCATACATGGCATTGACCAGTTCCATAATGGAACTAATCGCTGTATTGAAATTATGACGTTCGCCAACATCTTCTGTCACTTTCTTGATGGTTGCATGGAGAGCCCGGCGAAGAGCAGCCTCAGACTTGCTCAATGAAGCACTGTCGTACTGCACTTCTTCTGTTGCCATCGTAGGTATATAATGAGCAATAATACGCCATAGGCGTCCAAGGAAACGATAGGCTCCCTCTACCCCTGCGTCATTCCACTCTAGGTCACGTTCTGGCGGCGCTGCAAACAAGATAAATAATCTTGCTGTATCCGCACCGTATTTGCTAATAATTTCTTCTGGGGACACTACATTGCCCTTGGATTTTGACATTTTTGCCCCATCTTTAATAACCATACCTTGGGTGAGTAGGTTTTCAAAAGGTTCATTTACATCGACCAGTCCAGCATCTTTTAAAACCTTCATAAAGAATCTAGAATAAAGAAGATGTAAAATGGCATGCTCAATGCCGCCAATATATTGATCTACTGGCGCCCAATAGTTTGCCTTGTCGGAGCTAAAAGGCGCCATATTATTTTTAGGGTCGGTATACCTCATATAATACCAAGAAGAGCAAATAAAGGTGTCCATGGTATCTGTTTCACGTTTTGCTCCCGCGCCGCATTTCGGACAGGTACAATTTACGAATTCTTCTACCTTAGCCAAAGGAGAAACAGAACCTGCTGTAAAATTCACATTTTCAGGGAGCATTACAGGTAATTCTTCTTTCGGAACAGGTACACTGCCACACTGAGGACAGTTAATCATAGGAATAGGCGCACCCCAATACCGTTGACGGGAAACTAGCCAATCACGGAGGCGGTAATTGATGCGACGTTTGCCATGGTTTTCTTCTTCTAGCCATTTTGCAACGGCTACTTTACCTAGTTCGTTATCCATACCGCTAAATTGACCAGAATGAATCATCAGACCAGGACCATCATAGGCACCCTTCATGGTTTCAATGGACCATTCTTCTCCTGCCGGCTGAATGACTAATTTTTTAGCTAACTTATATTTCGTGGCAAACAGCCAATCCCGTTCATCGTGAGCAGGAACGCCCATTACAGCCCCAGTACCATATTCCACTAATACATAGTTTGCTACCCAGATAGGCACCTCTTCACCCGTAAAAGGATTAATAGCATAGGCTCCCGTAAAGATGCCTTCTTTTTCAAACTCACTGGAAGTACGGCTAAGTTCACTCATATTGCGAACTTTCTCAACAAACTGACGTACAGCCTGTTCATTTTCTTGGCCAGCAATTAATTTTTCTACCAATTGATGTTCTGGCGCTAGTACGACATAGCTAACACCAAAAACCGTATCATGCCTTGTCGTATATACAGAAATTTTTTCATTGAAGGCAGGCACAGCAAAACTAAATTCCGCACCTTCACTGCGGCCAATCCAATTTTCTTGCATGGTTTTAACCCGCTCTGGCCAGCCCTTAAGTTCACTTAAATCACTAAGTAATCGGTCCGCATAGTCTGTAATCTTAAAGAACCATTGTTCCAATTCTTTTTTAATGACTACAGAATCGCAGCGCCAACAGCAACCATCAATAACCTGCTCATTAGCTAGCACGGTATTACAGTCATTACACCAATTTACAGCTGCTTTTTTCTTATAGGCGAGTCCACGTTCCACAAATAAGAGAAATAGCCATTGCGTCCAGCGGTAATAGTCAGGATGGCAAGTTGCCACCTCTCTTTCCCAGTCATAGGAAAGACCTAGTTCTTGCTGTTGACCGCGCATATTCGCGATATTTTCCCAGGTCCATGCGGCAGGATGAACACCATGCTTAATGGCAGCATTCTCAGCAGGCATGCCAAAAGAATCCCAGCCCATGGGATGAAGGACATTATATCCCTGCATGGTTTTAAATCTAGCGATAACATCGCCAATGGAGTAATTCCGTACATGTCCCATATGTAAATTGCCTGAAGGATAAGGAAACATTTCTAGCACATAATATTCTGGGCGCTGTGGATTTTCTTCTGTTTTAAAGGCACCACTTTCAAGCCATTGTTTTTGCCATTTTTCTTCAATATCTTTTGCTATATATCTTTCATCCATTGAAAAAAACCTCCTACTATTTATAAAATAATATAAAAAACGCCCCTTGGCTTATTAGCCAGGGACGAGTTACACCCGCGATACCACCCTGATTGATGGCAAATGCCATCCTCTCCAAATCGTTAACGCCAATCACACGTCGACTATGAAGATTTTCATAGCTGCTCCTCCTCAGTAAGTTCAACGCCCTCTAGGATTGGCTCACATCACCCGCCAACTTTCTGCACCATAAAGGTCAGCCTACTACTCTGTATCTTTGGATTTCAAATAATATTATATCCCACCCCCTAGCGGAAGTCAACTTCCCTCCTGCTCCTTATGATAGCTAGTTCTATCTTGGAAAACACTGCATACAATATTGCGTGGGAGGTGTTTTTAATGTATAAATTAATCATTGGCAATATCAGAATTACCGTTTCAGACGATGCCATCAGTCGGGAGCAAGCCGCTACTGCTGCTAGACAGGCTATTGCGTTAGCTCAAGATCAAGGTAAAGTGTTATCCCATATTGGAATCAGTGCTGGTGAAACCGATCTTGAGGTAAAAACCACAGAAAAAATAGGTCATAGAATATCTCGAAAAACTCTAGTGCGCAGCATGCTCGATGGTATGCACTCCGCCATACAGGAAAAACTATACCCCTCAGGCAATTTTAGTAATAAAGACTCCTGGTTTGATAGCGATACGGGTCAAGAATGGCGCGGCAGTGAAGTTGATACTACTCGCGATGAATTGGTAGCCAAATTTGAGACGTGGATGAAAACGATATGAAGAGTAACCGGTCTCAATACATGAGGCCGGCTTTTCATTATGAATTGTATCAGTTTCAAAATGTCATTGAAAAAGAAGTATCATTACCAATCTTTTCAAATACTATTCAGATATTTTTTTAGGGCCTTTTATGCACGTTCTGATTTCCCTCGTCCCTTGTAGGGAAAATAATTTCATACCCTACTTCAATCACTTTTTTAAATTCTGGCGAAACAGTGTGCCAATCTAATAAATCAACTCTAAATGTTAGCTCAGACTCCTGAAATATTTCTTTCATATCAAAAAGAACATTTACATCCAACTTACTTTTTCCTACAATGGCTAAATCAAGATCCGAATAAGCCTTTGCTTTACCTTTCACTCGCGAACCAAAAGCTCGCACTTCACAATCAGGCACATATTTCTCAATAATCGCCAAAATGATTTTTTTTTCATGTTCTGTAATATTAATCATTTCTTTCCTCTAATCGTGCTAAAAAATCTTTTGCATAGGGCAAAAATAAAACGGATGCGGCAAATACTTCATCTGCTATTTTTTCATCATAGATATGTGAAGTACTATTTCTGGCCTTATGAAAGTCCATCCACTTAGTAACATCCAAAATCAATTTATTTTCTGCACTAACTCTAAATAATTCCCTTCTTGTAACACCATCAATAATTTCCGAATTAATATTTTCCTCAATCCATCTTTTCATAAATTTCCAGCATAACTCATATGTAAACTCAAAGTTTTGTATAACTCCAGCTTTAATAGTTTCCATTTCATCTATACTCGTTTTATTATCTGATTGTTTTGCTATCACAACATTGATTGCACGTTCCAAAGAAGCTATTCCTCTTTTCAAACTACTTATCTCTAAACTCATTAGTAAGACCTCCAATATTAGATACTTTGCAATAACGTCCATATTAATTTTTCGAACAGATTACTACTAGATTATTGCCCTTTTCTCCATAATACATAATGTATCCTGCAAAATTATTTATTATATCAAAATTATCTCGACTGTTGCATATCCTGTATTAATAATATTAATACGCTAGGTGCTGCCGATCAAGAAAAAAAGAACCTATAATTAGTATCGTAAAACGCAACGAACCGCAGGCCGTTAAGCCTGCGGTTTTACTGAATCTATAGCAACTTGCTTTAATAGACACGCCGGGAATGGCGTGGCAGTGAAGTTGATACTACTCGCGATGAATTGGTGTTTTTTCATAAATTATAGTTTTTTATTTGCTCTATGTATTTTATAATTATATACTTTAAAGTAGCTATTTAAACTCACATAAGATGTAACGTTAGAGGGGAACTATAATGAAGGAACAATATTATGAAAAGCTATTGAATATAAAAACCTCTGGGGAACAAAAAATTTTTAATGACTCAGCCCACTATAACAGATATGAACCAACCTCCTACGCTGAATTAGAAGTATTAGCTAAGCAATATACTTTTACAGCAGAGGATACTGTCGTTGACTTTGGCTGTGGCAAAGGAAGGCTTAATTTTTACATACATCACTTTTGGGGTTCCACGGTTACAGGTATAGAAATGAATACCTTTTTTTATAAACAAGCTATTGATAATAAAAGAGATTATTTTAAAAAACATAAAAAGAAAATAAATAAGATAACTTTCTTACATTACTTTGCAGAAGAATATACTATCAATCCCTCAGATAATAAATTCTACTTCTTTAACCCCTTTTCGATACAAATATTTATAAAGGTTATTGGAAACATTTTGATTTCTTTAGAAGATGCTAACCGAACAGTAGATATTATATTGTATTATCCATCCTATGATTATATCTACTTTTTAGAAAACAATACTCCCTTTGTCCTTTTACATGAAATAAAATTACCTTATTTATATGATAATGATCCTCGTCATCGTTTCTTAGTGTATAGACTCGACGCTAGAAATTAACAATGTTACCCTCAAAATCAAACGGAAATACAAAATAGATTCTAATTAAATCTCATGTTGAAATATACTAAAATCGCCCTAAAGCATCATAATAGGATGCTTTAGGGCGATTTACTTATACAATCTTTTTACCTTATAAACCAAGCTGCTTAAATCCATAGTCTAATAGTTTGGGAGCATCTTCCCAACGTTCATCATCATTTAGTACAACAACGATTAATTCTACCCCACCTCTTTTTACTGCTCCTACTACGCAATCACCAGCTTCATTCGTAGAGCCAGTCTTCACCCCATTAGCACCCGGATATAGTTTTAACAGTTTATTAGTGTTTTTAACATATTTTTTCTTTCCATTTAAAAAGTTAACAGTATATTCTCGGGTAGATACAATTTTGGCAAACTCAGGGTTTTGTAAGCCATATGCTGTAATTAAGGCTAAATCATAGGCCGTTGTAAAATGATTAATAGGGTCAGGCAGACCATGAGGGTTGGTAAAATGAGTATTCACAGCTCCAATTTTTGCTGCATTTTCATTCATTAATTTTACAAACTTCGGTATTGAGCCAGCAATGTTTTCAGCAATGGCCTCAGCAGAATCATTACCCGATACTAACATCATACCATAAAGAGCATTGCCTAAAGTCAATTTATCGCCGGCCTTTAAATCAAGGCTAGAGCCCTCGCAATTAGCTGCATTAGAACTTACAGTAACAGTACTATTCGAATTTCCTTTTTCTAAAGCCGTTAACAAGGTCATTATTTTCGTAGTGCTAGCGGGATACATAATTCCACTAGCTTTTTTTTCATATAATACTTGCTTGGTATCAGCTATCATCACTATAGCAGCCTCAGCTTCAATAATTGGGGGCACTGCTGCATAAGCAAGGTTCCCAAACATCAATACAAGGGCTACTACTAATCCTGTAATTTTACTACCCATCCTCTAACCTCCATACCAGTCTTCTCACTTAGTAAGGAACTGTTTTTTCACTCTACTGACAAAACAATAGAAATCAGTCTCTTGTCATAGTGACTGATTTCTCCTGTCCTTACCGCAAGTTTACTATTATTTCCCTAATATGATATTCTCATGTATTTTGAGTATCATCTGACCATAGGTCTTACCAGGTACAGCCCATTTACCATTTAGTTCCGTCCAAGTATAGGATTGTCCAAATTTATCTGTCTTCTTTAATAAATCATAACGAGGATCTACAACAGTCAGTGTAGGCGGGCGCTTTGTTGTATAGGCTAGAAGGTGCTGAATTTGTGCACGTACACCAATTTGGGGTGACGAAAACCAAGCTCCCTTAACCCCCTTACCTGTTGTTCCAAGACCGCAATAATTATTCTGAAAACTAATCACATCTCCGCCATAACGAAAATTTCCTGTTTCATGTAAGGCTTGGGCAAAAGCCACATCAGGACGAATTCCCTCAAGCATTCCCTCTTCATAATAATAATCTACCAATTTTTGGGGTGTTGTGGATATTAACGGAAAGGGATTGCGCCTAAAAAGATACTTCAAACATTGTTCTTTTGTAGCGATTGGAGAACCCATAATCGTTAAATCAAAGAGAGCTTTGGTTTTTAAATATTCTTTGCTTGGAAAGGATTGCGTTAATTGGCCTGCTGCTAAAGCAGCGGAAAAACTCCACATCCATATTAAAATCGTCAAACTACCGATCTTCGTACTTACTAACTTCCTCAAGTGTAACCTCCATCAAATCTGGTGAAAAACAGTCTGATCTTTTCCTATATAAAGCTATACTGTAAATTCCCCACTAATTCTCTCACTGGCAGGCTATTGTGTTCACTAGCCATTTTTGACACTTCTTCAAAGGTAGGACGAATCCATGCCTTTTGCATTGCTAAGGTATGTAAAGACTGTATTGCGTTTATAGTAAGGTTATCTTCTTCTCCAGACTCAATCCACTTTCTAAGTAAGGCCACCGCTTGTTTCATATCCCATTCATCCCAGAACACTCGTCCATATAACAACGCCACTTGTAAGCGAACTTCTAACTCCCCAATCTCAGCTATTTCCTTTAACAACACTCGCTTATAGGGCGACAAAAACAATGGTCGCATTCTTGTAATTTTCTCTACCATATTAGCAGCTTGTATCCTAATACAAGAGTCAGAGTGTAATATCCCCCGTATCACTTCATCAAAGATAAGAGGATCAGTAGCTGCAACTTCCAATAAATTATCAAACTGACTAGACGAAACGCCACCTTCTTCTCGCAGTAATTCCCATGGCACTAACAATTATATTTCACCTCCGATAAATAATTCCCTATATGTATACTATCTATAATACTGAAAATCACTTTTTTTCTCAACTCTTTTTTCTTATATCTATATATGCATTGTTAGTATTCCCTTTTTTACACTAATATGTATTTGATTATTTTTCTTCATTTTTTAAAGGAATCAGCCTTCATGAGTATACAAGCCACGGAAAAATAGATATACTAAGAGAATATGATTACTATTTTAGGAGAACTAAGGAATGCTATTTCGCAAAAAGAAAACCTATGAAGATATTTATAAATGGCGCCGCAGCCATAATGGCAGTTGCTTTTATTGCTATGAAGACAAACCTGTCGCAGTATCGTTAGTAGGAAACAAAGGTATTTGCCCGGAATGCCTAGCTCACTTTCGAATCGGTCATGTGGGTACCGATCGTCACCTGATTGCTCATCTGACGAAGAGCCTGCGCAGCCACGAAGAGACGGTGCTGTGGTTAAGAAAACATGGTATCAAGCTAGCACCTACAGGTCACAAGGATGGTGTCCATTCCTATATGGCTATTAATAACCCAGGAATTTTCGATCATTATCATGATATTATCTACGGCAACGCCGATCTAGCCACCGTTAATAACGCCACGGCTATAAAGATTCTGGATAGTTACACGGATATTGAAATTTTTAAAGATGGAGACATTCGTATTCATTATTAAATTGTTTTGCATCTTGTATTCATACAAACTTTTTTATATTAAAATATAATTATAATCTATAAAGGGGGAAACACGTAATAATGAAACTAAATAATGATATAATTCCTATGTGTGATTCATCTTTAATTGTACAAATGAAATTAGCGGTTGATATTGAACAATTGCCGACACAATTTACAGCTGCCGATATTGAAGAATGGATGAAAGCGGAAAACATTACTAAACTTGATGGTACTCCGTATCCACCTGTAACCCAGGAATTACTCCTAAACTATTCAAAACATACACCAATAACCAAAAAGAGAAAACAAAAAGTACTTTACACCAACCACAATGGTCGCATATTTTCCTTTACGCCATTTAAACCCTATCCCTTAGGGTAAATTACAAAGGACTGCCTAAAGGCAGTCCTTTTTTGTAACTAAAAGTTATTCATACTACCCATTCGATAACCTGCTAGATCAACAGTGACATATGTAAAGCCGATTTCTTTCAAACCTCGATCAAGGGTACTCGCAATTTCAGCCCTTGTAACAATGCCAATATTTTCTGATTCTACTTCAATGCGTGCCATATCCCCATGATGGCGCACGCGTACCTGTCCTGAGCAAAACTTTTTTACCAACTCCTCCCCTTTCTCAATTTGATTCAGCCTCTCTGCTGTAATCGAAAGCCCATAGGCTACCCGGGAAGAAAGGCAAGCCGCACTAGGTTTATTCCAAACGGATAATCCCCATTCTTTGGACTTTTCTCGAATCTCATCTTTTGTGAAACCCACTTCAAGTAATGGGCTTTTTACCCTTTCCAATTCTTTTACAGCCTGCATTCCAGGACGATAATCCGATAAATCATCTCCATTTGATCCTTCTAATACCCAGTTATAGCCATTTTCCTTAGCCCAGTCCCCTAAGACTGAAAACCGTTCTTTTTTGCAGTGGTAACAACGTTTTACCGTATTTTCTACAAATTCTGGACTATTGAGTTCACTAATATTAAGCAATATATGCTCAATACCAATTTCCTTGGCAATTTGGATGGTTTCTTCTTTTTCCCTCTCCGCCAAGGTTTCAGAAAAAGCCGTGACTGCCACTGCCTTTTCTCCAAGGGCACGTACAGCTACCGCTGCTAAGAAGCTACTATCTACGCCGCCAGAAAAAGCAACTGCTACGCTGCCAAGACCGCTAATCATAGTCGTAAGCTCTTTCATTTTTATATGTAATTCCCCCATTACAAAGCCCCCTTATCCTAATAATACCCTTTAGAAAAATGAAGGCTAAGACACCTCTTTAGGAAGGCCTTAGCTTTCATCTCGTTGATCAATCGAACTACTTGGCAGCCTCTAAGGCCTGGCCCAAGTCTTCAATAATATCTTGTATATCTTCAATGCCAATGGATAATCGAACCATATCATCGGGCACTCCTGCGCTAGTTCGTTGCTCAGCTGTTAGCTGGGAATGAGTAGTGCTTGCCGGATGAATAACCAAAGATTTGGCATCACCTACATTAGCAAGGAGTGAAAATAGTTTGAGGGAGTTTATAAGCTTACGTCCAGCTTCTAAGCCGCCTTTAATACCAAAGGTAAAAATGGAACCTGCCCCTTTGGGTAAATATTTTTGTGCTTTCGAGTAATCACGATGACTAGGCAAGCTAGGATAACTGACCCAACTGACTTGTTCATGCTGCTCTAAGTACTTAGCTACTGCCAAAGCATTTTCGGCATGACGTTGCATACGAAGATGCAATGTTTCTAGTCCTTGCAGAAAGGCGAAACTATTAAAAGGACTTAAACATGCCCCTAAATCTCGCAAAATTTGCACCCGCAAGCGAATAATATATGCCATTGATCCAAGGGCTTCACTATATTTTAAGCCATGATAACTAGGATCTGGCTCACTGAGGAGAGGAAATTTACCATTATTCCAATCAAATTTCCCACTATCAATGACTAGCCCCCCCATGGAAGTGCCATGTCCGCCAATGAATTTGGTTGCAGAGTGGATGACAATATCTGCGCCAAAGTCAATGGGTCTGCAGAGATAAGGAGTAGCAAAAGTATTATCAATGATTAGGGGAATGCCATGTTTATGAGCAATTTCCGCCACCTTTTCAATATCCAAAACATCTATCTTAGGATTACCAATAGTTTCAGCATATAAGGCCTTTGTATTTGGCGTAATGGCTTTTTCAAAGTTAGCAGGATCACTTGGATCTACGAAATGCACCTTGATCCCAAGACGGGGCAAATTATAGGCAAACATATTATAGGTTCCGCCATACAAGGTAGAAGAACTAACAATTTCGTCCCCTGCTTGGGCTATATTAAAAATAGCAGCGCTAATGGCGGCATGCCCGGAAGCAAAAGCTAAAGCCCCAACACCGCCTTCTAGGGCTGTAATCCTTTTTTCCAAAACATCTGTCGTAGGGTTCATAATACGGCTATAAATATATCCAGATTCTTTTAAATCAAATAGATTGGCGGCATGTTCACTATCTTTAAAAGTATATGCTGTTGTTTGATAAATGGGTACAGCTCTTGATCCCGTAGCTGGATCTGGTTCCTGCCCCCCATGTACTGCTAAAGTTTCAAACCGTAAGTTTTCTGGTAAAGCCATTGTAATACCCTCCACTTTTTATAATTTTACAGACTTTAGTAGTCTGATCCACTTGAGTTTATTAAATTCCATCACCGTAAAGTCCCACCATAGAGGAAAATCGTTGTTTTTCCGTACGGTCGATTTGAATAATTTTACCTTCTTTGATACCAATCACAACTTGTCCATATTCTAACTTATTAAATGATTCCATAATTCTTCCTCGCACAAGAGGTACATCACAATTTTCTTTTAACCCTTGAGAAATTGGCTTCTTTCCATTTGTCAAATCTGTCGGACGAATTTTTTCATTTCGCTCGATCTGTACGAGACGAGAATCCTGAAATACCAACACTACATTCCCATGAAATGTACTATTTAATATAGAGATAACCTGATTCATGATTCCAGAGTTTATTGCACTAGTAGGGCTCTTTTTATTTTCTGCCATGCGGTCACCTCCAAATTAAGTAGTAAAAAATAACCCCTTTCCGAAGAAAGGGGATTCATCTGCAATCGCCTTTCTCTCATCTTACAGGACTACGCCTGTTGGAATTAGCACCTGTGCCTGCGCACTGGTTGCCGGGTGTCATCGGGCCATTCCCTCGACCTCTCTGGATAAGAGATTTATGCTATTAATTTAATACTGATACTAACATAACCTTGTAGTAGTGTCAATGTTTTGTTCCATAGATATTTTATTTCTTCGAAATATATTTACGAATATCCACGGCAACAGCAGCGACAATGATCAAGCCTTTAATGATTAATTGCCAATAAGGATTCATACCAACAAAGGTTAATCCATAGTTAATTACTGTGAAAATCAGCACCCCGACTAAAATACCAGGCACCGTCCCAATACCACCTGTTGTAGATACACCACCAACTACGCAAGCAGCGATGGCATCGAGTTCGTACATATTACCATAGTTATTAGTAGCACCGCCCGTCCTCGCGGCTTCAAGTACACCAGCAAAACCATATAAAGCGCCGGCAAGTGCATAGATAATGATAATGTTTAGACCAACATTGATTCCTGAAACCGTTGCAGCGTTAATGTTACCGCCAATAGCGTACATATTTTTTCCCAGCCTTGTTTTATTGAAAATCACCCACACTATAAAGGCGACGAATAAGGCTATAATAACAATATAGGGAATAGAATAGGGACCAGTACCGATAGACCCTGAACCAATCTCCGTAAAGTCAGGTCTGAGACCACCGATGGGCTGGGATTCATTAGGCGACATATCAAAATAAATAGAGTTTATACCATACACCATAACATAGGTACCTAAGGTTGCAATAAAAGGAGGTACACTAAATTTAGCTACAATCCAGCCATTGAGCAAACCAACAATTAGCCCACCAATCACAGCCACTAGAATGGGTACCCAAATAGGCATGTAAGGTAAATCAGGAAAGAATCTGCGGGAGTAATCTGCAACTTGTAGCATGGAAGCAGATAATACGGCTGCCAAACCAACAACTCGTCCTGCCGAAAGATCGACACCAGCTGTAATGAGTACAAAACCAGCACCAAGGGCAATAATTACCCTTGTAGAAGACTGCATTAGAATATCACGCAAGGTATTGATGGAGAGAAAATTAGAATTATATATAGCAATTGCTGCAATCAGAATCAATAATACGCCATAAATTGCATACTGCAAAAAGAATTCATTCGTTTTCTTCATATTAAATGTCATGGGATCTTACCTCCTTTGTTTACTCCATGTATAGGGTCGCATGGCGCATGATTTCTTGTTCCGTTGCTCTTTCTTTATCAAGAATACCCGTAAGTCGTCCTTCACACATGACCATAATACGATCAGACATTCCTAATATTTCAGGCATTTCCGAAGAAATCATAATAATACTTTTTCCTTGTTTTGCCAGTTCTACAATAATCGTATATATTTCAAACTTGGCACCAACATCAATCCCCCGTGTTGGTTCATCAAGGAGCAAGATCTCCGGCTCTGTTAATAACCAACGACCTAATAAGACCTTTTGTTGATTTCCTCCAGACAGGTTTTTGATTAATTCCTTGGTGGATGGAGTTTTTACCCGCAGTTTCTCCACACTCCTAATCGCATCTCCTTTCATCCTCTTTTCATCAAGTAAGAAGTAAGGCGTCTGATAGGCACTAAGGTTGGCAATTGCCGTATTTTCCATAACAGGTAAAACGGGAAATATCCCTGTAACTCGTCGTTCTTCCGTTATTAAAGCAATTTTGTGTTTTTTGGCATCTGCTGGTGATTTAATTTTTATTTCTTTACCATTCATCACAAACTTTCCTGTGGTTATCGCTCTAAGACCAAAAAGAGCTTCAATTAATTCTGTACGTTGCGCACCTACAAGACCGCCAATTCCAAGAACTTCGCCCCTGCGAAGTTCAAAAGTTACATTTTTAAAAGAGCGTGGATTGGTTGAAGTAATATTTTCTACCCTAAGTACTACATCACCAGGTACATTGGTACGTTCCGGAAAACGCTGGGTAAGATCCCGCCCGACCATTTTGGAAATAATAAGATCCGTAGTTAGCTCCGAGGCATTCCAAGTACCAATATACTTACCATCCCGCATAATCGTTACTTCATCAGATATTTGGAGAATCTCCTCCATTTTATGAGATATGTAAATAATGGAAACCCCTCGTTGCCGAAGATCACGTATAATCTTAAATAATTGCTCCACTTCCGTTCCTGTCAATGAGGAGGTAGGCTCATCCATTACGATAATTTTCGCATTAAAGGATACGGCTTTTGCAATCTCTATGGACTGTATCTTAGATACGGATAAGGTCTTAACCAAGGCTTTGGGGTTAAGATCAATGTCAAGTTGTTTAAAGAGTGCCGCAGTATCGGAGTACATCTTAGTATGGTCTACAAATTGAAAGGGACCATAACCTTTCATAGGAAAACGTCCAAGCCAAATATTCTCCATTACATCTCTGTGAGGGACAGGATGTAATTCTTGATGAATCATAGAAATCCCATAATTAAGAGCATCCTTAGAAGTATGAATTTCTAGTTTTTGACCATCTAGAATTATTTCACCCATATCCTGTTTATAAATCCCGAAGAGACATTTCATAAGAGTCGACTTACCTGCACCATTTTCTCCCATGAGAGCATGGACAGTACCAGGTCTAACTTTTATCGTTACATCATCAAGGGCCTTTACTCCGGGAAATTCTTTAGAAATATGATTCATTTCCAGCAAAAAATCATTTTCCTTCATTACTATCGCCCCTCTTTCTCCCAAGGCTTTTTCACTTTTAATACATATAAGAATGGCAAGGGTACAACGTAGCTACATTAACCCTTGCCATTTTCTAATTTTGCAGTGTTACTAAGGTAAGCAAAAGCTTATTTTGCTTCGTTAATATTTTCTTTAGTAATTTTCTTGTAGTCAATCCATACATATTTGCCATCAGTAATGGTATAACCAGTGTTCTCTTTGTTTGGAACTAAGCCTTGTGCTAATACACTCGCAAGCATGAAAGTTGCCTTACCTTGGTTATTAGCATCGTTTAGTACTGTACCATACAAAGTGCCTTCTTCTAATGCTTTTAGAGCAGGAGCTGTTGCATCAACACCAACTACAGGCATATATTTGCCATCTTTAAAATAACCTTTTGCTTTTAATGCTTCAATAGCGCCAAGAGCCATGTCATCATTATTAGCTAGAACAACATCAATTTTGCCTTCATTAGCGGCTAAGAAAGCTGCCATTTTTTCTTGACCTTTTACACGATCCCACATAGCTGTATCTTCAGCAACTTTTTCAAGTTTTAGTCCAGCATCTTCAATGGTCTTAATTGCGAATTTAGTACGCATTTCAGCATCTTGATGTCCAGGCTCACCCTTGAGCATAACATAACGGATTACACCGTCTTTTGTAGGATGGGCTTTAAAGTAGTCAACTACTAATTGCCCTTCCATGATTCCAGATTGTTCTGCTTTCGCACCAACATAATATACTTTATCCCATTTGTTCATATCTTCCGTTAATGGTTCACGGTTTAAGAATACGACAGGAATGTTTGCTTTTTTAGCTTTGTCAACAATTACACCAGCAGCATTACGGTCTACTGGATTAATGGCAAGGGCTTTTGCTTTTTTGTTAATGAATAAGTCAACTTTGTCATTTTGAGCAGGTTGGGAATTTTGGCTATCAACGATTTCCAATTGCGCTTTACCTTCGGCAGCTTTTGAGATAGCACTACGTACACCACTCATAAAAGTATCATCGAATTTGTAAATAGCTACACCAATCAGATCCTTACCACCCTTGCTTGCATCACTTGCAGGCGCATTACTTGAACATCCAGCTAATAATGCCCCAGCAAGTAATGTTGACATCACGAGACCTTTCCAATTCTTTTTCACAGATAACCCTCCTACTTTAATTTTTTGTGGAATATTACATGTTATAAAACAATAACTCCTGTCTAAATTAATGATGAGATATATAAAGTCCTCACTCTCAAGCTAGTTAGTCCTTGTTTCATAACAATGCCACCATTGTACTGACTATTTCTGGCCTAGCCATAGGGATTGGGTAATTTCGGCAAAAACCATGTCCGCTGCACCTTTCATTGTATTTTCAGTAGCCGCTGTAGAAAATCCAATTTCCAGGACACTGCTGCAGCTTTCAAAGGAGCGATCCCAAATGGTTTGCCTAACTATATCTTCAATATATTGACGAGCTTTTACTATACCGCCGCCAATGATGACAACTTTCGGATTGAAAATATTCACTAAATTTGCTATGCCAATCCCGAGATAGCGCGCCACCTTGACTAGCATACGAATGGCCACTTCATCCCCTGCATCGGCCGCTTCATAGATGGTATTTGGAGTCACATGTATCAGTTCACCCTTCACAAGATCATACACTAGAGATTTTTGTCCTTCTTTGATGGCTTTTACTACCATCACTACCAGAGCACTTTCAGAGGCGAGGGCTTCCATACAACCATAATTACCACAGCTGCATACAGGGCCTGAAACATCAATCGTGGTGTGTCCCACTTCCCCTGCACTGCCATTGATTCCACGATATATCCTGCCATTAAACATAATACCAGCGCCAATACCATGACTTACTTTCAGCAAAATAACACTATCGACATCTTTGGCAGAGCCATAATAATATTCACCGTTAATTAAGGCTTTTGCATCATTTTCAATAAATGCAGGAAGATGAAATTGTTCTTCAATCATTTTCTTGAGAGGTATATTTTTCCACCCTATATTGGGAGCAAATACAGATATACCTTCCTTAAATCGGACTGGACCACGTACTACAACTCCTATGGCTTGTACCTTTCCATTTGCCCGTTCTTGAATACTTGCAATCATCTTTACCATAAGTTCAAGGACGTCTTCTTGTTTCATCCCCTTAATTCTTTTATTTTCTATATAATGAATTTGAAACTCAGGGTCAAGTAAATAACCTATCATTTTTTCAGAACGAATATGGATAATAATAACTTGGCTAATTTTAGAATTGATTTTTAGCAACAAGGGTCGTCGACCGCCACTTGATTCACCAATACTATCCTCCATAATAAGTCCTAGTTCTATAAGTTTTGCAGAAATATTAGTAATCGTAGGAGGAGTAAGACCTGTCATCTTTGCAATTTCAGCTCTCGATATGAGACCTTGGCGTCTGATGGTATTCATAATCTGCTCATCATTGCTGCCATTTTCTTGTCTAAAGGGATATGTGATTATATTTTCCATTTTATCTCCTACCTTTTTTTGTCCAAACCATTATTTTCTGTCTTGGGCCAAGGCGTGAGTTCAATATCTAAATACCATTCCATCGTTTCCTGAGGTTGAAGGGGCTGTATGCTTTGCTGTTCATTTGCGATCTCTAAAGAATCATAGTAGCCTGTTGCTGGTTCTAAGGCGCAATTATATTCCCCTTTGAAGCCACCTTCATTGCACCATACACCAAGATAGGGCACCTTATGAACTGGGAATAGTACTTTATATAGCAGTTGACCTTGGTTTAGGGTCAATGCAGCCTCTCCTTGCAGCAGTGAACCATCCACATAAAATTTTTCTGTTTTACCTGCTGACTTAGGCGCAATCCATTGAAGGGAATACTGCTCGCCAGTCTGATCGATGGTACTTGGAAAGGAATGCCTCGTTCCTACGGAGCCCAATGCTTTACTATTATGGACTGTAATAACATCTTTAACATCTGGCAAAATAATGGTTGTCCATTCATCACAAGCTACCAACCCATGAAAAGCCCATAATCCATATAAAGGCTGGTTTCCAGCATTATATACCTTATATTTGCAATGAAGGATATTTTCACACAACGTAATACTTCTACTAAAGATGTAAGGAAGAGCAACTCCCTTGATTTCCGTCATAAGGGCTTCCTGGTCTTCTATCACCGTCCAAGGAAGGCTCCATAATTCCCCATGATCAGGAAGGGACACTTTAGAATAACCTTCATAAGGATAGTTACAAGCATCAATGGTGGGAAACATTTCATCTGCCCCTGATGTATCATACCGGGCAAAATCAGCACCATATTCGGCTAAGGGGTAAGTCCCATCCACTGGTTGAAAAAAAACTTCAAAATTTTGCGGCTTATAAAGTAGTGAAAGGATTTTTGCTCCTCTCTCTGGTGCAACCGCAAGTCTTAAAAGCTCATTTTCTAAGTAATAACAATTTATTCCTTTGTAATATCCAAGAGAAATATCCATACCTCACCTCAGTACTCTAGCACCTTGACTCCATCAGCAATGCGCGCTTCATAAAAATCAGGTGTCAAACCCGTAGTTTTGTTATACCCCTTTGCCACCGTTCGCTGAAAGCCTTGCAATTTACTGCTTTCTACCAAGGCAATTGCACATCCACCAAATCCTGCTCCTGTCATACGCGCTCCAATACAGCCTGGTGCCCCAAGAGCCTGTTCAACAATAGAATCTAGTTCTGGTCCCGTAACTTCATAATTGTTTTTTAGGGACAAGTGTGATTCTGTCATTACTTTTCCGAAGGCGATTAGATTCCCCTGTTCTAGCAATTGCGAGGCTAGTATTACACGACGATTTTCAGAAACCACATGATTTGCCCTTCTGCGCAGTAAATCATCATCTAGGTATGTAGTAATATCCTTCGGTAACGCCTGACAAAGGTTGGCAACAGATCGATGCTGTCGAATGATGGCTAAGGCCTGTTCGCATTCATCTCGTCGCTGGTTATAGTTTGATTCCGCCAATTCTCGTTTTTTGTTCGTATTCATAATGACTAAACTATACTCGCCAAGGACACAGGGAATATGCTTATAGGTTAAGGTTTCACAATCGAGTAATATGGCACAATCTTCTTGGCCCATTGCCACCGCAAATTGATCCATAATACCGCAGTTAACCTTGATAAACTCATTTTCTACCTTTTGCGAAAAGAGAGCTATTTCTGCCCGATCCATATCCTTATCTCCTGCAGCCCAGCGCAGCATGTACGTTGTCAGAACCAACAAGGCTGCCGAGGAGGAAAGGCCTGCACCATCAGGAAGATTCCCCGAAAATAAGATATCATAGCCTCCTAGAGAATAACCCCTATCCTGCAAGGATTTAATAACGCCTTTGGGGTAATTACCCCACCCGTCTTCTTCCGTGTACAGGATTGGTTCTAGTAAATCCACATAAATTTTTACTGAAGCATTGGTGGATTTTAATTGAATCGTTTGGTCACTTCTTGGTCGCAGCAAGCCATAAATGCCGAGAGAGAGAGCTGCAGGAAACACATAACCACCATTATAATCAATGTGCTCACCTATTAAATTAACACGACCAGGAGCAAAAAAGCATTGCAGTGGTTGATCATTTTTCCCATACTCTTCTTCAAAGATACTTTTTAATTCTTTCATATCCTTCCCCCAGCCCCTTCCTGCTTTGCCACAACCTTTATATAGGCCTGGCGTAACATTTCAGCGCTTTCCTCTACTGCCAAAGGATTACAAGCGGCCCATGCTCCCATCTCTGATGAAGCATAATACTTTATTTTATTCGCCTCTCTCAGGGGGGTATAAAACTCAATATGAAAATGATAATATTGATTAGCGCCGGAATATTCATCACAATTTACTGGTGTTTGATGAAAACACATCATATAAGGAAATAACTTCCCAAACAACTTGTCAAAAGCACCTGTTATATTTTTCAACAAAAGTGCCAAATCTTGTTTCTCTTGTTGATTAAATTCTGTAATATTGCCTTTATGATTTTTGCTAACAATGAATACGCCAAAAGGATAATCGGTAAAAAAGGGAATGTAAGCCATAAAACTTTCATTTTCGCCAATCATACGCTGACTAGATTGGGCTTCTTCCTCGTTCATATGACAAATAAGGCAACGTCCCTGCTCCTCATAGTGCTTGCGACAACTATCTAACTCGATTTGCAGTTTTTGCGGCAAAAAAGGATAAGCATAGATTTGTCCATGAGGGTGAGGCATGGTTACCCCTACTTCTTCACCTCGATTTTCAAATTGAAAAATATACTTAACCTTAGGATCTTTTGCCAAGACTTCATACCTTTCTGACAACAAGTTTAATAGTTTTTCAATATGTTTTACCGATAGAGAAGGTAGAGTGCTATGATGATCAGAGGAATACAAGACAACCTCACACTTACCATAGTTTGGTGCTACCCGATATAGACTACTTGGTTCTACTTCTGGCTCTACTGGCGTTGTTGTCAATGCTGGAAAATCATTATCATAGCTATGCACATCATAATGATCCGGTACTTTACCAGAGCTAGGACAAAAAGGACACCAATCCTTTGGTAGCTGTGGCCGACCTTGTCTATTTGATGCCACCATGGTCCATGTTTGCAACAAAGGGTTCCATCGCAGTTCCGCCATATTATTTCCTCCTGTGAAAGCCTAATACTTTATTTAATGCTTAATTAAGTTTACTAAATTTTCTTTTGTAAATCAAGATTTATTTTCTGAATTTAATGAATTTTAGTTTTAATTGGCTGTTTTTAAACAATTCGGAATATTTACTTTAGCATTCAGGAAAGACATATGTTTAATAATTAATTTCTTAGTATTTTATCGATAGTATCTAATTCTTCCTGGCAAAAAGAAAATTGCTGTAAGGCTTGCACACAATCATGAATTTGACTGATCTTACTTTCAATGATTAATTCCCACATCAAAAGCACTCCGGATCATATTCCGACTGTTTTCATAACTATCCACATCACCAAAATTATGCCAAAGCCCTAAAGAAACTGCCGGAAGTTTTAGTCCGCTATTTCCGCATCGATTATATTTCATAGTTACATATCGATCCTTTGCTGCTACATATGGCATGATTACCTTCCTCTACTCGTTTTTTCCATATTTTTATAATTTTCAAATTGTTTACCTACTTGTTCTATTTTTTTCCCAATAATCCTTTAATCTCACTTGCATATCGTTCATCACTTGCCTATAATAAAAGATATGCCTCCCCTAGCGGCGCGATAAGTGAGGTGACGAAATTATGGCAAAACATGCTACTAAAGAGGAAGTCTTAAGCCGGTTAAAGAATATTAAAGGTCATATCACAGGTATTGAAAGAATGGTACAAGAAGAACAAACTTGCAATAATATATTAATGCAACTATCTGCCATACGTTCTTCCATTGAAAAAGTAGGCATTTTCATCTTGGAAAACAATGCCCTTGAATGTGTAAGCGACAATAGAGAACAGACCCTAGAAGATAAACAAAAAATGGAGAATGCTATTAAGCAGATTATTACTTTTTTAAAATAAGAATCCTTTTTTATAAAAGCAATCCCCTTACTTCATTACTGCCCATAGGAGCCGTAATGAAGTAAGGGGATTTTTCTCCGTATTTATTATAAATTTTTCTTGAAACATTACCTACGTCCAGAGAGTTTTATGTTTTTTAATTTTTCTATCAATTGGTGCAGGTTTTCACTCACAAATGAAGAATACAATATTATGAATATTACATCATTTATATGATATGACATTGATCTGCAATTAACCCCTTAGTATCTGCCTACTCCTATCAATGTCACTTCTTTACCAGTCCATAAAACTTAGTCAAACAACTAGGAGGGCGACAGCATTGATAAAGATAGCAATAAAAAAATACCCACTAGCAGAGATACTCCCCGGCATGAAACTTGGTAAAGAAGTAGTAACCGAAAGCGGTAAAGTCATCCTTGCTGAACACACTATTTTAACAGAGTGGATGATTGAACGATTACAAGAATGGGGCTTTAACTCCATTGAAATTCATGAAGAAACTAAAGAAGATCCATCAACTGCCTTAGCCGAAGAACAAAAATATTATATTGATGAACATGCAAAAATTCTTAGTTCAATTGAAAGCGCTTTTCAAAAAACTAGAAATATAAAAGAAGTACCTATTAACGAAATAAATGACATTGCTGATTGTACTATTAAAACATTATTAAGTTTAAATGGAGTCATCAGTTATCTGCATTTGATCAATACAAAAGATGATTATACCTTCCGACACAGTCTTAATGTGGCTGTAATTTGCGGTGTCATTGGAAAATGGTTGAATTTTAGTGGAGAAAAACTTAAAGATGTCGTCTTGGCAGGCTTATTACATGACATTGGTAAAACTAGAATTCCAGTAGAAATTTTAAATAAACCAGCTAAATTATCAGGTAACGAAATGTCCTTTATGAAACAGCATCCTATGCTTGGCTATGAGCTTATTTTTGGTTCAAAGGAAATTGGTGCCTCTGTCAAAATGGCGATTTTACAGCACCATGAGCGCCTTGATGGAACTGGCTATCCCCAAAGTCTATTTAAAAATGATATTTCACAAGAAGCTAAAATAGTTGCAGTTGCTGATACTTATGATGCCATGACGACTCATCGCATTTATCGAAGTTCTTTAACCCCCTTTTTGGTGATGGAAGAATTATTGCAAGAAATGTTCGGAAAACTAGATGCTGAGATCTGTATGCTATTTATCAACAATACGAAAGATGCACTCGTAGGTTCGAAAGTTCGTTTGAATAACGGCGCAGAAGGGAAAATAATCTTCATCAACAAGGAGTATAACATTAAACCTATCATACAAACATCCGAAGGCCAATGTATTGAATTAAAAAACGAAAAAAACATTGAAATCGTTGCCTTTGTATCCGATATAAAATAATGCAACACCATAAAGGGATTTTAAAGCTTCTATAATAGCGGCTTTAAAATCCCTTTTACCTTTTATGGACTGATTTAACCCCAAACAATACCTAATACTTTCTGCATTAAGTCAAAATAGATAATAACTCCTGTAATAAGGAGTACTATACCGGATACTTGCTGCATCGCTGGCAAATAAGGGTATATTTTTTTCACCTTATAAAAATATTCATTTAAAAGCAAGGTCATAAGTAAGAAGGGTAAAGAAAACCCCATAGCATATACAAATAACAATAATGTTCCTCCTTGAAGAGTCGCAGCAGTGCTAGCATACATTAGAATCGATGCTAGAATAGGTCCAACGCAAGGCATCCAACCTGCTGTAAAGGCTACTCCTAGGGCAAATGCACCAAAAGGTCCTTGCAACGTATTGCTTAGCAAAGGACGATATTCACGTTGTAGAAGTGATACCTTTAATAAACCGATTAAATGCAATCCCATAATCACCATAAAAATTGCACCAATTTGACGAATCTCCTCTTGATAATCAAGAAATATTTGCCCAATTTGAGAAGCTGTCGCCCCCATTATAACAAAAACAAGAGTAAAACCACCCCAAAAACAAAGGCCATTTAAGAGCAAGGGCCATTTTCCCTTATTTCCTACTGTTTTTCCACCTGTACCAGTAAGAAAAGCAGTATACGTCGGCAGAAGGGGCAATACGCAAGGTGATAAAAAAGATAAGATTCCAGCTATAAAAGCAGCAGCTAATGTAACATTCTGATCCATCGCAATCACCTACAAACTATTTATTATACCTTCTAATTCATTTCTTGTCATAGTACCTGATTTTCGATATTTTATAACGCCATGTTTATTAACGATTAGCGTCGTGGGTATTGTTTTTATTTGAAACTTCTTACCAACCGCTCCATTTTCATCGAGTAATACTGGCATCGCATAGTTGTTGATATCCATAAATTCCCTTACTTTTTCCTGGGACTCTTGCAAATTGATGGCATAAAAATCTACCTTCTGTTGATTCCCTTGGGAAAAAGAATTCAATTCTGGCATTTCTTCTTGGCAAGGCGGACACCATGTGGCCCAAAAATTAATGACTGTTATCTTCCCTGATGGTTTAACTGTAACTTGCTGCCCCTCTAAGGACGTCAGCGTAAATTCTGGCAGTACCTGTCCTACCCTTACCCCAGTATCTACTGGTGATAAGGATTGCTCTCCATCAGCGCTCGCGCCATGAGCATATAAAAAACTAATCACCGCCAACATCATTCCTAGGGCAATCACTAACACCTTTTTCTTCATTGTACACACTCTCCTTATAGTTTTACCTTACTTCATCATTGCTATAAAGATTCGCACTCTGTTCAAATGAACTTTTTAACATCATTACATTTGTTAAATTCTTATATTTTGTTATACTATATAAAGTACACGAAGGAACAATAATAGGAGGTTATTATGCACCAATATCTCTTTTTCATCGGGGATTTCCCCATTCGTGCTTATGGCCTAATACTTAGTTTAAGTATTATTTTAGCTACTGGCACAGCCTATTTTTTGGCCAAGCAAGATGGACGTTGGCATGATCATGTACCGGATGTAGGAATTTATGGTGGTTTAGCAGGTATTGTCGGCGCAAGATTATGGGATGTGTTCTTCTTTGATTGGGACTATTACCAACATCACTTATTGGAAATTCCTTTTGTTTGGCAAGGAGGGATGGCCATTCAAGGCGGTATTTTATTTGGTGTCTTAGCCGGATATATTTATACCAAACGTCATAAGATTGATACTTGGGCTTTTGCTGATATCATTACTCCTGCCATTATTATGGGACAATCCATTGGCCGTATGGCTAATTTATTAAATGGTGATGCCTTTGGTCATCCGACTGGCAGTTCCTTTGGGATCATTTACCCTGAAACCACCTTGGCTCACCAAGTGTATGGCAATCAACCCTTATGGCCTGCAGAAGTATGGGAAGGACAAATTGATATTATCATCTTTGCTCTGTTACTGATCTTTCGCACTACCAATCATGCAAAGGGACAGGTACTTATTCTCTATGCCATTTTGTATTCACTAGCACGTTTCTTCTTAGAATACTTACGGGGTGATTATGGCACTTTACTCTTTGGTTTAAAATCAGCCCAAGTAACCAGCCTGGTAGTGATTTTAATTGGCTGTATTTTATTTGTTTGGACTAGCTTGCGTGATAAAGAAAAATCCCACCCCCTCTCAAGCACTTTGAAAAAACGGTAGCTGCCCCTTCGTAATGATTTCTACAAAAACCCTTACGATCTCCCTATCAAACTGACTATCACTGCAGCGTATAAGTTCTTGCAATGCTTCACTTTTTGACTTACTTTTCTTATAGGTACGATTGGTCGTCATTGCATCAAAAGCATCCGCTATCGCAACAATGCGAGCTCCGAGTGGTATAGCAGTACCGAATAAACCATCTGGATATCCTCCCCCATCCATGCGTTCATGATGATGACGAATAATCAAAGATACACTTTGCAGAATTTTAACTTTCCGTACAATATGGTATCCCGTCATAGGATGCTCCTTTATCATATTAAACTCGTTTTCATTTAATCGCCCTGGTTTGCTAATGATGGCATCGGGTATACCTATTTTTCCTACATCATGCAAGTGGGCACCAATATGAATAAGATATTGTTCTTCCTCTGATAAATTCATAGCCTTTGCAATCGCTAAGGACATTTCAGCCACCCTTTCTGAATGTCCACACGTATAACTATCTTTTGCATCTACAGCAGCTGCTAATGCATCCACTACTTCATGTAAATCATCTACTGTAAAATGGGTCACATGCATTCATATCCTTCCCCCTTACCAATAGGTCATTGATAATGATTATCACTATTCTATTTTATCTTATTTGCCCACATTGTCAAGATCATTACTTAGGATAATTCATTAAAGCAGCCTTAAAACCGAATGGTTTTAAGGCTGCTTTAATGAATTATTTATTTTTCATATACTGCTATCACTTCAATTTCTACACTTACATCCCGAGGTAACTTAGCCACCTGCACGCAAGCACGAGCTGGAGGTTCATGGACAAAATACTCAGCATATACTTTATTTACAGTTTCAAAGTCTGCTAAATCCTTTAAAAATACACTTGCTTTCACTACATTATCAAATTCAAGGCCTTCATGAACTAAAATAGCTTTCAAGTTATTAAGAACTTGATAGGCCTGAGATTCAACTCCACCATAGACAATTTGACCGCTGACTGGATCTAATGGAATTTGACCAGATACAAATAAGAACCCATTTGCTTTTATGGCCTGAGAATAAGGCCCAATTGCCTGAGGAGCTCTACTCGTATTAACAACAGTTTTCATAAAATAAAATACCTCCTATTTTTTTGCTGATTCCAAAACAAAACTATGAGAACTTTGAAATACTAGCTGTTTATATCTTCTTCGATGAAAATAACAATTTTCCTGTAAAATGGATAAAACTTCATGTCACATTATAACTTATGCAAGGCTGCTAATAAACCATAGAGCAAAGCTTGGGGACGCGGCGGACAGCCTGGTACATAGATATCTACTGGTACAAACTGATCTACGCCTCCCCGTATAGCATAGGTATTTCCAAAAACCTGTCCGCTTGCTGCACAAGCACCAACAGCCATTACCATTTTCGGCGTAGGAGTTGCCTCATAAGTCATTAAGAGCGCCTGGGTTAAATTTCGAGTAACTACTCCGGTAATCATAAGCATATCCGCATGACGAGGCGAAGCTACAAAATCAATACCATACTGCTGTAAGTCATAAATAGGATTACTCAAAGCACTTATTTCAAAATCACAAGCATTGCACGAACCAACATCTAAGTGTCTAATATGCAAAGAACGACCAAATATCCTGCGGATTTCAGTTTTTACCAAACTACCGGCATCTTCGCCTACACCGCTTGAGAATTGGGCTAACTTGTAATGATCACTATGCTTGATTTTTTGGATCTCACACCGTTCTACGCAGCGTCCGCAAAAAATACAAGCCTTATGATTAACACTCATGCCTTCTTCTGTAAATAAGATTGCTTTTGTGGGGCAAACCGTAGCGCAAGATTGGCAATCATTACAATCGTCTTCCCCAATCAGGACTTCGCCGCGAAATCCTGGGGGAACCTGCATTTTATCATAAGGCTCTGTAACCATGCCTATGCGAATGATTTTTTTCAAAATTGTTATCATTACTTTGCCCCCTTAGCGATCAAGACATGCATAGCATAATTCAAAACTTTTGTTAATCAAAGGAAAATCAGGAATAATATTCCCCGGAGCTGCTACTGTAACCGCTGGCCAGTTAGGATAGGATGCAGATCGAACAAAATAACGATATATTTTATTCTTCTCCCCCACCATAATCCAGTGTAAATTACATCCCCGCGCTGATTCACTCCACCCTAAACCACTGCTATATGGTTTTATCTCTGGAATGTCCACCCTTAGCTCACTTCCAACATCAGGAATGCATTTTAATATTTGTCGGATAATACTAAGGGATTGCTCAACTTCCGCCTCTCGAATCCATAGACGGGCAGCTACATCACCGTTAGTCTCTACTGGAACTGTAAACCTAACCTTGTTATATATGGAATACGCATAATCTCGCCTGGTATCCATCTCCACACCAGAAGCTCTTGCGGCCACCCCGACAACGCCCAAGTCGAGAGCCGCTTGATGGGGTAAAATCCCTGTTCCTTTCACTCGATCTAAGAAAGCACTGTTATCTTTAAGCAAACTCATTACTTCTAAAAAATCTTCTTCTATCCCCTCCAACACAATCTCTATTTCCTGGGAAATCTCTAGCGTTATCTCAAGACTAACACCGCCTGGAAGGACGACCCCTCGCAAAAAACGATTCCCCGTTATACTTTCATTCAATCTCATAAGAACCTCTTTTATACGAGAACCATGACTGATTCCTACAGCAAAACCTACTCCTGCGCACAAATTCCCAATATCACCAATATGATTATACAATCGCTCTAACTCAGCAACTAGGCCTCTGCAATACTCAGCATGAAGGGGTATTTTGATTTTTGCCATGGATTCTATTCCTTGTGAATAAGAAATAGCATGGGACACACTACAAGCACCGCAAATGCGTTCCGCCTGATATAGCGCTAGTTCAAGAGGTAATCCTTCCACCCCTTTTTCAATACCACGATGGGTAAAAAACAGCTTAGCATCCAAATTAATCACCTGTTCGCCAGACTGACTAAACCTAAAATGTCCTGGTTCAATAATACCGGCATGGATGGGTCCTACAGGCACTTCAAAGATACCTTCCCCTTGCACACTAACCATAGGACACGGAATGCGCGCACTTGGAACATCTTGCTCCATACAAAAATCTTTACGCAGTGGATATAAGCCCATTGGCCAATTTTCATGTAATACTAACCGTCGCAAGTCAGGGTGTCCAACTGGTATCAACCCAAATAAATCATGAATTTCCCGTTCATACCAGGCCGCTACTTGAAAGATAGGAGTCAAGGATTCAAACTCTAAATCAGGAGAGGTTAGCAATGCTTTAATCCCCTTAAACTGACCATTGCCGCCAAAAATACAGTAGATGGCAAAATAGCCAATACTACTACGTTCATCATTAGCAAACATCGCCACAAGATGACAGTTCCCCTTGGTGCACATGGCCTTTGCCAGGCTCCTTAAGTCATAAGCTGTAATTTCTGTGTACTCCATATCCTTAGCCTCCTACTACAATCTTTGCGGCCATATATAATATTTCATGAAGCCATGTAGGTATATATACCCCATTTATAACCACCAGTCCTACGGAAATAGAAATTGCTACAAGAGCTGGCTTAGAAGTCACTACAGCAACTGGACGCCGTTTAGGCTTAGAGCCAAACACCATTCCTAAACAATAATACATCATACCAGCAAAAATTCCTGCCATTAAAAATAGTACAGCGGAACCAAGAATTATTCGTCCACTCTCAAAAGTTCCTCCGACAATGATGAATTTACTAATAAAAATACTAAAAGGTGGCATCCCTGTAATCGCCAGTATGGTAATCATAAATAGAGTTGCGAGATATGGCATAGCCGTAATTAGACCTCGTATGCGGGCAATATGTTTGGTCTGATATCCTTGAGTGAACAGCCCTGCCATATAAAAAAGAACAGATTTCGCAATTCCATGATTGATACAATGTAGCAAAGCGCCATACACAGCTAGCGGAGTTCCAATACCAAACCCCAACATGATAATTCCCATATGCTCCACACTCGAATAGGCCAACAACCTTTTCAGATCATGCTGAACCAAGACAAAAGGAACGGCAATCCCAATAGAAATCACACCAAAACCAATCAATAAATATTGTAAAAACTCATGGTTTATAACAGCTTGTACGATTATAAAATTGCGCATTATCACATATACAGCACAACTAAGCAGCGCTCCTGAAAGCAAACCGCTGATTGGCGCAGGAGCTTGACTATGGGCATCTGGTAGCCACGTGTGCATAGGTGCAAGCCCCACTTTGGTTCCATAACCAATTAAAATAAAAATAAAGGCCAATTTAACAATGGCAGGATCAAGTTGGGACCCAACTCGTTTCAGATCCAGCCAACTGAGTGCCTGAAAATCTGTTCCGACTACATTGACTTGAGCATAATACAAGAGAATCGTGCCAAGCAAAGCAAGACATATACCAACAGTACATACCATCACATATTTCCAAGCCGCTTCTAAAGCCGAATGGTTAAAATTAAAGGCTACTAATAAGGCCGATGCCAGAGTTGTGGCTTCTACGGCCACCCACATGAGTCCCAGATTTTCTACAACAAGAACACCAATCATTGTAAAGACAAATAAATGTAGCAAACCATAATATCTACGCAGCATTTTAAAAGTTATATGACCATGGACTACCTCCTTTTCCATATAAGAAATAGAAACTAAAATGGACGTAAAGGTTAGCACTGCCACGATAACCAGAAATACAGCGCTCAAATGATCTACATATAGCATATTGTAAGCAAAAACGTCTTCCACTAACACTTTATAAACAATGGTTCCAAGCGTCCCACTGATCAATAAACTGCCGATTAGATTCACAATATTGACAGCAGCTATGGTACGCTGAAACATAGATAATACACCCGTTACAATGGGCAACAGCAGAGCTAAAAATAATAATTCTCCCATAACATCATCCCTTTAATTTTTTTAGCATGCTGGTATCTGTTGAAATTCCTGCTAATTTCAGACGATATGTTAAAATACCCAGCACTACCACTGCTACTAATACATCAAAAAACACTCCCATTTCAATAATTAAAGGCAAACCTTTTGTAACAGATAAGCCGACTAAATAAATTCCATTTTCCATTGTAATAAGTCCTACGATCTGCATCACCGCTTGCCTTCTTGTCATAATCAGCAAAAGACCAATCAGTGTCATGGCAACGGCAGTAGCCAAAGCATCACGGCTACCAGCCCCAGGCAGAGTTTGATCAATAAGGCTGTAGGCCAACACAACGGCAATGCAAGCAGCAATGGATGTCGAATTGCTATTCAAAATCGGATGATCTTCACTTTCATGTTCTAATTTTTCTACAATACTCAGTAAAGCATAGGGAATAAGACCGACTTTTATAACAGCTGTCAGTATGGCTGCAATATACATATGCATGGCGCCAGCTTCAATCCCTACGACGGCACAGGCAAGTCCAACCATGAAGGATTGAATCAATATAATATTGACACCTGTTTTAAGCTTCGATACTCGTGTAAGTCCTAAGGACGTAAATAATAGCAATATAGTCAATATACTCATCTCTATTCCTCCTTATTGAGCAACTAGGGCAAGCAAAGAGAGCAAACAAGATAGGGCCAGAAATTTAGGCACATTGAAAAGTCTCATTTTATTCGTAATTGTTTCTGTACCAGCAATAAAGAGAGCAACCAATAGTACTTTTAGTATGATCCCTATAATAGGTGCACCACTAAATATACTGCCCGGTAAAAAGAGCAACACAAATAATACGATCAGAATCAGTTGCTTAACAGCTGACGCCCAAAAAATTAAGGCTAATTTACGGCCAGAGTACTCTAAAACCATCCCTTCATGAATCATGGTCAGCTCCAAATGGGTATCTGGATTATCCACAGGAATGCGTCCCGTTTCTGTAAGCAGAACTATATAAAAGGCTAAGCTTGCAAAAACATAATGCAAGGATAAAAGAGGATTTCCCACACTCTCCACCATCATTCCTACATTTGTTGTTTGCGCTTTAATGGCGATTGTAAGTATGGACAGCAGCATTGCTGGTTCAACTAGGATTCCAATGAACATTTCCCGTGCCCCGCCCATACCGCCAAAGGCACTGCCGCCATCTAAGGAAGCCATTACTAAGAAAAATCGTCCTAATGCCAATACATAAATTAACGTAAAAAGATCTCCAAAATTATTCCTAGGAAAAAAAGCCACTGACAAGATAGCCGCGGCAGCAAAAGCGCCGGCAAAGTAAACATAGGGTGCTACATGAAAAATCCAAGAAACCGTCGGCGACACCACACTGTCTTTTCCAAGTAGTTTCATTAAATCAAAATAGGGCTGTAGAACACTTGGCCCTCGCCTATTTTGCAGTCGTGCTTTTACTGTTTTTATAATTCCCGCCACTAACGGAGCCAATAACATGATGCCCAACGATTGAATCATGCTAATTATTGCATCCATCCTCTACTCACCACCCTGTACTCCAAATTAAAATAATCACCGTAACGGCCATAATATACCCTACATAGAGTTGCACACTACCCGTCTGAATACTTTTCATAAATTTGGCTATCCTAATAATCATTTCATTTATAGGACGATACACCACGGAAACAAACACATAACGAATGCGTACATGGTAAGATAATTTTTGCCCATGATATTTATTATTGTTGGCATTTACCAAAGTTTCATAGTGAGGATGAACAATATTTTTAAATACCATACGTATGGATTTAGAAAATCCAGTGGCTGTATATTCCATATGTGAATTCGGTACAATACCACATGTCCAGGTTTCCCCAATTCTAACTTTTTCCTTACCAAATCTATAATGTAACAATAAAGCTACTAGAAAGCCGCTTACTAAGAGAAGGATAATCCCAAGAGTTGAAATTCCGCCACTGCCCTGATTGGCGGTAAAAGCCAATGCATACCACTCATGATTGACGAGCCCTACCGTATCAATCCCAGGAAAACTCATTAACGTTTGATTTAGTACCAAAAGCATCATCTGCGGCCATATGCCAAGCAGCACACAAAGTCCTGCTACAACGCCCATAGATATTAGCATCGGAGCACTTACTTCCACTGCCTGAGCAGCCGATTTACTGCGCGGCTTAGCTAAAAAAGTAATTCCAAAAGCCTCAACAAAGCATGCGGCGGCTAACGCCCCTGTCAATCCTAATAAAGCAATTAATACTGCACTAAAAAAACTGCCCGTTAAACCAAGGAAAGCTTGGGGTAAAAACAACAAGGCTTGAAAGGTTAACCATTCGCTAACAAAGCCATTTAACGGTGGCAGGGAAGCAATGGCAACGGAGCTGACTAAACAAAATACTGCCGTATAAGGCATTCTTTTTATCAGCCCGCCAAGTTGTTCCATATTCTTGGTATGAGTAGCTTGCATTACGGCTCCCGCTCCCATGAAGTATAAGGATTTAAACAAGGCATGATTGAAAGCATGATAAAGAGCTGCACTAAAAGCGACACCGGCAAGTATAGGTTGATTACTGCTCATAAACACCATACCTGCACCAATTCCAACTAATATAATACCTATATTTTCTACACTGCTATAAGCTAATAAACGTTTCAGGTCGTGTTCGATAACAGCATACAATACCCCAATAACAGCCGTAATAATCGCCAACACTAAAATCAAAGTCCCCCACCATATGGGTCCTATTCCGAGAAATTCCAGAAAAAAACGGCACATACCATAGATAGCCGTTTTAAGCATTACACCTGACATTAATGCAGAAATATGGCTAGGAGCAGCGGGATGTGCTCGCGGCAGCCATATATGAAAGGGAATCATTCCCGCCTTCGTGCCAAAGCCAATTAATACGGAAATAAAAATAATATTGCGCAAGGTTTCACTTACCAAATAACCTCTCAGCTGGCTAAAATCCATACTGCCAGCCCCAAGGCTTAATAATAAAAATGCAATAATAATAAAAACAGTACCAATATGAGTCATTACAATATAAATATAAGCCGCCCGATTATTCACACTTTTTTCATGCTCATGATTTACCAAGAAAAAAGATACTAAACTCATCACTTCCCATGCAATAATAAAGCCGATTACATGATTTGCAGTAAGTACTAGTACCATAGACAGTAAAAAAGCGTTATATAAACCTGCCATTAGCGGCAAGCGGCAATGATCATATTCTCTGCTATATCCATAGGCATAAATGCTAGTAGCTACGCCTACCACTCCAACAATCAACAAAAAATAGGCTGATAAATAATCAATACTCCCTCCAATTACACCAAAAGGCAAGCTCACAGGCAAGGCAACCATGACCTCCCCTTCTAGAAAAACAAAAGTTGCACATAATATCGCCGTCACACATCCCATCAGCGCCATACTATGTGCAATATAATTTGTGTATTTCGCGCTGTTTCTTGTAAAAAAAACTGATACTATTCCTGTACCAAATAATAAAAGCATCAGATAATACAACTCTCCAGCCAACATACTCCTACCACCTTATCCTTAAAAATCTCAGTATGGTTATTGTATCATATCTATGGCCCATAAGTCTGCTTAAAAATCGACTCGTAAACTGTATTTATGGAAATCACAATTAACAAAGGAGGAGATTTTATAACTAAATTTCGCATCTAAACTATGATATGGTTTGTCCATTTTACCCCTCCATTAAAATACGTCATTTAAGTGATTTCCTTTTATTTTGTCATTTTTTCTCAACATTGCTAATATCTATTCATTTATTTCAAGAACTATTGACAGATAATCCTCTAGAGACTAGAATGAAAGCAATTAAATTTGCTGTGATGTATAGAGGCGCGGATCTTATTAGTATGTATAGTGAGCTGGTAACGATGAACTATACAAAAAGGAATTTCTGCCGAAGCAAAATGAGCTTACCTGGCTTTTTTGCTGGACTTGTATTGAATAAGTACAAGACTGTCACCTAAAACTCATTTTTAGGTGAAGAACTATCTTCTCAAGCGGGAATTTATATTCTTATGTAAATTTTTGGTTGTGAGATAGCTCACAACCATTTTTATTTTATTACATTAGGAGGTTTATTCATGTCAAAACCTAGCGTCAATCTTGAGGAGCTATGCCCTCAAAAAGAGGGACTGAAACGTGATATGAAATCACGTCACCTTATGATGATCTCCATTGGAGGCACCATTGGTACTGGACTTTTTTTAGGTTCAGGACAAACGATTAGTCAAGCTGGTCCCCTCGGCGCCGTCCTTGCCTATCTCGTTGGCGGTTTTATCATGTATATGGTATTACTATGTTTAGGTGAATTAACGGTCGCTATGCCTGTATCTGGTTCCTTCCAAAGCTATGCTTCTCGTTTTATTTCTCCTGGCGCAGGCTTTACAACAGGCTGGCTGTATTGGATTAACTGGGCCATTTGTATTGCCGCTGACTTTACTGCCGCTGGTATTATTATGAATAACTGGTTCCCCCAAGTAGATATCTGGATCTGGTGCGGAATTTTTGCCATTATGCTAGCACTATTAAATATCATCTCTGTTAAAGCCTATGGTGAAGCAGAATTTTGGTTTGCCAGTATCAAGGTAGCTGCTATCTTGGCTTTTATCGTGGCAGGTTCCGGCCTAATCTTTGGTTTTTCTGATCATTCCTTTGCTCTTGGTTTTTCCAATTTCAAAACAGACTCTGGACTCTTTCCCAATGGCTTTCAGGCCGTATTCTTAACCATGATTGCTGTTATTTACTCTTTTCAGGGTGCTGAGTTGGTGGGTATTGCTGCTGGTGAGTGCGAAAATCCAGGCAAGAATGTCCCCCGCGTCATTAAAGGCATTACCTTTCGCATTATTTTCTTTTATGTCCTTGCCATCATTGTCCTCGCGGGGATCATCCCTTATGATGAGGCTAGCGTTCTAGAAAGTCCTTTTGCTCATGTCTTTGGTATGCTTGGCTTTCCTCTGGCAAAAGATATTATGAGTTTTGTCGTAATGACTTCTGCGCTATCCGCTGGAAACTCTGCCCTCTATGCCTGTTCACGCCTTCTCTGGTCTATGTCCAAGGAAGGGCTCGCTCCCCGTGCTTTAGGTAAATTAAACTCACGCGGTGTACCTTTTTATGGAGTACTGGTCACTTTGGTCTTAGCCTGTGCTTCGTTATTAACAAGCGAATATGCTGCGGATACCGTGTACCTTTGGTTAATGTCTAGTACTGGTTTAACAGGATGTTTAATCTGGGCCATTATTGCTTGGTGTCAGATCAATTTCCGCAAGGAATTTACGCGCCTTGGCGGCAAAGCAGAACAGCTTACCTTTCGAACACCACTTTATCCTCTTATTCCAATTTTAGCCCTAGTTTTAAATTTTGGTGTCATTATCAGTTTATATTTTGATGAATCACAACGTATTGTTCTATATACGGGCATTCCTATATTAATTGCTATTTACTTATACTATTTACTATTCTTAGACAAAAAACATATCACATCTATAAAAGATACAAAAGCAAGCTAAGAATTTTTAGGCTCCTCATAATGCGAGGAGCCTCTTTTATATACTCAGTAATTACCAAGGTTCCCCCTTCTAATTCATGTTATAATATTATGTAAACTTCGCAAGTTAGAAGGTAGGTGTATTTATGGATTCTTTATCACACGCTTTGGTTGGAATTGCTGTTGCTGGATTATCCGGTCATCCCCTATCCCTCTATGATCCTCTTTATATCGCTACTATTCTTGGTGCTCAGGCACCTGATTTTGATATTTTGACTATCCTTAAAGGAAATTTTACGTATATAAAACAACATCGATCTTTTTCCCATTCGATTCCTGGTGTATTTTTATGGACCCTACTGATTACGATTTGTATGTGCTTTTTTTTGCCGCAAGAGAATGGCTTTGCTCTCTTTCCTTGGGCTTTTGCTGGGGGCCTATCTCATATTATCATTGATTATTGTAATACCCATGGTGCCGCCATACTCTGGCCTTTTTGCAAAAGGCGAAAAAGTCTGCAGCTATTAAATGTTACAGATCCCCTGCTAATCTTCCTCATGATCAGTGTATATCCCTTACACCTAACAACGATTCAGTTATCAATGAGTACGTTTCTGATTATAACCCTCTATATTCTCCTTCGCTTTTTCCTGCGCCAAAAAGGAATACAACAATTAAAGACCTTATTTCCAACAGAGCAAATAACACAGTTAGCAATCATGCCTTCCTTAAAACGCATATTTTTCTGGGATTTTGTCATTGAGACCCAAGGGAATCATCTCGTAGGACAATTAGGCGCACTCTGCCCTGTCGTAGAAATTAATGCCACCTTCCCAAAACAAAAGCCCTTATCGAAATTTACAAGAAAAGCAAAAGAGACCCCTTTAGGATCTTTTTTTACAACCTTTACGCCTTTTCATTATTTTGAAGAGCATAAAAATGAGCATACTACCTCTGTAACTATTTATGACCTGCGCTACAATCTTAATAAGGAATTTATTCATCGAGGAACTATTATTTTTGATGATAATGAACTACCAGAAGCGTCATATATGTATTCTTACGGACGAACCATGAAAATTTCCTGTTAAAAAAAGATCCTCTTTCGAGAATCTTGGCTAGTTATATTTATTTTATGTCTCTTTCATTAAAGAATCGTCCATATTCCTTATCCATCATAAGAATATGGTGAGTAATCCAATCTTTAACAAGAACAAACATTGAAAACGATAGGGCCACTTCTCCCTGTATATGTTGATCAATTAATTTATTTACTTCCTTTATGAAATCATCGTGCTTTTGTTTATGCTCTTCATATTTTGGATAACCAAACTTAAGCATTAATTTTTCTTCTGCCATAAAATGTTCTCTCACATAATCGCCTAGTTCATTTAAGGTTTCATCGGTTAGCTCCCGCTCGGCATCAATGTCTTTACATTGAAAAACCTTGTCATAGACCTTATTAAATAAGCTAATTAATTTCTTATGATCCGCATCAAACTCTTGAATATTGGTACAGTATTTTTCATCCCATTTAAAAAATTCCATCTCTACACCTCTCTCCTATTCTTAATTTTTATTAGAAAGGCAACTCCAGTTTATGCCTTTATCCTTCTGGGAAATATATACTTTGTATTTCTTTTACTACATCCATTGCTCGGCTAGATACTTGGGGGATAGAATAGCCAATAAATAAGGGGGATGTAACGAAGCGTGGCATAATTTTTGCAAAAATTTGTCCATTAATTTGATAAAAGAATAGATTATAACTTTTACAATTTTTATGAAAATATGTAAGTAAATAATGGGTAATGATTTGAATATAATCGGCCATGTCATTCTGATATGCAATGCTTTGAAGTCCTATGTTGAATTCAAAAAAGCCGTTTGCAGGTTCCGTTGCGAGATTCAGCTCGACACCAACCTTGCGGTGAATGACAATTCCTTTCAAACTATCAATTGTAATATTTTTAGTATAGTCTATTTCTCTTAAACCAACAATTTGCATATGGGGATGCCGAATTGTCCCTCCCGAATAAGGTCCATGATTCTTATAGAAAATAACGGAGGAAAATTCTTTACTCTCTATCATTTTTTGCCATGTTTTCATGCCAAAGTCAATAACCTTATATAAATGTTCTTTTGAATACAATGACAATTCCGTATCACATTCATAGGATTCCACAAGAACCGTTTGCAGAGTATTTACTAAGACTGGGTATTTATTTTTTAATAATAGGATTGGCCCATCACTTGCGATAATATCCGTTAGCTGTTCCCGAGCGCAAAAGGGACAACTAACATTTGTATTTACAATATTTTCTGGCTTGGTACCGCCAATACTGGAATCAAAAATTAATTGTTGTTTCTTCGCCACTATTATGAATCTCCTATCTCTAAGCATATTTTACTCTCTATTTTTCATGATTCAATATTCAACTTGTTTTTCCTCCCATTTTTCATCAAATATTTATTATCATGAATTTCATGTAAAAACCTTTACTTCTTAATTCAGATATTATATAATTTAATAGTCCTAAAATAGTTTGCATTGCATAACTATTTTGGTAACAGATTCGAGGAGGCTATTTAACATGACTCAAGACAAAACATTAACGTGCCGCGATTGCGCAGAACAATTCATCTTCTCAGCATCAGAACAAGATTTCTACGCTGAAAAAGGGTTCACTAACGAACCAGTTCGTTGCCCTCAATGCAGAG